>Ga0180432_10004549_pt1 | contig 18924 bp, 13 predicted proteins | sample SS_ome_10_FD_132414 | JGI IMG/M metagenome (GOLD analysis project Ga0180432, IMG submission 132414) | Hypersaline lake sediment archaeal communities from the Salton Sea, California, USA - SS_1_MS_2 metaG | ecosystem: Environmental > Aquatic > Non-marine Saline and Alkaline > Hypersaline >...
GACCCGGACAACGACGGCCGCAACGACCCCCAGGAGATCGCGGACGGGACGGACCCATTCCATCCGGACAATGCCGAGAAGACGTATTACGTGGACGACGTGACCGGTAGCGACGGGTATGACGGGCTCGCGGCCGCATGGGATGGCACCCACGGGCCGAAGCTGACCATCCAGGCCGGCATCGATGCGACGCTCACGGGCTGGGACTACGTCGTTCAAGTGGCCGACGGTACCTACACGGGCGCCGGCAACAAGGACCTCGATTTCGGCGGGAAGGCCATCACGCTAAGGTCCGAGAACGGCGCCGCCGCCTGCATCATCGACTGCGAGGGCACAGAAGCAGATCAACATCAAGGCTTCTATTTCCACAGCGGCGAGACAAGCGCCTCCATCGTTGACGGCTTCACGATCACGAAGGGGAATACTGGTCTCGGGGGTGGCATCTGGTGCAGAAGCAGCAGCAGCCCGACGATCACCAACTGCACGCTCACGAACAGCACAGCCTCTTACGGCGGGGGCATCTGCTGGTACAGCGACTGCAGCCCGAGCATCACCAACTGCACGATCAGCGGCAACATCGCGGGCGGTTCCGGCGGCGGCATGTGCGCGGGCGCCGGCGCCAGCATCACCAACTGCACGATCAGCGGCAACATGGCGGGCGATTGCGGCGGCGGCCTCGACTGCGCGTCCAGCAGCACGCTGAGCCTCACCAACTGCACGATCAGCGGCAATGTGGCGGACGACGGCGGCGGCATCCACTGCGGGTACAACAGCAACGCGACGATGACCAACTGCATCCTGTGGGGCAACACGGCGCCCACGGGTCACGAGATATTTCTGGTGTCTACTGCCCATCCGTCGACCCTCACGGTCCGGTACAGCGACGTGCAGGGCGGCGCGGGCGAGGCCTACGTCGAGTCCGGATGCACGCTCGACCTGGACGGGACGAACATTGACGCGGATCCGCTCTTCATCCATGGCGCGCTGCACGACTATTATCTGAGCCAGACGGCTGCGGGGCAACTGGCGGATAGCCCGTGCGTGGACACCGGCAGCGATACGGCGGCAAACCTTGGTCTTGACGAGCTGACCACGCGCACGGACGGCGAACCGGACGCGGGCATCGTGGACATGGGCTACCACGCGCCACCCGCCATCCTCGGCGATGTGGACGGCAACGGGGTCGTGGACGGCCTGGACCTGACGGCCGTTCTCAGCGCGTGGGAGACCGTGCCCGGCGACCCGCTCTGGAACGAGAACGCCGACCTCGACGGCAACGGCATCATCAACGGCCTCGACCTCACCGAAGTCATCTCCAACTGGACCACGGGGGCCGCAGCGGAGCCACCCGCCGCATCTGAGCCGACGACCCTGGGATCGGGAGATCCGGACAAGCCGGTCCCCCGCCGCGGGAACGTTCGCAAGGGCAGGGGCAGCGTGCGGTCGAAGTAGCGCAGCAGGCAGGGGGGAACAGCAACGACGTCTGAGCTGAACGTTTTGCCCCGACACGGGCGGGCTCTCCAAGAGTGCTGAGGGCCGGCCCGTTTTGTGTGATAGCGCGCTCAGGGAAACTTCTTGACATGGGGGGGTCGGGTATGTTATGCAGACTTGGGGTGTTGCAGGTTCACAACTTCGATTTGTCCATCCATGACGCCCTTCTGATGGTGCCGTAGGCGCACTGTGTTGCCCATCGTTACACCCGGGCTCGCGTGCGGGCGGGTAAGTGCGTGATGTTGAAGACCTTGTTGCTGACCGGGACTCTCACGCTGGTGACGGTGGCCCGTCCAGGGCCGGCCGGCGCGATGGAGGACAAGTACTGGGTCGGCGACAGCAGTTGGTGGGACTACGAGGAGAACTGGGACCCGCCTGGCCAGCCGCATAACTTCGACACCGTGTACCTGGTGCAGAACGACGCCGTTGATCGAACGGTCTGGTACTACAACACCGAATACCCGGACGAGTGGGTCAATCTGTTGACGATTGACGCGAGCGGCCCGGGGACCATGACGTTTGAGATGACGTCCGGCTTCGACCACCCGCTCAAGGCCAACGGCGTCACCGTGGGTGGCGAGTATGCGGGCATCCTCGAGCAGTATTCCGGTGACGTGACGGTTTCGGGCGAGCTCAAGGTCGGCGATTCCGCCACTTCGATCGGGACCTACGACATGCATGGGGGAAGCCTTCGCACGGCGGACATGCACGTCGGCTGTGACGGCGAAGGCGCGCTGCATATCACCAATGCGTCCGCCGACATTACCGTGTCGAACATGCTGAGTTTCGGGCCCAGGGGTACGTTCACGGCGGTGCCGGGCACGGTGATTCATATGACGGGCGCGACCTTCGCGATTGAGGGTACCGACGGGGGTTCGCTGGCCGGGCTCGGCAAAGTCGAGCTGGTGTTTGAGGGCGGCGTCGGGGACGTGGATCCGTTCGAGGTCGCGGGCGAGGACAGGGGCGCGATGGTGGCCGGTTTTTTCGGCAATTTCGCCGTGGGCGGGCTGACGCTCGGCGGCGTGGACATCGGGCAGGTGGTGCTCGCCGAGAGCTTCGATAATTCCCCCGGCCCTGACGCGCAGTACGTCAAGTACCTGAGCGTGGGCGCGGGCTCGACGCTCGACCTGAACGGGCACACGCTCTACTACGGTGTGCTGGTCGATGGCGCGGGGGCGATCATCGGCGGCGCGCCGGTGCGTGTGGACCGCTGTGGGGACGCGGACATGAACGGGGTGGTGGACGGGCTGGACCTGACCGCGGTGCTGAGCAACTGGGATACCACCGACCCGGTGGCCGACCTCGACGGCAATAGTGTGGTGGACGGGCTGGATTTGACGGCGGTCATCAATAACTGGAGCGTGGCGGGCGGGGCCGTGCCGGAGCCGGCGACGGTGCTGTTGGCGGCGCTGTGCGGAATGGCGGCCGCTCGCCGCTGCAGGCACCGGTAGGAGTCCTGGAGGCAAGATTCCGGGCTCATGGTGAAGGGGTGGGCCCGGCGCAAAAGACGGAACAAGAGGAGGCGACGGTCATGAACAGGACGAAGGCATGCATGTGGGTTGTGGTGGCCGTGTGGATCGCGACGATTGTCGCGCCGGCGGGCGCGCAGGTGCGCCACACGTTCTGGCCGAAGTTCCAGGGGGATGCGCAGAACACGGGGTTGGTGAGCGGGGCGCCGAGCATCGCGTCGCCTCGGCTGCGGTGGTCGCTGGACCTGGCGGGCGACGCGGGCTGGGAAAACCAGTCCACGGTGACGTTTGCCGAGGACGGCACGCTCTACGTCGGCACGCACGAGGGGAAGCTCTACGCGGTCAATCCGGACGGCACGGAGAAGTGGAACCTGACGCTTGCGCCGCCGGCCAGTTTGTCGCCCGGGCAGATCCTGGCGACGCCGACGGTCGGCGCCGACGGGACGATCTACGTTGGCGTGTGGGGCGACCTTGGGGCGATCCCTCCGCGTGATGGCGGCTTCTACGCTGTGACCGATAACGGAGCGAGCGGCACGATCAAGTGGGCGTATCCGGATCCCACGCAGATACTGTCGTCGGCGGCAATCGCGCCGACGGGCGAGATCATTTTCGGCGCGAACCTGCCGGTGGTGGGCTGGAGCATCGTGGCGCTGAAGGAAGTCGCCGCGGATCCCGGGTATGTTGTGGCCTGGACGATCGATTCGGATCCGGCGAGCGACTCGGCGGGCGTGAGCAGCACACCGGCGTTGAGCGCCGACGGGCGGTATGCGTACCTCGGGTCGTCGGAGAACCACCTGTTCCGGGTGATTGACGTGGTGGCGGGCACGGAGGTGACGTTCGACTGCCTGCTCGGCAACTACTTCTGGGCCTCGACGCCGGCGGTGGCGGTGCCGCCGCCGGGGCCGGTCGTGACGCCGGAGACGATCTACATCTGCAGCGGAATGGACTGGGACGTACCGGACCCGACCAGAGAGGGCAAGGTGTGGGCGTTCACCTACGATCCGGCCGGCAACGCGATCACCGAGAAGTGGTCACTGGCAATGGGCAACGGGCACCTCAACGGCGGCGTCGGGCCGATCCGCACGATGACGGTCGGTGAGAACGACGTGGTTCGGCTCTATGCAGTCCAGACTGCATACACCGGTACCGCGTGCCGGATCACGGCGCTTGACGACACGGCCGGCGGGCCGGTGGCGGCATGGTCGCAGGACCTGGGCGCGGGAATATGGGGCTACACGAACGCGGTCGCGCTCGAGGACGGCACCATATACGTCGTGGGTACGTCCGACGGGACGCTCTACGCGCTGCGGGACCAGGGAGCGACCGTGAGCGTGGCGTGGACGTTGGCGCTGACTGACCTGAACCCGGGGGCGCCGGCCGGCATGACGAATGCGAAAGGCCTGACGGTCGGGCGGACGGGGATCGTGTACTGGAACGCCGTTGACGGCGATCTGTACGCGATCGGCCAGCGCGGCGACGTGGACGGCAACGGCGTGGTGGACGGGCTGGACCTGACGGCGGTCATTACGGCGTGGATGACGGTCCCGGGTGACCCACTGTGGAATCCGGATGCCGATCTCGACGGCAACGGCCTCATCGACGGCCTGGACCTCACCGAGGTGATCTCGAACTGGACGCCGGCGGCGGTCACTGCGGCTGCCGAGTCGGAGACGGCGGCGAAGCCCGGGAAGCGCCTGGGCAATGTCCGCAAGGGGCGGTAACGGTCGGTCGGAGTAGGTTCGGTCGAAGTGACGCGCGCCGTGCGGCGATGCGGCAGCGGCGTCTGAGCCGAGTTGTATGTCTTGAGGGGGCGGGCCCTCGGAGTGCGTTGAGGGCCTGCCCTTTTCTATGTCAAGGCGTGCCGGGGTGGTGCCTGCCGCTGCGGATAATCTGCTTGACCGGGCGAATCGCAGGACAACAGTATGAACCTGTCGAGGACCTGCGGGAGGGGCGGTGCTCAAGGCAGGGATTGTCTGGCATGTCCGTGGATGCGGATTGTGGGCGTGGGGGTGAGATGGCGGCTTCATCGGGCGGGCCTGCGATGGGGAAGGCGAGCGATGCGTATCTGGCGCTGATGGGGCGAGCACCGGAGCGCATTCCGCATTACGAGCATTTGTCGAATCCCGCGTTCGAGGCGCTGGTGACGGGGATGGACCCGTACGAGCGTCCTCGCTCGACGAGAATGCGGCTCCTCGAGGTTTATCCGATCGATCTTGGCGCTTGGCTGCCGGCGGACGATACGCCCATTCCGCGGCTGGATTACTCGAGCGGCGCAGCCGTTGACGCGGATGGCCACGAGACGGTGCGGTGGGGCGCCGGGGCGAGCAGCCATTGGGACTGGGGGAAGAGTTTTGGGTCGATTGAGGAGGTCCTGGCGTACGAGCCGTTGAAGCACCTGGACCTTCGGGACGAAGAGCGGATGCCGGTGGTGGAGAACCGGGACTACTCGCTGGATGACGAGCGGTTCTACGAGGAATACGCGCGCGATTTCCCCGGCACCGAGGTCCCTGCGGACAGCGTGTCAATGGCGGTGTTCTACAACACGCTGTTCATGTGGCCGCTGCTGACGTTCGGGTGGGAACTCTTTCTGGAGCTGGCCGGGGCGCACCACGACGAGCTCAAGCGGCTACTGGGGGATTTCGCCGTCATCAACCGGAAGGTGTTTCGCACGTTTGCGCGGCTGCCTGTCAATGCGGTGCTCTGCCACGATGATATCTGCATGGCGTCGGGGCCGGTGTGCTCGCCGGGGTGGCTGCGCGAGTTCATCTACCCGTACTACGAGGAGTTCTGGGGGGTGCTTCACGACGCGGGCAAGAAGGTGATCTTCATGTGCGACGGCAACATTGACAAGGTCGCCGACGACGTGGTGGCCTGCGGCGCCGATGGGCTGATCAGCGAGCCGTTTACGGACTGGAAGGCGATCGCGCGGAAGTACCCGGACAAAGTCGTGGCCGGCGAGGGGGACAACCGCGTTCTCACGGGTGGGGGCCGCGCCGAGATCGAGGCCATGGTGCGGAGCATGGTCGAGACGGCGCAGGCCTGCGGCGGCTATTTCATGTGCGTCGGGAACCACATCCCGTGGAACGTCCCGGCGGAGAATGTGAAGGTGTACTTCGACCTGTGCGCGGAGCTGGCGCACAGGCGACCTTCCTGAGAAAACGCCCGCCGCGCCTGTTTTTCTGTTGCGGCTTTGGGGCGATTTGCCGAAGATGTCCAGAATTGCCTCACGAATGGAGGGGAGGAGCGATGGGTCTGAATCTTGTCGGAGTTCTAGGCCGGACGAATTTCTCCGCTTTCGATTGGGGGATCGTCGTTGTCTACCTCGCGATCTCGCTCGTGATCGGGCTGACGGTGCGGAAGTACGTCAAGAACATGACCGACTACGTGGCGGCGGGCCGCGGGTTGTGCACGGCGCTCGGCGTGGCGACGATCACGGGCACGGAGATGGGCCTGGTGACGATCATGTACAACGCGGAGATGGGCTTCAAGGCCGGGTTCGCGGCGTTCCACATCGCGCTGATCGCGTGCGTCGTCACGTTCATCGTCGGGGTGACGGGTTTCTTCATCTACAAGCTGCGCGCGATGAAGGTGTTGACAATCCCCGAGTTCTACGGGCGGCGTTTCGGGCCGAAAGTGCGCGTTCTGGGCGGGATCATGTTGACGTTCGGCGGCGTGCTGAACATGGGGCTTTTCCTGCGGGTGGGGTCGCAGTTCATCGTCGGGGTGACGGGGATGCCGGAACAGGGGTGGGCACTGCCGGTCGTGATGAGCAGCCTGCTTGCGCTGGTGTTGGTGTACACGATCCTGGGTGGCATGATCTCGGTTGTCATCACGGATTACATGCAGTTTGTCGTGCTTTCGTTGGGCATTCTGCTGGGCACCGGCTTGGTCATCCACCACCTGGGGTGGAATAACATCTTTCAGACGGTGGCGAATCTGAAAGGCAGCGAAGGCTACAATCCGACGAACCCGGCGAGCGGCTTCGGTGTCGAATACATCCTCTGGCAGGTGTTTGTGGCAGGGCTTGTCGGTTGCGCCATCTGGCCCACGGCGGTGGCGCGTGCTCTTGCGGCAGACAGTCCCAGGACGGTGAAGAAGCAGTTTGCGTGGGCGTCTGTGTCTTACATGATCCGCGTGATGGTCCCGTGTTTTCTGGGCATCTGCGCGTTCGTGTTCATAATGACGATGGCCCCCGACCTAAAGGAGCAGTTCACTCCGGCGGCCGAGGGGGCAAAGGCGGACAAGACCGCGCTTGAGGCCATGCCGGTGTTTCTCGGCCGGATCCTGCCGATAGGGCTGATCGGGGTCCTGACCGCCGCGATGATCGCGGCGTTCATGTCGACGCATGACAGTTACCTGCTCTGCTGGAGTGCCGTCATAACGCAGGACATCGTTGCGCCGTTGGCGCGCAATCGGATGAGCACAAAGGCGCGGATCCGGCTCACCCGGGTGCTGATCGTCGTCATTGGTCTGTACATCCTGTACTGGGGACTTGCCTACACAGGCAGCGAGGCCATCTGGAACTACATGGGTGTGTCCGGAGGGATCTACTATGTGGGGGCTTTTGTGCTGCTGCTGGCCGGGCTCTATTGGAGGCGGGCCAGTTCGACCGGCGCGGTCGCTGCCCTGCTTACCTCATGCTTGATGGTTCTTGGACTGACTCCTGTGCAGAAAGCCGTGACAGCCCTTTTCGGTTGGACGGTCAACGGGAAGGCCGTGACGTTTGAGGCGCTGGCCAAGGCCCATGGATATACGACAATAAGCAACCAGCGCGTGAGTGCGTGGCTCTGCCTGGGGTGTGCGGCGTTGGCGACGGTGCTTATGGTTGTCTGCTCGCTGCTGTTTCCGGACAAGAAGAAGATTCCCGGCGACGGGGTCGCGAGCGGGACGCCCGAGGGGGAAGGAGGCGCGAAATGAGCGGCTGGATGCTGTTGTGGAAGATCGTGTTCGTGGTGGGCGTGGTCGTGTTCGCGGGCATAACGGTGTGGGTGATCGTGGCGGGGTTTCGCGACATCAAGCGGCTCCTCCAGAGTATCAAGAAGAGCCACGAGGAGGAGGTGCAGACGCCGACGGAAGAGGGCTGACGCTTTCGGCTAACGCTTTCGGCTGACGCTTTCGGCTAACGCTTTCGGCTAACGCTTTCGGCTAACGCCTTCGGCTAACGCTTTCGGCTAACGCCTTCGGCTAACGCTTTCGGCTGACGCTTTCGGCTAACGCTTTCGGCTAAAGCTTTCTCCCGCAGGCCCGATGCTGCCTAACGGGACCCGTGTCCCTGCAGAGGAAGGCGCCGGCGGCGCTTGGCAATTCGGGCATTCTGGAGGGAGCTCAGCGATGCAACGACACCGGAGGAAGCGCGGCTTTACGCTCGTCGAGATCATCCTGGTGATCATTCTGATCGGGATCCTGGCGGCGATCGTTATTCCGAAGTTCGGGGGGCAGGCGGAGCAGGCGAAGATCGCCCGGATCCAGGCGAATCTAATGGCGCTTCGCTCGGCGATCCGGCTGTGGCAGGCCGATCACGCCGGCGAGTCGCCGGCGAAGCTTTCGGACCTCGTCCCCGACTACCTGCCCAGGCTGCCCAAGGAGGCGTTCACCGAGACCGCCAAGGAGGTGGCCGTCTACGACGATACGGGCGGCTGGGTCTACAAGAGCGGCGAGGTGTGGGTGAACCTCTCGCCGGTGAAGCTCACGGCGGAGCTGGCGAACGAGTCGCCCGGGGGGTGAGCCGGGCGGCGAGCGGACGCACGCTGCGTTGCGGACCGGCGGCGCGCTACATGAGCATGGACTTGATCTTCAGGACGATGCGATTGAGCTCGTTGGTGACTTTCGACTTGCCGATGAGGCCGCCCCACATGCCCGACATGCCCTTGGTGACTATGAGGCGGACCTTGTCGCCCTCCTGCAGGACCTGGGCTTTGAATTTCATTCTGCTCGAGAAGGCGCCGACGACGGCGAACGCGCCGCCGCTTCCCCTGGCGTAGAGTCCGTCCTGCGGCGCGCCCTTTTCGAGCTTGTAGCCCTCGGAGGCGAAGAAGCGTTCCACCTCGCCGGCGAGCTTGGCGGCGTCGGTGTTCTCGATGATCAAGGTCGCGCCTCTCTTGGTCTCTTCGTAGGAGCTCATTTTCCCTTCCAGCATGGCAAGACCTCCTGGGGTGTGGGTCAGATTCTTTCGCCTGACAGGACCCGTTCCCGATACGGGTGCATGGTAGGGCGCTGGGGGTTGGGTGTCCAGTGAATCTGTCGGTCTTGAGGGGGAGCGGCGCGGCCCTGGCACGGGTTCTCACGGCGATTAGGAGTTGACGCTAGGAGCGGAATGCGCTACGAGGGAGAGGCCGACTCCGGTCATGTTACGAGGGCCGCACCCCTCGCCGATTCTGAGCCGCGGAGGAGGACGAGATGGCGCAGATTATCGTTGTGATGACCTACGACGTGAAGCCGAGCAAGCGCCGGGAGTTCCTCGTGTGGATCAAGAAGGTGCGCCGCCACATCCGCCGGCTGCACGGGCCGAACTACACCATCCTCGAGGACAGGGACATCGCCAACCGGTTCACTGAAGTGTTCATCTGTCCGAACAAGACGGCGTACAAGAAGCTCGAGGAGCTGCACGACGTGAGGCTCGACAAGTACATGTGGGAGATGGACCGGTTCGTGGGCAACCGCGAGGCGGCCGTGTTCCACACGCTCGTCGAGATTTAGCCGAGTACTGATTCACCTCAGGTTTTTACGGATCGGCGCTGATTCGGTTCGTGGCCGTTGTGCCGATCCGTGGTCCCTTCCTGTTCGGTTACTTCCACACGCCCACGCGGCGCAGCCGGTCGTGGAGGCGCTGCGCCTGGAGGCAGAAGGCTTCGAGGCGGGCCTCGACGAGCTGCGGGAAGGCGGCGCCGTCGGTCTCGATGGCGAGGAACGGCAGGTGAGCGAGCTCGCCGAGCCGGGCGATGATCCGGCCGGTGTGGTTGGTTTCGGGCAGGCGCTCGGCGTGCATGGTTTCGGACAGGATGGCCTCGGCCACGCGCGAGGGCATGCAGCCGAAGGGGCCGATGGAGATGACGCCGGAGACGGTGTGGAGGATCTCGCGGACGGCGCTCCCGACGGTGAGGACGGCCTCGCCGAGGAAGCGGGGGTCCATGAGCATGCCGCCGGCCTGCATCACGCGGCCGATGTCGACTGCCTCGGGCCGGTAGAGGCCGCTGCGGCCGAGGATGCGCTTGACGCGGGCCTCGATGCCGCGCTGCACGGCGGGGCGAACGGCAAGGCGCAGTCGGCCGCGCAGATCCATGCGGTCCTTCGAGAGCTTGTGCTTGAAGATGTAGTCCACGTAGTAAAGGAACTCGCCGATGGGCGAGACGCGGGTGATGAAGCCCTTGTCGGCGAGGCGGTCGGTGAGGCCGCGGCACGAGAGCTCGTCGTGACGCACGAAGATCTCGCCGGTCAGCAGCACGGCGGGCGCTTCGTGGATCGGCCGCTTGAGGGGGATCGTGGCGAGCTTCTCCGACGCGGCCCGGAGCGCCTGCATCACCGAGGCGTCGTTCTCGTGCGCGAGCGCTTCGAGCACGAGGCGCCACGCCTCGTCGAAGACGGCTAAACCCGCCTCACGGTCCACGGCGAGGGCCGTCACGGCGGAGCGGACCTCGTTCATCGTGTCGGAGACGGTAACGGCCTGCCACGCGCGGTAGGTGAACTTCGGGCCGAGGCTCGAGTAGCTGTTCGCATCGCCGAGCGGGATGACGCACAGGTCGGGGACGTGGCGCTGCTTGATGAGGCGCTTGACGAAGACGTTGTACTGGCCAAAGCGGCACGGGCCGATGGACTCGGGCATGAAGAAGATGAGGACCTCGTCGGCGCGGCGTGTGTCGGCGAGGTAGGCGAGCAGGCTGCCGACGGTGAGCTGCAGGGGCAAGCATTCCTTGCAGTTGGTGGCGCCGCGGCCCAGTTTGAGCATGGCGGCGTCGGCGGGCGGCAAGGCCGTGGCGCGAATGCCGAGGCTGCGGACGGCGGCGGCAAGCGCCTGGGTACCGAGCTCGCCCATGGATGGCACAAGCATGTGCACGCGGGGGTGGCGGGCGTCGAGGCGCTCACGCGAGGAGGTGTACACGACGAGGGCGCCGTTCTCGACGACGGCGCGGGCGGGCACGAAGCGCGTCGAGCGTGGGCGGGGCGTGCGGCCCCGCGCGAGGTCGCGGTGGCGGGCCACCACGTCGAGGAACGCTTCGATGCGGGTGTTGAGGCCGGCGTCGGCGGTGTGGCTGTCGAGCTCGAGTGTGAGCGAGGGCTTGCCGGCCATGAGGTCGCGGAAATACGTCAGGAGGAACGAGTCGGGGCCGCAACTGAAGTTGGTGATGAACGCGCCGACAAGCTGCGGGTGGCGGGCGACGGCCTTGGCGACCTTGAGGTTCAGGCGCCCCATCGCCCAGTACATGGTATCGGGGCAGTCCTCGTCGAGGAAAGCGAGGAATTCGAACGGCACGATACGCACGCCGCGCGAGGCGAACTTGTGGGGGATGCCCATGTTGGCCTCGCCGGCGAACGCGTTGTAGGGGCGGCCGAAGAGCACGACGGCGGTGGCGTCCGGATCGGCCTCGATCTCGGCAAGGACGCGGCGGCCGGCCGCGTGCATGGCGGCCTGGCACGCCTCCATGCGGTCGCACGCGGCGTCGTAGGCGTCGAGGGCGCGCCGGCGCGTGCAACCGAGCTGCATGCCGAGGCGTGCGAACGCCTGGCGCTGTGAGCGGAAGCCGTCGGCGAAGTCGAGCGTCGGCGAGAGCACCCTGGGTGCGTCGCCGTTGAGGCGGAAGGCGGTGCCGAGATAGAAGGGCTCGCCCTGCGCGAAGGGGCAGAGCTTCTTGTACGGCGCGTCGTCGGCGACGTGCATCTCGGTGACGAGGGGCATGAAGACGTAGTCGGGCCGCTTTTCCAGGAGGTCCTTGAACATGCCGTGGGCGAGCTCGGCGGGATAGCAGAACGCGGCGCCGCGACGGTCGCAACCTTCCTCGCGCGGCTCGTCGGGCAGGACGACGCGGAAGCCAAGGTTGGTGAAGAAATGCGAGTAGAGCGGGAAGAGCGAGTGCGTCAGGAACGAGCGGTTGATGCCGACGGTTTTTGCGCGGTTCGTTGACGGGCCGGCGGCGTACTCGTCGAGGACGAGGCGCTGGCGCTCGGCGACGAGGTCGAGCGAGGCGGCGTCGGTGCGGATGTTGAACCGCAGGTTGTAGTAGCGGTTGCAGGCGCCGCCGAAGGGATACGTCTTGCCCTCGATGACGATGCGGCTGATCTCGCAGCGGCGGTCGCACTTCTCCGCGCCACCTCGGCACGTGAACGGTTTCTTGTGCGTGACCTCGCGTGCGGCGAGCGCTCTGAGGTCGAAGCGCTGCCGGTTAGCAAGGCCTGCGCGTTGGCGGTTTTTCAGCTCGAGGGCGACGCCGAAGGCACCCATAAGACCGGGATCGGGCGGGACGACGATGGGTTTCGCGACGAGCGCGGCCATCGCCACGGGCACAGCGCGGTTGTAGCAGACGCCGCCTTGCATGAAGATCTTCTGGCCGACGGGGCGGTTGCCCTTGACGCGGTTGGCGTAGTTCATGCAGATGGAGTACACGAGGCCGGCGACGATGTTGTCGCGCTCGATGCCCTCGTGCGCGGCGTTCTTGATGTCGCTCGAGATGAAGGCCGCGCACTGGTCGTTGAAGTTCGGCGGGCGGCCGGCAGCGAGGGCGATGTCGGCGATCTCGGTCACGTCGAGGCCGAGGGATTCCTTGGCCGCCTCTTCGAGGAACGAGCCGGTGCCGGCCGAGCAGGCCTCGTTCATCGCGTAGTCCGACGGGACGCCGTCGGTGAGGTAGGTGTACTTGGCGTCCTGGCCGCCGATCTCGAAGATGGTGTCCACGGCTGGATCGAAGGAGGCGGCGGCGGTGGCATGGGCGATGATCTCGTTGACGATGCCGTCGGTGAGCGCGTGGAGGCCCGCGATCTGGCGCCCGGAGCCGGTGACGCCGAGGCCGACGACGTCCACCGGCAGGTCGAGCTGCTCGGCAAGCGAGGCGTAGCACGCGCGCGAGGCGCCGACGGGATCGCCGTCGGTGCGCAGATAGACGGAGGCGAGGATGGCGTCGTCGTCCGTTCGGAGCAGGACGGCTTTCGTCGTCGTGGAGCCGACGTCGAGGCCGATGATGCACTCGTCGCCGGCGCGCGTTTGCCCGCGGACGGAGGGCTTGAAGGTGACCATCCCTTCGACCTCGCTCAGGGGCGCGAGAAAGTCGAATGAGGAGTGCCCCTCAACGAACAGCTCGTCGAGACCGGGGTAGGGGAGTGTCTCGTTGTCGAGGGCCCAGAGCGCGGCGCCGAGGGCCTCGAAATAGGGCGCCTCGTCGGGGATGATGAGGCCGGGGCGCTCGTCGCGCAGGCAGTCCATGACGACGGCGTTGCGCGCGACGCCGCCGACGACCATGTACGGGCCCTCGGGAACCTTTACCAGCAGCTCGCCGATCTTCCTGGCCATCATGCGCGCGAGGCCAGCGACGACGCTGCCCTTCGCGTGGCCGATGTTGAGGGCGTGGGTACAGTCGCTCTTGCAGAAGACGGAGCAGCGGCCGCTGATGGGGTGCGGCGCGTGGCCGCGGGCGAGGGCCACGGCCTCGTCGAGGCCAAGGCCCATGCGGCGTATCTGCTGGAGGAAGAACTCGCCGGTGCCGGACGCGCACTTGTTGCCGGTGTGGACGCCGGAGACGGCGCCCGCATCGTCGAGGACGTACACCATGAAGGTCTCGCCGCCGGCGCTGACGAGGGCGCGGACCCTATCGGGTCCGGCGACGGGCTCGCCTCTGTCGGGGCTCGCCCGTCGAGGTGGTCGAGCCCCATCAAGCACGAACGCAAGGGCGATCTCGACGGCTTCGGACTCGGTGATTGACGACAGCCTCAGGAAGTGCCGGAACTTGCGGCCGGTGGCGGCGACGCGGTCGTAGCGGGCGATGTCGAGGCCGGCGAGGACGTCGGCCAGGGCGCGGCGGGGGTTGCCCTCGTGGGCGACGGACGCGATCGGATGCACGGAGACGCCGTCGCCGTCAGCTTGCGCTTCGACGAGATTGAGGGTCGTCGCCCCAAGAGAAATCCCTAGCGTCCTCAAAGCAACCGCCCTGATGAAAGTCTCCGACTGGCCTCAGGTCACCCCGATGAGGCTCCAGTATGGGGACAAGACCCTCCGGCGTCAATGGGGTAGGCAACCCAACGGCGTAATGCACTTGAGGATGGACCATATGGCCGCTAGAGTAGGAAACAGGTCTGCAAGCCCCTCGGCGGGTTATCCTGTTGAAGGTGCTGTAAGAAGAAGGTGTGGCCGGATGCTGGGAGTGTACAGAGCCAGACCCATTTACAGGATCACGGGTTACGTTGCGCCCGTTGGGACGGTCGCGCTGTTGCTCTACTTGGGGTTCGGAGACTTCGTGCCGAAGGCACCGCTTCCGTTCGCAACTTTCTTTGTTGTCGCCGTGGCTTTCAACTGCGTCTATGCGTTGCGACTTGCGACGGAACGCCTCGCCGTGACTGAAACCGGTATTGAACACACAGTGTTTGGTGTCACGAAGACAATACGCTACGACGAGATCGCCGAAATTCACAACAGGCCGCGTCGCGAGCTCGATCCGTTCCGCGTGACGGGGTCCACGAGGATTGGGGATGGCAGCGGAACGAGGCTTCTTGTAACCGGCTTCCTCTCGCAGTATGATGAAATCGTCATCTACATCAGTTCGAGAATTGGCGGCCGCGAGATGAGGCGGTGTCCGCCCACGACATTTGAGAAGCTGCAGTGGGTCGTGGCCGGCTTCGGTGTTCTGTGCATGGTCCTGTTCTTGTTTTGGGGCAGGCTGACACAGGGCTGATCTGCTGCGCGGTGCGATGATGTACTGGCTTACCAGAAGAAAGCTTATTGGGGTTATTGTCGTTGGCTTCGCGCTGTACTGCTTGGAGTGCCTCGATCTTGTGAATGACGCGTCGGCCGTGACGCTTGTGATCTTCGGCGGGCTGGGGCTGCTTATCCTGACTGGGGAAGCAGGGCTCGTATGGGTCATCTGTGGACGCCTTGCTAAGCTGGACAAGGACGCCTCGCAAGCAGCAATCAGGCGTCATGAACTGGCGTATGTCGTTCCGGTGATTTGTCTCGCCGCGCTTGCCGGAGTCATAGGGCATAGCGCCACCAAGACCAGCCACTACTTGTATCTAGTCAACGCGTTTATGACGGGGATTCTGCTCGGTTTTCCAATTCTCCTTGAGGTTAGGAGATTCACCGTCAATCGGCAGCCAACACGGGAAGGGGAAAGCAAGGCGAAGAGGGCTCTTCGGTCAGCGGGAACAGCATTCTTCTACGTTCTGGGGGGCCTTGCAGTGCTCTATTTTCTCGGCTGTGTGCACACCTGCTACATGACGCGTGATTGGAGAACGTACCGCTGGCGAAGACTGGGCATCAGCAATGTCTACAGGAGCATCAGGCAATATGAGAGCGAGTATGGCGTGCTTCCATATTCCCCCAAAGGCTCTAGTGGTGCCCTGTTTGCACTGGAAGGCTCCATGGCCATACCCGTGGTTCTTCAGTACCGCTATGATGGAAAGAACATCGAATTCCGGCGCGACGAAGGGCAACGTATAATAACAGGCGCGGGATACGTCCTTTGGGTTGGCGAGGTGCCGCAGAGCTCGCAGGAAGTCACTCAAGAGCAAGGTGACGATTTCATCATCGCCGCCGAGGCCTTCCCGTTCCAGAAGAAAGACCTGTATGTAATCACTGCCGGCGGCGAGTGGCGCACTCACCTTATTCGCTGCAAAACGAGTGGCGCGGAAGTCGTCGGTACGTGGCTTTCTGAGCACGAGCGTCCCCGGAGATAGAAGCGATCGAGTGTTGGCCTTTTGTGATTGGTTCAAGGGCATTGCGCCTCTTAGGCTGAACGGATGAATCTTCTGAAACGGAATCCAGACGACCATATGTATTTCATGGGTGAGGCGCTGCGTGAGGCTGCGGCGGCGGCGGAGCGGGGTGAGGTGCCGATCGGGGCGGTGGTGGCGCACGGGGGGCGGATCATCGGCCGGGGGCACAACCAGACGGAGATGCTTCGCGACGCGACGGCGCACGCGGAGATGCTGGCGCTGACGCAGGCGGCGGAGGCGCTCGGCAACTGGCGGCTGGCGGGGTGCACGGTCTACTGCACGGTGGAGCCGTGCACGATGTGCTGCGGGGCGATGGTGCTGAGCCGGGTGGAGCGGCTGGTCTATGGCGCGGCGGACCCGAAGTTCGGCGCGGTGGTGAGCATCGCCGATGTTTTGGGCAATCCGCGGCACAACCACACGGTGCAGGTCATCAGCGGGGTGCGCGCCGAGGAGGCGGCGGCCCTGCTCCAGTCCTTCTTCAAGTCCCTTCGCGGGAAAGCGGCCGACTGAGGCGTCCCGACTGCGGCGCCCCGGCGTTCGCAGTCCTTCTTTTCCGGGCGGTGCGGCAGCTTCTTCCGGTCCGGCTCACCTGAAAAAATGGGGACAGGCACCTGTTCTTCTGCGCCAGGGTGTGTCAGACGTGTCCGGCATCTACGCAAGAACAGGTGCCAGTCCCCATTTTTTCCCGCGCCTTGCGGGCCTGTTGAAAAAGTCCGCCCTTGGTCTTCGCAGCTTTGCCCCGTAGGGGCACCACGTGAGTAGCCGTAGGCGTAAGCCTACGGACCGCGAACGAGGCACAACCGCCCTTTCTCGACGGGCGACCGGCCCGGACGGGGCCGGTCGCCCGTCGAGAAAGAGGACCTTTGTCGGTCGCCTCTTGCCCGTAGGCTTACGCCTACGGCTACTCACATTCCGCCCCTTCGGGGCATGGGACGACGTGCGCCGCACCCTGGGGGACATGCTGGCAGCGGCTTTTGAACAGGCCCTTGCGCCCTGTGAGAAATGCGGACTGGGGACGTGTGACTTGCGTCGTGAGCGCCCGGGTCCTGGCTGCGCCGGCCGCGTGTTCGTCTGGCACGGAATGTGCGCCAATGCCGGGGCATGGACGAGTGTGCCCGGCGCGGCGGCAGCGCCCGCGCCGAGCGCGCCGCAGGCGGGAGTCGGCTATGAAGAGCGTGACGGTTTTCGCGCCGGCCTCGATCGGCAATATCGGGCCGGGCTTCGACGTGCTGGGTCTGGCGATCACGTCCCTTGGCGATCACGTCGAGGCGCGGCGGATCCCGAGCGGCGTGCGGATCGTGGAGATCACGGGCCTCAGTGACAGCATTCCGTACGAGCCGGAAAGCAACTCGGCCGGGCTGGCGGCGAAGGAGGTGCTGGCGCTGCTCAACGTGCGGGAGGGCGTCGAGCTGTGCATCCACAAAAGCGTGCCGTCGGCGGCGGGGCTGGGCTCGAGCGCGGCGAGCGCCGCCGGGGCCGCCTTTGCCGTCAACGAGCTGTTCCAGGGCGGGCTGACGCCGAACGACCTGATCTACCCGGCCACGCTCGCCGAGGCGGCGGTGAGCGGCGGCTTTTTTGCGGACAACACGGCGCCGGCGCTGTTGGGCGGGGCGACGTTGACGCGGTGCCGCGAGCCGCTGGACGTGATCAAGCTCGGGTCCATTCGCGACCTGCTGATCGTGGTGGCGACGCCGGCATTCGAGCTGCCGACGAAGAAGTCGCGGGCCGTGCTGCCGGACTACATTCCGCTGCCGTCGTTCGTCGAGAACATGGCAAATTCATGCCTGATGGTGGCGGCGTTCACGACGGGCGACATCAACCTGTTCGGGCGGTGCGTGAACGACACGGTGATCGAGCCGGTCAGGGCGCACCTGATCCCGGGCTTCTACGACGTGAAAAACGCGGCGCTGGAGGCGGGGGCGTTCGGGTGCTCGATCAGCGGGGGCGGGCCGTCGGTGTTTGCCGTGACGGACAACATGAGCAGGGCGCACTTGATCGGCGAGGCGATGACGAAGGCGTTTCGCGACTGCGGCGTCGAGAGCACGATGTGCATCGCGAAGATGGAGACCAACGGCGCCAGAGTGACGTGACATGCGGTCGCACTTCCGATGCATAGCTTGCGGCGCCGCGTATCCGCTCGACGCGGTGCGGTATTCGTGCGATTGCGGCGACCTGCTCGAGGTGCAGACCGACTTCGGGTCGTTCGGGCGGACGGGCGACGAGTGGAAAGAGCACTTCGGGCGGGCGGGGGCGCCGGTCGCTTTTGATCGCTATCGGGACCTCCTCCTGCCTGACCTTCCGGCGGACTGTGTTGTCACGTTGTTTGAAGGAGACACGCCGCTCTACGCGGCGGGCGAGGCGATCCGCGAATACGCCGGCGTTGACGACGTGTACCTCAAGCATGAGGGCATGAACCCGACGCTGAGCTTCAAGGACCGCGGCATGGTGGCGGGGGTGTCGTGGGCGAGGCACCTGGGCGTTCGGCGCGTGGTGTGCGCCTCGACGGGCGACACGTCGGCGTCCATGGCGGCCTACGCGGCGCGCGCGGGGATGCAGGCCGTCGTTTTGCTGCCGAGGGGGAAGGTGTCCGGCGGGCAACTGGCGCAAGCGGTGTCGTACGGCGCGCGGGTGCTCGAGCTCGAGACGGACTTCGACGGGTGCATGCGCGTCGTGCAGGCGTTGACGACCCGCCACGACGTGTACCTGCTCAACTCGATGAACAGCATTCGGATCGAGGGGCAGAAGGCGACGGCGGTCGAGACGCTGCACCAGCTCGGGTGGGACGTGCCCGACTACATCGTCTGCCCGGTCGGCAATGCGGGGAATATATCCGCACTCGGCAAGGGGATCCGGGAGCTATACGAGCTGGGCGTGATAGACAGGGTGCCGCGCCTGGTTGGCGTGGAGTCGGAGCGCGCGAATCCGCTCTATGTCAGCTATCGTGGTGAGTATGCAGCCTTGAAGCCGATCAAGGCAGGAGACACGGTTGCGAGCGCGATGCAGATCGGCAACCTGGTCAGCTTCAAGAAGGCGGTGCGGGAGCTCCAGTACTTTA
>Ga0180432_10004550_pt1 | contig 18923 bp, 11 predicted proteins | sample SS_ome_10_FD_132414 | JGI IMG/M metagenome (GOLD analysis project Ga0180432, IMG submission 132414) | Hypersaline lake sediment archaeal communities from the Salton Sea, California, USA - SS_1_MS_2 metaG | ecosystem: Environmental > Aquatic > Non-marine Saline and Alkaline > Hypersaline >...
CCAGTTTTCTTCAAGTAAGCGGTCGGCTGCGTCGTACGCGTAGTAGACCACGGTCCCGTCCTCGCGGCACAGCCAAGAGGTCTGATTCGCGCCGCCGTCAACGCTCGGAAAACGGGCGGTAGACCGGGTTCGGCCAGTCGGGCGGCGCTTCCTCAGGCGGCAAAGGCGTAAGCGTGTCATCTTCGTTCTTGAGCGCAATGCCAGTGTCCGTGTTCACAATGCGGTCCTTGTTCTCCTGCCACCAGGGAGCCCAATGGGTACGAAACGAGCTGTAGGTGGAGTCGGGGCAGTCGAAACCGACTAGATTCCTTAGCGCCCGGTGAATGGCCGACCCAGGGGGGCGCCTGCCGTGCTCTCGCGTGATTGCATCAGAGACGGCCTCCAGGCTCTGCTTGCTGGGTATCACGCCTAGGAGCACTGCGCATTCACGTCGGATTTCGCTGTCTCTGGCGGACAGGCCGCGCGCCAGGTAGGGCACGATGTCCCTGCCCTGCGCAACCACCTCGTCGCGGACGGTCTCGTCCTCCTTGGGGTGATAGAGGTTCATGACTCCGAAGATCCGCACAGGGGACCTGTGCGCGTAGCGCAGCCGGTCGATGAGGGCCTCGTACTTCGGGTTGGGCGGCAGGCCGCTGTAGTCGACCACAGGCCAGAGCTTGCGCATGGCCAGATACCCCACAAGAACAAGGGCTAGAACGAGAAAAGGGACGAGGCACGCGCGCCGGCGCCTGCGCGAGGCAGCCTGGGGATCGCCCGCCGCTTGTCGCGTCATGGTAAGCTCGTTGCCGCGGTCCGGTGAGGGATGGCCGCCCGCGTTCGCCTGTGGCATCCTGGCCCCTCCGATTGCCCGCAACCACCTTACCATGCGCACGGGCGCAAGGCAAGCGCCGGGCAGTCAACTCGCGCGAGACTGCCTCCTGATCGCGGCGCCTACTTGAAAACCCCTCCCTCCGGGAGGGGGTGAGGGGGAGGGAGAAGTGGTCGACGCGTACCGGACGGGCCGATGCGAGCGCACCGCTTACGGCGAGACGAACGAACCAGAGTGTGCAGCTGAGGCTGAGATGAACGAATGCGAGCGCGCAAACCGTCCCTCACCCCAACCCTCTCCCGAAGGGAGAGGGAGAAGTGCACAGGGCGCAGCGCGCGTCCCCCCTCCCTCCGAGAGGGGGCGAGGGGCAGGGAGAAGTGGTCGACGCGCACCGGACGGGCCGATGCGAGCGCACCGCTTACGGCGAGACGAACGAACCAGACTGTGCAGATGAGGCTGAGATGAACGAATGCGAGCGCGCAAACCGTCCCTCACCCCGACCCTCTCCCGAGGGGAGAGGGAGAAGTGCACACGGCGCAGCGCGCGTCCCCCCTTTCTCCGGGAGGGAGTGAGGGGGACGGACTTCTCGGACAGGCCATGCGGATGCGGCCGGCCTTGCCCGCGCGAAGGCGCCATGGTATGCTGCCTCGTGAAGCCGCCACGCGCCCTCTGGCGCCTTGTCGCCGACCGCCGCGAGGCGGGCGACGAGAGAAGGACGCGACGCTGGTTCATATTTGCAAAGCACGCGACCCCGGAGGCACGCAGGGCCGCAAGCGCGTACGCGCCATTGCCAACCGACACTCCGGCACAAGGAGGCCCCCATGCCCGCACGCGCGCGACGCAGACTCGTTCCCGTGCCCCTCAAGCACGTGACCGTGGACGGCGCGTTCTGGACGCCCCGGCTGCGCACGAACCGCGAGACCACCCTGCCGCTCGAGTACGACCAGTGCAAGCGGACCGGCCGCCTGGACCAGATGAAGGTGCGCCCGCCCGCGCGCGGGAAGTTCTATGACTCGGACGCGGCCAAGTGGATCGAGGCCGCGGCCTACGCGCTCACCGCGGCGCCGGACCAGGCCGTGGAGCGCAAGATCGACGCGTACGTGCGCTGGATGCAGGCCGCCCAACTCGGGGACGGGTACCTGAACTCGTACTTCCAGATCGTGGGCATCGACAGGCGGTGGACGAACCTGCACCAGGACCACGAGCTCTACTGCGCCGGGCACCTGATGGAGGCCGCGGTCGCGTACTTCCAGGCCACGGGCAAGCGCGCCATGCTCGACGTCATGCGCCGGTGCGCGGACCATATCGGCCGCACCTTCGGCCGGGGCAAGGGGCAGAAGCGCGGGTACCCCGGCCACCCGGAGATCGAGCTCGCGCTCGTGAAGCTGTACCGGGCCACGGGCGAGCGCCGGCACCTGGACCTCGCCGCGTACTTCGTCAACGAGCGCGGCCGCGCGCCGCACTACTTCGAGCAGGAGGCGCTCGCGCGCGGCGAGGCGCCCCAGCCGTTCGGCCGCATCGGCGGGGTGACCGCGGCCTACGATCACCGCCAGGCCCACGCCCCGGTGCGCGAGCAGCGCACGGCCGACGGCCACAGCGTGTGCGCGCTGTACCTGTACGCGGGCATGGCGGACGTGGCCATGGAGACCGGCGACGGCACGCTCTTGACCGCGTGCCGGCGGCTGTGGCGCAACGTCACCGAGAAGCGCATGTACGTGCACGGCGGCGTGGGCTCGACCCGGTTCGGCGAGCGGTTCACCTTTGACTACGACCTGCCCGAGGAGACCGCGTACGCGGAGACCTGCGCGAACATCGCGCTCGTCTTCTTCGCGCACCGCATGCTCCAGCTCGAGCCCAGGGCCGAGTACGCGGACGTGTTGGAGCGCGCGCTGTACAACTCCGTGCTCTCGGGCGTGAGCGCGGACGGGACCCGGTTCTTCTACGCCAACTGGCCGGCCGTCAAGCCCGAGGCGCACAACTTCCGCGAACGGCAAAAGCCGCCCACGCGCCAGGACTGGTTCGGGTGCGCGTGCTGCCCCCCGAACCTCGCGCGCATGCTCGCGTCGCTCGGGCAGTACGTGTACATGACAACGCGCGACGCGGTGTACGTGCACCTGTACACGGGCGGCACGGCCAAGTGCACGGTCAAGGGCACGCCCGTCACGGTGACGCAGAAGACGGACTACCCGTGGAAGGAGCGGGTGCGGCTGACCGTGCGGCCCGAGGACCCCGTGAACTTCACCCTTGCCCTGCGCCTGCCCGGGTGGTGCCGCAGCCCGCGCATCACGGTCGCGGGCAAGCGGGTGCGCCCGGCCGACGTGGACAAACACGGGTACGCGCACATCCGCCGCACGTGGCGCAGGGGCGACCGGGTCGAGCTCCGCCTGCCCATGCCCGTGGAGCGCGTGCGCGCGCACCCCGCGGTGCGCCAGGCCGCGGGCAAGACGGCCCTTCAGCGGGGCCCGGTCGTGTACTGCCTGGAGGAGAAGGACAACGGCCCGGACCTCGCCGACGTCGCGCTCCCGCGCACGGCCGCGGTGTCGGCCCGGTTCGACCGCCGGTTCCCGGGCGGGGGCGCGGTGGTGCTCTCGGCCCGGGCGCGGCGCACCCGCGCGCAAGACAAGTCCCTGTACACGACCGGCCGGCCGCGCCTGCGCGCGGTGCGCATCCGGGCCGTGCCGTACTTTCTGTGGAACAACCGCGGCGAGGGCGAGATGCGCATCTGGCTGCGGGAGGGGTAGGGGGGCAGCCAGTCCGGCAGGGCGAGACAGGGCGGCAGGCTTGCGCGACACCGCGGCCAAGGCAACTGAGTTTGCCCACGCCGCGGACGCCGCGCACCCCCCTCTTCTCGCCCCTCTCCCGAGGGGAGAGGGGGAGGCGGTCGGCTGATCCTTGCCCGCATGCCGGGCGTGTGGTATGCTGCCGCCACGCGCGGCGCGCGGATGGGCCGCGACGCACAGCCGCGCGCGTCCTGCGTCGTGTATGCGCACAAGGAGGAAGCAGCGTGACCGAACCGGTGACGGTCGAGGTCGGGGTCCGGTCCGGAGACCTGCGCGGCAGCACGGGCACGGCGCTCCAGGCGGCCGTGGACTACGTGGCCGGGCTGGGCGGGGGCGTGGTGCGCGTGGGCCCGGGCCGGTATCGCATGCGCAATGCCCTGTTCCTGCGCGACCGCGTGCGGATCGTGGGCGCGCCGGGCAAGACGGTCCTGCGCATGTGCCCGGGCGCCGCGTCGCGCCTGCGCCTGGACGGCGACTGCAACGAGCGACAGGTGACCCTGGCCGACCCGTCCCAGTTCCGGCCCGGCGACGGCGTCAGCGTGCAGGACGCGCGCGGGCGCGGCGGGTTCGGGTTGACCACGGCCACGCTGCTCGAGCGGCGCGGCCGCGACGCGTTCGCGATCTCGCGGCCGCTGCGCGACGACTACATGGTGGCCCACCAGGCGACCGTGCGGCTGGTGTTTCCGGTCGTGGCCGGGTACGGGGTCCGGGACGCGTCCGTAGAGCACATCCAGGTGCAGGGCAACCGCGGCCGCACCCAGCCGATCAACGGGTGCCGGGGCGCGGGGATCTACCTGTTCGAGTGCGCGGGGATCACGATCCGGCGTTGCGCGGTCGACGGGTACAACGGGGACGGCATCTCGTTCCAGGTCTCGCACGGGGTCACGGTGGAGCGCTGCCGGGTCGAGGGCTGCAGGGGCACCGGACTGCACCCGGGCAGCGGCTCGCAGCGGCCGGTGTTGCGGGGCAACCGCGCGCGACGCAACGACGGCGACGGCCTGTTCGTGTGCTGGCGCGTGAAGCACGGCGTGTTCGAGGAGAACGTGCTGGAACGGAACGCGCGCGACGGCCTGTCCATCGGGCACAAGGACACGGACAACGTGTTCCGGCGCAACCGCATCGTGCGCAATCGGGGCGACGGGCTGCGGTTCCGCGACGAGAGCGCGCCCATGGCCGCGCACCGGAATCGGTTCGAGGACAACGAGATCCTGGACAACGGCGCCACGGGCGAGCGCGACGGGGACGTGCAGATCCGGATCCTCGGATCCACGAGAGACCTCGTGTTCCGCAAGAACCGGATCGGCCACACCGCCGGCAACCCGAGAGGCGTCGGCGTGCTCATCGGCGAACGCGTCCAGGGCCTGACACTCAAGGACAACGCCTTCCTGCGCGTCGACAAGGAACGGGACGAGGCGCGGGCCAAGGCGCGTTAGCCGCGAGAGGGCGGAGGCCGCCCCCGCGCGCGGCCGCCGATCCCCTCATGCCCTGAAAGGCCCCCCATGACCTGGCACACCCCGCAACCGGCGCGGTACGAGGTCGACGAGCGCGCGGACGCGCTGACCGTGCGCTGCGCGTACTGGTCCGCGACCCACAGCCGCGCGCACGGCGGCAACATCTCTTCGGCCGTGTTCCCGCACGGCTCGGGCCGGAACATCTTCGCCGCGCCCTGGTCCACGTCCATGCGCCTGTGGCGGGGAGGGCGGATCCTGGGCTTCGCGAACGCCGACGACCCCGACGCGCACCTCGCGCACGGCCGCGAGGGCGACCGAGTGTGGGTGCAGGCAAGGAGCGCGTTCGTGAGCCCGGAGGGCGAGCGCCTGCCCGCACAGATCGAGCACCGGTTCACCTACCACCCCTGGGGATACGTGCGCCAGCGCGTGACCGTGACCTGCCGCGAGCCCATCGACGACGTGTTCGAGCTCCAGGTCGCGCGCCCGGTCGTGGCCTCGCACCTGGACGAGTTCACCTACCGGCCCGCGATCGAGGAGGGGCGGTGGTGGCAGATGCAGTGCAAGGTGCTGCGCTGGTACCGGCTCCACGCGGGCGAGCACGCGGAGGACTACCGCGCCGCGCGCCGTCCGCGCTTGCCCTTGTACTTCCTGTTCCTGCGGCGCGGGGTGGAGGGGTTCGACTGGTTCATGGCCGACGACCTGGACCAGTGGCGCCGCCAGGTCGCGGACCTGCCGCGCATCCAGGAGTTCCGCGTGTGGTACATGGGCGAGCACGACGGGTACGAGGTGCGCCTCTGCCCCCTGCACTACTGGCCGCGCACAATGACGCTCTCGGGCGCGTACACGTTCGACTTCTTCGTGGGGCTGCCGTTCGTGCAGGAGCGCGTGCGCCCGCTCGTGCGCTGCGCGGGCGGCATGCTCACGCGCAAGGCGCGCGGCGACGTGCGCGAATTTCCCACCACGGACCGGGTCCGCGCGTTCGGCGAGCACGGGGTGGAGCTCGCGCGCCTGCACGACGACGGGCCCTCGCGCGCGGGCGTGTTCTGGCGCGACTGCGACTATCCGCCCTACGGGCCGGAGCGCATGCGCGCGATGGACGCGTGCCTGCGCGCCATGCACGACCAGGGCGTGCGTGTGGTCCCGTACTTCAGCGTGCACGAATGGCACCCGGACGTGGCGCCCTTCGACCGCGACGCGCCGCGGTTCCAGCGCACCACGGACGTGGACGGGGGCATGATCTACAACACCACCTCGCTCGGCCCGTACGGCGCGCAGATGTGCCTGCGCTCCGGGTGGCTGGAGTTGCGCAAGCGCACCATCGACACCGTGCTCGACCGTCACGCGTTCGACGGGGTCTACTACGACTGGACCCAGGCCCTGCCGTGCCTCAACCCCGCGCACGGGCTCGGCGCGCACTGGGACGTGGAGGAGTTCATCGACTTCCTGGAGTGGACCCGCGCGCGCGTGGGCCCGGAGGGCGTGGTGTACCTGCACATGTCCTGGACGCCCTTCATCGTGGCCGAGAACCTGGCCAGCGTGGTGCTCACCTTCGAGGAGGGCGAGGGCCCGGCCAAGGTGGCCCCGGACATCCTGCCCGCGCACGCCCAGTTCATGAAGACGTGCCCGCGCGTGGTGCTCACGCGCGACGCCTCGCACCGCGACCCGCGGCGGTTTCTGCTCTTGTGCCTGCTCAACCACGTGGGCCCGGACGCGGGCACGCCGGAGGCCCTGGCCGTGATGCGCGCGACCAGGGGGATCGACTTCACCCGATACCGCGCGTTCGAGGACCTGCGCACCCGCGCGGTGCGCGCGCGCTCGCGGGCGGTGCGCTGCGCGGTGTACTGGAACGCGCGCGAGGCCCTGGTGCTCCTGGCGAACCTGTCCGACGCGCCGCGGCCCGGCGGCTGGAGACTGTCGCCCGCGCGCCTGGGCTGGGGCCGCGACGGGTACCGGGTCGACGGGCGCGCGCCCGCGCGCCTGGACCCGCTCGCGTTCGCCTACGTGCGCGTGAAGCGGGAGGGGTGAGGGGGGCAACGTGGGGAGTAGCCGCGCCTTGCCTCCGAGCGGGGCAGCCCCGCCTGCGGCCTTGCCTCAGACCACGCACTCACGGCTCCGCCTCGTCCGCGGGGCGCCAGCCGCACTCCACCCAGTCGCCATCGATCACATGGGCCAGGTTGCCCTGCGTGTTGCCCAAGCGCAGGGGCATCCAGTTGCTCTGATTGCCGGCGGCATCGTAGACCGCCACCTCCAGGCCCAGGCCCTCCAGGGCCCCGATGGGCACCTGGATCCCCCACCAGTAGAATCCTGGCGGCTCTACCTGCTTGGCCTGCTCCACGATTTCCTTGATCTCTGACACGCCTGCGTGTTGGGCAGCCTGGTCCGCGGTCACGCGCATGAGGACATAGGGGCGCGTCGTCTTATATGGGGGTTGCCAGAATGTCCTTTTTTCGTCCGGCGGTTCAGGAGAGTCGAAGAAGGGCACTTCGAACTTGACGAGCTTTCCATCCAAGGCGCCTCTACGGCGCAGGATGATTCCCTGAGCGTCCATGTCCTCCTCCATCCATGTTATCATGAGAATGAAGTCATTCTGGTTGGGGTCGCCCGTGTCCGGAGTTGCGTAAGCGGCATAGAGCCTGGGGCGCGTGGTGTACACCCCGTTCTGCCAGTCTCGCAGCATGGCCTCGTGCTGCTCAAAGGTCACCTTATCACAGGGGATTGGCGGCTTCTGCACCAGGGTGTCCGTACCGTCGGCCCAGTAGATCCTTTTTCGTATGAGGTCCCAGGGCGGCGGACCACCAAGGTTCTGCCACCCTTGGGGGTCGTTGCTCGCCACCCACATCACCAGATGTCGCATGGAGCCCGTGCGGTACGGCGCGCGCGCTGCGTAGATGTCCGTGAGCTCGTACTCGTCTCGCCCGACCCGTTCCTCCGGGGCGTCGGGGGCCACGCACGCAGACACCGCGCCGCCGAGCAATAGCCACACGAGAATCCCCACCGCGTGTCGTCCCATGCCAGGCATATCCGGTCTCCTTTGCGCCAGGGGCGGCGCGCCCGATCCTACGGCCCGCGCGCCCGGTCGCGCGCGTCACTCGCCTTGGTGATTCTCGCCGGACGCGGACGGGGCGGGCGGTGCTTGCGGATTCGGCTCGACGTCCTCGCGGGCGTCGGAACCCTGATCGGCGCCGGCAGCGCCCTCGAGCGGCACCACCCCGGTCTCGCCGTCCGTCTCGATGCCGTTGCGGAATCGGATGGTCTGGAATCGGTCGCCCAAAAGCAAACCGCAACATTTGAATGGGCTGCCGGACGGGCCGACGGGCAGAACGTGGAACTGTTGTTATCGCCAGATACACGTGTCGGTTGCAAGGAACTCCTCCACTGACGAGAAGGAAAGCACACGTGTTTTTTCCGAGATTCCGGCTTGAACCACGGATCGCACTCGGGCTCGGTCTTGCTGGCTTGGATTCATGACAACCAGTGAATTCAGTTGGTCACGTCTAATCGAGGTTCGGAAGAGTGCGGTCGCGTGTAAGTCGGTTGCGGGCAGCGAATACCCGATCACAAGCAGATTCCTTGCGTGCCCCAGTGCCTCGGCAGCGTTAGCCCACAGCGTCGCGAATAGGCCCGTATCGTAGGCCTTGTTTGATTCAGGGGCGATGATGGAGTAGTGTGGCGTTCCGTGCTGCTTCGTATATGGTCGCTGCTTCAGGGCGACCTTCTTGTCGTTTCTAGTACCGAATTTGAAGTGCAGCGAGCCGTGCAGTTTGTGCAGATGGATGGTCGTCTCCTTATCGGCAGGGCTCGTTGGTGTCCAGACCTCGTCACCAGTGAGGTTGGCCCCACGGGGGCCCAAGTTGAAACCATACCCGTAACGGGGATTCCATTTTCCCTTGCCGTGTCTAGCAAGGGCATAGTCGATGACACAGTCATAGTTGAAGCTAATTATGTGATCCTTCCTCTGAAGTGTATCAGTCACAAGTTTGGCATGGTGCTTGCAAGCTCGCGCAGTCTGCTTAGCGTGGCCATCGCCACGGCGCTCTGCCAGAGACGCCTCCAGGACGATCGCGATGGCGGACATTAGGCGGTCGCGCATCTGCTCGAGCTCAGTCCTCTTGTAAGCGCGACTTGTGCGGGTCACCGACAGCATTCGGATGGTGTGTTCCACAGTCGAGAAGACGTCCTCGAGGGTGACCGCAAAGTTGGCTCCGAAAAGGTCAATTACGTCTTTGATGATCGCATTGATGTCGTCCTGATGTTTGTCATCTGGCACTCGTTGAAGCTGCGTAAAGAAGTCACTGTCCAAGGGAGGCAGGCAGGGCCACTTCTCGGGGTCCACGAAGCTGCAGGCTCGCGTAGCGCCGGCGCCGAGCACCAAGACGGTCGGGCCGGAGCCTCCTCGACTTCCAGCCATTTGCGATCTCCGGCTGATCCGCACTTGCGCCGAGAGCGGTGGGAGCCTGTAAGCGCCGGGTGGCTCTCCGCCTCATGCCCGAAACCATGCTACTACATGCGCAGGCGCGAGGCAAGCGCGGGGCGTGGGCGGTCCGTCCTATTCCCCGCCTGCCTGGCTGTCCGCGCGATCTTTGCGCAGACAGGCCTGTACTCGCCCCAGCGCCCGCGACAAGTGCGCCTCCAAGATCGGCATAGACGCTTGGCCGTCCAGAAACAGAACCCTGTAGTGTCGTTCGTTGGCGGGGTCGGCACGCCACAGGATGGGCACGTCCAGGGGCGACATATTTTCAGGCCCGGGGTAGGTGTAGAGCCGGTGGTACGGTTCCCCGTCCTTGGGCCCGGGCAGGAGTCCGGGGAAGGGGTTATTGGCTAACGGGTCAACCGTGATGTCCGGCCGCTCTGCCCGCACCCGGGAGCAGAGGTCCGCAAACCCACGCAGTTGCGAAGGGGGCGTACGCCTGACCACAGCTCCAACTGCCTGGAGCCCCATCTGGATGCGAAGGCTCTTTCGCGTCTGCGCGCTCATGCCAATCGGCATTGGGCCGTACGGAGAATGTACGAACACCACCACGGCCGCGACCACGAGGACGACCGCGCAGCCAATGCGGTCTCGCCTTGACATCACCAGCCCCATGACGCCCCCCGCATGCAAGGCGGCGATCGGCCCATGGGTCTCAACGCCCATTCTCAATCTACTACATGCCCAGGCGCAAGGCAAGCGGGGCGCCCGAGGTGTGCCAGGTCCCTGCGGGGATGCCCCCCTACCACCGGTCGCGGTGCACGATCTCCTCCAGGGACAGGCGCTTCTTGGCCGACGGACCGGCCGCGTGCGGCCAGCCCACGGGCATGAGCTCCACCACGCGCACCTCGTCGGGGATCCCCAGCGCCGCCTTGGCCTGGTCCTCGTGGAACGCGCCGATCCAGCAGGTGCCCAGGCCCTCGGCCGTGCACAACAGGGCCACGTGGTCGATGAAGATCGCGGTGTCGATGGGGTAGCTAAGCTGCCCGCAGGTCATCACGTGGTCGTTGTCCCCCTCCGAGCAGAAGGCCAGCACCACGGGCGCCTGGCCCACGAAGGCCTGGCCGCGGGCGGCCTGGGCGAGCTTGGCGCGGGCGGCCGCGTCGCGGACCACCACCACGCGCCAGCGCTGCCGGTTCGAGGCCGAGGGCGCCAGCCGCGCGGCGTCGAGCACCTTGTCCAAGAGCGCCGGGTCCACGTCCTTGTCCAGGAAGTTGCGGCAGCTGAACCGCGCGCGTACTGCGTCGTACACATCCATGACGATCTCCTTGGGCTAGGGGGCCTGTGTGTCCGGGTCCTGGGCCGGGCGCTCGCGCCACAGCCCCTCGCAGAGCGCGCCGCCGTGGGCGCGGTAGTCTTCGGGATGGGCCAGGCGGTCGTTCACCTCGCGCAGCACCGCGTCCGCCGCGGCGCGGAGGGTCTCGTGGCCGAAGTCGGCGCTCGCCTCCCAGGGCGGCCAGCGCGTGCCCGTGCTGACGAGCTCGTCGGCGGACTCGCGCGGGGGCAGGGCGGACAGGTCTACGGTCTCCGGATGCAGGGCCAGGATGTGCGAGGTCTCCCACCCGCCCGCGTGGTCGCCGGCCTGGGGCCAGCGGTCGCGCACGAGGAGATAATCCACGCATGCCCAGGCGAGCATGGCGGTGCGGTCGGGCAGGCGCAGCTTCACCCATTGCACCGCCGCTGCGCGGGCCAGGTCCACGAGCGGGTAGTGCCCGGCCACGAGCACGGCCACGCGGAATCCCAGGCTCTGCATCTCCGCGAGGACGTGCACAAGCAGCCGGTGGTACGCCAGGGCCTGGTCCGTGGCCGAAAACGGCTGGCGCTCGGGCAGGAAGTTCTCGGCCGGCAGGTCCATCTCGCGCGCGATGGCCTCGCGCGAGGCAGGCGCGGAGTCCACGAGCGAGGTCACCCGGCTCTCGCCGTAGTACAGCGTGGGGAACACGAGCCCGCCGCCCGTGCGCGCGCAAACCTCGGCCAGCCCCTCGGCCTGAAGCCCGTCCGCGCCCAGGGGATTGTGCGGGCCGTGCCACTCGAGCGTGCCCAGGGGCACGTAGGCCACGGGGCACGCCTTGCGCCGGGCGACCGCCTGGGCGGGTCGCAGCCTGTGGTAGCGCACCTCCTCGGTCACGGCGCGACGCGCCTCCTCACCCTTGCCGCATGCGCGCGCCGGGCGGGCCCGGTCAGCGCGCGGGTTCGATCACGCGGCCGTGCTCCAGGCCGCGCTCGCCGGCCAGCACCCGCAGGACCTCGCGCCAGGTGGTGCGCCCCTCGCGCACCGCGCGCAGGGCCTGGCCGGGCAGGTCCTCGCCCTCCTGGGAGGCGATTTCCCGGAATCGGGACAGGGTCGCCTGCTCCATGATCGCGCGGCGCAGGTCTTCGCTGGTGGCCAGCTTCTCCGCCAGCGCGAACCGGCCCGCGTACGCGGTGATGGGGCTGTACTTCTTTCCGTTGACCGTGCGCGCGCCCTCGCGCGCGGCCTGGGGCAGCCACGAGGACTCCTCCTCGGTCAGCGGCCGGCTGCGCTCCTCGCGCAGCTCGCGCACCAGGCGCTCGGCGATCACGAGCTGAATGCCGCCGGAGAGCGCATACGGGGGCACGCCCATCTCCAACAGGCGGTAGGGCACCGTGTACGCGCGGCCCGCGTGCACCGTGGACAGGACCAGGTGCCCGGTCAGGCTCGCCTCCACGGCGTTCATCGCGGTCTCGGTGTCGCGGATCTCGCCGACCATGATCACGCCCACGTCGTGGCGCAGGATGCTGCGCAGGGCGCGCTCGAAGTCCAGGTTCACGCGGCGGTTGACCTCGGTCTGCATCACGCCATCGATCACGTTCTCCACCGGGTCCTCGATCGTGGCCACGCGGCGGGTGGCCTTGCTCTCCTCCACGATGTGGTGCAGGGCCGCGTACAGGGTGGTGGTCTTGCCCGAGCCCGCGGGACCGGACAACAGGATCAGCCCATCCTGGAGCACCAGGCTGTCGTGCAGGGCCTGGGTGACGTGGTCCGGGAACCCGAGCTCGTCGATCTTGCGCAGCTCGGGCTCGGCACCGAAGATGCGGATCGAGGCGCACTCGCCCCAGTAGGTCGGGTACGTGGCCATGCGGAAGTTGTAAGGCATGTCCAGGGCCTCGCGGCGGATGTACCCCTCCTGGGGCAGGCTGCTGCGGTGGGTGAGCAGCCGCGCCAGGTTCTGGCAGTGGCGCACCACGTTCATGGCCAGGGGCTTGGGCAGGTCCACGAGGTGGTGGAGCACCCCGCCCACGCGAAAGCGCACGCACAGGCCGTCGCGGAACGGGTCGAAGTGCACGTCGCTGGCCTGGACGTTGACGGCCGTCTCAAAAGTCAGGCGCACGAGCTCGGGCACGGCCTCCTGGCCGCGCGCGGCCAGGGCCCCGGCCTGGTTGGCGTAGGTCTGCACGGTCATGTCCGGAATGGTCGGCTGCTCGCCCCGCTGCACGAAACGGTGCTCTTCGCCCGGAGCCTTCGCCTGTTCTTGGCTGTTCGGAGCGTCGGACTTCGCCATGGCATTCTCCTCCTGCTCAAGTCCCTGTGGGCGGCGCGTCTGCGTCACGGGCGGCGCGGTGCGCGCCAGAGACCCGGTAGACGGACAACCCCGTTCGGCAAGGACTATAAGCAAGATGCGTTCCGCAACGCCCGCCTCGCCACGGTTTACCGGGCCGCGTACTTGAGGAACGCATAGGTGCGCGGCTCCGGCAGGCGCACCCGCACGCGGCCCGCATCGTCCACGCGCAGCCGGCGCATGCGCGAGGCCCCGGCCAGGCGCTCGACGTCGAGCGTACCGCCCGCGGGCACGTCATGGAGCCGGTAGGCCGCCTCGGGGCGGTCGGTCGCCTCGCGCAGGAGCATCAGGTACCCGGTGCCCGGCCCGGTCACCGATTGGAACCCGGTCCAGGCCCGGCCGGTGGGCATCTCGCCGATCGGGCGGACGCGTCCGAGCAGAATGGCCTTCTGGTGGGGCCGGTACGCGCGCAGCAGCCGGCGCAATCGCCGCTTGTCCTCCGCTGTCAGGTGCTGGACCTCCATCCAGCACAGGGGATTCGCGAACAGCACCGCGGCGCAGCTGTACTCCGTGCCGAACGCGGCAGGCCGCAGGGGGTCGTCGGCCGGGTAGTTCTCCTCCATCAGGTGGGCGTCGACGAACTCCATGTGCAGCCGGTAGCTGGGCAGATACCGGCACAGCTGCCACAGGCTGCGGGTGGTCCGGTAGGGATAGTAGGTCCCGTCGCGGGCGTACCGGTTCTCGATGAACAGGTTGCCGGTGAACTCGTTGCCGTAGAAATGCCCCAGCCGCCTGGACTTGCCGCCGGTGATGTCGAAGTTGATGGACAGCTCGCGGTTCGAGCCCTCGTACACGGACTCGAACAGGCGCAGGAGGTTCGCCTCGCCGCACTTGGCGTGCACGGACACCCCGTCGATCTTCACGGCCCGCATGCCGTAGGCGCGCCACATGTGCAGGATGACGTCGCGGTCCCGCTCCCAGTTCGCGTAGTCCCCGCCGCCCCCCGTCCCGTCCGGGGAGAACCAGAACCCCAGGCGCACCCCCTTGTCGCGCGCCAGGGCCACCAGGGGTTCGAGCCCGCGCGGGAACTTGTCCGCGTTCACGTCCCAGAAATCGGGCAGAATCCCGTACGGGCCCTTGGGCCGGTTGCCCTCCACGTTGAGGCTGGCGAACTGGCCCTCCATCCATCCCGCGTCCATCTGGCAGTGGGTGAGCCCCAGGCGCGCGCCGGTGGCGATCTCCTGGGCGAACATCTTCTCGTTCAGCCGCTTGGATCCCTGGCCCGCGCCCCAGGTGTTCGACATGACGGCGAAGGTGCGCGCGGGGTTCGGGCGGATGCGCGCGCGGTCGAGCCGGTAGCAGAGCTCGGCCATCGCGCCCGGGCTGCCGTCCGTGACGCCCAGGGCCGTGGGGTAGGCGTCGAAGGGTTCGCCCGTGGCGAGCTCCTGCGGCGTGATGCCCGTGCCCGTGACCGCGAGCGTGCACCCGGAGAGCACGAAGTCCCAGCCCGGGTGGTGCAGGGCCTCGCGCCAGGGCGGCGCGAGCTTGAACACGGCCAGTCCCCCGCCGTCGACCCGGTCCACGAGGTGCAGAAGGGCCCCGCGCTCGCGGATGTTCTCCTTGGGATAGGTGAACCCCTGTCGCTCCAGAACCAGGTTGTCGTGGTAGTCGCTTTGGCACACGAACTCGGTCACGTGCCAGGCGAGGTGCCGGGGCGCGAGGCCGAAAAAGTCGGTGCGGTCGTCGGCCATGTGCAGGTGCACGCCCCCGCTGTCGTAGAAGGGCTCGGGCTCCAGCTCCGGGCCCGGCGCGGTGCACGCGAGCCGGAACTGGCTGAGCACCACCGGCAGGTCGGGCCACACGCGCAGGGTCCACGTCACGCGCGCGTGTGCGTAAGCGAGCGTGACCGTGGCGCGCAGGTGCTCCTCGCAGGCGCCGCGGAAGTCGTCCGGCTGCGTGGCGAGGTCCACGGACGGCGCCTCGCGCAGGGGCAGGTCCGAGCGGCGCAGGGCGTCGCGGTACGGGGCCTCGCAGGCCCACTCGCGGCCGCGCGCCTTGTCGCGCACCGAGGTCACGGCCGGCGCGCCCATGGACAGGTCCCAGGCCCGCTCCACGGCGGGGTTGCCCACGCGCAACAGGGACCCGTCCAGCGTGGCGTAGCAGTCCGCGAGGTTCGTCATGGGTGGTCCTTTCTCCGGTCGGGCTCGCGGCGGCCGGGCGGCATGTCCGGACGACGCGCAAGCGCGCGACCGCCGGAGGATGCCGGCGGCCGCGCAGGACAGTCGGACACTGAGCTGCGGCCACGCCGCGCGATTACTCGGCCGGCTTGCCCCCGGTCCAGTCGATCTGGGCGAGCTGCTCGTACAGGCGCCAGTTGCGGTCCACGTCCTTCTGCCCGAGTTCGAGCAGTCGCTTGGCCGCCTCGGGGTCGGAGTCGGCGAGCATCCGGAACCGCGTCTCGCCCATGGCGTACTCCTCGTAGGGGATCGAGGGCGCCTTGCAGTCCAGCTGCAGCGGGCTTTTGCCCTGCTCGGCCAGGCGCGGGTCGAACCGGAACAGGATCCAGTGCCCGCTGGCCACAGCCTTTTTCTGCTCGTCCATGCCCTTGGTCATGTTGATCCCGTGCGCGATGCAGTGGCTGTACGCGATGATGAGGCTCGGCCCGTCGTAGCTCTCGGCCTCGCGCATCGCCTTGATGGTCTGGGCGTCGTTGGCGCCCAGGGCCACGCGCGCGACGTAGATGTTGCCGTAGGTCACCGAGATGAGCCCCAGGTCCTTCTTGGGCAGGGGCTTGCCGGCCGCGGCGAACTTGGCCACCGCGCCGCGGGGCGTGGCCTTGGACATCTGGCCGCCGGTGTTCGAGTACACCTCGCTGTCCAGGACCAGGGCGTTGATGTTCCGGCCGCTGGCGAGCACGTGGTCCAGGCCGCCGTACCCGATGTCGTAGGCCCAGCCGTCGCCGCCCAGGGCCCACACGGACTTCTGCACGAGCATGTCCGCTACGCTCAAGAGCTCCTTGCACGGCTCGTCGCCGCAGCCCTGGAGCTTCTCCTTGAGCCGGGCCACGCGCGCGCGCTGCTCGCGGATGCCGCTCTCGTCGGACTGGTCGGCGGTCTTCAGCGCCTGGACGAGCTCCCGGTCGTCCCGCAGGCAGTCGCACCGGTCCAGCAGCTCGCGCGCGTACGCGCCCAGCCGGTCCGCGGTGAGCCGGAACCCGAAGGAGAACTCGGCCGCGTCCTCGAACAGGCTGTTCGACCACGCCGGGCCCCGGCCCTCAGCATTGATCGCATAGGGGGTGGTGGGCAGGTTGCCGCCGTAGATGGACGAGCACCCGGTGGCGTTGCCGATGAGCAGCCGGTCGCCGAAGAGCTGCGTAAGCAGCTTCACGTACGGGGTCTCGCCGCATCCGGCGCACGCGCCCGAGTACTCGAACAGCGGCCGGTGCAGCTGGCTCTCCTTGACCGGGGGCAGCTTCACGTCCGTGCGGTCGAACTCCGGCAGCGACAGGAAGAAGGCGTAGTTTTCGGCCTCCTGCTCGCGCAGCGGAATCTGCGGGGCCATGTTGATGGCCTTGGTCTCCAGACGGTTGCCCTGCTCGTCCTTCTGGTGGGCCGGGCAGATGTTCACGCACGCCCCGCACCCGGTGCAGTCTTCGACTGCGTTCTGCACGGTGCACAGCATCCCCTCCAGCCCCTTGCCGCGCGCCGCGGTGGACTTGAACGTCTCGGGCGCGCCCTTCAGGGCCTCCTCGGGATAGATCTTCATGCGGATACTGGCGTGCGGGCACACGATCGAGCACTTGCCGCACTGGATGCAGGTGTCCGGGTCCCACACGGGCACCTGGAGGGCCACGTTGCGCTTCTCGTACTGGGTGGTGGCGCTGGGGAAGGTGCCGTCATCGGGCATTTCGCTCACCTTCACCTCGTCGCCGCGGCCGACCATGATCTTGGCGGTGACGTTCTGCACGAACTCGGGCGCATCCTCGGGCACCGCGGGCGGGACCTCGACCTTGCTCGTGGCCTTCTGCGGGTACTTGACCTCCTCGAGGCCCTCGAGCGCGTGGTCCACGGCCGCGAAGTTCTTCTGCACCACCTCCTCGCCCTTGCGCCCGTACGTCTTCTGGATGGCCTCCTTGATCTTGGCGATGGCCTCCTCGCGCGAAAGGATGCCGCTGATGGCGAAGAAGGCCGTCTGCATGATCGTGTTGATGCGCGCGCCCATGCCGGTCTCTTCGGCCACCTTGTACGCGTCGAGCACGTACAGGGTCAGGCACTTGTCGATGATCGTCTGCTGCACGCTGCGGGGCAGGTGGTCCCAGGTCTCGTCCGGGCTGTAGGGGCTGTTGAGCAGGAACGTGGCGCCCTGCACCGCGTTTTGCAGCATGTCGTACTTTTCGAGGAAAAAGAACTGGTGGCAGGCCACGAAGTTGGCGGCGTTGAGCAGGTAGCTGGACCGGATCGGCTCCGGCCCGAATCGCAGGTGGCTGACGGTGACGCTGCCGGCCTTGCGCGAGTCGTAGACAAAGTAGCCCTGGGCGTAGTTGTCCGTCTCCTCGCCGATGATCTTGATGCTGTTCTTGTTCGCGCCCACCGTGCCGTCCGAGCCCAGGCCGTAGAAAAGCGCGCGGGTCACGCTGTCCGGCTCGATGCTCACGCTGGGGTCGTAGTCGAGGCTGGTGTGGGTGACGTCGTCCTCGATGCCCACGGTGAAGTGGTTCTTCGGCGCCTTGGCGCGCAGGTTGTCGAACACGCCCATGAGCATGGCGGGGGTAAACTCCTTGCTGGAGAGCCCGTACCGGCCGCCCAGGGTGCGCGGGTACGTCTCGCCGAAGGGGCCGTATCCCTCGACCATGGCCTCGCCGATCGCGGTGCGCACGTCCACGTACAGGGGCTCGCCCACCGCGCCCGGCTCCTTGGTGCGGTCCAGGGTGGTGATGGCCTTCACGGTCTTGGGCAGGGCCTCCACGAACGCCCGGCTGTCCCAGGGCCGGTAGAGGCGGACCTTGACCGCGCCGACCTTCTCGCCCTTGGCGGCCAGGTACTCCACGGTCTCGTGGGCCACGTCCGCGGCCGAGCCCATGAGCACGACCACGCACTCGGCCTCGGGGTGGCCGACGTAGTCGAACAGCTTGTAGGTGCGCCCGGTCAGCTCGGCGAACCGGTCCATTACCTTGGCCACGATGCCCGGGCAGGCCTGGTAGTAGGGGTTCACGGTCTCGCGGCCCTGGAAAAAGACGTCCGGGTTCTGGGACGTGCCCCGGATGAACGGGTTGTCCGGGGACAGGGCGCGCGCGCGGTGGGCGCGGATCAGCTCGGGGTCGATCAGCGGGCGCATCTCGTCGAAGGTGAGCTCCTCGACCTTGCGGATCTCGTGGCTCGTGCGGAACCCGTCGAAGAAGTGCACGAAGGGCACCCGGCTCTCCAGGCTCGCGGCCTGCGCAATGAGCGCAAGGTCCATGACTTCCTGGGGGTTGGAGCTGGGCATGAGCCCGAACCCGGTCGCCCGCGTGGCCATGACGTCCGAGTGGTCGCCGAAGATGCTCAGGGCCTGGCAGGCCACCGACCGGGCCGACACATGGAAGACCGTAGGCGTGAGCTCGCCCGCGATCTTGTACATGTTCGGGATCATGAGCAGCAACCCCTGCGAGGCCGTGAACGTGGTCGTCAGCGCCCCGGCCTGGGCCGCGCCGTGGACCGCGCCCGAGGCGCCACCCTCGCTCTGCAGCTCGCTGACCACCGGGACCGTGCCCCAGATGTTCGTCTCGCCGCGCGAGGACTTCTCATCGGCCATCTCGCCCATGCCCGAGGAGGGCGTGATCGGGTAGATTGCGCAGACCTCGTTCGTGGCATGCGCGGTGTAGGCCGCCGCCGTGTTGCCGTCGATGGTGAGCATCTTGCG
>Ga0180432_10004551_pt1 | contig 18919 bp, 17 predicted proteins | sample SS_ome_10_FD_132414 | JGI IMG/M metagenome (GOLD analysis project Ga0180432, IMG submission 132414) | Hypersaline lake sediment archaeal communities from the Salton Sea, California, USA - SS_1_MS_2 metaG | ecosystem: Environmental > Aquatic > Non-marine Saline and Alkaline > Hypersaline >...
CATACACAGCATCATCCGCCGCGGCGCCCGACAAGAAGCAGGTGCTCGCTGCAGAGCAGCCTTCTGAGATGCTTCACGAGAAGGCCAAAGGTGAACCAATGCCCCGCCGGACCGGCAGGATCCTGGCCTCCCCGCGCGCCCGAAGGCTGGCGCGACAGAGAGACGTGAACCTGGCTCTGGTGACGGGCACCGGTCCTGCCGGTCGCATCACCGAACGAGACGTGCTGACCTACCTGGAATCGCAACCCAGAGTGACTCCTGCGGCTCTCAAGACGGCCCAAGCTCTGGCGGTGGAGGTCGGTACGGTGACCGGCACCGGCGTAGGCGGAAGAGTAACCAAGGCGGATGTCCACGAAGCGGCTCGATCCGCTACCCTACCCGATAACGGAGCAGCCGGATCCAGTGCGCCTATCACCGGACTGCGGTGCATCATCGCCGACCGCATGTCCGCCAGCCATCACGCCACAGCTCGCGTCACGCTGACGACCGAGGCCGATGCCACAGCCTTGGTTCAGATACGCTCCCAGCTCAAGGCCTCCGTGGCTGAGGACTGGGGCTTCACACCTGGTTACAACGATCTGCTTGGCATCATCGTCGCTCGGGCGTTGAGTGATCTTCCCTACATGAACACCCGGTTCACCAAAGACGGACAATCCATCCAGCACCTCGACTCCGTGCACCTGGGCATGGCCGTCGACACCAACCGAGGGCTGCTGGTGCCGGTGATTCGGGACGCTCACGACAAGGGTCTTCGCGCCTTCGGGGCGGAGTTTCGAGTGCTGCTCCAGCGTGCCCGAGAAGGCAAATCGCTCCCTGACGATCTGACCGGTGGCACCTTCACCATCACCAACCTCGGCATGTACGACATCGACGCCTTCACGCCGATCATCAATCTGCCGGAGGCAGCCATTCTGGGGGTCGGTCGCATCCAGCCGAAACCAGTCGTCCGAGACGATGAGGTCGTCATACGGCAGATGTGTGTACTCAGCCTGACTTTCGATCACCGCCTGGTGGACGGAGCGCCGGCAGCCCGCTTCCTGCAACGGATCAAGCATCTCGTCGAGAACCCATATCTACTACTGGCATAGGTGACAATGACCCATCAAACTGACATCGCCATACTCGGCGCCGGCCCAGGAGGGTACGTCGCCGCTCTACGAGCAACTCAACTAGACGCACGTGTGACGCTCGTCGAAGAAGACGCCGTCGGCGGCGTGTGCCTCAACAGAGGCTGCATCCCCACCAAGGCCCTGTTGCGCAGTGCCCAGGTGTATCGACTGGTCCAGGAGGCAGACACATTCGGTCTACACATCGAGGGCAGCGTGACACCCGATTGGAACGCGATCCAATCGCGCAAGCAGACCATCGTGCGGCGATTGGTGCGCGGCGTGGATGTCCTATTGCGCAAGGCTGGCGTGCAGGTGATTCAGGGCCGAGGACGGTTCGTCGGCCCCCGAAGCATCGAGGTGTCGGCTCCCACCGGGACTGAACACATCGAAGCGCAGAACGTCATCATAGCGACGGGATCCCGGCCCGCCCGACTCCCTTTGCCGGGCATGGACCTGCCCGGAGTGATCGATTCCACCCAGTGCCTTTCCCTGGAGGAAGTTCCCAGCAGACTGCTGATCGTAGGTGGGGGCGTCGTCGGCGTTGAGTTTGCCAGCATCTATGGAGCTCTGGGCTCAGACGTCACGATCGTTGAGATGCTGGACCGCCTGCTACCCCAGATGGATACCGACCTGGCTTCAGGGCTGGCACGGACCTTGCATCAGCGAGGGATACACTCGCACCTCAGCAGTCGCGTTACCCAGGTGGATCTGATCGAGGGCGCGCTCAAGGCGGCCGTTATCACACCTGAAGGTGCGGCCAGCATCGACGCCGACCAGATCCTGGTCGCCGTCGGCAGAAGGCCGAACGTCGAGGATCTGGGCCTGGAGGCAATCGGAGTTCGGGTCGAGAAGAGTGGTATCCCTGTGGATGCCCAAATGCAGACCAACGTGCCTGGCGTGTACGCTATCGGAGATGTGACCGGTCACTTGCTCCTGGCACACGTTGCCATGGAGGGTGGCAAGGTCGCCGCGGAGAATGCCCTGGGGCACACGGCCCGGCTCAACTTGAGCGCGGTCCCAGCGTGCGCCTACACCGACCCGGAGGTGGCCAGCGTTGGGTTAACCGAAGCACAGGCGCGCGACGCAGGCCACACCCTCCAGATCGGGCGCTTCCCTCTCAATGCTAATGGCAAGGCGTTGACCTACGGCGAAGCCCATGGCTTCGTCAAGATCGTTTCCGACACTCGCTTCGGCGAGGTACTGGGCATGCACATTCTGGCTCCACACGCAAGCGACCTGATCCACGAGGGCGCTCTGGCCATGACCCTGGAAGCTACTCTGGACGAACTCATCGCCACAATCCACGGTCACCCGGCCCTAGGCGAAGCCGTTCACGAGGCAGCCATGGCGGCCCGCGGCGAGGCCCTTCACTTGCCTCGCCGGGGAGCCAGCTAGACCAGGCTCGAGCTAGGCTCATCACCGCGAGCCCCCCAAGTCGTCCCACACTCAGGGGGCTCGCGTCCTATCCAGGGTCTAGGGCGGCGCGCGCCCTGCCACCTGAGACGCAGAAGCCTCTCGCATCAGGGCCAAGTCGGGCACACCGGGTGTTCCCAACTTCGGGGCAACGCGGCCGCTCACTCGGTCCTACCCTGTCCAATGGGCCGCCAATCCGCGCCCTGAAGGAGCGCGCCCCACCGGCTCCCTGATCCTCGGACGCGACTTGTGAGCCCCCCCTTCCTGTGGTAGAATACCACACACCACCAGCACCTCTGTATGGGAATGACCACTAATGGCCTCACGACAAGACGAGCCACTCAGCGAGAGAGAGATCCAGATCCTGCAGCTGGTGGCCGCCGGAAAGACCAATCAACGCATTGCGCGGGATCTCGCTATCAGCCCCAACACAGTCAAGGTCCACCTCAGGAACATATACACCAAGCTGGGGGTAGAATCGCGGACCGAGGCTGCTCTTTGCGCTGTGCGCCAGGGCTGGGTCGAGGTCGATGGAATGACCGTCGACAACCATGCGGTGGGCCCAGCGGACTCCGACCTTCCCGATCCTGCTCGCTTGTCTTGGCGTAGGCAAGCTGCACTGGTCGCAGCGACCCTCGGCCTTCTGGTCCTGGTTCTACTGCCCTACCTCGGCCGCGCGAACCCCACGGGCACAACCATCGCGGTGGACCATCTATCCGAGGTTCGGGTTCTTGGGCCAAGACAGCTCGCCGATCGGTGGGCCACGAAAGCACAGATGCCCACCCCTCGAGCACGCTTCGCCCAGGTGGCCCACGGCGGCCTCATCTACGTGATCGCCGGTGCTAGCGCCTCAGGACCCAGCGCGGAACTCGAAGTCTACGATCCGATCGCAGACAGTTGGCAGCGCAAGACCAACAAGCCCTCCCCGGTTTCCAACGTCGGCGCGGCAGCGCTGTCCGGCAGCATATACGTTCCCGGAGGATACGACGCCGGCGGAACCGTAACCACTACGGTCGAGATCTACTCACCATCCACCGACACCTGGGCGACCGGCGTCCCACTTCCACACCCCGTATGCGGCTACGCCATCACCGCATACCGGGACGAGCTCTATGTCTTCGGCGGATGGGACGGTACCGAGGTCGTGGACACCACCTATCGCTTCGAGCCGAAAACTGAACGATGGCAGATTCTGTCTCCGCTGCCATCTCCGCGTGCGTTTGCCGCTGCCGCCATCGTGGATGACACGATCTATGTCGCAGGAGGCTACGACGGCGAGAAGGAGTACTCCCTCTTCCACGCATACACGCCCGACAACGAAGGGACCCAGGACTCCCCCTGGCGCACGTGCGCGTCCATGAATCAAGCCAGGGGAGGGCTGGCGCTGGCCAGCCTGGGCAGCGCCGTGTATGCAATCGGGGGTGGCTGGGAAGAGGAACTCAGCTTCAACGAGCGCTACGATGTTGACACAGACACGTGGTCCTCGTTCGAGAGCCCTTTGATTGCCCAGTGGCGAACCATGGGGGCCTCCGTGATAGACATGCCTCACGGAACCATGATCTATGCGATCGGCGGATGGAGCGGCGATTACCTGAGTGCCAACGAGCAGTATCAGGCGATCTTCCGGATCCATATCCCCACCGTACGAGAATAGGACTCGATGCACGCCCGAGGGGAGAAGCACCCACTCTCGAAACCTGACATGCATGATCGAAGCAAAGGTCACTCCCGCGAGACGTGTCCGGTTCATCGGTCGGACCTCGCAATTCGAGATCAGCCTGGTTATCAATGCTCAGCCGGAGCACGGGAGACAGGACAGTGGCTTCGATTCTACCGTCACGGCACCACTGGACGTCAACATGACGACCGCTTGCCGAATACTCCCACACCCGGGGACATAGACACATGCGCAGCAGCACTCGAACCGTGTCTCTGCTGATCATCGCCACCGGAGCCTCGCTGCTGGGGGATGCGGCTCTGTATTCTGTGCTTCCCTCCAACTACCTCGCGGCAGGAATCGCGGCCACTTCGGTTGGCCTGGTCCTTAGCGCCAATCGGCTTATTCGCCTCTTCACCAACTCGGCGGTTGGCTCGGTGATAGATCGCACAGGAAGGCGCCGCCCATTCATGCTGGGCATGATTCTGGCAGTCCTCTCCACTATGGGCTACAGCTTCTCCCATAGCCTGGCCGTGCTCCTCTCGGCCCGACTGGTGTGGGGCATCGCGTGGTCGCTCGTAGCCGTGTCGGGCCACAGCATGATCTTGGATCTGAGTAGCCCCACTGATCGGGGTCGCCTGGTGGGCACCTATCGAGGGCTCACGTTTCTGGGAGGCTCCTTCGGAATGCTAGCCGGCGGCGTACTCTCCGATTCTCTCGGCTTCCACCCGACCTTTCTCATCTTGGGCCTGGCAACAGGCATCGGACTGGCCGCCAGCATGGGCCTCCAAGAGACCAGACCCTCCAGCCCGGCGGATCCCTGCCACAGCGCGGCTGCCCCTCCCAGCCACACCCAGCCATCTACCTCGGAGTCAACCCTCACCAAAGGAAGTCCTAGGGACCGCAGGCTATGGATCGCTGCGGCACTCAACCTGGTCAGTAGATTCTTCCTCAGCGGAGTGATGGTCTCCACTCTGGGGCGCTACATCGATGACCTGATGATCACTTGGCCGGCCGGCGCAGGTCTCTCCCTTGGCACCGCATCTCTGACCGGAATGCTCCTCTTCCTGCGGTCATTGCTCTCCATCGGATCAGCACCCGCCTTCGGGCATCTCGCCGATCGCTCCGGGAGCCGCTTCTGGGTCATGCTGGTGGGGCTTGCCCTGGGCGTAGCAGGATTCGGTTCTCTTGCACTGAGCACAGGACTCTGGACCATCCTCATTGGTGTCATTCTGACTGCGCTTTCAGACAGCGCGCTTCCAACTGCCGCGGCGGCATGGGTGGGAGACTTCACTGCTGAGGACCGCAGAGGAGCGGCCGTCGGACTGTACGCGACCATCGGAGACGTGGGCGCCGGACTTGCGCCGCTCACTGCCTACAGCGCGGCTTCAGCATGGGGTCTGGACACCGTGTATACCGTTTGCGCCGCCGCCCTGCTGATCTCACTACTGACTCTCGCTTGGGTCGTCAGACGGCGGCCCTTCTCAATTGACAGACCTCCCCGAACGACTATCATATGATGGATTGATCGCGTTTGGTTCCGCAGACCGGGGGTGACACCGATGTCTGAGCAGACTGTCGAGCTAACGGTGAACGGCGAGGTCCGTCGTGTCCAAGCCGGTTCCAAGACCACGCTCCTCGAAGTGCTGAGAGACCAGCTCCACTTGACCGGCACGAAGAACGGGTGCGGACAGGGCCACTGTGGCTCTTGTACCGTCCTCGTCGATGGCAAGGCAACTCGTTCCTGCGTCTATCGCGCCCTTCGTGCCGTCGGCAAGCGAATCGAGACCATCGAGGGGCTCTCCAGCGCTACGGGCGAACTCCATCCTCTGCAGGCAGCCTTTATCCGGCACGGGGCGGTTCAGTGCGGCTTCTGCACTCCGGGCATGATCATGTCGGCCAAGGCGCTCTTGGACTCGAATCCCCATCCCGACCGAGAGGAGATCATCGCTGCTATCGAGCCAAACCTATGCCGTTGCACCGGTTACACCACTATCGTGGCCGCCATCGAGTCGGTAGCCAATGCAAGAGTCTCCGTACCCACACTCGATGATCCGAATCCATCCGCGTCGGTGGGACGATCCGTCCCGCGACCGGACGCGGTCGCCAAAGTCACCGGAGCGGCGACCTACACCGATGACCTGTTCTTCGATGGACTCTTGTACGCTGCTGTGCGCCGCAGCGACTACGCACACGCACGGCTCCTGAGCGTTCACAGCGAGCGAGCTCGGTCTGTCGCGGGCGTGGTGGCCGTTCTGACTGCTGATGACGTACCTGGCAGCCGGAATCACGGACTCATTCAGGAAGACTGGCCTGTGCTGGCCTACGACAAGGTGCGCTACATCGGCGACGCCATCGCAGTCGTCGTCGCCGAGAGCCAGGCCATAGCCCGGCAGGCGGCCGACCTCGTCACCGCGGACTACGAACCGCTCCCCGTGGTCAGCAGTCCCCAGGAGGCCCGAGACCCTGCTGCCCCTCGGATCCACGACGGCGGCAACCTGCTGGAGCACATCCAGGTCAGAAAGGGCGACGTGCGGCGGGGCTTCGCCGAGTCAGACGTCATCATTGAGCGCGAGTACCACACGGCCAGAACCGACCACGCCTTCCTGGAGCCAGAGGCCTGCGTTACCCGGCTCGATCACAATGGTGATCTGCTCGTCCACGTAGGGTCTCAGATTCCGTTTGCCGATCGACGACAGATCGCTGCGTCCCTCGCCATTCCCGAGAGCCGCGTCCGGGTGATTCAGCCCACAGTTGGGGGCGGCTTCGGGGGTAAGGAGGACATCGCAGCTCAGATACACTCAGCACTGGCCACCTGGATCACTCGGCGACCGGTCAAACTGGTCTACACTCGTCAGGAATCCATCCGGGCCCATCCCAAGCGTCACGCAACTACCATCCGACTCAAGACGGGCGCCCGTCGAGACGGCCGGCTGATGGCCGTCCAGGCTGAGATACTGGGTGATACAGGCGCCTACGCTTCGCTCGGCTCCGCGGTGATGACCCGCACGACAACTCATGCGGCAGGACCGTACGAGGTGCCGAACGTCGAGTGCGACTGCTTCGCCATGTACACAAACAACATCCCGGCCGGAGCGTTTCGCGGCTTTGGCGTCACGCAGGCCTGCTTCGCCGTCGAGAGTCAGATGGATATCCTGGCCGCTGAGCTTGGCATCCCACCACTAGAGTTGCGTCGCATCAATGCGCTCAGAACCGGGAGCGCGACCTCCACCGGCCAGGTTCTAGGCGAGGGAGTCGGACTGCTGGAGACCATCGCAGCCACCGAGCACGAACTGGGCGCCCTGGGCCCAGACTCCAGCCCCCAAGGAGACATTCGACGCGCATGGGGTATCGCCTGCGCCTACAAGAATGTGGGATTGGGAGGGGGGCTGGCCGATTCGGCCGGTGCACAGGTAGAGATCACCCTGTCCGGCCAGGCCATCGTACGTGCCGGGGCAGCCGAGATTGGGCAAGGTCTGGTCACTGTGTTGGCGCAGATTGCGTCTGAAGAACTCGGGATTGCGGTCCGGGACGTGCGCGTGATTGTGGCCGACACAGGCTGCACGCCTGACGGCGGCGCAACCACCGCCTCGCGCCAGACCTTCATCACGGGCAACGCCGTCCGGCTCGCCGCCTCTCGCCTGCGCAGCGTGCTCTCCACGGTCTGCGCTGAGGAGCTAGACACTGCCCCGAACACTCTGGTCTTCACCGATGGACTGGTTCGCGCCCCGGATGGCAAGAGCATTGCTTTCGAACAAGCCTCGCAACTGGCCCACCGCGAAGGGAAGGAGACCAGAGTCACCGTGCACTACACTCCACCCAAGACCGCGCCCCTGGGACAACCCGGCGACATGCATTTTGCGTTCGGCTACGCTACCCAGGCAGCTCAGGTAGAGGTGAACATTCGCACCGGCGAGGTCAAGGTATTGCGCATCATCGCAGCCCATGACGTGGGCCGAGCGATCAACCCCCTCGCTGTGAGGGGCCAGATCGAGGGTGGCGTGGTAATGGGGATGGGGCATGCCCTGATGGAAGAGATCGTCATGCAGGAAGGCAAGCTCCAGACCACGAATCTGCGCAGCTACCGACTGCCTCGCTCGGTGGACATGCCCGAGATCATCCCCGTAATAGTCGAGGCGCCTGCACCTGAAGGTCCGTATGGCGCCAAGGGAGTGGGAGAGATCCCGTCCATCCCAACTTCGCCTGCCATCGCCAATGCCATCTACAACGCATGCGGAGCGCGCGTGTACTCAGTGCCCGCGACCAAGGACCAGGTCTTGGCCGCCCTGAAGCACTCGGAATCAGCCTGACTAGGTCCAGCTCATTGGAGGGATACCTTTGTCGGCACCACCCAAACGCTACGACATCGCCATAATCGGGGGAGGCTCAGGAGGCTACGTGGCTGCCATCCGGGCCGCTCAGCTTGGGGCCAGAGTCTGCCTGGTAGAGAAGGAGCACATCGGCGGCACGTGCCTCAATCGAGGGTGCATCCCCACCAAGGCCCTCCTCCACAGCGCTGAGGAGTATCTGCGAGCGCAGAACGCTCACGATTTGGGCATCGATTTCACCGGCGCGATCCAACTTGACTTCGCTCGAGTCATGCAGCGAAAGAGAGACATAACCAAGACACTTGTCGAAGGTACCGTGCAGTTGCTGGCACGTCACGGGATTGACGTATACGATGGGTTTGGCGCCATTACTGAGCCGGGTCGGATCCGCATTGCGCTCACCGGTCAGCACGGCGACGGCTCGTCGGCAGCCAAGAGCATTCTGTGCGACAAGACCATCATCGCTACGGGTTCCGTACCTGCCAGGCTCCGAATCCCCGGGGCGGACCTGCCGGGCGTCCTCACCTCCCGGGAGCTACTCGACATCGATCATCTCCCCGAGAGCATGGTCGTGATCGGGGGAAGCGTCGTAGGCATTGAGTTCGCGACCATATTCAGCGCGTTCGGAACTCGCGTCAAGGTACTGGAGCTGGAGAGACTCCTGCCAACCGCGGAAGAGAAGCTCGCCAAACGTTTCAAGGGCACGCTCCGAAGACAGGGCATCGATGCCAAGGTCCGCGTCAACTGCCGCGAGATTGCGCAGGCAAAGGACGGACGTCTCCAAGTGATCTACGACGAGCGCGGCAAGGAAAACGCTGCCGACGGCGAGGTCGTGCTTCTGTCAACAGGACGCTGGCCCTACACGCAGGGGCTGGGTCTCGACGAACTAGGAATGACCCTCGACGGACGAGCCATCCCCGTCAACGAGCACATGGAGACCAGCCTACCCGGAGTGTACGCCGTCGGTGACTGCACCGGTGGATACATGCTGGCACACGTGGCAGCATACGAGGGGGAGCTGGCGGTAGAGAACGCAGCAGGTCGCTGCCGTGCAGCGGACTACACTGCCGTGCCGAACTGTATCTTCACCATGCCGGAGATCGCCGCCGTGGGGCTCACCGAGAGACAATGCCGGGAAAGAGGCCTGGACTACGTGGTTACCAGCTTCCCGTTCCGTGCCAACGGTCGGGCACTGATTCTGGGAGAACCCGACGGCCAGGTCCGACTGATCTGCCGGCGGCGGGACGACGGAAAAGGCGGCAGGATTCTGGGCATGCACATCATGGGACCTCACGCCAGTGACCTGATTGCAGAGGGGAGTTTGGCTCTCAAGCTGGGAGCAACTGCTCAGGACGTGGCCACTTCCATACACGCTCATCCTACGCTTCCTGAGACCGTAATGGAGGTGGCCAAGGCCCAACTGGACGGGGCCATTCACTACTACAAGCGCTAGCCACCCTCGCAGAGAGCCTGGGTAGGCAATCCGTAGTCCGTGGGTCATCCCAGAGTTCAAAGCTCAGGAAGGACGGCGACTTGATAGTCGGGACCTGCACCATCTATCTCAGCATTCCGTCCGCGCTCTCTCTGAAGGACAAGAGGCGGGTGGTCAAATCGGCGATCGCCCGAGTCCGAAACCGGTTCAATGTCTCGATCGCCGAGGTCGCCGACAACGACCACTGGCAGTCCGCTACGATCGGAGTGGCCTGTGTTGCCAACCGGCGAGAACGCGTCCATACCGTTCTGGCCTCGGTGGTCGACTATGTGGAGCGTACTCGGCTGGACGCGCACCTGGTCGACTACGAGATCGAGATCCTGTAGCGGCACCACCCAAGTGTACAAGAGCAGTCAGGGAAGGATACCCCGACAGCATGAGCCAACAGATCGACATTGTTGAGTACTTCATCCGCCTGGAACAGCAGCACTTCCGCGAACTCGTGTCGTACATACGCGCGCTGGAGACAGAGTACGGTTCCGGCGTGGTTGATGTCATCGCCGAGGCCAAGTACGAGCTGACCCACAAGCAATGGGCCGAGCTGGCCCAATCCGCAGAAGAGAATGACATCGCGACCCTCCTGAAGCTCCAATGGGAAGGCGCAGGTCCCCTGCTGCAGTACCAGGTGGTGTACCACGACTCCGGCGAAGCCCGCTTGAGAGTGACTAAGTGCTTCTGGGCCGATGCTTTCCGCGAGCTGGGTGCGATCGACATCGGTAGAGCTCTGTACTGCGCCGACGAGTTTGCCAGCGCAAGCGGATTCAATCGCCACATCGGACTCACCCGCACCAAGACCCTCATGGAGGGTGATGACTACTGCGATCACTGCTACCTCTTTCGGGCCTGGGAGGAGAGCTAATGGGTGAAGGAGTTGTGATGGTAGCCCGCGATGCGTCCTTGGTGCTTCTGGCGCTGGAGGCCATGGTGTTGGCGCTCGCGCCGGCAGCCATTCTCTACTACGTGACTCGCTGGCTCGCAGGGTTCTTGCCACGCATACGCCCCTTCCTCCGCTCGTTGACACTCAGGGTCAGAAGAGTCGAATCGGCAGTCCGACGAGTCATGCTGGCAGTAGCCAGACCTTTCGTCCTGCTTCACAGTCTCTGGACCGGTATCCGCGGGGCTGTCTTGCATGTGCTCCGCAGGAGGCACTGAGCATGGAGCGCAAACAGTATCTCAGGAATCTTCTCATAGGAGTTCTCGGCGGCGCGATCATCGGAGGTCTACTTGCCTTGGCCTACAGGAAGTGGGGCAAAGGATGGGCCGAGCAGTCGCAAACTCGCGACGCCAAACCCAAGCAGCCGATACGGCTGGCACCGGGGAACGCCATCCAGGTTGCCATGCTTGGCCTACAACTCATCGGTGAGCTGATCCGGATTCTCCGCCCCGAGGGCGAGGCGCCTCAACTTCCCGCCTCGGCCGCTGAGTGACCTCAGCTTGTTCAGGCCCTCACCTGGCCTTGACACTTCCGTGCCCTCAGTACTATAATACCCCGCGTTGCCTCCGTGAGAACGGACTCAGAATCGTCCGGACAATACAGACGACGGCAAGGAGGATCACGTGTATCAGATACTCGCCAAGGAAGACCTGGGTGTCGTGACCAGTCTTTTTGTTGTTGACGCGCCCGAGATAGCCCGAAAGGCCCAGGCAGGCCAATTCGTCATCGTGCGCGTCAGTGAGGAGGGAGAGAGGATACCTCTCACCATAGCTGACTTCGATGCAGACGCAGGCACGATCACGATTGTCTTCCAGCAGGTCGGGAAGACTACCAAGCAGATGGGCTCCATGGACGTCGGCGACCAGTTTGCCAGTTTCACAGGACCTCTGGGCAAGCCAACCGAGGTGGAGGAATACGGGACCATCGTGTGTGTGGGTGGGGGAGTGGGAATAGCACCCATCTATCCGATCGCCCGGGCTCTGCGGCAAGCCGGAAACCGCGTCATCTCCATCATTGGCGCTCGCTCCAAGAACTTGCTCTTCTGGGAGGAGAAGCTCCGCTCGGTCAGCGACGAACTCATCGTCTGTACTGATGACGGTTCGTATTCCCGCAAAGCACTGGTCACCGAACCGATGAAGGAGCTTCTGGAGAAGGACAAGAGCATCACTCGTATCTGGGCCATCGGCCCGGCCATCATGATGAAGTTCACCGCATTGACGAGCAAACCCTTCGGCACTCCCACGATCGTCAGTCTCAACTCGATCATGGTCGACGGGACCGGCATGTGCGGCGCTTGTCGGGTCGAGGTCGGCGGACAGACACGCTTCGCCTGCGTCGATGGTCCCGAATTCGATGGTCACCAAGTAGACTGGGATCTTCTGCTGGAGCGCCAGCGGATCTACCTCACCGAAGAGAAGGTCGCTCTGGAGCGACACGAACACCGCTGCTCGTGTGGCGGAACGGGATCCTGAAAAGGAGACTCTGACAATGGCCAAGAAGAAAATCATACCGCATCGCAATGAGATGCCCCGGCAGGATCCGGAAACCCGCCGCCGCAACTTCGATGAGGTGGCACTGGGCTACTCGATGGAGCAAGCTGTCGCTGAAGCCGGGCGATGCCTTCAGTGCAAGAAACCCACCTGCATCGAAGGTTGCCCCGTGCAGGTGCGCATACCAGATTTCATTCGCAAGGTCCGCGACAAAGACATGTGGGGTGCAGTGGAGGCTCTCAAGGATCTGAACAGCCTTCCTGCCATCTGCGGCCGCGTCTGCCCTCAGGAAACGCAGTGCGAGTCCAAGTGCGTCCTAGGCAAGAAGTTCGAGCCAGTCGCGATTGGCAGGCTCGAGCGCTTCGTGGCCGACTGGGAGATGTCTCAGGGCGTGCGAGCGCCAAAACCCGCAGCACCCTCAGGTCACAGCGTCGCGGTAATCGGCTCGGGCCCGGCCGGCCTCACGGCTGCGGGCGACCTCGCGAAGATGGGACACAGGGTGGTGCTCTACGAGTCCCTACATGCGCCGGGCGGAGTCTTGATATACGGGATCCCCGAGTTCCGCCTTCCCAAGGACGTCGTCCGAACCGAGGTTTCTTATGTCGAGAGCCTGGGTGTAGAGGTGCGCCTTAACTCGGTTGTGGGCAAACTGTACACCATCGCCGAGCTGCTGGACGAGTACGACGCAGTGTTCCTTGGCACGGGTGCCGGACTGCCCACGTTCATGAGAATCCCCGGGGAGAACTACAACGGCGTCAATTCGGCCAACGAGTTCCTTACTCGGACCAACCTCATGAAGGCCTACCTCTTCCCCGAATGGGATACTCCCGTGACGATCAAGCCCAGGGTCGCCGTGGTGGGTGCCGGCAACGTTGCTATGGACTCCTCGCGCTGTGCTCTCCGATTGGGTGCTGAGGAGGTCCACATCGTCTATCGTCGATCCAGAGCAGAGGTACCCGCGCGAGCAGAGGAGTTCCACCACGCTGAAGAGGAAGGCATCATCTTCGACTTCCTGACCAACCCCGTCGAGATTCACGGCAACGACGAAGGATGGGTCACGGGGATGCGCTGCATAAAGATGGAGCTGGGTGAACCCGATGCTAGTGGCCGCAGGCGCCCGATCCCCATTCCGGGCAGCGAATTCGACATGGACACGGACATCGTCGTGATGGCTCTTGGCACCAGGCCGAATCCACTGGTCTTCGCAAACGCCCCCGATCTCGAGCGAACCAGATGGGGCACCGTGGCAGCCATCGAGGAGACCGGCAGGACCAAGAAGGAACGCGTCTGGGCAGGCGGAGATATCGTGACCGGCACCGCAACCGTGATCAGTGCCATGGGTGCAGGCAAGCGTGCAGCCGCCGACATCAACGCGTACCTCAACGACAGCACCGCCCCTTGGTGGAACGAGTGATCACCGGCTCGGTGTTTTCAGAGTGAGACGGGCGGAGGGTCCAGTCTGCGGACCCTCCGCTCTCTTGACTGCCCCCTGCTCCTGTGCTAGACTCCGATACAGAGTGCCAGAGATCGACTCTTCGCGCCCCGATCGAGCGATTCCGCGAGCATCTTTCGCCGGACGGGAGCTGATCACGTAGCGCCGAGGTTGAATGTGTCTTCCCTACCGTCACCGGACTTGGCAGTTCAAGCGACGTCCGTCACACACAACAGGGTAGTCTGCTCAGTACTTCTATGCCTGGCGTTGCTTTGTCTATGCGCGTGCTCTCCCGCTCCCACGCCCACCGTGCCTTTGCCCACCAACACTGCTGCACCGTCACCAACGCCGACCGCCACACTGACGCCTACACCAACCCGAACCCCTACGGCTACACCCCTTCCGCTGGCGGTCTCGGTCGAAATCGACCCGCTGCGCCCGATTCAGGGCGGCGTGCTTCTGGTCAAGCTCGGAGCCAATCAGACTTCGGACTTCATCCTGACGTTCGACGGGAAGGCGCTGCCGGTTGCCCATTCTGGAGATCACTACGGCCAGGCTCTGGTTGGCCTTCACGTCTGTGAACCACCGGCAAGCCATGTCCTGCAAGTAGAGGCGTCGGCGCCATCGGGCCAGCGGGTGTCCGTGCGATCGGTCGTATCGGTGGGCCCCGGCGAGTTTGATACCGAGTGGCTGACCATACCCGCGGATCGATTGGCGCTACTCGACCCAGAGATCTCGGCACCGGAAGCCCGCAAGGTAGCCGAGGTGTGCTCGACGTTCTCCCCAGACAGAACGTGCCAGGGCCCCTTCGACGTACCGTGGTCGGGCAAGGTGAATTCTCCCTTCGGAGCTCGACGATCCTATGCCGGAGAGCCTCCCACGTCCTGTCATACCGGGATGGACATCGACGGCGAGGGCGGAGAACCGGTACGAGCGGCCAACGCGGGAATCGTCGCACTGGCCGAGGAGCTCTCGGTGCGCGGCAACGCTGTCATTCTCGATCATGGTTGGGGCATCTTCAGCGGCTACTGGCACCTGGCCGAGCTTCTTGTAGAGCCAGGCGACTCAGTGGTCAAGGGACAGATCATCGGCCACCTGGGCAGCACCGGGCTCTCCACCGGTGCCCATCTACACTGGGAAATGAGGGTTCACAACGTTTGCGTTGATCCCTTGGTCTTTACCGGCCAGGGACTGTCGATTCTTTCGCCTGATCGTTGACCGCCGGATCCACATCCACGGCCCTGAGCGCATCAGAGAGCAGGTAGACATGAACTCAGCGTTCGAGTATGACTCCCACGTCCTGAATCTGGGGCATCGAGGTGCTCGAGAAGTTGCCCCGGAGAACACCCTTGCTTCCTTCCTGAAGGCCATCGAGCTGGGCGCCGACGGAGTCGAGCTCGATGTGATGCTCTCCAGGGACGGCCAAGTGGTCGTGATCCATGATTCTTCAGTGGATCGCACCACCGACGGAACCGGCCGGGTCAATGAGCTCTCGCTGGCCGAACTCAAGGCCCTAGATGCAGGGAGTTGGTTCAGCGGCGAGTATGCGGGCGAACGAATACCTACGCTGGACGAAGTCATGGATGCCCTGCCCTCGGAGAGCGTAATCAACATCGAGCTGAAGAGTCTGTCGCCCTTCGATCACAAACTGGTCACCAGCGTTGGACGCATCGTCGAGCGGCATGGCCGACGGGACCGAGTAATCATCTCTTCCTTCAATCCGCTGCTCCTGTGGCGGACCGTCAGGTTGGATCCAGCCTATCAAACCGGCCTGCTCAGCGCACAAAGCCTGCCCGTCTTCCTTCGCGACGGCTGGCTGGCACCTCTCGTTCACGCTGCAGCGTTGCACCCAGAGTACCAGCAAGTGAGCCCTGCCTACGTCCGGCGCGCTCGTCTGAGAGGCTATCATCTCAATGTGTGGAACGCCAATCAGATTGACCAGTTCCGCACCCTCATGGACCTGGGAGTGGACAGTATCATCACTGATCGACCTGACCGCTTGTCCCTGCTGCTGGGACAGTGAAGGACCTTAATGCGACTCGATCACCCACAGAAGGGCCGAGGCCAAGGAGAGACTACCGTGAGCGAAGAGCATCCGCTGGTGCAATTGGCCCGTAGAACCATCGAGAAGTACGTCATGACCCGGGAGGTGTTGTCGCCGCCGACTGACCCCACACCAGAGATGATGCAGCGTGCCGGCGTGTTCGTCTCGCTTCACAAGTCGGGCACCTTGAGAGGCTGCATCGGGACGATCGAGCCGGTCGAGCCGAACGTGGCCCAGGAGATCATCCGCAACGCCATCAGCGCAGCCACCCGCGACCCCCGCTTTCCACCAGTTCGCGAGGATGAACTCGACGATCTCGAGATATCTACCGATGTGCTCGGGGAGCCTGAGCCCATCGAGTCTCTGGACCAGTTGGATCCCCAGAGATACGGTGTTATCGTCGAGAAGGGATTCCACCGGGGGCTGCTACTTCCCAACCTGGATGGGGTAGACACGGTCCAAGATCAGTTGAGCATCGCGCTTAGAAAGGCGTACATCAATCCACACGAGGAGTACAGAATCCTCAGGTTCGAGGTAGTTCGCTACCGCTGAACACCGGACGGTGCAACACACCCGTCCCCTGGCCAACAGCAACTGCCAGCGGGATTCGGCGCGGCACAAGAGCCAACGACCGGACAACTCGCCATCTCACTACAGCCGGTTTTTGCGCAATACGGCGTTTTGGCCTATAATACGCAATCGTGTGGCTATGCCAGGTATCTGAGTCACACGGAATGGAACAAGCAGTATCGAGGTGACGTAGTATGCCCACATATCAATACCAGTGCGAGACCTGCGGGATCGTCTTCGAGCGGAAGCAGCATTTCACAGACGAGCCCTTGCGGACGTGCCCGGAGTGCAATGGGAAAGTGCATCGCATCATCCACCCCGTTGGCATCATCTTCAAGGGGTCTGGGTTCTATGTGACGGACAATAGAAAAGCCTCGTCGTCGACGCTACCACCCAAGCGAGACCACAGCACCAAGGAAACGACGAAAGAGGTGACTAAGGAGAGTGCCGAGTCAGCCACTTCGACTACCGAGTCTTCGTCCTCCGAGGACTGACCCGGCACCACCTTCCTCGTCTCTAGACGATTCAAAGACAAGAGCACACGAGTGCTCTTGTCTTTGTGAAATCACAGCGCTAGATCTGGAATCCGCCGGACGCAATGACGATCTTGCGATGCAGATTGGTGACGTAGGTCAGCAGGTTCTCTTCCAGTCTCTGCCACTCTGTGGACACAAGGATCCTCTCAAGAGTCTCCAGGTCCTCCGCTGCACCTCCCGCCCGTACTCGTGGGCTCGGCCCGTACACAGCATACCACACATCCGTGGGGCGAATCCCCATTTTCATCAAGGCCGGAGCGAATTCCTGTGTGAGGAACTCCACATACTCAGCCTGCTTCTCCGGCTTCAGATCCCAACTCATCAGCAGTTTGTACATCGATCAGCGCCCGTTCCTCATTGTTGAAGCCATATTACCAGATTCACGCCGGGGGAGCAAATCACGTAAGGAGATCGAAGTGCGAGCAGTAATCCAGCGAGTTACACACGGATCAGTCTCTGTTGACGGCACCGTCGTAGGAGCGATAGGTCCCGGATTGGTGATCCTCCTTGGCATCCGGGCCGGAGATGGCGAGGCAGAGGCCTCCTGGATGGCACGCAAGATTGCCAACCTGCGCATCTTCTCAGACGAGGCCGGCAAGTTCAACCGCTCCCTTCTAGAAGTAGACGGTGAAGCACTGGTCATCTCCCAGTTCACCCTGTACGGCAACGCCCGTAAGGGACGTCGGCCGAGCTTCACCAGCGCGGCTCGACCGGACGACGCCGAGCCTCTGGTCGGTTGCCTTGTCCAGCATCTTCGACGGATAGGAGTCAGAAAAGTCGCCACCGGACGGTTCCGGGCCAACATGCTGGTTGAGATCCACAACGATGGTCCGGTCACCATCATTCTCGACAGCGACGTCACTCGTCGGGGCAATCCCCGCCAGGGAGGACCCTGTTGATCATCATGGACATGGATCAGACCCCTGAACGGTGAGCTCATTGGGCAGCAAGATCCGATCTGTGCCGAAAGAAGTGCCTGCCCGGTCCAGGGTCGCAGGATCATACATCCCCACCTCTATCCAGGCATTCCCCTCGTAGCAGGAATCTCTGAAGATCATGTCGTGCCGATCCGTTATGATCTCCCCTTGGATCCAACCTGGTGTGGCTCGTCTACCTCCAGCAGGTGGTCCGTCGTGCTGCCCAATCAGCTTGCCCTCCTCGTCCAGAAGGTGGGTGAAGACGGTGTACGCGGCCCTCTCGGGGCTATCCGAAGTCACTCGCCAGTAGAGCGTCAAGGGCACCGGATCCGCAGCGGAGACGACCTCCGTATCCAGATCGTAGCCCAGAAGCTCGGCGAATCCTCCCAACACAACCTCCGACCGGAACTCCATCGACGGCATCTCGTACACATGCTCACTTCCCTTCACCGTCAAGTCAGCCAGCCGATGTCGTTCGCCACCCAGCTCGAGCTCCAGGATGGCCCCGCCGTCTTGTGCAAAGGCCGACACTGCGACATCCCGCCTGTCCAGGATGACCTCGCCTGCACGCCATCCGGGAGTAGGGCACAAGCCCCCGACCGGCTCTGACTCCTGCACGCCAATGATCGTGTCGCCCTGTCGGATCACTACCCTCGGGGATAAGTACGGCAATCCCTCAGACAGCGAGCGCCACTTCAGCGTGACCTTGTACTTCTGCCCAGGGATCACGACCTGCCCCGAGCCTCGATAGCCCTCGAGCACCAGCCCCTCAGGCGTGCCGATCCCTTCTACCGAGTTCAGATTCAGCGCCTTCAATGCTCCGTAGGCATCGCGCTCTGAGCCGCCCCCCCACCCCACGCTCACCTCGCCTATCCTGCACGTCTGGCCAATCGGCGACCCCGATGCATCAAGGTGATCCACTCCTCGCAGTGTCTCCCGCTCGTAGAATCTGACCAGGACGTCATACGCTATCGGAGGAGTACCGGGCGGAATCGGA
>Ga0180432_10004553_pt1 | contig 18915 bp, 7 predicted proteins | sample SS_ome_10_FD_132414 | JGI IMG/M metagenome (GOLD analysis project Ga0180432, IMG submission 132414) | Hypersaline lake sediment archaeal communities from the Salton Sea, California, USA - SS_1_MS_2 metaG | ecosystem: Environmental > Aquatic > Non-marine Saline and Alkaline > Hypersaline >...
CGCCGTCGATGGCGGGAAGCTGTGGAGTCTCGACACCGGCGCGAGCGTCAAGGCCGATCCGTGGATCAGCGAGGGCGTGCTCTACGTCGCCAACAGCGACGGAAAGCTCCTCGCATTGGTGGAAGAGGCCGTCGGAGGGATGCCGTAGGGATCGTGCACGCGCAGGGCGACCGGCCGTGCGCCGGGGTCTTGCACGGCGTGAGAGCGAGATGGCTGTCACGGGAAAGAAGGGAGTTGCAGGCATGAGAATCAAGGTTAGCGCGACAGTGATGAGAGTTACGCTGGTCTGCCTGGTTGCGGGCTGCCTGACTGTGCGGGCGGCCGAGGATGAGCCCCGTTGGTCGTGGCAGAGGCCCCACGCGAAGGTGCTGGCCAACGGCGGATTGGAATGGGCACCGGAGCCCTTCGAGTTCGAGAAGGGCGAATCCGCGCGGTACATCGACTACGAGTCGGGCAACGACAGCAACCCCGGCACGACGAAAGACGCGCCGTGGCAGCACCACCCCTGGGATCCGAACGCGCAGAATAAGGCCGCTGCCTGCACGGGTATTCACACGTACGTCTTCAAGGGCGGCGTGGTCTACTACGGCAAGTTGCTGGCCGGTGACAGGGGCAGACAGTCGGGCCGGCCGGGCAACCCGATCCGCCTGACGAGCGACCCGTCGTGGGGCGAAGGCGAGGCGGTGCTCGTCGGGTCCCTGGGCGTCAAGGGCGGCTGGAACAGATGCGGCCCCGGCGACGCCCCGGACCGGATGCCGGAGGCAGCCAGGGTCTGGTTCATCGATCTGGACCGTTCCTTCATCCCGCGCGCCCTCTGGGAGAGACACGACGGCGAAAGCGTCCGCATCCCGGTTGCGCGGACCCCCAACTGGAAGGATTCCCATCCGCTTGACCCAATGTACGAATGGGCGCAGATCACCTCCAAGATCAGAACGATGGAGGGCGACGATGGGACGCTCTGGAGCAAGGAAGACGGCGACGAGAAAGCGGGCAAGTACTGGCTCTGCGACGAGAAGAACCTGACCAACCCTGACCCCGAGTTCTACGTCGGCGCCAGGCTCTGGGGGGAGTGGCACTTCAACATGGCGACGCCGCACAGGGCGCCCAACCCGGTCGAGAACTGCAACGTCAAGTTCCACGCCATCGACGCCTTCCCCTGCGGGTATCCGGCTGGCTGCCAGGTCGGCAACCGCTTCTACCTGGAGGACCTGCCCCAGTTTCTCGACGAGCCGGGCGAGTACTACTACGCCAGGGAGGGTGACCACGCCGGCCGGCTGTACGTGCGGCTGCCCGAGGAGCGCGACCCCAACCGATCGGTCATCGAAGTGGGATGCAGGGATTACATCCTCGACATCCGCCACCAGCATGACGTGGAGGTCACGGGGCTTCGCTTCAGTTTCGTCAACCCGCCCAGGGGGGTGTTCGACCGGCGTCCGTTCCCCTCGATGGTCTGGCCGCCGGTCTCCGCTCTCCCGTCGGCGGTGCGCCTGGTGGGCTCGTGCAGGGACATCCGGGTCGCTGACTGCCGGTTCGAGCACCTGGTCTGCGCCGTGACCGGTTTCACCAGGCCGAGCCCGGACAACGATGTCTACTTCACGACCAACGAGGCCACGGACGACGACGAGATGTTCGCGCCGCCGCTGGATGACGTGATGGAGGGCATCACGATCAGCGACTGCGACATTCACCACGCCGACGATAGCGCCATCCTGTTCCGTGACGGCCCCGTGAAGGGCGCCACCACGCCGCAGGATCACGTCAGCACCTTGGAGCAGGTTGACATCCTGCGAAACCGGCTGTTCAATGTCGGCATGCGGCAGTACGGCGCGAAGGAATCGGCGGTCCCCGCTATCGGCCTGACGGACATCCAGCAGACGGAGATAGCGGGCAACATGCTGGACCGCTGCGGGGGAGCCGGCATCCTGGTGTACGGCGGCAAGGGCGCCAATGACCTGCGCGTGCTGCCGTTGATCCGCATCCTGATCCATCACAACAAGGTCACGAACTCGCTGCTGACCTGCAACGACTACGGTGGGATCGAGATCTGGCAGGGAGGGCCGGCCTACGTCTTCAACAACGTCAGCGGGAACGCGCTCGGGCGCCGGAACTACTCCTGGTTCGATGGCGGCGCCAGGAAGACGAAAGGCTGGAACTGGATAAACTGGGGACATGCCTACTACTGCGACGGGCAGTACAGGAGCTTCCTGTTCAACAATATCGCCTGGGGCATCCAGAGCCGGCTCACCGAGAGCTGGAGCACGACGGGAACGGGGGATTACGAGGACACCTTCCTGAACATGTCGGCCTTCTGTAACGTGCTGGGCTTCCAGAACCATCGCTTCAATAACACGGCATACAAGTTCGCCGTCGGCTATCACGTTGCCGGCACTGGGCACTCGCGCGATTCGCTGATGGGCAACGTGCTGGCCGACATCGGCGGGATGTATATCCGGGCCAGCAGCGACCTCGGAGGGGCATTCGGAGAAATCCGGACCACTCCAAAGGAACTCTCGAGCATCGCTTACGCACACAACGTGTATCACGGAGTCAAAGAGGACTGCTGGCCGGCGCTCGTGGGCAGGGATCAATGGAGCGGCAAGCCGACCGTCGCCCTGGAGGACTTCCAGGAGAAGATGGCGGCCCTGAAGATGCGCGCCGGCCCGGCCGGCTGGATGTCGGCCGAGATGCCGCTGCGGGACCCGGACAACCATGACTACCGTCTGAGGAAGGGCTCCGTCGCGCAGGACCGCGGGGTCCGGTTCTTCGTGCCCTGGAGCCTTTACGCGACGGTTGGCGAATGGAACTTCTGCAAGCACCCCGCCGATCCCGGCGTCGTCATCGGGGAGAGCTTCTGCATGACCGATGAGTACATCACTCGCGTCATGTATGGGGAGATCCCCTGGAACAGTCTGACGACCAGGGGAGTTGCTCTGGAGAGTTACTCTGCGGGTCCGCTTGAGGACTGGACCGAAGGCGCACTCACCTTCAACGGCAGGGACACCTTCTGCATCCTGCCGGACAGCGAGCTCAAGAGCGACTACGAGCGCAGCTATGCCATCGAGACCATTGAAGACGAGGATGGCAACAAGCGGGGAAAGATGGTAAAGGAGAAGTCCACCTATCCTGGTGATAGGCGACGCACCCTGGACATGGGCACGAGCAACCTGCTCGTGGAGGTCTATTTCAAGACGCATCCCGGCAGTACGGGCGCGGTTGTGGTCTCCAAGCTCTCCGACAGGGCCGGCTACATGCTGGACATCGACGACGCGGGACGTCCGCGACTCACGCTGAAGGCCGCCGGGACGATCTGCTCCTGCACCGGTTCGGCGGCGGTCAACGACGGCAGGTGGCATCACGTCCTTGCTGAGGTGGACCAAAGCGCACAAGAAGGCATCACGATCTACATCGATGGCAAGCAGGCCAACGGCGAGTGGACGGGCCGGATGCCCGGCAGGGACGCGTCGCTGTCCAACACTGCCGACTTCCTGGTGGGCAAGGGGCCGTCCGGAAAGCTGTTTGCCGGCGCGATGGACTTTTTGCGCGTCTGCCGTGGGACGCTGCGGGATGCCGAGACAACCATTGAGGAACTCTACGCCTGGCAGTTCGACGGCCCGCAGTTCCGGGACTTCGTCGGGCGAGCGCCCGCGGACGGCAAGCGCGACGCCGGGGCGATCGAAACCGCCGAATGACAAAGAGGAGTCCAGCGGCCGCGTTTGCGCGCGGGCGGACGGCGTCATATCATGCGAATCCGTACTGCTGACAGGACGATGAAGATGACTTCTCGTGCCGGAGGGGCACGGTCTTTTGCAGGAGAGAGCCGATGAGCGAGTCCAACGCCGTGGGCGGAAGGGCCGAGGAGGCTGGCAGGCGTGACTACCTGGTGCCGCCGGTCGATCCGGCCCGGATGGAAGACCTGAACCGGCGAATCGCGGAGGGCAACCGCCTGATCGTCCGCCTCAAGGATGAGATGGCGAAGATGATCGTCGGCCAGGTGGACCTGATCGACAGCCTCCTGGTCGGGCTGCTCTCGGACGGGCACGTCCTGGTGGAAGGCGTCCCCGGGCTGGCCAAGACGACGATCATCAAGTACCTGGCCTCCTGCATCCAGGCGGACTTCCGCCGCATACAGTTCACGCCCGACCTGCTGCCGGCGGACGTGGTCGGGACGCTCGTCTACAACCCGCGGACCAGCGAGTTCACGACCCGCAAAGGTCCTGTGTTCACCAACATCCTGCTGGCGGACGAGATCAACCGCTGCCCGCCCAAGGTCCAGAGCGCGCTGCTGGAGGCCATGCAGGAGCACCAGGTCACCATTGGCGACCAGACGTACCACCTGCAAGAGCCCTTCCTGGTCATGGCGACCGAGAACCCCATCGAACACGAGGGCGTCTATCCCCTGCCGGAGGCGCAGATCGACCGCTTCATGATCAAGGCGTACGTTGACTACCCCTCCGAGCAGGAGGAACTCCAGATACTGGAGTACATCGCGGACGAGAAGGCCAAGTTCGAGCTGGATCCCATCTTGACGCTCGACGACGTGCTGCGTCTGCGGCAACTGGTCAAAGAGGTCTACCTGGCCGACGAGCTGAAGCGTTACATCGTCTCCCTCGTCCTGGCGACGCGGGACGTGGCCAAGATATCGGAGCGGCTCGCGGGCCTGGTGGACTTCGGCAGCTCGCCCCGGGCGACGATCTACCTGGCGAAGGCTTCCCGCACGAACGCCTTCCTGGCACGACGAGCTTACGTGATCCCGGAGGACATCAAGGCCGTGGCACCCGGCATCCTCGGCCACCGCATCCTGACCTCGTACGAGGCCGATGCCGAAGGCGTGAGCAGCAACGACATTGCCCGGACGCTCCTGGACAGCGTGCCCGTGCCGTGAGTCGGGACGGGTCGGGGCTGAGATCCACCACTTTTGCCTGGTCGCGCGATGGCAGAGATACCCCTTGAGTTCCTCAGGAAGCTGCGCCGGATAGAGATCCAGACCAACCGGCTGGTGGAGGACCTCTACGCCGGCCGGTACAAGTCCATCTTCCGCGGTCGCGGCATGGACTTCGAGGAGGTCAGGGAATACCAGGTCGGTGATGAGATCCGCTACATCGACTGGAACGTCTCGGCGCGGATGAACGACCTGTTCGTCAAGGTTTTCCGTGAGGAGCGGGAGCTGACCGTCGTCCTGGCCGTGGACATCAGTGGCTCGGTGGAGATGGGCAGCGGCGAGCGGAGCAAGCGCGAGCTGATGGCGGAGGTGGCGGCCGTGCTCGCCTTCAGCGCCATCGCCAACAACGATCGCGTCGGGCTCCTGCTGTTCGCCGACGGCGTCGAGGATTTCATCGGCCCCAACAAGGGGCGCCGGCACGTGCTGCGGCTCATACGGGAGATACTCTACTTCGAGCCGAGCGGCCGGGGCACCGACATAGACCGGGCGCTGCGCTACGTCAGTCACGTCGTCCACCGCAGCTCCATGGTGTTCCTGATATCGGACTTCTTGGACGAGGACTTCGAGCGCCCGCTGCGCATCACGAATGAGCGCTACGACCTGATCCCCGTCGTCATCGTCGATCAGCGCGAGCTGGAGCTGCCCGACGTGGGCTGGATCGCCCTGGAAGACGCCGAGACGGGGGAGATCGTCGAGGTCAACACCTCGGACGCACGCGTGCGAAGAGAATTCGCCGCGGCATCGCGCGCGCGGCTCGACTCCCTGCGCCAGGCGTGCGTGCGCTCCGGCATTGACACCATCGAGGTGCAGAGCGGCAGGCCTTACGTGGGATCTTTCCAGCGATTCTTCAAGAACCGGCTCAGGCGACGGTAGAGGGCAAGGTGGGGGAACAGATTCCCATCATCGAGGACTTGAGCTTCGTGCGGGAGCCCGTCTTCCCGTGGGCGTGGGTCGTCGGCGGGGCGGTCGGGATCTTCCTGGTGGTGTTCGTCGGCGTGCCCCTGCTGCGGCGCTGGTGGCGTCGCCGCCAGGAGGTGCTCGCGCTGAAGCGCCCGCACAGGGAAGCGCTGCGGAACCTGCAAAGGGCCTTCGCGCGCTGGAAAACGACGGGCTACCTGGCGTTCATGTTTCGGGTGACGCACATTGTCCGAACCTACCTGGAGGCCCGTTACGGCGTGGACGCACCGGCGCGCACGACAGGCGAGATCGCCGAGTCGGCGCGGGGCATCCCGGCTCTGGCCGAGGAGACCCGGGGGCAACTGGCAGCGCTGCTGCAGCAGTGTGACTTCGTCAAGTTCGGTGCAATGCGCACAGCGGAGTCGGAGGTGGAGCGGCTCTACCAGGCCGCACGTGGATTCGTAACGACAACAGCCTGGCGGAAGTGACATGGACCTGCCGTGGGAACGGCTGAACACTTTTGAGTTCGGGCACGCGTGGTGGATCGCGCTCTTGCTGCTGCTGCCGGCGCTGGGGTTCCTGCGCGGCAGGACGGGGCCGGTCATCACGGTCCGGTACTCGTCGGTGGGCCTGCTGAAGGGCCTGAGCCGGGGGGCCCGGAGCCGAGCCGGGCGCCACCTGCCGATGATCCTGCGCTACCTGGCGCTGGGCCTGCTCATCCTGGGTATGGCGAGGCCCCGGATGGAACGGGGCGTCCAGTTTGACCAGACCAGGGGCATCGACATAATGCTGGTGCTGGACTTCTCCTACTCGATGCAGGAGGGCAAGCTCGAGATCGGGGGCGAGGAGATCACTTACATTGACGCGCTGCGTCGCATAACGCGGGACTTCATCCAGGAGCGTCCGAACGACCGGCTGGGAATCATCGGGTTTGCGGTCGAGCCGTACCTGGTCAGCCCCCTTACGACGGACCACGAGTGGGTTATGGAAATGCTGGACGAGATGAAACTTGACCTGGGGACGGCCATCGGCTCGGCGATGGTGGCGGCCACGTATGCGCTGGAGCAGTCGGACCGTGAGACCCGGATCATGGTCGTGGTGACCGACGGCAACAACAACATCGGCGTTTCCCCCTTCGAGGCCGCCGGTCTTTCCCGCGCTAAGGGCATCCGGATCTATCCCGTGGAGATAACGGCCCACAAGATCCTCACGCCGCGGCGGATCGCGGCTCACCCGCTCTACAACGTGGCCAAGATCGCCCGGGGCCAGTTCTTCCAGGCGACGGATTTCAGCGCCCTCAGCGTCCTCTACGAGCACGTCGAGCAGTTGGAGAAGAGCTTCCTGAAGGAGAAGAGGACGAAGGCGTACTACGAGTTGTTCCCGTGGTTCGTGGTCCCTGCGCTGGGCCTGGTGATGCTGGATTTCACGCTCAGGCGGACGTTGCTCAGGAGGCTGCCGTGAGTTTCAGTGCGCCGCTTTGGATACTTGCGCTGGTGCTGATCGTGCCCTTCGCGCTGGTCGCTTACCGCCTGGGGCGCAGGCTCAGCGTCAAGCGGCTCCACAGATTCATCGCGCCCAGCTTGCACCGGGTGTTGGTCAGCGCCGAGAACCTGAACCGACAGAAAGTCAAACTTGCGCTCTTCTGCCTGGCGCTCCTGTTTCTGGCGTTGAGCCTGGCCCGCCCCCTGCTGCACGAGCGGGAGGAGGAGGTCAAGCGGGTGGGCGCCGACTTCATGATCGCCCTGGACGCGAGCAACAGCATGCTGGTGCGCGACGTTCCGCCGGACCACAACCGGCTGGAGGCGGCCAAGCGGGCTGTCCGCGAACTGATTGCACGGCTCTCCGGGGACCGCGTGGGCATCATCGGCTTCGCTGGTGAAGCGCGCATGCTCACGCCGATGACCTTCAACTACCAGACGCTCCAGTTGGTGCTGGACGGTATAGACACCGAGACGCTCTGGCAACAAGGCACAAATGTCGGTGAGGCCATCAAGACGGCGGCGAACGTCCTCCGAAAGCGGGAACTCGAGTCCCGCGTCCTCGTGATCGTCTCCGACGGCGGCAACCTGGCGGGGGACCCCGTAATGGCCGCGCGCGAAGCAAAGGTGGAGGACAAGCTTACCATCTTCACGGTCGGCGTCGGCTCCGCCGAGGGAGGCAGGATACCCGTCGAACGCCGGGACGAGGGCGGCAACGTCATCGCGACCGAGTATCTTACCGACATAGACGACGAACCGGTCGTCGCCACACTGGACGAGCAGGTGCTCCAGGGCATCGCGCAGGCCACCGGAGGGGCGTACGTCCGCCTGATCGGCAGGCGTCCGGACGCGAACGAGCCGTCCGTGCTGGCCGAACTGTACAACTCGCAGATCCAGCCGCTTGCCTCCTCACTTCGCGTGGCCAGTGTCGTGGCCCGGGTGGAGGTCTTCCAGATCCCGCTGGTGATCGCGCTGGCACTCCTGGTCGCCGAGGCCCTGATCTTCGAGCGGAAGAAGCGGGCCCGCGCGGGAGCAGGCGCCCTGCTGGCCCTCGGTGCCGGCCTGCTGCTCTGCGGGGACGCGTCCGCCGCCTCCGCGACGGGCAAGCTCTTCATCCCCCATTCCGAGCGGCCGATCAACGTTGACGGCGACCTGGGTGACTGGCGCGGCATCCCGCCCATGCCGTTGCCGTTCATGGGCAAGGACACCAGCTCGGTGCAACTCGCCTGGCACGAAACGGGACTCTACGGCACAGTGCTCTGGGAGACCGGCGCGCTCAGAATCGACAAGAACGCACCGTGGAAAGCGGACTCGTTCGAGCTTTTCATCGAGAAGGACAACAAGCTCGATCATGAGGCGACGGAGAACGACCACGAGGTCGAACAATATGTTCTCTTCCCAGACACGACGTACACGCTGGAGCCCGACGAAGACCGTGCAACCGGCCTGGGATACTGGGTGATCCCGTACGGACTGCACAGGACCGATGCCGCCCAGCGGGCACAACCGTACGAAGAAGGGCAGGACGCGATTGCCTGCGCTTATCAGAAAACCCGATCGCGGTACCGGCTGGAGTTCTTCATACCGGCGTCCATGCTGGAACCGGCGTTGATGCAGGATCGCACGAAGGTCACGCTGCACTTCAGTCTGAATAGAGACGGTTGGCCTCTCGAGCAATTCGCTTGCGATAAGGACGTCAACGATGGGTGGCGGCGCCCGATTGCGTGGCGCACCGTCATGTTCGAGCCCCGCGAGGCGGACCGGTTGCCCGATGAAGAACCACCGGCCCCCGAACCCCCGCCGCCCGCGCCGGAGCCTTCGGAGACCGCGGCTGAGACGGCGCCCCCGCCCGACCTGACCAGACGGCAGCAGGACGCCATACTCTCGGAGGCGGAGAAGCTGATGGAAGGCGGTCGGCCCGACGAGGCGGCCGAACTGCTCCGCCAGAAGCTGCTCGTGTGGCCCAAGAACCCTTACTTGCTCTATAACTACGGCATCGCTTCCTACGCGGACGGCCGGTTCGCGATAGCTGAGGCAGCCTGGACCAGCGCCGTCCTGAAGAACGAAAAGGCCCTGACGGGTCGGACGCTCTTCCAGCTGGGCAACGTAGCCTTCCGGCAGGCGTTTGCCATGAAACGTGGCCCGCGCACCTGGCACAACGCCCTCATGCTTTACCGTCGGGCCGACGACTACTACGGAGAGCTGGACAGCGCGGCGCCCTGGCTGCGCGAGGCGGCCCGGAAGAACCTTGTCGCGTCGCAGCAGCAGATTATCGAAGTCTATCTGGAGCGCGGCAACTGGCACCTGGAACACGCCGAACAGGCCCGGGACACCATCGCGTCCGACGCCGAACTCAAGGTGTGGCAGGTACACGAGATGATAGATGAACTTGTCAAGGAAGCCCACAAGGCGAAGGCGGACTTCCAGGAACTGCGCGCCGTCGTCCCTGATCACGAACAAGCCGGAAGGGACCTCGAGCGCACGGACTCCGTGCTGGAGTACGGCCTGGTGGCCAAGGCGCGGGCCCTGCGTCGCGAAGTGGATGAGGCCGGCTCCACGCAGAACGAAGTCTGGACAATTGAGAAATACCAGGAGTCACTGAGTTACTACGACAGGGCTCTGGCGGTCAACCCGAGCAACGAGGACGCCCGACGAGAGGAGCGGGAGGTCAAGGAGGCGACGCGCGACGTCTACCTGTCCGAGGCCACGATCGAGCGCAGGATGGCCCAGGACGTCCTGAAAGAGCGCGAGATCGAGTGCGACCTTGAGCGACAGATCGCGGAGATGGAGAAACTGCCGGGCGCCGACAAGATGGCGGCCCTGAGCGAGCTGGAGGCCAAGCTCCGATGGGTCAAGCAGCGCTATCCGCCCAGCGACCCCGAGGTCGCCGTCGAACACTGGGAGAACGCGGCCAGGGACTACGAGATCGCCTTCACCTTTACGCCCGGGGATCCGCTCGTCGAGAAGAAGACGCGCGAACTGGAGGAGACCATCTACCAGTTTCGGAAGAAGCAGGCCGAGGAGTACGTCGCGGAAGCGGAGCAGGTGAACGTTACCAACGACGAAGAGGCTGACGCCGAGGTCAAGAAGCTCGAACTGGCCGTCCTGCACCTGAAGAAGGTCGCTCAGATGAGACCCGACGAGTCGGGGGATGTCCCGGGCCGTCTGGAGGAGGTGAGCAAGCTCCTCGCGCGGTCCTACGACCAACGGGGTGACATCTACCGCGGCCTGGCCGAGAAGCGCCGCGTCGAGTTCCTGGACCGCGCCGTGGCCTACATGGAGAAGGCCGGTCAGGACTACGTGTTCGCCTACAGGACGGATCCCGAGCTTGAAGCGGCGAAGACGGCCCACGAGCAGACGATGAAGGAACTGATGGCGATGCGCGTCGAGCTGAGCGAGCAGATTGCCGCCCTCTACGAGCAGGAAGCAGCGGAGGGCGTGGGCGCCACGGATGAGACGGTCGAGATCGACGAGGCGAGACTGCGGGAGCTGGCCCTTCAGGAACGCGGCGAGCCCGTCGGGCCCACCCGCACGTATGAAACGGTCGAACGGCCGGAGCCGGTCAACAACTGGTAGGGGCTTCCTCCCGGACGGTCCGCGCCCTGGATCGGCAATGCTGTACGTCGGCAGTGATGAAGGCTGGCTCTACGCCCTGCACTGATCGACTACAGAGGGCACACAATGCTTCATGGCAGACCCATCGCACATGGTCTGATCGCCCTTGTTGGGGCAGGACTGCTTGTGCCGGCCATCGGCGCGCAAGAGTTGACGCCCCCGAAGCCGCGCCCCTACGTGGACGAGCCGGCGTGGGTGCACGACAGGCCGCCGAAGCTGACGGATCGGGTCTGGCACGCGAAGCCCGCGGCGCCCGGCCTCAGCCCGCAGCCGCTCCAGCGCGTGCGCGTCGTAGACTTCGGCGACAACATCGTGCGGCGACATGATCATGGCAAGACGGGCCAGGGCGCGTTCGGGTCGCACCTCGGCTCTGCCGTCATCAGCGGCGTGGACGTGGACGGCGACGGCGACGAGGACGACCGCATCGTGTATCGCGAGTTCAGCATGGACGTGCCGTTCTGCGGGCGGCCCCCGGCCTACGACGTCGAGGCGAACAACGCCGTCTTCTACGGGGGGGCCACGGGCTTCTTCACGGAGGAACGGGGCGGCCTGGAGGAGTTCGGCATCAACACCAGCGAGGGCAAGAACTGGACGTTCATCACCAGCGACACGGGGGGCCGGCACCGCCAGTACGGCGTATGGCTGTGGAAGAAAGAGGACTTCCGCTGCGGCGGCGACCAGCACCGCGTCTCCTTCGACGAAACCAGCCTCATCGGCCTGCACGTGATGCGTTTCTTCTGGAGATTGGATGAGGTCCGGTACGTGATCCAGGACGGCGATGGCTTCCATGTCTCCGAGTACAACTTCGGCACGCAGAAGGCCCAGGAGTACTGGCGCAATCCGGGCGACGACCCGGCCGAGTACGGCCTCAGCCCGCACACGCAGGGCACGGGCGGCGGCGTCGTGTTCGGGATGAGCCCCACCGACACCCGCTGGGCGCATTACGCACCACAGGCCCCGTACGACATCACGTTCGATGCCGACAAGGCCGTGTACGAGGAGCGCACGTTCCGCGACGTTCAGGCCGTCGGCTTCTACGTTGCCAAGAGCCAGTGGGGCGAGGAGGGCATGGCGATAAAGTGGTATGCGTTCGAGGCGCTGGGAACGGTGCATCGGCCGCCCCGGCCGAGCGAGACGCTGGACATGGTGAACGTTCGTGGCGGCAGGGCCCGGGACGGGCGGCCGGTACCGGATTTCTACGTCTCCACCTGCGAGATACCCTACGTGCTGTTCCAGCGCGTGCGCCGTTGGGGCGTCTCGCCCCAGTTCGCCTTCGACGAGTTCTATCCCTACGTGACGATCAGCGACGGCGACATGGGCTCCATGGACTATGGCCCCGCCGGCAAGCTCCTGGAACACGACTCTGAGGAGCCGGCCACGGACCTGCCCTGGCTGGACGCGGTGCTTTGGTGCAACATGCTCTCGGAGTACGAAGGCCGCGAGCCGGTCTACTACTTCACGCCCGACTTCCGGTTCCTGCTGCGACGCAGCCGCGTGCGGCGGTGGGGGCCGACGCGCAACCCGTATTACATGCCCAAGGTCTACGTGAAGTGGGACGCCGACGGATACAGGCTGCCGACCATCGCCGAGTGGAACTCAGCGATGGGTCGAGAGCCTGAAGTCACTGGTCCGAACTCGGCATGGATCGCTGAGAACAGCGGGGGCACGACGCATCCTGTCGGCACAAGGGAGCCAGATGAGCACGGCCTGTACGACATGCTGGGCAACGTTTGGGAGTACGTCTGGGACGTGGGCGAGAACTACGACCCCAGCCCCGAGGGCTTCAAAGCCACGCACACCGTGCTGGGCGGCGACTTCAACTATCCAGCCGATCCGTGGACGAAGCCGGCAAACCCCTACGGCGACGAACCACACAGAGGGCACTTCAGCATCGGCTTCCGCGTCGTGCGGCGGGACAAGGGCCTGCCCCCTCCGCCCACGGCCGAGCCGGCGGTGCCTGAAACCGTCCCGTCGTGGACGATCGAGCAGGGGCGCGTGAGCGAGGGCAAGGTGGTCGAGACGACCACCAAGCCGGTGCTGGATACAGTGGAAATACCGGAAGGCAACTACGTACGAGGCGACACCGCCAAGGTATTCGTCTCGCCTTTCTCGATGGCCAGGTTCGAGATCACCTATGCCAGGTGGAAGGAGGTCCGCGACTGGGCCGTGCACGTGGGCTACGAGTTCAACTACGACGGCGACATGGGCTCGATGGACTACCAGACGTGGAAGAGGCACCGTCATGGCCCGGACGAGCCCGTAACGGGCATCACCCGCTATGACGCGATGGTGTGGTGCAACGCCCTGTCGCAGATGGAAGGACGTAAGCCCTGCTACTACAAGACCGAAGACAAGACAGACGCTCTGCGAGTCGCCAGCCCGGTCCGTGCATTCTGGTCGCGTCGTTCTCAACTGTTCGACGAACCTGAACTGAGGATACTGGGCTGGGAACCCGGCATGGATCCCGACATGGGCTACCGCGGGGGGCCCGAGAACACCTTCGATACGTACGGTCTGGGGCAGTTCCGTGCGCTATACGGCGGCGGCTTCCCCCCCACCAACTTCGGGACCGCCGCCGGCGTGGACTGGTCCGCAGACGGCTACCGCTTGCCGACCACGGCCGAGTGGATCGTCGCCTGCAAGGCCGGCACGAAGACGAGATACTACTGGGGAGACGAGCCCGACCTCGAAGGCACGGGCTGCTGGTCGTGGCACAACAGCGAGGGCCGAACGTATCCGGTCGGCGGCAAGCCAGCCAACCCTCTCGGCCTGCACGACGTGCTCGGCAACGTGTTCGAGATGTGCTGGGCCAAGCCCAACCAGCGCAAGAACCAGAGCTTCCACGAGACCTGGAACCCCAAGGGGTCGCTCGAGGAATCCAACGCCTCTCACACCATGCAGGGCGGCTCGTTCCTGGATTCCACGATCCCTCTTTCCTCGGCATCCGCGTTCATCCCCGCCGGCACGGGAAGAGAGAGGCCCGGCAGAGAGCACTTGACCATCTGGAACTGGAACGCGTTCACCTACGTGGGGCTGCGCCCGGTGCGCTGTGAGAGCCGCACCCACCGCAAGAGCGGCAGCGAGATGCCCGACGAGATACTGATCCTGGACGTGAACCTGAGCCAGCCCGTCACCCCTCTCCAGGGCCAGACGCACAGGGCGAACCTCCAGCGGACGGGCGTCTTCCACGGCTCGGGGGTACCGACGCTTCACGGCATGAAGTGGCGCTTCAAGCCCGGCGGGCGGATCACCTCCTGCCCGCTCGTGTACAGGGACCAGGCCTACATCGGCAGCGACAACGGGTTCCTGTACGCCCTGGATGCCGAGACGGGCGAGGAGAAATGGCGATATGCTATCGCCGAAGGCCCGCCGTACAAGATCGGCGACAGCTACTGGGGCTTCATCTGGCCCTGCGCGCCGACGATCAAGGACGGGATCCTGTATGTGGGCAGCAACGGCGGATACCTGTATGCCCTGGACGTGCGGACCGGACGGCCGAAATGGCAGACCACGATTCGCGGCGGCACCCGCGTGAGCGGGTCGCCTCTGCCGGCTTACGGCGCCGTCTTCGCCTACATGACGGGCTACGGCGAGGACTGCGGCCTGCTGGCCGTACACGGCGAAACCGGCCAGGTCCTCACCATCTACCGCAACTACTTCTGGGGCGGCTGGCAGAGAAGCATGAGTTTCGCCGATGGAACACTGCTGGCGGCAGGACGGCTGGTGGACATGCGCAGCGGTTCCATCAGGGGCACCACAACCGGCGGCATGAACACGGCGGCGATGTACGAGGGCAAAGTGTACGCCGTTGGTGGGTGGTCGGGCGAACCGTCGTCTGTCAAGGCGGCGGACTACCGCGCCGCCGCGGAAGTCTATGAGGTCAAGATCGAGAGCACGGACACGCGAGACGACCGACAGGGAACCAGCGACAACACGCTGGCCGTCTGGAGCGACCGGCTCTACTTCGGCACGCGCCAGGGCAACCTGTACTGCTGCGACGCCATGACAGGGAAGCGTCTCTGGAAGACGCAACTCGGCGCGCGGACGCGCTGTGCGCCGTCGATGTCCACGGTCCACGGCAGCGAAGACGCTGTCGTCTACATCGGCTGCGACGACGGCAACGTCTGGGCCGTGGACGCCGTCATGGGAGAGAAGCTCTGGAGCTACAAGACGGACGGCATGGTCTGGATGGACCCCTGGATCGACGGAGATGTCCTCTACGTCGCCAGCGACGACGGGTACCTCTATGCCTTGCAGTAATGACCTCTTCGTAGAAAAACATCGAACGTGAGACACAAGGCGCACGGAGCGCGTGGGATGTGCACTTTGCTGACTGCCTTTGTGCTGCTGGCTGGGGGTATCGGAGGGGCCGCGGCCGCCCAGGAGGTTGCCAGGCGGGTCTGGGCGGCCCCTCCGCCGCCCGCCGACGCCAGGCCGGACCCTGTCCGGGGCGTGCGCGTGGTCGACTACGGCGATGATTACATCTGGCACACCGGCGGGGACTATTTCCGGGGCGGCCCTGATCAGAAGGGGCCGGAGTCCAGAGGGGAAGTGACCAACGTTGATGTCGACGGAGACGGCAACAGCGAAGGGGACTGTATCGCCTACCTGACCTTCAGCATGGACAACCCCATGAACCCGCCGGAGCCGTGGTGGGACTCCGAAGGGAGCAACGCTATCTTCTACGGCGGCGTCACGGGCTTTTTCGCCGACAACGCGGGGAAGAGCGGGTTCTCCGAACTGATGATAAACGTCCACGAAACTCCCGACGGCGACAATCTGTCCGTGCACACCTTCGGTACCAGGGAACGCCACCGCAACTACCATGTGTTCCTGTGGAAGAAGGAGGATTTCCTCAAAGGCGGCGACAAGCGCCGCGTCTCGACTGACGACGAGAGCCTTCTGGTCGTGCACGTCATGCGCTGTTGGGTTGGCATGGATGGTGCGCGCTTCGTGCTGCTGGAAGCAGACCCGTCCAACCCGTCCGGCCCCGGCCGGTTCTACATCTCGGAATACGACTTCGGAAACGAAGAAGCTCAACAGGTTTTCAGAGACAGTACACAGGGGAAAGTCTTCAGCGTCTGCCCGATGGACACACGATGGGCCGAGTACAACCCCAAAGCGCCGTACGACATCGTGTTCGAAAGGGAGAACGCAGTCTACGAAGAGCACCAGTTCAGGGACATTCGCGCGGCGGGATATTACGTGGCGAAGCATGAATGGGCTGCGGTCAGCCAGGGCGCCAAGACATACGCCTTTGAACTCTACGCCACGGTGCATCGACCGGAACGGCCGAGTGAGAGCCTGGCGATGGCACGCGTCGCACCGTCGGCGAGCGGCGAGGGAATCCTACCGTTCTACATCAGCAAGTGCGAGATCCCGTATGCGCTGTGGAGCAAGGTGCGGCGGCCGGCTGTCGCACAGATGTACGGAAACGAAGAGCACTACCCTTACATCACCGATCGCGACGGCGACATGGGGAGCATGGACTACGCCCCCCCCGACGAGGGGCTGAAAGAACACGGCGCCGCTGAGCCGGTCACAGACATCACCTGGCTGGACGCGGTGGCCTGGTGCAACATGCTGTCGGAATACGAGGGCAGGGAGCCGTGCTACTACTTCACACCGAGTTTTGACACCGTGTTCCGGCGGGTCAGGGAAAGGCGAATGTACCAGAGGGACGCGTGGTACGTCCCGAAGGTCTACGTCAAATGGGACGCGGACGGATATCGGCTTCCCACAGATGGGGAGTGGCTGGCCGCCGGTGGTCAGTGGTCAGTGGCGGGTGGCCAGAGCGCCTGGATCGGGGAGAACAGCGGAGGGGCGACGCATCCTGTCGGGACGAGGGAACCCAACGAGTTCGGCCTCTACGACATGGCGGGCAACGTGTGGGAGTACGTCTGGGACGTCGGGGAGTCGTACCAGGAGGAGGAGGAGATCGGCTGCCGGGGAGAGCACGTTGCGCTCGGCGGGGACTTCAACTATCCGGCCGACCCGATGACGATGTCCGCCTCTCCCTATGGCGACGAACCGCATAAGGGGAACTACAACATAGGCTTCCGTGTAGTCCGCAGCACCACGGGCGCCAGGCCGGCGCTTGCGGCCGACGTCGAGCGCAATCCGTCCGGCACCCCGCCTGTATGGGCATTCAAGGCAGGGGACAAGAGCACGGGCAAGACCCTCGAGCGTCTGCCTGAGGGGCAGACCGTTCTGGACGTGGTTCAGATCCCGGAGGCCGACTACGTGCGTTGGGACACGGCGAAGGTGTACGCCTCGCCCTTCCACGTGGCGAAGCGTGAGGTCTCGTATGGGAAGTGGAAGCAGGTCTATGACTGGGCCGTCGCAAAGGGCTACGAGTTCAACAAAGACGGCGACATGGGCAGCATGGACCGGGAGACGGGCAGGCACGTCCACAGCCCGGACGAGCCGGTCACGGACATCAACCGCTTCGATGCCATTCTGTGGTGCAACGCGCTGAGCGAGATGGAGGGGCGCAAGCCGTGCTACTACGACGGGGGGGGCACGGCGGTGACTCGCAGGGCGCATCAATACCGCCGGGTCTGGACGCATCTGCCGGCAAAGTATAAGGAGCCTCAGTTCACGCCGCTTGATTTCGACGTGATGAGTCGTCTCGACAAGCTGAGCAACTGGCATTGCAGCGTGGACTGGTCGGCCGACGGCTATCGCATTCCCACGATGGCCGAGTGGATCGTGGCGTGCAAGGCGGGGACGACGACCCGATGGTACTGGGGAGACGAGTTCGACGTTGAGGGCAGATACGCCTGGTCCGCAGAGAACAGCGGCGGCAAGACCCACCCCGTCGGTTTGCTCGGGCCGAATGCCTTCGGACTGCACGACATGATGGGCAACGTCTTCGAGTACTGCTGGGGACAGGACCCGGGCGGCAAGAAGCAGCAGTTCCACGAGACCTGGAACCCGAAAGGAGAGGCGGAGTGGCGGGGAGAGTTGCTCCACCACGTCGTGCGGGGCGGTTCGTTCCGCTACTCCAGTTACTGGTGGCGGGCCTTTCTTCCGGACGGCTACGGCAAGACCGTCCGCTGCTTCAGCCTGAAGGGCTACCCGGAGATCGGCTTCCGACCGGTGCGGTGCGAGGCGCGGACCCACCGCAAGAGCGGCTCGGAGATGCCTGAGTTCATCCAGGTACTCGACGTGAACCTCAAAGAGGCCGTGACGCCTCTTCAGGGGGCGACGCACCGCGCGAACCTCCAGCGCACCGGTGTGCACTACACGGCCAGCCTTCGCAAGCGACCGGAGATCAAATGGGCTTTCCAGACCGGCGATGCCATATGGGCCCAGCCTGTTGCCACGCGGGGACGCGTCTACGTCTTCAGCGAGGACGGTTTCATATGCGGCCTGGATGACGAGAGCGGCGAGGAACTCTGGCGCTATAAGACCGCCGGCGGGCCTGTCACCGACAGCAAAGACTGGCGCAAGGGGAGCATTCGGCCTCCGGGACCGACGATCAAGGACGGCATACTCTACATCGGTGACAATGCAGGCTACGTCTATGCTCTGGACATACGGACGGGCCGGCCCAAGTGGAAGACCACCGTGCGGGGAGGGCAGTTCGCGCCCGGCTCGCCCGTGCCGGTCTACGGGGCGGTCTTCGTCTACATCGGTTCGTACACCGAGGACGGAGGGCTTTTGGCCCTCCACGGGGAGACCGGCCAGGTGCTCAACGTCTACCGCAACACCTTCTGGGGCAGCTGGCAGTCCTTCGCCTTCGCCCAGGGGAAGCTGTTCATGGCCAACCACGTCGCGGGCAGCATGCTGGACCTGCGCAGCGGAGAGCGCCGCAGCTTCGGCGCCTCGTCCTGGCATTCGGGCTACAACACGCCCGTTGTCGGTGACGGCAGGCTCTACCTGGTTGGCCAGGGCTTTGGAGCCGCCGATTTCCGCTCGGGCATGCCCATCTTCTACACACCTATCGAAGGGGATACGCTGAAGTCGACGGAGTCGGCGGAG
>Ga0180432_10004554_pt1 | contig 18914 bp, 18 predicted proteins | sample SS_ome_10_FD_132414 | JGI IMG/M metagenome (GOLD analysis project Ga0180432, IMG submission 132414) | Hypersaline lake sediment archaeal communities from the Salton Sea, California, USA - SS_1_MS_2 metaG | ecosystem: Environmental > Aquatic > Non-marine Saline and Alkaline > Hypersaline >...
CGGTTGGCCGCGGAGTTATAGGCCAGCAATCGATCCCATGCAGTGGGACCTCTCACAAGGACAAACAGGAGCGGGGCTATGGTTGCCAGCAGGACACCTTCGATAACACTCATGGCGCCTCTTCCCGGAAGATCTTGAGCATCTGTCTCTCCAGCGTCTCCTTGATTGTCGCCCAGTCTCCTTGAGCATTCCGGGCACGCAGCCAGTGGATGTACAGGAGATCGCCTTCGACCAACAGAGAGATCGTGGACGGCGTCAGCGTGATTGAGTTGAGCAAGAGGAATTGGCCGATTGGATGACGAAGGCGAAGTGGTAGAGCTACAATCCTGCCCTCTTCGTCTCCGAGCAGGATCAGCCGGATCGTGTATGCGGTTGAGATAGCGAACCGCCACGTCAGGACAGCGGCGTACCCAAGACTCCGCCAAGGATGGACCACAAGCGCTGACACAAGCCGAGCATGCTCCCGAAACAGGGTTCGTTGGGCGACGCAGACGAATACCACCGCAACAGCGCCCACAATGAGCGCTGGTGGGTCGAGACGACGTGTCAGCAGGAGCCAGATCGCGAACAGTGCCAAGAGTGTGGCCGGCATCTCCCTCCCCTCCCGTTCAAATCGTGCAGAAGCAGGCGGGCGCGTGCAAGGACGCGCGTCGCGCTTCGGCGGAATTGGGATCTCTCTTCGTAGAACCGACTACTCTTCGATCGACACGTTGATATCGTCGAAATAGGCCCTGCACGCCTCAGTTAGGCTCTCCTCGCCAAGAAGGAGTATCCAGTTGCTGGTCGCGGTGAATGGCTCGTTCAACAAGCCCGTGTGCACCACAGCTCCGTCAATGAGAAGAGCATATGAGCCCGCAGTGAACCGGAACATGTATGCATGCCAACGGTAAACGTCGGGCACGAAGGGGATAGGTCGAGGGATGTCACTACCGTACTCGGAAGGTTCTCTGACATACGAGCCACCACCGGTTCCCGTGAACAAGAAGTAGGGGAGGGATCCAGCGATTGAATCAAGCTCACGCCTCGCGGGGGAGAAGAGGAACGTATGATTGTCCTGGTTCTGCACTGTCATGATCTTACATGAGAAGACCACGCTCTGGCCGACGCGAAGCGGCGGAATCGATACCGCTGCGTAGCGACGGTGCCACCGCGTATCCCCACTGTGGATGTACAGCGCATACCCTGGTGATCCAGCGATTTGGTCTACTGAAGCATCTCCATCAGTTGCCCATGTTGGATCGAGCGGCCAATGCCCGAGGGCTGCATTCCCATTGGCAAAATCCTCATGGAAGATCACAGCGCCACTATGAACGAAGACCGTAATCAGACGTTCCGTGCTGCCTACCTTTCCGTTGACGTCCTCGACCGTCAGACGAACCGCATAGGTGCCCGCATCCTGATAGCTCGTGGTCACCTGCTTGCCGGAGGAGGTTGCCCCGTTGCCGAAGTCCCACGCGTAGGACACAATGGCTGCGCCCCCGCTTGACGCGCTGGCGTCGAATTCGATCGGCTCATTTGCGTACACAACAACTGGGGATACATCGAAGCGGGCTTCCGGCGCGCTCCCCATGAACGTGCACGAGGCAAGCAGTCCGCAAAGAATTCCAACGAACAGGACTCCGAGTCGTCTTTGTCTCACGGCCTTCACCCGACCTCGATGAGCGTATCCTTGGGGAAGCTGGTGATTACGTCACAGCCATTCGGTCCCACGACCACATCATCCTCAATCCGAACCCCACCGAAGGCAGGAAGGTAGACGCCCGGTTCGATGGTCACAACCATCCCCGCTTCGAGTGCATCGCTGATCTGCGGGCTCAGGCCCGGGGCTTCGTGCACTTCGAGGCCGATTCCATGACCGAGACCATGACCGAAGTAGTCGCCATATCCCGCTTCGGCAATCAGATTTCGAGCGACTGCATCGATCTCGGATGCGACCTTGCCGGCCCGCACAGCATCGATTGCAGCCACATTAGCGCGGAGAACGACATCGTAGATCTCCGTCGCCTGAGGCAATGCTGCTCCCACGGAGACGGTGCGCGTCATATCAGATCGGTACCCGCCATAGCACACTCCGAAATCGAACAGCAGCAGATCCCCTTCCTCAAGCAGCTTCGGATCGAGAGAGGGGTTGTAGTGGTTGAGTGCCGTATTCGCGCCTGCTGATGCGTTCACTGGGAAGGCCAACCCCTCCGCATCCGTCTCTCGAATCAGAACCTCAAGACGCAGTGCAGCTTGTGCTTCGCTCATTCCGATTCGCAGTTCGGGCAGCAGGGTCTTGAAGGCCTCATCGCCGATGGCGGCAGCTCTCTTGAGGCAGGCAAGCTCCTCAACCGACTTCGTTCGCCGGAGCAGTGAGACCGGGTCCTGCTCGGGAATCAGCGTGAATCCACCATGCTTGCGCATCTCTTCAACCCAATGGAAGCTCACCCGAGTGGAAGGGAACACGACGCGCTCCAGCCCGCGAGCCGTGATAGCATCGGCGGTTGCCTTCGATCTCCATTTTCTATCCTCAACAATCGAAACGCCGTCAATCTCCCGCTTGGCCTGCTCGGTGTATCTTGAGTCGGTTAGTAGGACAGCCTCGTCCTTCGTCAAGAGAAAGGCACCCTCTCCTGTGAATCCCGTCAAATAGCGGATTGTTGCAGCATCCGATCCTTCGTGGCTCACCGCGAGATATGCCTGTTCTCCAATTGCCTCCAGCAGCGCGCGCTGCCGATTGGGATAGTCTGCCATGCGTGCGAACCGTCCTTTCCGAGGGCACAAGCCGATACCCATCGCATCGACTGCGGCAAGACTATACAGCGGAAACCGTCTTGTCAACGGGAAAAGCGACAGATATAATCCGCCAACATGATGACCCTTGATGAGCTTCGCGCCGAAATCGAAGAGCTGAAACGCGATTTGCACAAGCGCCTCGCGTTGATTGACGACGACGAGTCAATCGGCACATTTCGCGTCGATTTTCTCGGGCGGAAGGGGCGCGTATCGCAGCTGTTCAAGCATCTCGGCAAGCTCGACTCGAGTGATCGCAGCGCCGCAGGTCAGTTGCTCAATGGGCTCAAGGAAACTGCGACCGCGGCCATTGCAGAGAGAGAGGCGGAGGCCCAACGCGAGCGGCTCGCGAAGCAACTCGACATGGAGCGAGTCGACATGTCGCTGCCCGGTACCAGGGGCTCGTTCGGCCATTTGCATCCACTCACTAGGGTTCAACACGAGATTGAATCGATCTTCATGAGGATGGGGTTTAGTGTTGCTGCCGGCCCCGAGATAGAGACCGAGTACTACAATTTCGATGCACTGAACATCCCTATCGAGCATCCGGCTCGAGCGGATTGGGACACATTCTACATCGATGAGAACACGCTCCTGCGTCCCCACACATCGCCGGTCCAGATCCGCGTCATGGAGCAGACGGAGCCCCCGGTACGGATCATCTGTCCCGGCCGCTGCTATCGTCGTGATACACAGGACGCGACCCACTCGCCTGTGTTCCACCAGATAGAGCTTCTGTGGGTCGAAGAGGGGCTCTCGCTCGCTCACCTGAAGTACGTTCTTGAGGTCTTCACGCAGGAGTTCTTCGGGGAGGGGTACGAGATGCTGTTTTCGGGGGACTACTTCCCATTCACCGAGCCGTCTGTGCAAGTCCACATCAAAGCTCCCGGTGCCAGCGATTGGCTGGAGATCATGGGCGCCGGAATGGTCGATCCGGCGGTGCTGTCCGCGGTGGGCTATGACCCGGAGATCTACACTGGGTTTGCGTTTGGCCTCGGTATCGAGCGGATGGCGATGCTGAAATACGGGATCGATGATATCCGCGTCTTCCTGATCAACGATCTTCGATTCATCCGCCAGTTCTAGCCCGGCTGCGAACGCTGGTGCAATCTACACCTGCTGGAACACCAGACACGCATTTTGCCCGCCGAACCCAAACGAATTCGACAACGCTACCCGGATAGGCATCTCGACAGACGTTGGCGTGTAGTCTAGATCGCACTGCGGATCGCGGTGCTCATAGTTCAGGGTTGCAGGGATGAAGCCGTGCTCCATAGCAAGGAGGGTCGCAATGGCCTCAACGCCGCCCGCGGCGCCCAGCAGATGGCCGATCTGAGATTTTGTCGAGCTGATCTTCACTCGGTTCGCGGACTCGCCAAATGTCGTCTTGATCGCTGCGGTCTCCGCACAGTCGTTCGCGGGAGTTGACGTGCCATGCGCATTGATGTAGTCAATCTCCTCAGGCTTGAAACCAGCCCGGTCAAGCGCCATCTGCATCGCCCGCGACGCACCGGAGCCGTCCTCCGACGGCGCGGTGATGTGTGTCGCGTCGGATGACATTCCAAATCCGCTTAGCTCGGCGTAGATATGTGCGCCCCGTGCGACGGCCAGCTCGTACGCTTCCAGAAGGACAAGTCCCGCCCCTTCGCCCATGACAAACCCATCCCGCTTGGCGTCAAACGGACGCGACGCGCGCTCCGGCTCATCGTTCCGCTTCGACAGCGCTCCCATCCGGGCGAAACCCGCGAATGTCACCGGGATCAAGACCGCCTCGGCACCGCCGGCAATCGCCCGATCGACGTACCCGGATGAGATCAGTTCGGCTGCGGCCCCTATGGCATGGGTCCCACTGGCGCACGCCGATACAACGCCGAAACTCGCCCCGCGAAGCCCGTGCGCAATCGAGACCTCGCCTGCAAGCGCATTGGGCATCATGCGTGGGACGAAGAACGCGCTTACGCGCCTTGGACCACGTTCGGTCATTGTCTTCAGTGTATCGTCAAACGTTTGCATGCCGCCGATTCCCGTCCCCACAACGGCGCCGAATCGATCAAGCTCGACATTCTCATTGCTAACGCCTGCATCCTCCAAAGCCAATGCCGCTGCCGCAAGCGCCAATTGAGTGGATCGGTCGAGGCGGCGAGCCTTCTTCGGTTCGATGTGCTCGTGCGGATCGAACTCGTCAATGGGAGCGGCAATCTTTACGTCGATCCCCGTGAGATCAACCTGATCATCGACACGGCGGATGCCGCTTCTCCCGGCCTTTAGACTCTCCCAGAACGCCTGCTTGCCGCTTCCAATCGGGCTGACCGGCCCAATACCCGTTACAACCACCCGGCTACCCATACCGCTCCTTGACGTCCTGTAAGAGCATCAGATGCTCCCTCTCCTCAGCGCTCTCCTCTTCACTGCTCGCATCGAGTTGCGACATCTGCGCCTTCACATCGGACAGCTCGATCTCTTCCAGCGGCACAGCGAGTTCGACCAGCAGTGTGATCCGATCGCCGACTGTACGCAGTGTCCCCGGCTCGCAGACAAAGACCCTCGCGCCGCCATCCGTTTGGATCCGGATCGTCCCTCGATCCAGCACGGCGAGTAACGGGGCATGCGCTTCCATGACTGCGAATTCACCGCGCGGGCTTCGCGCGACAATCATCGATGCGTCTCCATCGAAGTACGTGCGATCCGCCGATCGGAGCTGACAATGCATGATATCCCCCCGGATTCCGTAACTATAGATACGCGCTGTTAGGGGGTCAAGGTCGACGACCGTATACTACTCGGGCTCGACGTCTTCCAGAATCTCAACGGACCGACTGGCGCCGATCCGGCTGGCGCCGGCTTCAATCATGGCGATCGCCGTCGCCGCATCACGGATACCTCCTGCCGCTTTCACCCCCATCTCCTCGCCAACCGTCGCGCGCAATAGGGCCACGTCTTCTGCAGTTGCCCCCGCGGGACCGAAGCCCGTTGATGTCTTCACGAACTTCGCTCCAGCAGCCTTGGCGAGTGTCGCGCCAGCGACCTTCTCCTCGTCTGAGAGAAGGGCTGTCTCAAGGATGACCTTCACCACGACACCGCGCGGCGCCTTTTCTGCCGCAGTGCACACGCCGCGGATGTCATCGGCTACCGCAACATAGTTCCCCTCCTTGAGAGCGGCCACATTGATGACCATATCCAATTCATCTGCGCCGGCTGCAATCGCCTTCTGTGCCTCGAATGCTTTGGTCTCGGCGGTGGTCATGCCATGCGGAAACCCAATCACCGTGCAAGCCTTGACCGGTGCATCTCCCAGCTGCTCCCGGACCAGTTCGATGTGGCATGGGTTGACACACACGGAGGCAACGCCGTATTGGATCGCCTCCGTGCACAGCTGCTTGACGGACGCTCGGGTTGCGGCTGGACCAAGGAGCGTGTGATCGATCCGCTTTGCCAGTTCTGCTCGTTTCATGCTGCCTCCTTTGCCTCTGGTTCAGCAATCCCGCAACGCTGCTCTGCGGTCCGTCTTGTGGAACAGGTGGAAGCTTCGGCCGCCCTCGTGGACGAACCCGACGCCAACGTACCCTCTTTCGAACAGCAGCTCAAACACCTGTCGTCCGGTCGACCGCCACTCACGTGCAATCGCGAGGTCCGTATCGCGGACCTTGTCGAGATCCACGGGGATTTCCACTAGCACATGTTCAGCGCGCGGGGCATCGTCATATCCCACAAGCCTCCGGATCCCGCTGGAGGCTAGGCACGTCTTCGTCAGAACGTTCATCTCGTGGACGCCGAGTTTGAAGTACGGTGGCGGGTTCCCCCGATCGAGGATCGAGCTGACACGTGGTGAATCGATCCACCACTCGACATGAAGTCGATCCGTCGGCAGGCCGAGATTCCGGCTGTCGTGAATCTCTCCATAAAGCTCCTGACGATACCCCGTAGCAACGGCACCTAGTTTGCCAAATGCCAAGTACGCTTCATCGCTTCGAAGCGGGTCAAGCGACCAGAAGACCAAATCGACATCATCCTGTTGGCAGATCCTCCGTTCCGATACTCGGAGGCCATATCCAATACCATGATTGCGTTCCGACGGAAGCACGGCGCGGAACACCGTATGCCGTGCTGGATACCTGTCGATGCTGGCCACAAGATCGACGATGGCTCCGCGCAAACGTGGTCCACTGCCTTCAGGATGCTGCACACCCAATACGAGCCCACCGCTTTGACAAACGGCGGTGAGGGCAGCTACATCCCAAACAGTTCTTGCTCGATCCCCGAGAATCCTCTGCTGCAGATCGACGCATGTCTTGAGAGCTGCAGGGCCGCGCAGGCGTTCAGTCTTGGCCGGCATGTTTGGCCCGCTTGTCTGCATACATCCGCCGGTCAACTTCCTCCAATATCGCCTCGAGGGAGCACTCATCGCGTGGCTCGCGGGTGTAGAGACCTATGCTCAGGTCGATCCGATGGCCTGCAATCCCTGTCTTCTCAGGGATCTCCTTGATCTTCTGACGAAGCCGCTCGGCGACGATCCGCGCGTCACCCTTCCCGTCCGTTTCCGGCATCAGAACAAGGAATTCATCACCACCGTAGCGGATGGTCCTATCCGCGCCACGCACGTTCCGTTCAAGCATGCGAGCAATCTCATGGAGGACTTCATCCCCTCTGAGATGGCCGAACGCGTTGTTGATCGCGCGGAAGCCATCGACATCGATCATCATCAACGCCAGGGGTTGCTCGTACCTGTCGGCACGGCTCAATTCGGATGCGATAATCGAGTTGAAGTAGTGCCGGTTGAACAGCCCAGTGAGAGGATCGCGGATCGCCTGTTCACGAAGGGTGTCCTGCGATTCGAGATTGGACAGCGCGATGGCAAGGTGGTTGGCCACAACATCCAGGAGCTGCCGGTCCTCATCATCGAAAAATCCCACGTGTTGGCTCTCCACATTGATCACACCGAGGAGATTCCCGCTGAAAAGAATAGGAACAGCCAACTCGCAACGCGTGCCAGAGAACGACTCGACATATCGAGCATCGCTTGTCACATCCGGGGAAAGGAGAGGACGCTGATGTTTCGCCACCCAGCCCACAATTCCTTCTCCCATGGAGATTGTTGTCCCGACGGCAAAGTCATCCTGATGGTACGGTCCGCGCAGTCCAGCCACTGTGAGTGACTCTCCGTCGTTTGTGAGCATGATGTTGCTCAACTCGAAATCGAACTGCTCGACAAGAAAATCCAACGTACTGGCGACAACCTGGCTGCGTGACGAAGCCGTTGCGAGCCGTTGGCCAAAAGAGTAGATGCGCATCAGTGAGTCACGCTGTCGAAGAGCAGAGATTGCCGTCGCGATCTGCCCAGCAAGGGTAGATACAACCTCCACATCCTGCTCGTCGAATGCTGTCGCCTGCTCGCTGGCCACCTCAATGATGCCAATCGGGCCCTTCCGTCCGATGATCGGGATCGCCATCAGCGAGCGGATGACAGTTCCGAGGTCTTTGCACCTTTCATCCTCACGCACATCCGGAATAACAGCGGGCTGCGCATTCTGGAAGACCCATCGTGCAATCCCCGGGCCATCAACGTGGAGCCTGGATCCCTTCTGAGGGATGTGCGCTTCCGGGATGATATCGCTCGCAGCAATGGCCTCCAGCACCAGCCGCATCCCATCTGCGATATAGATGAAGCAGACGCCGTAGGCCATGTCCTGATGGACACGCGCTACAGCAAGCTCACACAGGGTTCGCACATCATTCACTCGAGCGAGTTGTTGCCCAAACGCTGACAAGACATGCAGCCGTTCCTTCTGCTTCTCGAGCTGTCTCATCTTGAAGACCCGTTCAACTGCGAGTGCAGCAAGATTTGCTAGTGCGGCAACCGGTTCGATCGACATGACGGTCGGCGCACTTCGGTCGATTGGATCATCCACCGAGATACTCCCGATGATGCCTGCAGTTCCGCGCAACGGGATGAACATGTAGTCATCCGCATGCCATCCCTCCAGCGAGACGCTTCCCCCGATTCCGCGATCGGCATCCCACGGGGTGTCATCGTGTGGAACGTAGTAGGCGGGACCAAGGCGATACCGATCGGAGAAGACAGCCTCTCGTTCGCTGAGCGGGATCGGCGATGTCTCCTGGAGCGTCCTGAACTCGTCCGGGCTCAGCCCTGAGCTGAGCATCATATGGACCTCCCCTCGGAATGGGATAGGGGCCGACAGGTCATAGAGGGACAGAAGCGCACGACGGAACCCGCTGTACTCCGTGATGGTGTCGAGGGAGAGCTGCAGGATCCGGTCGATGTCCGATTCCCCGAGGATGACTTCTCCGAGTTCGATCACGACGCGTTGTATCTGCGTCAGGCGCGTTTCCAACGTGATATCGCGGACTGTTCCCTCGATGATTGGGCCATCCGAGGTCTCCACAAGCCGCGACCAAACCTCCGCAACGAATACGCCTCCTGACCGTGTGGCGAAGTGGTAAATGTTTGGCTTGGGTGCATCGATCCCTTGGGTTCGCTGTTTGAGTTCATCGACCAGCCGAGGCCGCTCTTGCTCAATGATAAGTTCAAGCTCCTCCGGGCGCTTCCCAATGAGCTCGTGGATCCCATATCCGAGCCTTTGGAGAAGATGACGGTTGACATACATCAGATACCCGTCCTGGATCTCAAACACACCTATCGGAGCGCTCTCGAGCAGCTCGTGCGCTCGGCGGTGCTGCGCTGCGCGCTTTGCCCTATGCAGAGATCGAGCTGTCATGTGTCCGATGACGTGGCGGAGTTGCTCTCCATCGATGGATAGTGGTAGCCACGTAGCGGCTCCTGCAGCGATTGCTCCAAGCCCAAGCTCGAGTGTATCCCCGTCGATCAAGGCCAGGGTATAGACATCGGGATAGCGATCGACCCACGCTTTGAGGGCGCGCTTGCCCTCGGCACTGTCGGTGCATGCGGCAAACAGGACAAGGTCGGGGACAACTGAAGCTGGGCTATCCTGATTCGATCGGACCGCGCATACGTCGTAGTTGGAATCGAGCAGATCACGTAGCGTGTCTTCGCGCGCCTGCTCGTTGCAGACTAGAAGCAGTGTCGCTCTACGTCGCTCGGCCATCGGCCACCGCCTACGCCTCTCCCGTCAGTCGTCGTATCTGCTCCTCATCCTTCGTCCAATGTGCGTCGACCTTCACGATCAGATCGAGAAACACCCGGCTACCAAGGAGCGTCTCGATATCGGTTCGCGCAAGCGTTCCGATCTTCTTGATCAAGCCGCCGGCTTTCCCAACCACAATTCCCTTCTGTGATGCCCGATCAACAACGATCTCCGCTTTGATCTCAACAAGCCCGTCTTCACGCTCGTGGAACCACTTGATTCGGACGGCTACCGAATGAGGAATCTCCTGATACGTGAGTTGCACGACCTTTTCGCGAATCAACTCACGGATAAGAAACTCCTCACCTTGCTCGCTGGTGGCATCTTCGGGGAACAATGGGCTTCCGTACGGAAGATAGCTGATCAGTGTCTTCACCGCGTCATCAAGCCCGATATGCTGCGTCGCCGAGATCGGTATCAACTCAGCGAAGCGGTCTGTCGCTTCGTAGGCGACAAGCGTTTCCTCCAACTGGTTCCCTGCAGCGCGGTCGATCTTGTTGACCAAGAGAAGAATCGGGAACGATGGATCTCCCCATCGGAGAAAGGCATCTCGATCTGCGGAGATGACCTTTCCCCAAGGTTCGACAACGTAGAGCATCGCATCGATGCCACGGATTGCACGATGAGCCTCCCGCAGGATGTGTCGGCCAAGCCGGTTCCTCGGCCGATGAAGGCCCGGTGTATCGACGAAGATGATCTGAGCTTGCTTGGTGTTCAGGACACAGCGGATGCGATTCCGAGTTGTCTGTGGCTTCTCGGACGTGATGAGCAGTTTTTGTCCAAGCACCGCGTTGAGCAACGTGGATTTGCCGACGTTTGTCTGACCGACAACGGCTACAATCCCGACCTTGCGCCTGGGCTTCTCCGTATCTTGCTTCCCCTGTGGTCTCGACGCACGCATCGGCCTGCCGTGTCACCTGCCAGGTTGAGCTTGGTTCGGGCCAGTGTATCGATCACAAGTTCCGTTGTAAAGCAGTTCTGCGATCACTATAGTCTCGACGTCCATGAACACGTTGATCGTCAACATCGGGCAGCTCGTGACGCCCGTTCCGACCAGCACTACACTCGCGGCTTCATCTCTCGAAATACACGAGCGCACTAAACTCCTGATCCGCAATCACCGCATTGCCGCAATTGGCCGAACGGATGAGTCGGAGCCCATCGATCAAGTGATCGACGCCCGCGGCGGAGTTGTACTCCCCGGCCTGATTGATGCACATACACACTTCCCTTCCACTGTGGTGGAAAGCAATGGGAGCGAACCCCAAACGGATTCACAATCCGATGCCGCCGCGAAGGCTGCGCAAGCGATTGTCAGCCGCTTGCGCCGTGCCATGGTCAGCGGCATCACGACGATGGAGATGAAGTGCCGAAACCTGACCGAACTTCGCAACCTGTCCACTGCAACTCGCTCAAGCGACGGCCATCAACCTGCAGTTATCGCTACGCTTTTTGAGGCGGCTCCGGCGTCGGGTGTTTCGCATGCGGATCGGATGGCCAGCCTCATCGGAGATGCCATCCCGACCGTCCGCCGCCTTCGCCTGGCGAGGTTCTGCGATGTCGAGTGTGGGGCCGACGCCTACTCGCTCGATGAGGCTAGGACGATGCTTCGAGCTGCTCGGGCTGCATGCCTCCACTTGAGCGTTCATCAAGATGGCACGAGCGTAAGCGATCTGGGTTCGGTCGCTGAGGAACTCGGGATCACCTCCATTGGCCATGTATCCAAACTTGGCATCAAGGATGCCGGAGCAATGAGACGCGCTGGCGTAATCCCAATCCTCTTGCCTGCTGAGGGGCTTATTGGCACTGAACCCTATGCGGATGCTGACATGTTGATCGAGGGAGGATTGGCCGTAGGGTTGGGGACCAATGCAGGATTCGCAGCTGTCGGCACTGGGTCAATCTGGTTGGTTATCGCGCTCGCCGTGACCGCTCTTGGCATGTCGCTCGAGCAGGCGATCTGCGCGGTCACGCTGCACAACGCGCACGCCCTTGAGGCGGCTGCAGAGATCGGGACTGTGGAGCCCGGGAAGCAAGCCGATCTTGCGATTCTTGACCTTGCAGACTATCGGGATTTGCTAGGGGGGCTCGGTGACAATCCCGTCCGTTTGCTTATTCGAGGGGGAGAGGTTGTGCACGAGCAATGACGATTCACATTCTGGCCTACGCGAAACTCAATCTCTCGCTGCGTGTTCTGGGACGTCGGCCCGACGGATACCACGATATCTTGTCTGAGGTTCAGACGATAGATCTTGCCGACCGCCTGGCAATTGATCTTGACAGCGAAGATGTTCGCGTCGACAACGATCTTGTACCTCAGGGAAGCGACATTGTCGAGCAAGCAGCGACGGTTCTTCTTGCCCACAAGAGGCGAGATCAGGGAGCTGCGATACGCATCGAGAAGTCGATCCCAATCGGAGCGGGGTTGGGTGGAGGATCCTCTGATGCAGCGGCTGTTCTGTGTGTACTTGACAGGCAGACACCGCCTACGCTGCCGTTCGAGGTTCTGTGCGACATCGCGTCCGACATCGGGTCGGATGTCCCCCTATTCCTCCACGGTGGATTGATCCACATGTCCGGCAGAGGAGAGTATGTGGAACAGCTTCCGAAGGAGCCGGAGAAGCACTTCGTCGTGCTCGTTCCAGAGATCCACTGCGCCACCGCCCGGATCTACGCACACTGGGACGAGGTTGGCGGAGCGCAATGCGCGATGCAGAACACTGAGTTAATGCGAGGCGAGAATGATCTGCTGAAGGCTGCTCTGGCTGTTCACCCAGCACTGGCTCCGTATCATGAGGCAATATCCTCTCTTGATGCGACCTACTACGGCATGAGTGGAAGTGGATCATCGTTCTACGCGGCGTTTGAGCATCGAGACGCTGCAAACCTGGCACATCGGCGTTTGACACGGCAGTTCGAGTCGGCAAAGGTGTTCGTATGTCGTCCAACGAACAGTGGACATCGGATGTGGGAGATGCGGTGAGAATAGCGATTGATGGTCCAGCGGCTGTCGGGAAAACAAGCATTGGGCGGGCGTTAGCAAAGGCGTTTGCCTGCCGGTTTGTGGAAACCGGGAAGATGTACCGGGCTGTCGCATTGGCGTTCGATCGTGGGATCTCCCTTGAGGAGATCCGGATCGAGGTCACCAACTCCGGACACTTCCTGCTGAATGGCGAGGACGTCACCGATCTGCTTCACACTTCGCAATACGATCAGAAGTCATCGGAAGTCGCGGCACAGCCTGAGGTTCGAGCACGCCTTGTCGAGCTGCAACGTGCGATTGCAGCAGAGGGCGATGTGGTCATGGAAGGAAGGGATATCGGTACCATCGTCCTGCCCGATGCAGATATCAAACTGTTTCTTCATGCCTCCCCGGAGATACGTGCCAAGCGGCGAGTGAAACAGCGTCAGGCCGATAGCTACGAAGACACGCTCCATGAGCTCATGCAACGCGATGCACGCGATCAAAACCGGACTATCGCACCCTTGAAAGCCGCAAGGGATGCGACTATAATCGATACTGATCATAAGACCCTAGCAGAGGTCATCTCCGCAGCACTAAACCTGGTCAGGGAGCAGTTGGGAAGACATTGTCACGGCAGCTGAGGGACGGGATCCGAGACGGGCTCTACGCATTCCTCGTGTTTTTGCTTTCTCTTGTAGCGCGACCACTGTTCCGGCTTCGGGTCAGGGGAAGGGCGAACATGCAAAGGAACGGGGAGTACATTGTCGTAGCCCGGCACCGAAGCTACTGGGATATCGCTTTGTTTGCGATCGCACTCGGTGCGTGGAATCGCGTCCACTTCATCGCCCGGAAAGGCCTAATGAAAGGGAACGTACTGGTCCAAGCGGTTGTGCGAACCTTTGCCACGATCATCGATCGTGAGAACTTCTCCAAGTCAGACTTCCGCAGGATGCTGACCGCAATCAAACACGAACGCTTGATCGGGATCTTCCCCGAAGGTACGACTCGCAAGCGTGTCGACGCAAAGGCCGGAGCTGTACATTTCGCATCGATTGTCGGCAAGGACTTCCTTCCGGTTGACATCCGACCGGAAGGCCCATACCCGCCAAGGTATCCATTCCGTTTCCCAAGAGTTACCGTTTCTATTGGCACTCCCGTCTCCGTTGACGAGCTTTCGGAAGGCATCGATGCGGGTGTACCACGATCCGAAAGGTATCGATTGCTCAGCGAGCGCCTGATGCAGCGAGTTGATAACACCTAAGGAATGAAGGACGATAAGGGGATTCTTACGATCGTAGACATTCCGCGAGCCCGGAGCTCGGAGGCCGGGGTGGCGTAACGGTAGGTGGCACTGGAGCATGGAACAGCGAATCAAGATGGAAGATGCTTTCTCTGAAAGCGACATCAAGATGCACAGCCGCGGAGACGTCGTCTCTGGGACTGTCGTCCAGGTCAATGAAAACGAGATCCTCGTCGACATCGGCTACAAGTCGGAGGGAATTCTCCCAACAGCCGAGCTCTCACCTTTCCGAACCGAAGGGAAGATCGAGGAGGGTGAGGAGATCGAGGTTCTCGTCACATACATTGATGAGGAGAAGGGGACCGTCTACGCGTCCGAGAAGCAGGCCGAGTATGAGAAGCGCATCGACGTGCTGGAAGAGGCGTACCGCGCCGGGGAAGCAGTCGAGGGCGACGTTGTCAACGAGGTCAAGCGAGCCGGCTATCACGTGAATCTCGATGGCATAAGAGCCTTCTTGCCCGGCTCTCATCTGGGCGATGATCTGCCTAGCTCGATTGACGAGCTGCGTGGACAGCGGATCAAGCTGAAGATTCTCGAACTCTCCCGACGCGACAAGAACCTGGTTGTCTCGCACAAGGCCTACCTCAAGGAGCAACAACGAGAGCGCCGGATGGCTCTGTTCGATTCACTTGAGAAGGGTCAGGAGATCGAAGGAACGGTCCGTAGCATCGTGGACTTCGGCCTATTCGTGGACATTGGTGGATTCGAAGGTTTGGTCCACCGGTCTGAGATTGCATGGAAGGACCTTCCTGTACCTCCTGCCGAGTACAAGGTCGGCAGCTCGGTCAAGGTGAAGGTGATCGACTTCGATCGGGAGAAGGGCAAAGTATCCCTCTCAATCCGGCGACTGCGGTCCAACCCATGGGATGGCATTTCCGATCGATACCCGGTCGGGACGCAGATCACGGGAGCCGTGGTTAGTGTTACGGACTTCGGTGCGTTTGTCGAACTCGAGCAGGACGTCGAAGGTCTCGTTCATGTCTCGGAACTCTCTTGGGGACATCCAGAAAGCCCCAAAGATGTCGTGAGCGAGGGGGATGAAGTCACCGTCGTTGTGCTTAGTTGCGATGACGCCGCCCGACGGATCAGTCTGTCGCTTCGTCGGACACAACGCGACCCGTGGGAGGACGTCAGCACGAAGTACCCACGTGGTCAAGTGGTGACGGGCACGGTCACGAAACTCACTGACTTCGGCGCATTTGTGAAACTCGAAGACGGCATCGAGGGATTGGTTCATGTCTCAGAGATCGATTGGGGGCATGTCAACCATCCTCGGGACGTGCTGACGGAAGGTGACGAAGTCGAAGTGAAGATCCTGAATGCGGATTCGGACGAACGCCGAATCTCGCTCAGCATCCGCGAGCTGAAGGACAACCCGTGGCGTCAGTTCCTCGACAAGCATGCAATTGACGAGGTCGTCGAAGGCGAGATCACCGAAATCAAAGACTTCGGCGCGTTCTTGCGAATCACCGACGACGTAGATGGTCTGATCCATGTGTCGGAGATCAGTGAAGAGCGCATTGCAACGCCTGCCGATGTACTCTCCATTGGCAGCAAGGTCCAGGCAAGAATCATCGGGATCAATGAGGAGAAACGCCAGGTTCGCCTAACGATGCGCAACCTCTTCGGACCACCCGATATCCCGCCGATGTCATTCGAAGAGCGGGATCGGGAACGCGATCAGCCCGGGCGTTCCAGGAGACGAAAGGAGCGCGGCCGCGGACCGAAGGAACGCGTGGATCGCCGCTTCCTCGATGATACTGGACATGAGTCGTTGAGCATGCGAGATCTTCTCGGAGAAGCTACGGCCGACGACGAGACCTAGCAGAAGAGCAAACCATACCGCAAGGAGGGTGCAGGATGAACAAAGGCGAATTCATCGACCGGCTGTCGGACAGAACTGATCTTACGAAGAAAGAGGCTCGGAAACTCCTTGATTCCGTTCTCGATCTTGTACAAGAGACGTTGCTGCAGGGCGAGGAAGTGAAACTCGTAGGGTTCGGCAAATTCGCCGTGCGTGCACGCAAGGCAAGCAGTCGGATCAACCCGCAGACGAAGCGTCCGATCCAAGTCGCAGCCAAGGTCGTGCCCCTGTTTCGTCCTGGCAAAGAGCTGAAGCGACAAATCGAGAAGAAACTGAAGGTCACCTCTCAAGGAGTCGCCAAGAAGTAGCCGGCTCCGTTGAGTTGTCCTATCACTTGATTGAGATCTCGAATGGCGGCGTGGGGTTCCTGCCTCACGCCGTCACTCTATTTGATGCGAAGCCGCTCTGCGTTGATGATGGTCTTCAGTTCCGAGACAGCAACCTCCAAATCATCGTTGACCACTAAGTAGTCGAACGTATCTATCTCCACCATCTCGCGAGCAGCTGCCTCCAGTCGATCGAAGATCTGCGCATCGGTCTCGGTTCCTCTTGCCCTGAGCCGTTGCTCAAGCCGTCCCAGTGAAGATGGGACCAAGAAGATGTAGACCACCGAGTGCTTGCCGAGCCCCGATCGCCTCACGCGCTTCGCTCCCTCGACATCGATGTTGAGAACCACATCGAGCCCCGCAAGAACCATCCCATCGAGCTGCGATCGAGATGTGCCGTACAGGTCGTCGAGATACGTTACATGTTCGGCGAAATCGCCTTGCTCGATCCGCTGAGTGAACACCGCTCGATCGACAAATATGTAGTCCACACCGTCTCTCTCGCCCTCGCGCGGCGCTCGCGTCGTGTACGAGATCGAGTATGACAGATCCGGAACCTCGTGCAGAACACGGTTGATGACGGAGTTCTTGCCAGCCCCGGATGGTCCGGAGACGATGAACGCTAGTCCGTTTCCGCTTCCTTGTCTTCGAGACGCTATGTCACTCGACATTCTGGACCTGCTCTCGAAAGCGCTCAACCGCAAGTTTCATGTCGACTACATGAGCCCCGGCTTCCACATCACGCGCCTTCGCTCCAAGTGTGTTGACCTCACGGAGCATCTCCTGACTTAGGAAGTCCAGCTCCTTGCCTACCGGCTGGTCGCTCTGTAATGCGTCTCGGGCACGTGCAATGTGCGCGTCCAGTCGGACCATCTCCTCCTGGACATCGAGTCGCTCGGCGAGAAGTGCAATCTCAGCCTCCAATCGAGCCGGATCAAGCTTCAGCTCGAGCTGCTTGGCTCGCTCACTCAAACTCGCACGATGTGCCGTCACGATTTCCGGGACCCGCGCTCGAACTTCATCGAGTGATTTGCCCAGCTGATCAAGCTGCACCGCCAGTGCCTCGCATAGCCGTTTCCCTTCAACGTCACGACTCACCGTCGTGTTTGTCATCGCTTCATCGAGAGCTCGCGCTAGGACGGGCCACAGCTGCTCATCTTCAACCTGGATCGGCTGGAGGCCGCCCGCTCTCGTGACATCCTCCAACGTCGGGGTCGCCTCGAAGCCAAGTTCCTCGCTCAAAGATGTCAGTTCGTTGAGGATGTCTCGCGCAAGATGCCGATCGAACCGGCATGCCGGACCTTCCTCTACGGATCGCTCGATCGCTACCCAGATTCCCACCTCGCCACGCGCGAAGGTGGCCTTGACCCGCTCTTCGATCCGGGGAAGCAAGCTCGGGTGATCGTTAAGCGATCGAATTCGGATCGACAGATGCCGATGGTTGAGCGTTCGAATCGTGACTTCGGTCCGCCAGTCACCGTCCTCGACGGTCGCTGCTCCAAATCCGGTCATGCTCCTGGTCATGATCCCTCCATCTTGAAGAGGACCGACGCGTATCCGACGACCGCTCCTCGATCACCTGTGACATCGGCCGATGTCTCGTATTGCACCAGTTCGCCGTTATGTAGCCCCAGCTGTAGGCAGAGCTTCAGCAAAGTCAGAATCGCTCCAGCTCCACAGATTGACAGTCTCCGTTGGCGGTAGACTTGCGCGAACTTTCCAGGAGCGAGTGCCTGAATCGGCCCAAGCGCCAGTCGATCAAGTTCACGGGCCATTGCGTCTGGCTCATAGTGAGTAAAATCGCTGCTGGCTACCATCAAGACTTGCCGATCGCCGATCGCTTGAGCGATTGCTTCAATCCTCTCTTCCATTGCAGCCACTGCCGATGACGTAATGCAGATTGGCACGATTGGCACATCACAGCCCCAGATCGCCTGAATGAACGGCAACTGGACTTCCATCGAGTGCTCACGCTCAAACGCTTCTGCGGACGTGGGAATGCCTGCCGCGGTCAATTGACCAACAAACGGTCGGTCGAGCGGAGAACATCCCAGCGGTGTTTCCCACGCATCGTCGTCAGATAGTGACATCGGTTCGCCAAGCCCGGTATGATTTGCCCCCAGCAGCACGACCAACTCGGGTCGCCCTAGCCCTGCAACGCACCGATATCCCGCTGCTGCAACGCCACCTGAGTAGCTGTAGCCGGCATGAGGGACAATCAAACCTGCAGGAGCAGACATCAAGCCGGTCGCGTGTTGAAGCGTCTTCCCCAGGAGGTCGTCGACGGTCGCGCGAAGCGCCGTCTGATCGGCAGGGTAGAACGTTCCTGCGGCAATGGGAGCACGAACCCTGTTCAGCATGAGGGAATTGTAGCGCTCTTCGTAGGGATGCACCAAGGGATCTTGACTCCCTCGGCCTGCTCTCTTACCATCCAATGCGAATCCTGGGAGATCGTCTAATGGCAGGACGACAGGCTCTGGCCCTGTTAGTGGGGGTTCGAATCCTCCTCTCCCAACCAGTTGCCAGAACGGAGCCCTTCGGCCACTGCGTCGAAGGGCTCTCTGTA
>Ga0180432_10004555_pt1 | contig 18914 bp, 12 predicted proteins | sample SS_ome_10_FD_132414 | JGI IMG/M metagenome (GOLD analysis project Ga0180432, IMG submission 132414) | Hypersaline lake sediment archaeal communities from the Salton Sea, California, USA - SS_1_MS_2 metaG | ecosystem: Environmental > Aquatic > Non-marine Saline and Alkaline > Hypersaline >...
AGACAATTCCTAAAAGCTTCAGCGGTTACAGCGACGGTCTTATTATCCGGCTGTTCGTCGGATAACTCAATAAAGAGCCGAAGCAGCAAGAAACTTGCCGGTTCGAGACCCAACATTGTCTTTATTCTCAGCGACGATATGGGATGGGCTGAGCCGGGTTTTAATGGCGGCAACACCGAGCTGACTCCCAATATCGACCATCTGGCGTCTGAAGGACTCAGGTTAACTCAGTTTTATACTCACTCCGTCTGCTCGCCGACCCGCGCGGCTTTTTTGACCGGTCGCTATGCTTTTCGTAACTGGATGGACTGGCGCAGCGAAGATTTCGGTAAGCCCAGCTATCTCGAAAAGCTCGGCCTGACTCTCGCCCATAATGAAGATGGTGCTCCCACGCGTCGTATTCATGCTCTTGATACTTGCGAGCGAACGATCGCTGAAGCCCTCAAGGAGACGGGGTACTTCACGGCAATCATTGGCAAATGGCACGCAGGCGAATGGCTGAAGGAACACTTACCGATGCAGCAGGGTTTTATGCATCAATATGGCCACTACGCATGGGGTATCGACTATTATGACAAGATGATCCCGCATAACGCGCCGGCCCGATATGTTGTGTACGATTGGCACCGTAACGAACAACCTATCCGGGAAGAGGGCTATGTCACTGACCTTGTCGCCGCGGAGGCGGAGCGTGTTATAGCCAGACAATCAAAAGAGCAGCCGTTTTTCCTCTATGTTCCGTTCAATGCCGTTCATGGGCCGATCAATCGCGTCCCGCGATATACGGAGAAATATTCAGCCCGCGAAGCTGCCCTGAAGTGTTTTGATGACGCCGTGGGCCGCATCATGGCGTCACTTGATGTGAATGGTTTTGCCGACGACACCTTGCTCGTCTTCGCCAACGATAATGGCGGCCTCACTGAGGAAATGAACGCCCCTTATCGCGGCACAAAGAACACAACCTTTGAAGGGGGTGTTCGCGTGCCTTGCGTTATTCGCTGGCCGGGGAAAACTCAGCCTGGAACGACCAATGACGGGATGATGTTTATTGCCGATTTCTTTTCGACTTTCATTACCCTTGCCGGGGGCCGTCATGAACAGGAACGTCCTGTCGATGGTTTCGATATGACCGGCATGCTTTTCGATGGTGAAGTTAGTCCGCGAGATGAAATCGTTTTCGAAGTGTGCGGCAGCGTTCGCATTCCGACGATTCGCAAGGGCGACTACAAACTTATGGGGAAATTGCTTTACAACATCAAGAAAGATCCTTATGAGACAACGGACATTTCCACCCGGCATCCGGATATTGTGCAACGGCTTCGCGCCCGTCTGATGGAAGTCGATGCCGAGCGTCCGCCTTTAGGAGGCAAGCCGCTGCTGATGAAGCCGCCGCTACCTTATGTCTATGGAATTGAAGAGAACAAAACTCCACCCGAGTGGTTGAAGAAGGCCGTTGACAAGGTTCGAGCAACTCAGCCGAAGGAATGGGCTCCTGGGCAAACTCCCTGGCCCCAGGCTCCCAAAGCTCCGGTTGGAAGTCTCTGAGCTAAAGTCGCTTATACCAACAGTTGTGATCATTCCCGCCACCGCGAGTCCGGCTCGCAAGGTAAATTCACGTCGGTTCATATTGAATCTGGAATTTCTCATACGTTGGACTATTCTTGAAGAACATCTGATTCGTGACTAACGTTCGTTTGGGAGTTATCCTCAGAACATAGGCAAAATCGGCCACGTTATCTCGAGGCAATTGCAACACAAGGCCCTGCTCTGCGACTGACCATGTTAGAGGTGTTTTCTGCCCTAACAGGGTGATGGCTAAGAAGATGAAAGGTAACGCAATTTTCAGTACTGATATATAGGCCATTTACGTTTTTTCCGCGGGGAGCTTCAAGCTGCACCGGCCAAAGAGTCCCGTTGAGTTTCCCGCCGATATCTGTGTCACTGTAGCCGAGGCAAGCACTGTTACGGTTCCATTAACGGCGCGTTTTTTCCAGGAATTCCGGATCGAGAAATGGGTCCTCCGTTTGCTTTCTGTATTCGAGAAGCGCTCTGGTTAGCCTTTCCTGAACCGCTCGGTATTCAGCCTTACCCGCCAGGTTGTCAAACTCCACAGGATCGTTTTCAAGGTCGTACAGTTCGAATTCCGGCGGATTGGCAAAGGTATTGAACGCTCTTCGCACAGGGGTATCCTCGTAGCGAGCTTGTTGCGATACCTTGTATGCCGGGTCGGCGTCAATGCCCGTCGACGGCCTTGACTTTCCAGCCAGCAAATTGTGGATCAGCTTATAACGGTGGTCGCGAATAGCCCGTCGCGGGTAGAAGGGACGGCTGCCGTGGAAATGGAATTCGGCTACGAGGTAGTCGCGCCACGGAGCGTTGGCGTTTTTCAACACGGGGCGCAACGACTTGCCGTGCATCTTCCCCGCAAGTTCTATACCCGTTGCGTCCAGGATCGTTGGCAGGATATCGATGGTTGACACCATCGCATTGCTTGGCATCGGTTTACAGATACGGGGCCAGCGAACGATGAACGGAATGCGAATGCCGGCCTCATAGACGGTCGTCTTACCTCGAGCAAAGGGTGGTCCGTGATCGCCGATAAAGATGACGAGGGTGTCGTTACGATGGCGGCGTCTTTCCAATACATCCATGAGCATTCCGATGCCGTCGTCCAGACGTTGGACGGCGTTGTAATAACCGGCGGTACGTACCCGCTGCCCGGGTGTGTCGATCTGTTGAAAGGGAAAAATCGTTTTCTCGCCGGGCGGCAAAGGGTCGGCAGGCAGCCCGTCCACCTGTGGCGGGAAATGCCACTTCCTGCGGTCTTTCGGATCGCGGAAGGCGTGAGGATCCGAGTAGTTCACCATCAGGAAGAAAGGTTGGTCATCGGTCTGCCGGAGGAAGTCCTCGACTCTCTTAGCAACCCAGCGAACCTCGCGTGTCTTTCCGCTGTTGGTGTCTCGAAAATCGAATTGAAAGCTCTCTTCCGGGGCAACGTGCAGCTTGCCGATAATGCCCGTCCGGTAGCCAGATGCCTTTAACAGGTTCGGAATCGTCTTGTTCCGCAGTTCGGGATGCAATGCGAAACCGGCATTTGTCAAACCATACTGGCCCGTGGAATGGGTATGCAGTCCTGTGAACATGGCGCTTCGCGACGGACTGCACGAGGCCTGTGCAACGTAGGCGATCTGGAACTGCACCCCCTCGGCAGCGAGTTTGTCCATGTTCGGCGTTTGGATCAGGGTCTCACCGTAGCAGCTGAGTTGGAGGCCGAGGTCGTCGGCGGTGATGAAAAGGATGTTCGGGCGTTTCGTTGAGCGGGATTTGTCCGGTGCACTAACTGACGCCAACGTGGAGACGGCGGCCAGCCCGATACCTCGTAGGAAATCTCGCCGGCTAAGATCATGTTTCATTGGTCTACTCCCTTCACTGATATGTACATGTTTCTGCTTCCAAAGACAGTCTTCACGGTTTTCATTGCACAATGATACCAAAAAAGGCTCCTCTAAAGCACGACCCTTTGCAATATGTTTTTACCATTTGAGTCGATTGAACGACCTTAGGTGCTGGAATAAATCCAGTCACTCGGGTAGAATAATATAGTGTAGTGTGCAAGATGGTTGTTTATGAGGACATAGGGGAGATCTTGGCTACAGTAATGGGTGGTTAGTCCAATAGATCGCTGATTCGGGAGTTTGCATGATGGCTATTCGATTCACACGTTTCTGGTGGGTTACAAGTCTATTTGCGGTCGGATGGATTGTCGTGTCGTCTAACGGCTGTCGCAGTGGTGACCCTCTAAATTCCAGGAAAGCGGTTCCGATCATCTTTGACACCGATATAGGTACGGATGTGGACGATGCCGGGGCCCTGGCGGTACTTCATACCCTGGCCGATCGGGGCGAGGCCGAGATTCTGGCGACGATAAGCGCCAATCCAAATCGCTGGTGTGCACCTGCCCTGGACACCATCAATACCTATTATGACCGAAAGGATATGCCCATCGGCTGTTCGAGGACGGGCCCCGATCCGGAAGAATGGTACCATGAAAGTGTGGGCAAATTTCCCCACGATCTAACGCATAGTGACGAGGCTCCGGATGCCGTTACCCTCTATCGAAAGATTCTGGCCGCTCAGCCCGATCGCAGTGTGACGATTGTGGTCGTGGGTTGGCTGACGAACATGGCCGAGTTGCTCAATAGCAAACCAGACCAATACAGCGCCCTTACCGGAAGAGAGCTGGTTGAGGCCAAGGTCAAAGAGCTGGTCTCGATGGGCGGACGATGGCCGAACTCACCGAAGGACGAAGGCGAATATAACTTCACCATGGACGGCGCGGCTGCACACAAGGTCATCAGCGATTGGCCCGGGAAGATCATGTTTACCGGTTTGGGCAAAGATGTGATGACGGGTGGTCGGCTGGTTGCCCAGGCGCCGAAAGATAATCCGGTTCCGGCGTTTTATCGAAATTTCTTCGAGGGATACAAGGTAGCCGAAAGATCGAGTTGGGATCTCATAGCCGTACTGTATGCGGTTCGCGGCCTGTCTGATTATTTCACGGCCGTCTCGGCCGGCACATGTGTCAGCCAAGAAGACGGAAGCAATCAATGGATTCCCCACGTCCCTTCACATCATGCCTACCTCAAATACAAAATGTCCCCGAGTGAACTGGCTGTGGTGATCGAGGAGCTGTTATTAACTCCTCCAATCAGTAAACAATAGCTCGTTGTGCCAGGATCGGCAAAACTACCAAAGTAAAACCTGCTACCTGTTCCTTCCTGATACCGGCTGGGTGGCTCGGCACAGAAGTAATTGATCAAGTATCTCAGTTAATGAGAACTCGATTTGAGCATGTTTATCAATCGGGCAATTTGATGGCCCGTGGTACATCTCTTCGAGTTTATCCTACAGTCGCTGTTGCCGGCAGAGGAGGCTATTGCTTTGAGTGTGGCAGCAAGGCGGCACCGTGTGAAGCCGTCGTTTTCACCGAATGAAACACACCGATAGGCCCCACGGACAACGAATACTGAAACAGCATTGTAACACAGCCTGATGTGTCAGGAAGGTGAATCCGTGGACCCTCTGGCCGGGCTAACACAACGAAGATTTGGCCTGTTACTCAGATAGACATAAGACTCAGGACGTGTCAGAAAGGGGAAAAATAAAGACTATTTCACTCAGATTTATGGAAAGCATCTTGCACGTGCCCCGACTACTATCTTAAGACACTGATTAATTAAAGGATCGGATCATTGCAGACTGTTGTCGAATTAGCCAAATTGTCGGTTTGTTTCGGGAAACGTGAGATTCTCACCGATCTCAGCGTCGCGCTTTCCGGCCGCACCATTGGCTTGCTGGGGCCGAACGGCGCCGGCAAGTCAACCCTGATCCTGACTCTGCTCGGTTTTTACCCGGTTGCAGGGGGAACAGCCCAGGTACTGGGGCACGATATTCGACGCCATAAAAAGCAGGTCAACGCCCTGGTCGGTTACATGCCCGAAAACGATTCTTTTATCGCTGATATGACAGCCGTGTCCTTTGTACGCATGATGGGTGAACTGTCGGGTTTGCCGGCAGAGTCGGCACTGGAACGGGCGCACGAGGTGTTATTTTATGTGGGTCTCGGCGAAGCACGCTATCGCAAGCTGGGGACGTATTCGGTCGGTATGAAGCAAATGGTGAAACTGGCCCAGGCCATTGTCCATGGACCTCGCCTGCTCATCCTCGACGAGCCGACGAATGGCCTCGACCCCAGCGCACGCCGACGTATGCTTCGTTTGATCCGTGACATCAGAGATTCGGGTCAAATGCATATCCTACTATGCTCCCATTTGTTGCGCGACGTGGAAGAGAGCTGTGAAGAAGTGCTCATCCTCAAGCAGGGTCGTATTGTCCATTATGCGAACCTCGCTCGGGAACGTAGCGTCAATCAACGTTTCGTAGAAATCGAGACCTCCGGCGATCATACCGGTCTGACTGAGGCCCTGACCGATATCGGCTGTACCTGTACAACCCACGGCAACGGACGTCTTAAGATGGTGTTGCCCGAGGATTTTGATTTGCGTGAGATCTATCGGGTAGCGGCCAAAAGAGACTTGCCATTACGGCGTTTGAACTATCGACGGGATACGCTCGAAGACATCTTTCTGGCAGCGATGGAGGCCTGACGTGGCGGTTTATAAACAAACCTATAAAGCTTACAGCGGCACGCGAACGACGCCGTGGTTGCGTTTTTTTATCTTGTCGCGCTACAGTTATGCACGTCTGTTTCAATCCAAGTTCCTGATCCTCTTTCTGGCGGTGTGCATGTTTTACCCTCTGGGCTGCGCTATCTTCATCTACCTCAGCCACAACATTCCACTGCTGACGGCCCTGCGTCTACGCTCCGGGGCCATGCCACCAATCGATGGCGAATTCTTTAATGTCTATTGTGTCGTCCAGGGATCCCTGGCCTTCCTTCTAACCACCTTAGTCGGACCGAGTCTGGTTGCGCCAGACCTCGCCAATGGGGCGATGTCGCTCTATCTCAGCCGTCCCTTTTCCCGCACCCAGTACGTAGCCGGGAAGATGACGGTTCTGCTCCTGCTGATGTCACTGATCACCTGGGTACCCGGAATGCTGCTCTACCTGATTCAGGCCGGCTGCGAAGGATCGGGTTGGATGCGGAGTCATGCCTGGCTGGCCGGCTCGATTATGCTTGGACTTTGGATCTGGATCGTCGTTCTCTCGCTTATTGCCCTGGCGCTTTCGGCCTGGGTCAAATGGAAAATCGTCGCCGGGGCGATGATTCTGGGTGTTTTCTTTGCCGGGGCCGGTTTTGGCGCTGTGATCAATAATGTTACACACACTCATTATGGTGCCTTTATCGACCTGACGCAGGTGATCCATACCCTCTGGTCGGACCTCTTCAGGAGCGGTTCCCGCGTCAATCTTTCGGTCACCGAGGCCTGGGTCATCCTGGGTGTGACCTGTTCTCTTTGTTTGTGGTTGCTCGCCAGGCGAGTCCGTGCCGTCGAGGTGGTCAAATGAAAAACGACCTGATTACCTTCAATAATGTATCCCGATTTTATGGTGAGGTTCTTGGTGTTAACCGTGTAACGCTTTCCCTGCCGCCCGGAATTACAAGCCTGGTCGGTCCCAACGGCGCAGGCAAAACCACGCTTATGAATCTCATGGCCGGTCTCATACGTCCCACACGGGGCCGGATCCGAGTATTGGGGCTATCCCCCACCCAATCCCATAAGCTTTTTGGTTTGGTCGGCTACGCCACCCAATTCGACGCCTTTCCGAAAGGACTCAGCGGATTCCAGTTCATCTATTCCTTCCTCCGACTGTTCGGCTATTCAAACGCAGAGTGTAAACGACTCGCCAATCAGGTCATTGAACAAGTCGGCCTCAGTGACGCTGCCGGCCGCAAGGTCGCTGGTTACAGCAAGGGCATGCGACAGCGTATTCGCCTGGCCCAGGCCCTGGCCCACGATCCGCGCGTACTCATTCTCGACGAGCCCCTGAACGGTCTTGATCCACTGGTCCGGGCCGAGACCATCAACCTTTTTCGACGCTATGCGTCCGAGGGCCGCCATGTGCTTGTATCCAGCCACGTGCTACACGAGGTCGATATGATTTCCGATCAGGTGGTGCTCATGAGTGGGGGCTATGTGGTGGCCGAAGGGCAAATCCAGAGTGTCAGGAGCGAGATTCAAGAGCGGCCCGTGAAGATCCTGATCCACTGTAAGCAACCCAGTATGCTGGCCTCCAAGGCCTTTGAGCAGGACCACGTCGTGGAGGCCCAGCTTCTCAGTGAAGGTAATGGTGTACTCATTAAAACGCGTGATGCCAACCGGTTCTATCGATTGCTCAATCACCTTGCCCTCAACGACATTGATATCGAGGGCGTGATCCCGGCCGACGATAATGTCAACTCTGTGTATGATTACCTCATCGGCGACGAGGAGAAGGTGTCCTCATGATAAAGCTATGGTACAGACAGATCGTATCGGTCGTACGCTTGGAAATGAAAAAGACCTTTTTCTCCAAACGCGGCTTATGGGTCTACTTGCTGGCATTTGCACCGGTGGTTCTCTATATGGTCCAGTCGGTCCACGTCACACGCGAGCGCCAGCACTTGGCCCAATTGGCAGCCGAACATCCGGTATCCCAAGCGGCGTTCAATGGCATCAGAACCGGACTCAGGCGCGATGAAGTCGTCGAGAGACTCGGCGAACCCTACTGGCAGCGCACCCGATACTACCACGGAGGCAACGGGGAAAAACACAGTTTTATCCTGTACAAATACACCGATGGGAAGAATGCCGTAACCTATCATTTCGAGGATGACAAACTGGCCGGGATCCATCACAGGGACCCCGATACACTCCCCCAAAGCCAGCTCATCTTTGCTACCAGCTTTCAGTTCTATTTCCTGCGCCTGGCCGTCTTTTTTGGCTGCGTGGGCATCTTCGTCAACCTGTTCCGCGGAGAGATGCTCCACAAAAGCCTGCATTTCTACATGCTGACACCCATGCGACGTGAAGTCCTGCTGGTCGGTAAATATTTCGCCGGACTCCTGGCTACAGTAGTCATCTTCACCTCCAGCACGGCCCTACAATGGTGGGCCATGCTCTGGCAGTTCGAACGGGGCGTGATTGTCAACTTCCTGACCGGCCAGGGTTGGACTCAGTTCGGAGCGTACTTGGGTGTCACAGCGCTGGCGTGCGTAGGATACGGCAGTATCTTCCTGGCGGTGGGTTTGCTTTTCCGCAATCCCATTATACCCACGGCTGTGGTCTTACTGCTGGAAAGTGCCAATCCTTTCCTGCCTCCTCTTCTAAAGAAAACCAGTATGATCTACTATCTGCAATCCATTTGCCCTGTGACTGCCACACCTGACAAAAACATGCCGCCCCTCATCAATCTCTTGATCTCGCCCACCGAACCAGCTACCACACTCACCGCTGTTACATGCATTGGGCTTTTAACACTCCTCGTACTCGTACTTGCAAGCCGCCTGGCTCAAAAGCTTGAAATTAACTATAGTACGGAATAAGGTCCGAGGGCAGTACCTCCAGTCAAAATTCCAACACAAACACAAGAGATTGTGAATGGCTTGAAAAGACATTTCCGGATGACGATGACGCGCTATTTTTTATACGCAGGATGCCTTTCACGCGCTCTCGTTGAGAATCTGATCTAACACGTCTTGCAACTGTCTTTGATATTGCAGGGTGATAGATCTCTTCTCCGGAGGTATAATTACGGTTTTAGCTGAAGAGTTGAAACTCCTATCATCTAACAGAGGAGATGAAACGATGAGAGAATTGCTTGTAAGCATCGCATTGCTGCTTTCTGTTGCTGCAGACGCAGGACAGAAACAAACCGTTGAAGCCAAGAGTCCGCTGTATGACATGCAGGAAATACTCGACACCGGCACGCTGGTGTATAATGAAGCAGGTTTCCGGTGGGTGCTGGAGTAAAGCCGGCTCAATAGAATAAGGATTAGAGAACTCCGATGATTGAACTTCCACAAAACACGACTGAAGAAAAAGCACGGCTCCGTTCGCATAGGACTGTATTGCTGTGTACGACTATGGCCTTCCTGATCGCAAGTGCGTCGCTAACCGAGGCCTCGGGCGGAAGACTCTCGTATGAAATCGTCGACACGGCCCAGGTCAGGTGCTACGACAACAACGCGGAAATGGAATATCCCACGCCCAATGCCAATTTTTTCGGTCAGGATGCGCAGTATATCGGCAATGAGCCCGCCTACAAAGATAACGGCGACGGCACGGTGACGGATCTGAATACGGGCTTGATGTGGCAGAGTGATCCCGGCGAAAAAGTGACCTTCAAGCAAGCCGTTGCCGGCGCCTCCAAATGCAGGGAGGCCGGCTACACAGATTGGCGCCTGCCGACTATCAAGGAGCTTTACTCGCTTATTCTCTTCAGCGGGACCGACCCCGATCCGATGAGCCGCGATTCCTCAAGGCAGAAGCCGTTCATTGACACCAGGTACTTCAAGTTCCGGTACGGCGACGCCGCCAGAGGCGAGCGGATCATCGATTCACAGTTTGCGACCTGTACGAAGTACGTCAGCACCACGATGCGTGGTGACCAGACTGTGTTCGGCGTGAATTTTGCCGACGGTCGGATCAAAGGTTACGGCATGAGAAGCCCCCGTACGGCTACAGATAAGACCTTTTATGTCCTGTATGTACGCGGCAATGCGAGCTACGGAAAGAATGACTTCAAAGACAACGGCAACGGCACAGTGACGGACCGGGCTACCGGCCTCATGTGGATGAAAGTTGACAGTGGCGTGCTCAAGGCAGGCAGAAAGAAAGACGGAAAGCTCAACTGGCAGGAGGCACTTGCATGGGCCGAGAGTCTGGAATACGCGGGCTATTCGGACTGGCGGCTGCCCAACGTTAAGGAACTCCAAAGCATCGTGGACTACACACGTTCGCCTGCAACCACGAATTCAGCGGCGATCGATCCGGTCTTTGAGGCGACGTCGTTTGCTGCCGAGGGTGGCCGGGAGGACTATCCCTGCTACTGGAGCGGGACGACTCATGCCGGTCTGTCGAGGGCGAGTACTGCGGCCTACGTCGCGTTCGGCAGGTCATTCGGCTGGATGCCGAACAGACGCACCGGCCAGTATATGCTGATGGATGTCCACGGCGCCGGCTCGCAGCGCAGCGACCCCAAATCAGGCGACCCGTCGAGATTTCCGTACGGCCGCGGCCCGCAAGGTGACGTGATACGAATTGACAACTTTGTCCGTTGCGTACGTGGCGGCGCAGCAGAACCCCGCACCAGCGGGCCGGAAATCCGGATGAGGCAAGTACCGAAGCGCCCTCAGCGGATGGGAGAACGCTCAGGCCCGGGTAACAGGATGCTGCAGGGCCCCAGCGTCATGCAAAGCAGGGAGTCCCGGGAGCAGCCAACCGGCGTGATTATCAATGAAGAAGGAGCCTTCAAAGGCTATACGTTGTTTGCTCCCATTGATTCGACGACGACCTACCTGATGGACAATGAAGGGCGAACTATCAACGCCTGGAGAAGCGACTACAGGCCGGCTCATTCCTCTATTCGGGTTGTCGCAGTCCATGCTTACCGTCATAAACCTGCGTCCCATTGCACTGTACGACGCCAGCCTTACATCTTTACCTTCGACATTGGATGTAAAACTGGTTATTATATTACCGAGGAGTTTCATGGGTAGCCATTAGAAGGTTGCATTCTCCATTGTCCATAGCAGGGATTGAATGTTATGTTAAAGACGTTGAAACACAAAGTTCAGCTTTCCTTTCTTTGCATCATGCTGCTGGCTCCAGGGGCAGCGGCCGATTCTGTGGTAGTGTTCAATGAGATCATGTACCACCCTCGGACGGGGGACAATGTAGAGTGGATTGAGCTATACAACCAGATGGGCATAGATATCGACATGTCCGGCTGGTCACTTCAAGGAGGTATAGAATATTGGTTCCCGGAAGACACAATCATCGGTGCCGCCGAGTATATGGTGGTCGCCTCCGCGCCGGAACGGTTGCTAAATCAGGCGCCGTTGGGTGCATTAGTGTTCGGTCCATTTACCGGTAAGCTCTCAAACAGCGGTGAGACCCTGTATTTAGTCAATAACAGTGGGCGGCTGCTAACTGAAATGCGTTACAGAGATTCCGGTGACTGGCCCGTGGCACCCGACGGTGCGGGAGTAAGTCTGGCGAAGCTCAATCCGGACCGGGAAAGTGATAATCCCACCCATTGGACCTGGAGCGAGCAGGCGGGAGGCTCTCCGGGTGCTGAAAACTTTCCTTCAAGCAAGGCACCGATTCGGCTCGTTCGTTTTAATGAGATGGCTTCCGTTACCGATGATGTATTTTATCTCGAACTGGTAAATATCGGTGAGACAACCTTAAATCTAAACGATTTACATATTGAGGTCCAGGGGAGCGTCGAAGCCACTTATAAATGTTCAGACATGATGTTGGAATCGGGCAAACCCTGCTGGCTCAGTGAAGCGGATATGGGATTCATTCCCGGCGAGGGCGACCGTATCTTCCTCTGGTCCGCAGATGGGCGCCTGTTAGATGCCGTGCTTGCCGATGATAGACTGCGCGGTCGTTATCCGGATGGCACGGGCCAGTGGCTTTATCCTGCGGCGGCTACCTGGGGAGCGCCCAACGTCTTCGTAATCTGCCAGGACATAGTCATTAACGAAATCATGTACCACCCTATGGTGCAATTGGAAGGAGAGGAATCTAACACTTGGGTCGAACTCTACAACCGAGGTACGGAGACTGTGGATATGTCTAACTGGTCTTTTACCAAAGGGATTGGTTATGATTTTCCTCCAGATACAACGATGCAACCGGGAGCATATCTCGTCGTGGCTCACGATGCGGCATGGCTGAGCAACCGGTTTGGCAATGCACATATCATCGGTGATTTCACTGGAAACTTGTCTAACGGAGGCGAGAAGTTGGTTCTATCTGACCAACACGGCAATCCCGCAGATAGGGTTCGCTATTTTGACGACGGAACCTGGCCTGAATATGCAGACGGGGGCGGCTGTAGTTTGGAACTGATTGAACCATGGGCCAACAACAACCGGGCCGAGGCTTGGGCCGCCAGTAACGAATTAGGACGCTCGTCATGGCAGAATTATGTCTATCGTGCAGTCGCAACCTCAAGCCCGGTCGGACAGGATCACCTCTATAGCGAATTTGTCATGGGCCTGTTAGATCAGGGAGAGATTCTTATCGATGATATTGAGGTCATTGAGGATCCTGACGGGGCTGCCGAGCAATTGTTGCAGAATGGCGACTTTTCCACAGACGCGAACAAATGGCGCATCATCGGCAATCACTCCACATCGGTCGTTGTCCCCGACCCTGAAGACGCCTCTAATCCGGTACTCCTTCTGGTTGCCACCGGGCCAACCGAGCATATGTCGAACCATGCCGAGACTACTTTGGCTAATGGTCGTCGGGTAAACAACGGACGGGTCTATGAGGTTCGTTTCCGAGCTCGCTGGGTGGCAGGGACACCCTTATTGAATACTCGCCTTTTCTTTAACCGTGTTGCATATACCACACATTTGGATGTGCCTGAGAGCAGCGGCACTCCGGGTACGGTGAATTCAAGGGCCGTGTCAAACATTGGCCCAACATTTTCATCACTGATTCATACCCCTGCTGTCCCTGGACCGTATGAACCAGTGAACGTTACTGTTCAGGCCGAGGACCCTGACGGTATTTTAGAAACGGGAATGGCCCTTCGCTATCGGCAGGATGGAGGGCACTGGCAGCGCGTTGTAATGACTACCGACGATGGTTTCCTGTATAAGGGCTCGATACAAGGTTATCGAGGCGGAACAACGGTACAGTTCTATGTCGAAGGTTGCGACAATTTAATGGCCGGGAGCTGTTATCCTGCCGCCGGCCCGGTGAGTTTTGCCCAGTACGAGGTCTTAGGTCAGAGGCCGCGTGACACAGGGGTGCATAACTACCGAGTTGTCATGCGGAACGACCAGAAGGAGAAGCTGTACGAACTCACAAATTTGATGAGCAATGAATATCTCGGAGCGGCACTCATTGTTAATGAAAGGGATATCTACTACAACATCGGCATCAGGCTTAAAAGCAGCGAGCACGGTCGTCCCCCGAACAAGCAGGCGGGCAGGATCGGTTTCAGCTTGCGTTTTGAAGCGCAAAATCTGTTCCGGGGCGTGCACAACAAACTGGCCTTCGACCGCTCGAACGGGCAGAACGTGGGTCAGCAGGAGATGCTTTTGCATGCAGCCATGAATCGCTTCGGCGGGCCGAGCAAGTATCACGACTTAGGCTACCTGATGGCGCCAGACCCCGCTCACAGCAGCGGAGTAGAGGTTCAAATAGCCCGATTCAACAGGTTATTCTGTGAAGAGTCTTATGGTAATCAAGGCGGCAGCGGCGCCCTTTATGAGTATGAACTGGTCTATCCCTTGACCCAAACCGTTGGCAACAGCCCGGAGGGATTGAAGTATCCCCAAGAAGCCGGTGGGGTGGATGGGCTTTCAATCAATACGTATCTGGGTCAGGACAAAGAAGACTATCGCTGGCATCTTCTCATTAAGAACAACAGGGACGAAGATAACTACGAGCCGATCATGAACATGACATACGCGTTGAGCCGGAGCGGCTCTGAGTTTGTCTCGGCCATTGAACAGGCACTCGATGTCGATGAGTGGATGCGTGCCTTTGCCGTGGGTTCAACTTACGGACCATCCGATAATTGGATTACCGGTTCGGCGCACAATGCGCTGTTTTACCATCGACCGACGGATGATAAGATTCTGTTCTTTTTACATGACCTGGACTACACCAGAGTCTCCGCATCAATCAAGAGCAATTCGATTTTACGAAAAATAACCGCGAATCCACACTGGAACCATATTTTCTACGGCTATATCTATGACTTTCTCCAGACCAGCTTCAATCGGGAGTATATGTCATATTGGGCGGACCACTACAAAAGCTTATTGCCGGAACAGTCATGGTCTGACTGGCTCAACTACATTGGCAATCGGCATAGCGACGTGCAACGGCAATTGCAGCAGGTCGTGCCGCCGGAGATTCCCTTTGAAATATCAGGGGTCTCTGCAGCTATCGGCAGAAACGGCCAGGTTCGAGTAGAAGGTCGGGGTTGGATCAACGTTCGCCGGATTCGAATTGTTGAGACGGGGACAATTCTGGATGCGACCTGGGATGAACTGACGCACTGGTATGGCGACATCAACACCGAGCAGGTACCCGGCACTTGTACTCTGAAGGCGTATGATTCCCAGGGTAATATCCTTGGTACGGATACTGTTCAATTGGTGCTCTCTCAATGACCATCAAGTAACAGAAGCTAAGAACATCTTTCAAGTCAAGGTAGATTTTATCTCATTCTTGAGGACGACGGTCAAGATGAAGGTCGTCAAGGAGCATTGGGCCCTCGCCACCGGTTGCGGCGATCCTGTCACATCCTATGGTGCGGTTTTCGACATTACTGAGGTATGTCGCGAAGTCATCCACAACAAGATAGTCCTCGATTTCAAAGCCCCATGTATCGCCGCTATACGTTGATACAGGTTCGGCGTCATTGACCTCATCAATACGCCAATAGTAGGTCGAGCCCATAGCAATTTCTTGTGAATTCAGTTTATAGCCAACCCGGCTCAAAATCGTTGGCGTTGCCGTACCCTGGTCCACAGCCGCCTTGTCGGTATCCAAATAAAGCCTATGCTGAGCGGCTTCTCTGCCTGCTTTCCAGTATAGGGTTGCATCCACAGCGACATGTGTCGCTCCGTTCTGCGGATAAGGCGCGGAGGCGTATGTAGGTATGGCCAGGAAATCAATCTCGCTCAGACCGCAGCGGGAAGAGATGCCTCCCGACCAATTGCCGGCTGGGGTGAGTTTGACAGCATTTACGACCAGGTTGTCAAATGGAACGACGGTGTTGGCTTGATAACCCTTCGTACCGGTCGCCTCGGCAAATTCTGGTACATGGCTCAGGGATCGCCAGGTTGCTCCACCGTTTGTTGAATAGTCAACATTGACAGCCTTTAGGCCGAGCATGTGCCAGATAGTAGTGCCGTTGAAGTTCCACACCAACATACTGTCCAGCTTATACGGCTTGTCGAAGTTATACTGAATCCACGGTGTCATATCAGTTTCGCTGCTGATCCACATATCTGAAATTATAGTGGAGTGTGTATCATCCCGAGTATCAATCGGGTGCGTAACACTCGTCAAACCCGAGCCGTCGATAGTGTTCTCAGGGCCACCGCTCTCCTCGGACCGGCTTGAAGCTGTTGCGGCTATCCTGTCGCCAGGAATCGCATAACTGAACAACTCGGTCATAAATTGCCAGGTCTTGCCCTTGAAGACTGTCGAACTCGTCAGAGGCGCATTGACATCATCGATTCGCCAATAGTAGGTCCGGCCGTAATCAAGCGTGTCCAGGTCATACATATTAGGCTCCTGATCCTGGCTAATCAGTGCATCCGGCAAATTGGCTCTGTCGGCCTCGTTGACGTCCTCGAACACTGTGCTGAAGTACACATCGTGGGTATCGGCGTAATCGCCCGCAGTCCAGCTCAGATCGGTATCTATGGATACATCTATTGCCTTATTTGAAGGCATTTCCCTATAGGAGCGGGTTCTGATCGCAGGTCCCACTTCTAAAGCCATAACCTGGAGAACCTCATCTGCGGTGAGTGCACGGGTATAGAGCTGCACATCGCTCATCAATCCGCTCCAATTCTCTCCGGCAGCACCCTCGTTGTCACCGCCAAAGAAAAGGGGTTGAGGAACGTCCAGGGGTTGTGTGAACGTCCCTGAGCTGGATGCGACGCCGTTGCGGTAATAGGTCAACTGATCTGCTGTTTTCACGACCGCATGGTGGAGCCAGACATCGGCGGGAATGTCATCATAGTCCAGATTGTCGTTGCCGTTGGCGTTCATGTGCCACTCGAATTTCGTCGGAGTGAACTTAATAAACTGTCGCGGCACAAAATCGACCGCGTTATCGTCCTTCCGATTACCGAGAATAATATCGTTGCTCGCCGTGTTTTCAGCGTTTTGTTTCGCCCAAAAGGCCCATGTAAAGTCGTTGGCCAGCGTCATTTGAGGAATTTCGCCGGCGCGGACAAAAGCACTTTCAGCCGTACCGTTAAAACTAATGACGGTGCCGCGGATCGCATCGTCAACCCAAACGGAGCCATCCAGTCCAAGGCCATGGCCGGCATTTTGAATGATCCCGTGCCAGTCGTTGCCGGACATGTCAAATACCATCTCGCCCTCACCTTCGTCGAGCGGCCAGCGGGCATAGAGGTTCGCCGGTTGTGCGATGGTTGTATCTGACAGAGCCAGACCAAGCACAAGGATAACACAGGTTAACTTCACTAAGACACACCGAGAGAGCCCGCTGATCATAACCTGATTCCTTTGAAAAGACCACCCATGACTCAATGGTAGGGCGCTCATCCTTAATTCACGACGGTGACTACTGATCTTTCAGGTATTCTGACGTCGTCCAGAGACTGCAATGAGAATCGCAGATTATCCTTCTTGTCGGTTGTATATGTTTTGACTTGTTTGCCCGGTCCGACACCGACTTGCCTTTCCTGTACGGACAAGTTTGTGAACACATAGACCACACGTCCTTTCTTCACATCTTGGTACGCCGAAATCAGCAACCCGTCTTCGGCGGACTGTTCCTCCGAAAGCGAGCATTCTATCCGTATCATACCCGGACGGACAAAACGCGCGTAGTTACCCAAGACCCAGAGTAGTTTGCTTTCGCGGACCACACCGTCATGTTGCAGGCTTTCAACATGACCGCCCATCTTTCCCGTATCGGCGTTGGAACCATCGTCCAGATAAACCAACCCGTCCTTGAAATCGCACTGGGTTATGGCGGTCCACCATTGCCATGATTTCGCATGGCACAGCGTCAGATCGTGGTGGATGATGCGGGCGACGTAGAGGGCAGTGTTCATCCCGAGATCTCGCTGGCCGCCACTGCGGATTTCCCCATTGCGTTGCAGAATGCAATATTCACTCATCCAGTAGCCAAGCTCGGGATTGGCAGCGTTCAGGGCCCGGTGGACCATGTTCCGGTACTGCACCTGCTTGTCCAGAGGCCAGACTGAGTGGTAGCTGTGGGCGGAGATGGTCTTTTCCACATTGGGCAGGTCTCCGATGTAGAAAGGCGACTGCTCGCTGAAAAAGAACCGGGCCTGATCGTCCCGTCCGTTACTTCTCATGCCTACTGAAGCCATGCTTATGGATGCGTGTCCGATGGTCCCCGCCTCGCCGATGACGATTTTCGTTTTCAAACCTCTGATAGACAACTCGTGAGATAAATACCGGACAAAGGCGTAGATCTCCTCATTCAACGCGGGGGTCCCCTCCTGACCCGGGCCGTCCCAATTCCATTGCGGCTCATTGATGGGACTCAGATAATCAAAAGATATACCGTTTCGACTGAAATGCTCCATAACGTCCACCAGGTATTTCGCATAGTCATCCATGCAGCCCGGTTTGACGTTGAAATGGATGTCGCCTTTGGTCGCGTAGCCTTTGCCGTTTTTGCTCAGATGCACCGGGGCGGCATTGCCAAACGCCAGGAATCTTTCCACCCCCCGTTCCTTAGCGGCCTGCAAAAACCAACGTTGACCTTCATGCTTGCTCCAGTCATAGGTGCCGTCGGCATTCAGGAAGCATTCACCCCTGCGCCACGGGTTGCCGATGTCGGAGGAGTCTCCCTGTTCGGCGGTTCCCGAGGAAAGGTAAAACCGCCAGATGGAAAGGCCGATACCTTTTGGATTGCCTGCGTCATCGTCTTCCCGGCTAAACAACAGATCGGCGATCCTGTTTTTTTTCGCAACCGGCCAGTTCTTGCCGACAAACTGTGCACGCCAGGCGTCGGAAGCTCCAAACCCATCGATCACCTGATACTTGACTTCGAAGAGGGTCTTCACCTCAAGGGGCTTTTGCCCTTGCGACCACAGTGGACAAGCTGGTGAGGCCGTGAGAACAAAGAACAGGTATCCCGCGAAATGACTTGCCTTAGTATTGATTCGTTCCATTATTTTCCCCTGTGTTCTTTTACTCCGAGTTGAACATGCAGATCAACACCAGTTTACCTTATTGTGATGACAACGTCAACGCTTGCGGCCAGTGGAATGACGTCATTTCGCCAGTGACCATGGTGCCAATGATCCCTCCCGTTTGGCGCTGGCGGCGTTGGCATCTTCATGCTTCAGGCAAAGCTTGTGGCGCGATGCCTCCCTGCAGGTGAGGTAGTCCTTCCTCAAGTTCCATAGGCTCTGTCAATTCATCGGACAATTCCATGAGAAAACGACTTGGTTTCATCATGATAAGGCT
>Ga0180432_10004556_pt1 | contig 18912 bp, 9 predicted proteins | sample SS_ome_10_FD_132414 | JGI IMG/M metagenome (GOLD analysis project Ga0180432, IMG submission 132414) | Hypersaline lake sediment archaeal communities from the Salton Sea, California, USA - SS_1_MS_2 metaG | ecosystem: Environmental > Aquatic > Non-marine Saline and Alkaline > Hypersaline >...
CGCGACGAGAACGCCAACAACGAGGATCTGTCTGCTGCGAGGCTTGGGAAAGCCATCAGTCTTCTGAATGCTTCACAGCGGGATCAGCGAAACCCGGACATGCCGATCAATGTGCGGTGCCCGGACGAGCATTCGTTTGGCGACGAGGCGAATATCATTTAGGAGGTATTGATGATTACGAGTGGTAGCATCATCGGAACAGGCAGCCTGAGCTCTGGTAACCCATCCATCGACAGAACAATCGGGATCGGCAATTTTGGCGCTAATCGGAGCGGTATGGTTTCCGGTGGTGGCGACAGTATCGCATCACAATTTGCCGAGTTTATGTCGATGCTCGATGCGTTTCAGGTCGATTACGACGAGATGGCTGATGCAGCGATCCGGGTGTCCAGGGAACAGGCGCGACTGGCCTACAGATACGGCCAGGCAGCGATTGAGGCTAACGTCAAGCGCTTCCCGAGTCTTGTCGAACTGACGAGCGATCAGATCCAGCAGTTCGGAGAAGGCGTTGCCAGTCGGTTCTATGGTGATCTTTCCGGCCTCGACCCGAACTGGCGCGACACAATCACAGCCGGCAGAGGAAGCCTCGAAGACCTCGATGCCGTATCGGGCCGATACCTCGAAGATGTCTATCCCGAGATTATGGAGTCGGCAGGAGAACTTGCGGCGGGAGAACTCCCGGCAGATGTTATTGCCGGGATTGAGCGATCGAATGCTCATCGCGCGCTTCAAGGCATGGGAACCGTCGCCGCACCTCGGGCGGCTTATCGCGAGATGCGGGATCTCGGGCTGACCACTATGCAGGGCATCGAGATGGGGCAGAACCTCGGGGCCGTCGCAGCAAACACCGGCCAGGCTCTTGCCGGAAATGTCATGGGTGGCGCTGCCAACTACGGCAACCTGCTGCGCGGCTTCATGCCTCCGGTCGATTATGCGACTGCGGGCATGGGAATGCTTGGCCAGCTTATGGGTGTAGCCAATGTGGTGCCGACCAGCGCGATGCAGACCACCGCTGGGATCACCCAGAATGCGTTCAACACAACGGCGCAAGTCTACGAGTACAATGCCGATGCGCTCTGGAATCGGCAGTCTGCTGCGTTTAGTGGGGCGATGAATATGTGGACTACACAAATGGAAATGCAGATGGCTGCAGCCAGAAATAGATCGAACGAAAATGTCGCCAGATATGGTATGTGGGGAAACATCATTGGTGGCGCCGCTAGTGGCTGCTGCTTCATTTTCCTCGAAGCCCGATACGGTGACGGTACGATGGATCGCGTCGTGCGCCGGTACCGGGACGAGCATATGACGGCGCGTAATCGTCGCGGGTACTACAAGCTGGCCCAGGTGCTGGTACCGGCCATGCGTAAGAGCCGGCTGGCGAAGTGGATTGTCCGCGTGACGATGACCGATCCGCTGGTCGAGTACGGCAAGTACATCTACGAGGGCAAGAAACTCGGCAAGCTCTTCACTCCGATCAAGAACTTCTGGATGAAGGTCTTCGACTATCTCGGTCAGGATCATCCCTTCGTCCGCGAAACAGGGGAGGTCGTCTGATGGCCAGATTCATGCCGCAATATCAAATGCCGGATGCATCGCTCATGCTGGTGGATTACTCGCCAATGGTTCAGGCTGGTCATGCAATTGGTCAGGGCCTCCGTGATATCGGAAACAACATGCGCCAGAGCCGCCGCGAAAAACGTGAAGACGAACGCTGGCAGCAGGAGTTCCAAGCACAGCAGGAACATCGCCAGTGGCAGCGTCAGGAAGCAACGGCAGAGCGCGAAGCGACGGAAGATTACCGCGAGGCGATGGTTTGGGACACGAAACTTCGCACAGGTATCCAGGCATGGACGGCAGTGCAGGACAATCGCAGGGCAATAAAGGCTGAAGCAGGCAGGCAGAAGCTGCTCGATTTGAATCTCGATAAAGCGCGTCTTGAGCTAGGAATGAGCCAAGAAGAATTTGATGCGAGTAAGCGCAACACAGCAGCCGGCGTCGTGCTGGGTCGTATGTCGCATCTAACGAACAGCGCAAGGGCTGGTAATCCAGTAGCCCTCGCGCAGCTTGAGAGTGTAATTGATGCCGGCCCGATGATAGTAGAACGGTTTCCTGATGTCGCCAATCGTTTCGGAATCAACAAGCAAAATCTGTCTTCCGTGCAGGACGCAATGCGTTCACATCGGTTTCTTGAGGAAGCGCGGGCAAACGTGAATAACGGATGGTTTCGCGATAAGGCGACAGGCAAAGTTTATCGCGCATATAATCTTTCGGAACAGCTTCGCCGCGACCCTTCCCTCGCCGAGCAGATTGATCACATTCCGGCAACGGTTTCGGAGAAAGCACTGAACAGCTACTATGAGACGGTTGACCGCGGCAGAGACAGCTATGGTTCCGCAGAAGAGTTTGTGAAGCAAAATCTCTTTGGGATGGTTCCCGGGAATCTCGACGAGGATCCGATGTGGGATGCTTCTGTTGAGGAAATCGACGAAGCGATCAAACAGTTGAGAAATGAAGCCGAGAACAAGATGGTCGATGTTGATACAGGACTTCCAATTGATTCCGGTGTTAGCGTCATCAACTATCTCGATACACAGATCGAGGCGCTGGAAACAAAGCTCTCGACTGATGCATCGCTAACAACCGCCGAGAGGACTGAACTCTCAGCGCAGATAAGCGAGCTTGATGACCAGAAGTACGGATTGCTCAATTCTGAGTCATGGCACAACGTCACACAGAAAGAGCGTATGCGTGATCTTGTCCAGAACGATCATGGGCGCTCTGTTGCTGAACGGGTGAAATCTCGTATCGGCGCATCTATTTCTGATTGGTGGGATGAAGGCCTACTGGGCCGCATCGGGCAGGCAGGGGCAAGGCTTAGGCATGAATATCTCGAACGCCCACGAAATGATATGGCCGTTACGCGAGGCGCAAATCTAGGGCAGATGATTCAGGCATGGAATGATGCCGTTGCCCCGGAAGCCCGGCAGAAAGCAAGGCGGGAAGTGGACCGGCAACTCAAAGCAATGGGGCTTCCGCTGACGAAGATCGAGCAAAAGAGAGCGGGAGAGGTTGACCGTCGTTATGCTAAAGAAATCAGAACGCTTCAGCAGATTCGTAACCGCAAAATGCGCTCCGTGAGGCCGGAGAACGATCGATGGGCGGATATACAGAAAGGTTGGCAGGATCTCAAGCGCAGAGAAATGGAGATGAAGGCAAGAGAAAAAGGAACGGCTAGTAGCGCGAATGTTGCTGGCAATGACCTTCAGGTCGCTATCGAAAGATTCCGGGAAGCCAACCCTGATGATGAAGCAATCCAGAATATGTCGAATGAAGAGATCCTTCAGCACGACGACTTCCGGGCATCCATTGAAGGGAGGTAAACCGTGGCCAACCGGGTTGACCTCTCTGATCTCGATCTGAGCATATCTTCTGCGCCGCTCGAAGAAACTGAGCCGGAGGAAGATTTCGTTCCGCGCTGGTTCGGGCCTGAGCCTTCCACGTCGATCGATCTTCTTCCCGGCGGCCGCGAGTACCTCCGTCTTCGCGACAAGATGGAAAAGGGTCGCGCTGGATACTTCGAGCAAGCGCAGATGCGACTCGAAGACGTTCCACTCGTCGGCACGACCGTCGACCTCTTCCGCAACGCGCGCATGGCAAAGATTGCCGAGGCAGTCAACAATGGCGAGAAGGTTTCCGACAAAGATCTGCTCGATCTGAACCTCTGGATTCTCCAGCAGGACCGGGACGCGAAGGCTACCTTCGGCGGCAAGGTCGGCCGCGGTATTGCGAACATGCTGAACTTCTGGGGCGAGATCGTCGGCGTGACGGCGGCAGAAGCCCTGATCCCTGGCCTCGGTGAATCGTTCGGCATATACGGCGCCGCAAAGACAGGCGCTGCTACGGCAGCCAAGTCGATCGGGCCGATGACCAGCGCCCGGGCTTCAGCCAAAGCATTGCAGCAGGCATCGAACAACCTTATCGCCGCCAAGCTCGGCAGTAAGACAGCCGCCGCATTTGCCGGCCGTCAGGCTGTCCGTGGGGCAACGGCCCTGGGCACATCATTTGGTATATACGGAACTGCAATGACGTTGGGCACGCCGATCGGTCACGTCAGAAGTCTTGGCGGGTATCAGGAGAGAAAGATCTGGAACGAGCTGCAAGGGAACGACGAGGCGGCGACCTCCATGCTGTTCGATGCGTACCTGGACAGCATCATCGAGTACGGCTCCGAGTACACTGGTGAGGCGCTCAAGGCAGGGGTACAGCAGGGTATCAAGTGGACCGGCGAAAAGCTGGCGCACTATGGCGGCAGACAGTTTGCATCGAAGGCGAAGATGCTCGCTTCCGCTGCTCGCGACAAAATGATCAAGGGCGCGCCGATGCAGCTCACCGAGTTCGGTCAGCGTGCGCTCCGGAAGGTCCGGGCCGCCGATGCCGTGACCCGCTACATGAACAAGCACGGCATTTCGTACAGTGACGCTGCAGAGTTCTTCCAGCGTGCGGGGATCGGCGGGTACTGGGAAGAGCTTGGCGAGGAACGTGTCGGCGGCTTCTTCAAGGGACTCCTGGGCGTTGAGATGGGCGATACCGAGTCCGGACTGGCCCATGCGATCGACATGGCGATCCCGGAAGCGGAAGACTTCGCGGTCGAGGCGCTGACCTTCTCCATCCTTCCGCTCGGGCAGCGTGCGTTCAACAAGGTTCTTGAATCTTCAGCTATCAGCGGCATCAGCTTCGATAAGCGCAAGCAGAACTACCAGATGATCAAGGACGCAGTCGAGTTCCACAAAGAGCCTGGTGCGGTGATGCCCTCGGAGTTCGAGTCGATCAACGAAGCGGTTCTGGACAGCATCGAACAGGAAGCCGATGAGGATCGCCGCAAGGACAAAGATCCCAGCACGGTTCGCAAGATTATCCATGCGCTCGATTCGGCCTTTGACATGAGCCGACGCGGATCCGTCAAGAATGTGCTTCGTCAAATGCAGGCGATGAATCTGGTCGACACCTACAACCAGGTCATGGAAGCCACCAAGGACAAGAACAATCCTGAGGGCAACCGAGGCCAGGCGCGCGCCGAAGTCAAACGACAGCTTGCGAGATACCAGGGCAGGCAGGCTATTGGTATCGAAACACCTGAGAATGCCAGGGAGTTCCAGAAGCTGGTCGACGAAGGCGTCGTCGTCCGTCGCGAGTACCCGATCCCCGGCGGCAAGAGCCAGTACCAGTACCACCTGACGGACAAGGCCGATCTAAGCAAGCCGGCCGTCCAGCACCTGATCAAGCAGGGCATGGTTCAGGTCGTTCCGGTAGCTGAGCGCGGCAATACAGCATTCGTCGAGGTCACGGATGTAGGCGAAGAGGGAACGTCCAAGTTCGTCGTCGACCGCCCCTGGAATGAGTTGAGTGAGAGCGAGAAGAGCCAGGTTTTCGAGCTGAGCGGCTACGGAAGTTGGTATCATGGTAAGGAAAACAAGGCGGCTGGGCTTTGGGAGTACCTTCGCCTGGTCCTGGAGCACAACCGGACGCTCCCGGAAGAACAGCGCAGCAAGGTGTTTCTGACGCAGAACGCGATCTATACCGGAACGCCGGCCGAGATGGAAAAAGAGCTGGGGGAAGCCTACAAGCCGCGTGTTGGCGAGACGCCCTGGGTCGATAACGGCGACTACAAGAAGAACGTCTATGCCCGGCATCTTGGCGCGTCCAATGAGAATAATCAGGTCTTCGTCAGTCCGGCCGCCTGGGGGGTAAGCGTCATCGAGGATTCCATCGAGGCGCAGTGGAAGGACAGCAATACTGCTGCCGGCAGGAACCCTTATGACATCGGGGAGGCCGGCCAGGAATACCTGAACTGGATCCGGGCGAACGCACCGAAGCGCCACACGCTCAGCAGCACGATCAATTCTGACAGCCCGAGAGATCAGTTTGAGTTCCTGATGAAGCAGCTGATCTACCGGGAAATGGGCTTGGGATCCGACTACTCGTACCGCAGGGCCGAGCATATCGGGCTGCCCGAGGCGCCGAAGGAGCTGATGGACCGTCTTCGCGAGGCGGCGAACGAGCAGACGCGCGGCCTGTACCAGCATTTGCGGGACAATTCCATGCCTGAAACCCTGAAGCCAAAGCCCGGAGCGGCTCAGAGCGGGAAGAAGCCGCCGAAATCGACGCAGGCGGGGCAAACTCCCCCTGCCGCGGGTAAGGGCAAGGGTCAGGCCGCCAAGGCCGCTCAGCGCGAACCTGGCGATTATATCATCGGGTTCGGCAATGAGGGCCGGCAGACCATCGTAGAGATCGATGAGGCCGGCCGTATCATACAGCATGATACGTTTCTCGATAAGTTCAACGGGAAGCCGGTCGACCAGGCTCTTGACTGGCTGCAGCGGACGTTCGGCAATGTTAATATCCAGCCCCTGCCAGAAGAGCCGTCGCCCCAAGTGACCATGACCGGCAAGGAGATGGAGGAAGCAGCCCTGGGGAAGAAACCGACCAAGCCCCGGCAGAAGTTGGATATGTCCAAGACGAAGGCTGCCGCTGATGTTGCAGCTGCCGCCGCGCAACAGCCTGCAACGTCGCAACAGCCGGAACCGGAGCCGACCCCGCCCCCTGAACTGACGGCCGAACAGAAGGCGAAGCAGCAAGCCGAGTTCAACAAGGCTGAAGAGGCGGCGAAACGGCGCGACGAGATCCTTCAGCAGCTCAGGAACCGGACCTACGGCCTGAATCCGCAGTCCCGGGAAGATGCCGAGGGACAGTCTCATTCCCTCCAGGAAGCCGGAGAGAGCACGGATGATATGGTCCGGGACCGGGTAGCCGGGGATCCGGAAGAGAAGATGATCTCGCCGGCTGAAGGCTTCGAGCCGCTGACGATGCTCGATCGCGGCGTGATCGGCACGTTTCGGCGCACCCTCGATCGCAGCAACAATCCCGAGCTGGTCGACGATCTCCTGTTCCATGCCGCGCACAACGATCAGAACTTCATCAATGCAGTAACCGGATCTCGAGACGATTGGACGACCTGGAAGAAAGAGGTTCTAAGTGGGAATCAGGTTCTGAAACAGGTTATCCGGGGCAACAAGGATGCCGGCCTGCAGGGCTTCACCCAGGAGGAAGTCTTCCGGATCTTCGACTTCTACCGCAACCTGCACAAGATGCCGGCTACTGCCGGCAGAATATATCCGGAAGAGCAGAGAGTCGGCCGAGGCGGGACCGAATATATCGCCCCCGAGCGCGCCAGCTTCCGCGTGCTGAACCACATGAACCGTGCTTCGGCAATAGCCAGAGCTGTTCTTGAAGTCGGGCAACTGCATACATCGACTCCGGAGATGTATCGTCACTTGCAGGATGAATATCAGGACCGGTCTGAAGAGGGTACACCGGAAGCCCGGAATCGGTTTCTGGAGTATGCTGCAGGACTCGATCCTAAGATGCTGGTATCGAATAATGACCAGAAAGCCATCGACTGGATCTACAGGCTGATCGGGCGGGCCTTGCAGCAAGCCGAGACGCCAGAGGCTTTCTACGATCGATATCAGAAGATCTTCTTCGACGTCGAAGGGCAGACAACGGCCGTCGCCTCCAACCTTCGCCGCGTCATCCAGGGCGATGTCGAGCAGACGGACTTCTACTATCGCGGGGCCCGGGGGCAGCGGAAGGCCGCAGTCGTCGGATCCTCCGACATGATGCGCAGCCTGGAGAACTTCAAGCAGAAGCTTGAAGCAGCCGGCAGCAGCACCGACTGGTTCACTCTCGATTATCTGGAAGACAATCAGGGCAACCGTGTTGACACCAGCAAGGCATCGGCCAAAGACCGGTACTTCGCGATGAGAGAACTCTTCTATCGCGGAACCTATAACCGGGAGGTGCAGGACGGATTCTACTACCAGCTCGCCGGGCCGTTCGGGGCAAAGGATATGTTCCTGTTCGTCCGGGTTGAGCGGCTTGATAGCGATCTTGCCGTCAGTGAGTACCGACAGGAATGGGAGAAGCAGCCACAAAAGGCCAAGGATCAATTCCTGGTTCATCCCGACGTCCTTCAGGAGATGATCGAGCAGAATCCTGGAGATGGGCAGTTCCTGGCGAACTTCGCGCTGAACAAGCTGGTTCTCGATCAGGAGCTGTTCGGATCCTACGAGCGTTACAAGAATCTGCCTGATCTCTGGAAGCGTGGCGGATCGACCAGCTCTGACGGTATGGCTTTGCCTGTTCATGGCGGCGAAGAAGGACTTCCCGAACAGACTAATACGATCGTACTTCATGATCCGAAGATCGAAGGCAAGGGCGAACTGTTCGACGGCCAGGCGATTTTCACCCGCGAATACGGCCGGCGTGCGGCCGAGGCGTCAGGCGAGTACTTCGCCCGGGGCGATCTCTGGTTCGGCCAGATGAAGGCGATCTACTCCGGACGGGAAGGTGACAATCAGCGTGTTCTGATCAAGACCAACTGGACCGAGCTTGAGACGTTCGCCAAGAAGTTCCCCAAAAGCCGGTACGCCAGGATCCTGAAAGCCGTCGAGCGATACAACGAGGGCAAGGACTTCAAGGACCAGATCCACGCGATCACCTTCCACAATGGCGCTAAGTTGCGAAACGAGAAAAGGGATCTCGATCTTGACAAGATTCTGGACCGGCGCCAGGAGATCACTCCGGCCTTGATGACGCCGCTGAACACGTCGCAGATTGTGATCCAGCAGGATCTGAGGCGATCGACAGCGCCCAGGCTTCATTCGTTTCCCCGGCAGGCCGAGGCCGTCGCGATCAATCTTCAGAACGGCGAGCTGGAGCAGAAGCTTCTCCGCCAGCTCTATGACTTCCAGATGCAGACAGTCGGAGAGATTCAGAGCCTGAAGAAAGTCGTGGAAGCTGCCGGCAAGAGCAAGCACTTCCAGGACCTGGTCGAGGCGCTTGCTACAATGGATCCGGAGAACCCGATGATTGCCGATCGGGTAGCCTTCCTGCAAAGCATCTTGATCGATGAAAAAATCCGACCGGAACTGCCGACTGTCCAGAACATCGAAGTCTCTACCGGTGATTTGCCTCTGCGCGGCTACCGGCACAGGGTCAAGACGGCTTCCGGAAGATGGACGGATTACGATCCGAAGGTCCACACCGCCCCGCAAAAGCTGGCCTTGCCGCAGGTCAATGCATCGATCCGCGGCGCCAGGACCGCCGAGAGGGGGTTCAAATCGTTCGAGGCGGCGCTTGAAGTGATCGGCCGGGACCCAGAGGCGTATCGCGACCTCCATGACCGTCACGGCAAGATCATGGAGTGGGAACTGATCGAAGAAGATGGAACGTGGACCATTCCGGGCAGCCTCATCATCGTGACCAGAATCCCGGCCGACGATCTGCGTTCTGTCACACTGGCGAGAGTCAACGAGATCATCAGTGAATCCGAAAACTTCATTCAGGTACCGGACGATGTGAATCTGGCTTCCGGCGCCGACAAAGACGGCGATGCCCGGATGATCAACCTCATGAGCGAGGGCCATGAGAAGAACGATCTGGCGATCAATCAGTTCATCCTCTCGATGGTCGAGGACTATACGAATCCTGAGAATTGGGATCGCATCAGGCAGGGCATCCACAAGGAGCGGTTCGACTTCGACGGCGTTCTCGATCGACTGAAAGAAGAAGATGCCGCACACCGGGATATCCGCAGTAATACGCCGCAAGGCATGGAGCGTTCTCATGAAGCCATGCTGCAGGCGAAGCGTATGGTTGGAATCGTGGCGAAGACCAACGGCTCCTATCGTCACATGCAGCTTATGGGGATCCGCGTCAACGTTCAGGAGAAAGCCGGCCAGCGGTTCGTCCGGTATTGGGGCGCAACCGGCATTCAGGACGATCCCTCCGGCGAGATCGGCTTGGCCATTGGCGACGTGCTGAACATCACGGTCGACAATGAGAAAGACCCGATCCTGCATCTGTTCAATCTGTCCTACGACACGATCAACATGGCGCTGACGCTCCTGATGATGAAGCCGGTTACCCCGAAAGCCGGCCAGAACATGCATGATGCGCTGACAGACCGGCTGCGCGAAATCCTGGTCGGCACGATGCGGAAGCCGATCTTCCAGGATTACGCAGAGCTGGCCGCGGAGTTTCGCGGGATCAGCGAAGGAGAAGCCTTGGCCGGAGTGTGGACCGATCTGCAGCAGAGATACAGGAAGTACGAGGTCGACAAACTTCGCACCCTGAAGGCTGTTGGCAGCGAGCTTTACGAGATCGGCCAGTACATCGACCTGAAGTACTCCACGCCGAGTACTGCCGGCGAGTTCCTGAAGTTGCGGCAGATCGAACAGAAGATCCGGGAGAACGGATTCCAGTATCTGGACGTCAGCGGCATGATGCCTGAGGGCAAGCCGCACTATTCGATCGCCACGGCGGAGCTGACCTTCCGCGAGCTGGAGAAGACGTTCAAGAAGTCTCTGACCATGACGAAGCTGGGGCAGAAAATCGTCGACGAGGCGCAGGCCAAACAGTTCGACGTGGACCTGCAGCGTGTGGCCGATGAGATCAATACGCAATTCATGATGGGCGTGACCTTCTCTCGGATCCCTGCGGAGTATGGAAACGTCCAAAGCCTGTTGCCGGCACTGGTCAAGCAGCGCAATGAACTTCTGGCGACCGACGAATTCAAGGCCAACCGTTTCCTGACCTACGTACAGGAAAACGTCGATCGCGGCGGGGAAAAGCAGCTCCAGCTTCTGGATCTGTACCGCTTCGGCCCGATGCATGAGCAGGAAGAGAACGAGGCTCAGGCCGACTTCGACAAGCTGCCCCAGGACTTTCAAGACATGCTGGCCGCCTACGTCTTCGGGCGGTACGGCGCACAGCCCCGCGCCATGCGCGGCAGCTATCTCCAGCTCATCGGCAATCAGTACAAAACCCAGCTCAACGAAGCTGTCATGCGTGAGCGCAAGGAGTGGGACAGCGGCCAGATGCAGCAGGAAAAGCAGGACGCGATCATCGAGAACGTCTTGCTTGCCGCCGGGGTGCTAAGCGAGCAGCAGGAAGCCACGCCAGAAGAGGGCGAGGCCGGCGTCGGCGACGTCAGCGAAGAAGAGTGGAATGCGGCGTTCGATATGTCGGAGTCTTTCTCGCTGCTTGAAGTTGACCAGGGGCTTGTCACCGATTCGATGCGTGCGGCCCAGGACCTTGTTCGGCGGCTGGAAGAGCGGAAGAAGATCCCGCCGATGCCGGATGAGTGGACCAACTCGTTTGGAACGGAGTATACGAAACTTGATGACGGTACATGGATGTCTTCAAATGTCCATGGACTCGTACACAAGTTCACCGAGGATCATGCTCTTGCTGAATGGAAAAAGCTGAACACAACGGTTGATCTCACTTTCGAGGAAGTTGCCGAAATCGTCGAGGAATGGAAAGAAGCCAACAACATCGTCTACGATCCGCAGGAAGCGTATTCCCGTAGTGAAGGATTCTTCCACGACATCGGCGCGTTCAATCCGACAGCGCAAGCTCTCTGGAAGCGCATCGGTCGAGCACTGCTGGAACAGTCCAAGGCGCTTCGCCGTGGCGATCTGAAGTACTGGAAGAACACCGAGAACCAGGTCGTGGTGAGTGCGTATACGAACAGAGTCACCGATGAATGGGTTGTGCATGGTGCGCCTCATGGTGGAAATGCATGGGGAACCAATCAGACGACCGTTGAAGCGCGTTTCGCTACAGAACAAGAAGCTCGCGAGTATGCTGAAACGCAGGATAGACTGAATCCTCTTCCTCAATCTGATATGGATCGTGAGGATGGATTGCAGCGTCCGCTTCGCAGGATTCAGAAGCAACCAGCCGGCGCTCGTCCCGGCTCTGGCCCCCGCGTTGTGATCCGCCCGTCCTTCGCTGACATCGTATGGGCAGCCGCGCATGACGTGTATTCGGGAACGGTAGCGCCAGAACAAGACATCATGCAGCCCCTTGAAAACAAGGAGTATGATCGATATCCCGATATGGCTTCTGCCCGATCAGCAATTCTTAGTGAGTTTCCCGAAGCGAAGAGAAGGCCATCAAAGATTGGGCTGAAATATCCGACAGAGATCTATGATGTTGCTCCTGATATTGTGATTACGGCTCAGCAACAAGCATTTGGTTCCTCAATTTCAGTTCGTTATCAAAGAAGGATTCCAGAACGGCTAAGGGTTGATCCCAAGGCTCCCAGCGCCCGGAACGTCTCGCAGCTTGCCAACAGCATCGCTGCCGCCATCGAGGGCCGGCAGGCGGATCACTACAATGAGCTGGGCATCCGGCTACGGCTGGGGAACTTCTACATTGAGGATCCGCTCGATACTCGTCGGTTCCGAGTCGAGCAATACTCCGATGGGAAATGGGCAGTTGTTGAGTACGTAGGCAACGAAGAAAATGGTCCAATTGCTGGCCCGTTTGATACGGAGCTTGAGGCGTCGATTGAATTCGCCAAGATTTCGGGTGCTCCCGAAACGGTAAGGACGATCCAAGGTATCCCCCGCGAACTCCAGCGCCTCAACAAGAACCTGAAGCGTGCTTTCATTCGCGTTCATGGTTCGCTAGACGCCGTGGCGCCATACGAGCAGCGCGAGATTCGTCGAGCTTCCGGCGTACGCGAATCCTTCTCCCTGCAGACTGCAATCGAGCAGGCCGAGCAGCAGCGGCTTACCGGAGTCATTCGCAATGCCTCTGATCGTCGAATCACAGCGCAGCGTAACGCGGAAGCTGCCGTCCGGAACATGGATCCGGATATGTACGAGGCGCTGCGCGAGCAGTACGCCGGCAATGCTCGCGTCCTGGCCGAGCTGGAAGCCTATGTCGAGCCAATGCTCCGCACGGTCCGCTGGCAGACGATGACCCGGGACGCCGGGCTGAGCCACTCGCTGCAGGAGATCGATCACTTCCTCGAATACACGGCCCCCTACTTCTACACTGCGACCGATCAGCTGCATCGCGTCTTTTTAGAAGCGAACCGGAAGATGCGCTCGAAGCTGGTGTCCGCGAATTCTCATGCTGAACGGATCCGGCGTATGGCGGGATATGACGACCTACATCCGTACCGGAAGGAAAGCGCTGACGGTATTTTCCGCGTGTATACTGCCGCCGGGGAGCTGGACAGCGAGCATGAGAAGAAGGCCGATGCCGATGCGCGTATTGCCGAACTGGACAAGGATGCGAAGGAGGGCAAGTCTTTCCTTGAACGCCGACGTGAACGCAAAGAGCGGCGCCGACGCGCGAATGAGCTGCTGCAAGTCCTGGGCGCCGAAATCGAGAGCTATCGCCGGGTTGAGGTCAATGGTGAGAAGCTGATGGTCAGGCGCACGCAGGCGGCAGATCCCCAGAAGGTGCATCATGCCGATGGCGAATGGTCCGGCCGCGTTCTGGTCGACGTCAAGAAGAAGCAGGACGGATCCCGGGAGTACGTTTACCTGAAGGACCAGGACGGCAATGACATCATGGTCGACGACTATTTGGCCAAGTGGAACGAGGCTCATCCTGATACGCCGTGGCAGCAGATAAAGTCTGAGCTGATGGAGTACACCGAGGAAACCCGGCAGCAGGAGAACGAGTTCGTCCGGGCCGTGAACGACGGCAAGGACTGGATCAAGAGCTTCACCAACTACATCAAGCACAAGTATCGTTCCGATACCGCGCAGGACAGGGAAGCCATCAAGCAGCTTGTGAGCGATCTTCAGAAGCGTGCCGAGCAGTCTTCAGCGGCCCTGCAGCGTACGTTCAGCTCCTACGAAGAGGCAGCATTCTCCAAGGGGCTGCGCCCGATCACGATGAACGTGGCCGATCTGATCGAGATCCGGGCCAAAGGCGTATGGCAAGCGGCGGTGAACAAAGTGATGCTGTCTCATGCCGTTCTTGCCAGAGACGTCAGCGGTCAGCCGATGGTGCTTCTGTCTCTGGCCTCGAAGGAAGACAAGCCTTCATGGGCCCCGAACGCCGAACAGGACATCGCTATCCCCGATACCCTGATCCGGAAGGCGGCCCGGCAACTGGCGGACTGGATGAATCTGCAGCGTGCTCGCCGCGGGGAGGCCCTGGTCGTCTTCGACAAGAATCGTAATGCAGTCGAGATGTATAACGAGCTGGTCAACGAATACATGGAAACGGAAGGCAAGCAGCTCTACAAGACGCTGGATTCTCCGTTCCGCAGCATCAATGATGTCAAAGTGCTGAATGACAGCTCTTCCGGCCGGGACACCGTGCGGCTCATGCGTCAGATCGTGGACATTCCCTGGGGGCAACACTACGACAAGGAGACGGGCCTTTACCGCAAGAACATGCTGGTAGGCTTCGTTGAGGGGTTCAACACCTGGTCGAAGGGCATCGCCTTGTCGATTTCTTTATTCCATCCGGTAGCCTTGATGGAATCCTTCATTGCTCTGCATGGCCTCAGGCCGCTCCATAAATCACCTGCAATGCCCTGGAACTGGCGGGGCATGGTCATGGACCTCCGGAACACCTACAGGCGTTTTCAGGCCGATCCTACGGTCTTGGAGAAGTGGACGGATCATGGTCTGCGAGCTGACTTCCGCAACCCGGAAGTGGATCTTACGATGATTCACCGGCATCTACGACTCATGGCTGAACAGATCGAGGGATCCGACGGTGCGCCGGCGGCGTATCTGGCCGACGGGATCCGCGGCTTCAGCAAGGGCTGGAAGTTCCTGTTTCAGGACTGGCTCTGGACGCGGCTTCATCCGGCGATCAAAGTGCTTTCCGCTGAACGCATGTATGAGCACTTACGTATGCAGGCCATCGAGGATGACGCTCCCTTTGATGAGAAGCGCGTACGGGAGGCGATCTCCCAAACGATCAATGATGCCCTGGGCGGCCAGGAATGGGAACGCTACATCTGGGCCACGCCGAAGGCGCGTCAGGTTCTGCATTGGCTGATGTTCGCCCCGGACTGGTCTTTGTCGGCTCTGAATATTTCCGGCGTACCGAATGCTCCGTTCCTGAATGCCTTCATGAAGGGCAATCAGACAGAGATTCAGAAGCGCTGGGAGCTGGAGAAGTACTGGCCGGCGATGGTGATTCTGGTCATGGGAGTCCTGCCGAACGTGCTGCAGTCATTGATCTGGCTGGCGACCCGGCCGTTCGGCGGGGATCCCGACGACAAACCGTTCATGTGGCAGAACGAGGAAGACAAGCGCGGCATGATCCCAGGCCTCGGCTACGTCGATCTGACGCCGGCAGCGAGGCTGATACCAGGATACAAGGGGGACCCGACAGGGAAGCGACGCGTCTACATTCGTTGGGCGAAGCAAGCCACGGAAGTCTATGAAGGCTGGCTGACCCGTCCGGCGAAAACGGCGCTTGGCAAGTCATCGCCGGCGTTTCGGACCGCATTCGAGCAGATCACCGGCCACAACAGCGCACTGTGGGAGCTGGAGTTCAAGGAAGGCGCCCCGATGAAAGGCCTCTTCGAAGGCAAGTACGGTCACTTCGGCGGCAGCCGGGTGGCCTACGTTGGCCGGAAGTTCCTGCCAATGAGCATCCTGACCATGCTGGACGGCCGGCCGTCGTCTGTCCTGGCCCCCATGTCCCGGGGCATCAGCAAGACAGGTGCGCAGCTTGAGCTGGCCAGGGTGCTGATCGCCTATGGAGACCGTGACGTATGGAAGCGCATCGAGCACAATGAGCGCCGAAAGCAGAACCTTCGCGAAATAGGCGCCGGGATCCTGGAGGCGGCTCGCCGGAACGGATACGACGAGGAAGAGATTCTGAACCGCGCCAAGGCCCATGCGCTCGGCCGCTTCTACGGCGAGTGGTTCCGGGCACTGAACAAGGGGCAGTACGAGAAGCTGGAGCGGATCAGCGAAGGAATTATCCGGCTGAACGGTACGCTGGACGGCATCGAGCGATCGATGAAGAAACGGTTCGGCATGTACGGCCGTCAGTACACCCCCGAGATGCACGCGCACGCAAAGCTGTACCTCTCCGAATGATGCGCGCCTAAGCGTGTCATTTGATCCTGCAAAAAAAAGGGGCCGAAGCCCCCTACTTATGCCATGGTCCCCAATGCTTATGCTTGAGAAGCATCTTGCAATACGTATCGAAATCGTAATCGACAACGTTCTGCACTTGTCCACGTTGGTAGTAATCATCTTTCAAGAGCATGATGCGCCTGTTCAGAGAGAAGTCGAGCACGATAGTATCGTGTAGAAGGAGCCAACAGTGTCCGAATCTTCGCCCCAGGACCGGGGCGCAATCGCCAACAACTGTGCCATGACAAATTGTCGATTGAGCCAATTTAGGCATGCCGAGAAAGGCTCGACCATTCGCATCATAGCAATCACCCTTGGGGATGTGTTTCGTTCTTTCGCTTGAAGATATCGCATGATTCATCGTACGGGTAGTGCTCATCACAGTAGCCATCTTCAAGTAATGAATTCGCGCTGCACACTCGGCATGACGAGAGTTCCTGCATTTGCAATGAGTCCGGCCTGGCCAGCGAGGATGCTCCGAACGAGCTTACGCTTGTCTGCGTCTGAGAGTTCGGCAATGTCGCGTTCTGTTTTGCCATCGTAGATTCTTCCTTTCATACAGCAGCCTTTTCCGACTCCAAGCTGTCCGGCCATAGCCGGATGTATTCGGACGAATTCGCAGTATGCAATCTGATCCTGATCGATGACCAGGTACTGACAGGGCCCCTGAAGAGAGGCCCTGCCCGTCATGATCAAAGCGTATGGACATAGTTCGCTGATGCAGCATAGGCCGCATTGACAGCAATGCTCAGGATAGACTTGGGGTTTCGCGCGTCTTGTGAAGGTTACGTTCATTGTCTTTCATCAGCTTTTCTGTTGCTGTAATAGCTCTCGATGTCGTACTGCCGACGCACTTCACCAGGCCCAGCCGGTGAAAGAACGACATGAAAATGCAGTAGATGTAGAGAAACACTACTGACAGACGATAGAACCAGGGTGTAGCAATCCATTCGCCTCCCATGATCGTGTACCCACAGTTCGGACAATCAGCTACGCGGACCCATACGCCGTCGACCTTGATGACTTCAGCCCGGAATCCGTAGAGGCAGACCGGACACGCAATCGTTTCACGCTTCTTCATCGGTTTCCCGTTCGAGGGCTTCGGAGTTGGCCGGCGTATCGACGGCAAGCGGTAGACATCGCTGCTCGACTTCAGTCATGTAATCAATCATTCGGTCAGCCATTACTGCTTTCATCGCTGTGAAAGCGGCTTCTCTGCCCTGATTGTAGCTGGACGCATGGCATTCGTCAGTCTGAGTAAGCTTAAGCTTTGCTACTAGCGACTGTAGTCGTATGATTTCCCTTGCTTGATTGGCATGAAGCTGGGAATAACTTCTCAGATCATTCTGAAGAGCATTTATCATCGTCTTCAGAGATTCTAAATGCCTTTTGATGCTGCCAATATGGGCGTCTGTTTCAAAACTCATCGGTGTGCTTCTCCTTGAGGCTTGGGTCTTCCGGGTCGATCTCGATGCAAACGAATGTGTTGGCAACACGCTTGTCGCGTAAGGTTGTTCTGCCGCCCTGAACTTCAACGCGGCGCAAAGCGGGATTACCGTCCAGCCGTTTGATTGCTTCAGACTGAGCGCCGAGGCAACCGATCAACTTGTTGTTATCTCGTACGATATCTTTCGGTTTCACTACAACTACATCAGAACTCATTCAAGTCCTCCAACGTGATGCGCTCGAAGCGGGGATACCACTCCTGACGCGGGTTTGTTCGATTCCTCTTGGCGAGCTTTCTCCATGCAACGAGCATGAGCTTGCCACCAGACTCCAGCCAGGCCCGTATTCGGCCTGTATGGTCCTCGATCAGTGCGGCCCTATGGCCGGCATAGTCTTTGGGGTTTGTGCCCTGTATGGCCAGAATTTCGTCACCGTTGAAGGCCATGACATCGATGAACCCGAAGAGATCCTGCCGAATCTTCGCATGCGGATTCCATCGTTCGACAACGGCAACGGTATAGCCTCGCTTACGAAGCCATACCATTGTCCGATGATTCGGGAGTTGCTTCTTTGCCAAGGTAGTTTTCCTCTAAGCAGTGCGCTACGGCATCAGGGATGGAACGATATCGAAACGAGTTCGGCGGGAAGCGATGATGTTTCCAGTGCTGAAGCAGCGTGTTCAGCGGTGCTCCGGATTGCAAAGCAACCGAAAGCGTTTCGCTCAACACGTTGCACCAGCCCTGTGTGCCATCCGTACATTTGACAAAGACTTCACCGGGGTTACCGTCTTCGAAGCAGTTGACGGTGACATACACGTCGACCTTTCCGACTTCGATCTTGTGGGTCTTCCCGAGCGTCAAGTTGCTGCCGTTCTTGCCGTTCTCGTCAAGAATGCGATCTTCAAAACGCCTCCGCTGGCCCCTCTTCAGTCTCGCTGGCCTTGGCATTGAACAGACCTCCTTTCGGTATCATCGAAGGCTCGAATCGAAGGATCGGCTTCCTGAACAAAATGTTCCGGATTTTTCCAAGTCGACCTTTCCGCGCCTTGGCGACGTCAATGATATATGGTACGTTATCGACTTCTTCGTTCATGTTCTCCCGGGGCATGGGGTAAAGCAGCAGCGTGGCGAACGCATTCTCTTCGAGGCCTCCTGTCTCTTTTAGATGAAAAAGTTTCGGTACATACTTCCAGTGTGTCTCGGGCTTCGCCTCTCGGGGCGGTTCTGCCATCCGGCTGATCTGCGCCAGGCAGCCGAGGGCAACATCGAGTTCCTTTGCTGTACGTGCAAGGCTTGCAGCCCAATTATTCATCGTTTCGGTTTTGCCCCGCTTCTCATACGAGGCAAACGAAATGTACTGGAAGTAATCCAGCCAGAACATTGAGATCCCTTTGTCATGCTTCATGCGCCGCATCCAGCTGCAAATGCTCTTACAGGTTCGTGATCGATCGCTGATCGTCAGACGCAGCAGCGGCAGGGATGCC
>Ga0180432_10004557_pt1 | contig 18907 bp, 10 predicted proteins | sample SS_ome_10_FD_132414 | JGI IMG/M metagenome (GOLD analysis project Ga0180432, IMG submission 132414) | Hypersaline lake sediment archaeal communities from the Salton Sea, California, USA - SS_1_MS_2 metaG | ecosystem: Environmental > Aquatic > Non-marine Saline and Alkaline > Hypersaline >...
AGAATTTACCGGTGCTCAAGCGGTGATAGGGTCCGGCCCTTTCAAGCTCGTGGACTACAGCAAGGCGCAGGGCTCTTACCTCTATGAGGCCTACGACGAGTACTACCTTGGCAGGCCGGCCGTAGACAGGCTCAAGTTCGTCAAGATAAGCGAAGAGATGATCCCTGCCGCGCTGAAGCAGGGGACCATAGATGCGGGCCAGGTTGTTCCGGAGATGGTCGAAGGTGTGCAGGCCGCTGGCTTGACTGCAATTGAAGGGACCTACAACTGGAATGCCAAGATGACAATGAACCATAAGAAGGAACCCTTGAGCGATAAGAGGTTCCGCCAGGCCCTGGCATACGCCATTGACAGGGAGTCTCTTGTGGAGGTCACACAGCGGGGATTCGCCATGGCAGGAAGCCCCGGCATTATCCCCCCTGACAGCCCCTGGTTCAACCCCAGTATCGAGATGTACGAGTACAATCCCACCCGAGCTCAGCAGCTTCTCACGGAATTGGGATACGAGCTCGACGGGGGTTTGTGGAAGAAGAACGGCACCGCGTTGTCCTTGAGTCTGATAGCTGCCTCCGACTTCAAAGATGTGGGACAGTTCATCAAAGCAGCGCTGGAAGAGATAGGAATCACGGTCGTCTTCCAGACCCTGGAGGGTAAGACCGTGGATGCGAAGGTAACCGAGTGGGACTTCGATCTCTCCATCTATGGACATGGGGGACTGTACGAGCCCTCGATACTTAACAAGATCATTACCGGCAAGGGCTTCAACAGCGCCAGGTACACGGAGAATGCAACTCTGAACGACTTGCTGGCATCACAGCTCGCCGAGATGGACCCCACCAAGAGGAAGGCTCTCGTGGGCCAAGTACAGGAAGTCTATGCCGAAGATCTCCCTGCCCTGACGCTCTACTACCCTGATTTCTACTGGGCACATGACGGCACTGTCCCCCTGTTCTATACTGAGGGCGGCATAGCGTCAGGTGTGCCAATACCGCTCAACAAGCTCTGTTTCATGACATACGAAACCAAATAGGGGGAGAACGAATGAGACAGGCGGCAGAGACCGCACAGGAGCCGGATAGCTTCCCGGAGATACTGTTGAGGCCCGTTGGTGTCATCAAGAGTCAGATCAAAGAGCCAGTGTGGACCGCCGGTCCTGAGCAACTGGACTGGAGAGCAAAGGTACAGAGAGCAAAAGCAAACCAGAGGCTCGTCTCAGAGGTGATCATAAACAGGGAACTCGAAAGCTTGCTGGACGGCATAGAGGAATTCTCACACCTTCTGGTGCTCTACTGGCCCCACCTCATCCCCCCGGAAAGGCGATCTGTCACCAGGGTTCACCCGACGGGCAGGGAGGACTTCCCACTGGTAGGAGTCTTTGCCACCCGTAGCCCGGCCCGGCCCAACATGATCCTTGCCACAGTGGTCGAACTCCTGGAAAGGGAGGGGAATGTGTTGAGAGTGACCGGGCTGGACGCAATCGATGGCAGCCCCGTGTTGGATATCAAGCCTCACAGTCGCGATCATCATGACATTGGAAAAGTGAGAATACCTCCTTGGATGGTCGAGATACAAAAGGCACTTGCCGAGGGTTAGATACACTGTCAGGAATCACTGGGGCCGGCGTACGTAATACAGTATACACATGCGTCTGCCGATCCGCGACAGCGTTCCATTCTTTTTGCAGCCATCACTAACCAGACCGGCGTAAGCACGAGGTGGGAGCAGTACAAGGATGCTCAGCAAGACTAGTCTTGTCGCATATGTAATAGCATTCCTACTTATCCTTTTGCTGACTTTTCTACTGCCCAGGTTGATGCCGGGGGACCCGCTCATGGCGATCTACGGGGATGAAGCCCTGGTGCAGATGTCGCCCCAGCTCAAGGCGGAGCTGGTGGAACGCTTCTCTCTGGACCAGTCCCTGTTGAACCAGTTCGGTGCCTTTGTCAGCGAGCTGTTCCAGGGCCACCTCGGATACTCCTACTATTTCAACGAACCTGTATTCGACGTGATCATGGGAAGGTTGCCGTGGACGCTGCTGTTGGTTGGACTATCGCTCATCCTGTCCACCTTGCTGGGCATAGTGCTGGGCATCGAGTCGGGCTGGAGGCGTGGGAGAAGACCGGACAGGACGCTGCTCGCCGGAATCATGTCTTTGAACGGCTTCCCCGACTTCTTCATAGGCCTCCTCCTGCTGGTGATCTTCGGTGTTACCCTGGGTGTACTGCCTCTTGCCGGAGCACTGACACCCTATTCCGGTTACACCGGAGTGGCCCTCTTCCTCGATGTCTTGAAGCATCTCGTCCTTCCTGTGACCGCCCTGATCCTGGCCCATCTGGCCGGTACATACTTGCTGACAAGAAACACCATGATAACCGTGTTGAGAGCACCTTATATGCTCACCGCCAGGGCTAAGGGCCTCTCGCAGGCATCCCAGAGATATCAGCACGCTGGCAGGAACTCCATGCTACCGGTGCTGACACAGACCGGGCTATGGCTGGGAAGGGTGGTAACCGGAGCCCTCTTCGTGGAGATCGTGTTCTCCTACCCCGGCCTGGGATACCTTACCTACGAGGCGATCCTCTACCGTGACTATCCTGTCTTGCAGGGCGTCCTCCTCATCGTAGCCCTGTGCGTCCTGGCAGCCAACTTCCTGGTCGACCTCCTGTATCCCAAACTGGACCCGAGGGTTCGATATGCACATTGATGTCAAGCGGGAGGTGACGGGGAGTGCCAGCGGCCGGTTCGGCATGGCCGCACTTGGCGTGATCGTGATCCTGGCGGTCTTCGCCCCTTTCATTGCAGGGTACGACCCCACAGCGCAGACGCCCTTCGCCCTCGAGCCTCCCTCCCGAGCCCACCTCCTTGGCACCAATCACGTTGGCCAGGACGTATGGAGCCAACTGGTCTATGGGGCCAGGGTATCGCTTCTCGTCGGGTTCTCAGTGGCCTGTCTCTCGACTCTGTTAAGCGCCCTCCTGGGCTCCTCGGCAGCCCTCATAGGCGGGCTCTATGACAAGGTGGTCATGAGGGTGGTCGATGCCTTTATCACAGTGCCTGCCATCTTCATAATGATTCTGGTGGCCGCCTACCTCGGCTCAAGCCTGTGGGTCCTTGTCATCCTCCTGTCACTTCTGGGGTGGCAGGCCGGAGCCAGGATAGTCAGGGCACAGGCCCTCTCGCTGAAGGAGGAGAACCACGTGCTGGCCGCCCGCTGCTTCGGGGCCGGCAACAGGTACCTGATCCTCCGGCACATATTGCCCGACCTGGGCCCGATCCTGCTGGTGGAGTTCATATTCAGTATGAGGCGAGCCATATTCATGCAGGCAGGGCTGGCCTTCATCGGGATTGGAGACCCGGGCACGGTCAGTTGGGGGATGATGATGAACGAAGCGCGGGAATTCATCTTCCTGAACGCCTGGTTGTGGTGGCTTCTGCCCGCCGGCCTAATCCTCTCTTTGACCATAGTAGCCATCACCTTCATCGGCCACTCGCTCGAACCGGCTATGGACCCTAGATTGGGGGGTGAGGTCGTTGCTTAGGACCGAGAACCTCAGAGTCAGCTATGGCACCCAAGCCGTCCTGACAGGGATAGACCTGCAGGTGGAGACCGGAGAGTCCCTGGCTATCATAGGTGAATCGGGGGCCGGTAAGACGACGTTCGGACTCAGCATCATGGGGCTGGTGGAGGGAAGTGTCAGAGGTCACGTGTATCTGGACGGCGTCGACCTGGTGGGCCTTCCGGAAGACACGATGAGAGGCATAAGATGGAACCGGGTCTCCATGGTGTTTCAGAATGCCGACGGGGTGCTGAACCCTGTCCACACCATCATGGCCCAGGTAATGGAACCCATGACAGCCCACGGTCTCAGGAACAAGCGAGAGGCCAGGGAACGTGCTGCCGAGTTGCTGTCGCAGGTCGGCCTCAGCCAGGACAGGTTCTCTGCCTATCCGCACGAGCTCAGCGGTGGAGAGCAGCAGAGGGGGCTCATCGCCATGGCGCTGGCCAACGATGCGGAGCTGGTGATCCTGGATGAACCTCTTTCCTCGCTCGATGCCGGTTCCAAGGCTGAAATAACCAGCCTGCTCAACCGGTTGCGGCAGGACCATACTCTGGTCATAGCAACCCACGACCTCTCGACAGTGGCCAAGCTCGCCGACAAGATGGCGACGATGTATGCCGGCCGCATCGTGGAGCTGGGAGCCACTGCAGAGATTCTGTCACGCCCTATGCACCCCTATACCAGGGCGCTGCTCAGGTCATACCCCAATATGACCACCGTCAAGGACCTTCAGGGTATCAAAGGCAGAATGGAGCGCGGTGTTCCCGGCTGCGCCTTCTATCCTCGATGCACCCAGGCCATTGAGGTCTGCCGGCAGGACACCCCGCTGCTTGCCCCTGTAGCGGGAAGGCAACTGGCCTGCCACAGAGGAGGCGTGATAACCCTGTTGGAGACCAGGGGCCTCAGCAAGTCCTTTGGCAAACTCAAGGCGGTAGACTCGGTCAGCCTGCGCATCCAGGGCGGCGAGACGCTGGCCCTGGTTGGTGAGAGCGGTTCGGGCAAGACCACGCTGGCCAAGACGATAGTCGGCATCCTGAAGGCCGACTCCGGTGACGTCCTTCTCGAAGACAAAGCTATATCGCAGCGCGACGCAGCCTTCTACTCAGACGTACAGATGGTGTTCCAGAACCCCGGCGAGGCGCTGAGCCACCGGCTGACCGTGATGGAGCTGATAAGGGAGCCCCTCGACATTCATGGAGTCGGGACCCGGCAGGAAAGGGAAAGCAAAGTGAAGCGGGTTGCAGAAGAGGTGGAATTGCCTGTGACCGACCAGTTCCTCAACACATACCCTCACCACCTCAGTGGCGGTGAGCTGCAGAGGGTCAACATAGGGCGGGCCCTCGTATTGGATCCCAGGCTGCTGATAGCCGACGAGCCCACGGCCTTCCTGGACCCCAGCCTCAAGGCCAAGATCATGAAGCTTCTACTTAACCTCCAGGAGCAGCGGGGCCTCAGCCTGCTTTTCATCACGCATGACATAGCACTGGCCAGGAAAGTAAGCGACCGGATAGCAGTCATGCAACAGGGCAAGATCGTTGAAGAGGGGCCATCGAACGTGATAATCACGTCTCCTGTCCACCAATACACGAGAACGCTGATAGACACCGCCTCGGACCTGCAGCCTCAGGAATCGGACACCAACGAAGAAGCAATAGCCCGCAGACTGTTCGCTTAGAAGTCTGGCTGAAAAGCCCCAGGAGCGACTAAGACTGCAACCAAGTCCTTTCCGCCAGAAGTCATGTCACCAGCCATGCTCCCCTATCGAGCCTGGAATCCCGATGAATCGGGACCCACAGATAGTCCACTGTGGGAGAGCCTTTCCAGGCTCGATCAGCCTTTGCCTATGACACGGGTCAGCCACAAAGCATTGCCACCCCCCCATGTCTCCCTGTCCAGCGGTTGCCACTGCTGCCCGGCCAAACGAGCCCGCAACGCCAGACAGCGGAGGACTCCTGCGCACTCATTGAAGACGCACCGGTTTCGTGCTATATTGACACTGCGGTGCTGGCAGAACGACTGCGGGGGTCACGCGCTGACATGCAGAGCGCTGCGGACTCGCGGAGACACTGCTTCCAGCCAAGTGAGCACGCGCCGGAGGGATCGCATAGTGGTCTAGTGCGGGCGCCTGCTAAGCGCTTACCGGGGTGACTCGGTCGAGGGTTCGAATCCCTCTCCCTCCGCCAGACACCGAAGGCCAGCGCCACGCTAGTTGCGTCACCTTCCCCCAAGACTTGCCCCCGCGTCCTGTGCAGCTCCAGCATCCGTCCTCTCAGACAGAGGGCCAGCCGTTACGTAGCCATGCCCAAGTACCACATCTGGACCATTGGCTGTCAGATGAACAAGGCCGACTCCGACCACGTTGCCGGCTTCCTGGAGCGCGCTGGATTCCACCCGGCTCCAAGTGAGGAAGAGGCCGACTTCGTCCTCGTCAATAGCTGCGTGGTACGGGACAGCGCCGAGCAGAAAGTACGGAACAAGCTCACATCACTGAAGGGCCTGAAGAAAAGGCGCCCGGATACGACGATCGCCGTGACCGGCTGTTTGGTGGACTCCAGGATGGAGGCACTGGCCGGGGAGTTCCCCTGGGTCGACCTCTTCTTCCAGCCGCAGCAGTGGGAGGTACTGTCCAACTGGGCGGACGCTGGCGGGCTGCCACAGCCCAAGAGCAAAGAGTGCGATCTGAAGTCATTCACTCCGGTGAGCGCCTATGTGCCCATCGTACATGGCTGCAACAGTTTCTGTTCCTACTGCATCGTGCCGTATCGGAGAGGTAGAGAAAGAAGCCGGACTCCCGAGGATATCCGGCAGCACGTGGAGTCCCTGGTCCAGCGTGGCGCCAGGGAGGTTACCCTCCTGGGACAGAACGTGGGCTCGTATGGGAAGAACCTTCCCGGCAGACCGGACCTGGCTGACCTCCTGGCTGAGATCAACACCGTCCAAGGACTCCTGCGGATCCGCTTCCTCACCCAGCACCCCAGGGACATGAGTCACAGGCTGATTGAAGCCATGGCCAGTCTGGACAAGGTGTGCGAGAGCATCAGCCTCCCGATCCAGGCAGGGGACGACGCTATTCTGAAGGCTATGAGGCGGGGGTATACTACCGAGCAGTACGAAGAGACGGTGGCACGTCTGCGATCGTCGATTCCCCAGATCGCCATCAGCAGTGATATCATTGTCGGGTTTCCCAATGAGACCCATGAGCAGTTCCAGAAGACAATTGAGTTGCTCCACAGGTTGAGGTTCGACAGGGTTCACGTCGCCAGGTACTCACCCCGACCTGGCACGCTGGCATCGCGCACCCTCCCGGACAACGTGCCCGACGAAGAGAAATGGCGCCGGCGCCGGGAGGCGGATGCCGTCCACCAGGCAATCGCCGCGGAGATCAACGCCAGGCTGGTGGGCCAAAGCATCGAGGTGCTGGTGGAGGGCAGGAAGAAAGACAAGTGGTGGGGGCGCAGCAGGGGTGACAAGCTGGTCTTCCTCAGCGGCGAGGGCCACCTCGAAGGGCAACTGGTGACCGTCAAGATCGACAAGGCCACCGCCTGGGCCCTCCAGGGACAGCAGGTAATGTTCCGTGCGTTCCCAGATTCCGGCCTCTTCCCCCGCCGTCGTAACCCTGATCCACCATCTACGAGGTTGGCCTGAAGGCGTTCTTTGAGCACCCACTGGGGGAAATGCCCCTTCCAGGAGGCTTGATAGATGGTGGATCAGGGCTCCCCCGCCCAAAACGTGACAGGAGGGGCGATTAACTCACTTCCAGTTTCCACCAGCGCATCGCTGGGACCCTGGCCTACGTGATAGTGAACGGGACCGTCACCGTGCCGATCGAACGGAACCGTACTCGGGGTCATCCCTGCCCTGCGGATAGATGGCGGATGCTGGGCAAGGTGGCTGCTTGACATCCTCTGCGACAGACCCTACAATCAAGCCCAACATGGCTGATTGGCAGGTAACCGCTAGAACTGTCCCGTGCGAGTACGTGGACGACTATGCTGTCATCATGGTGTACCCCGATGAGTCAGCGCAGTGCGCCTACGTAAACAAGTACAAGAAGTTCAAGGATGGCCAGAAGAAGCTGCGGAACTGCAAATGGCCTGACTGCCCCCTAGTGGCCGACTTTCAAAAAGTCGCCTTCACTCTGTGAGCCTATAGTCAGGCAGGCTATCCTACCTCCTTGGCGAACACGGGGTCCTATCTGTCTCCGCACGTCCCGGAAGCAGGCTCGATCCACAGATCGGCCCTGGTCTGCTATTCCGAGTATTCAAGGTTCGGTTCGGCCCCATGTCATCCATATTCAGACCGGAGAAATTCACCGAGCAGGCGCAAGAGGCTCTAGCCGCGTCTCAGGAGATGGTGCGCCGTCTGGGGCACAGCCAGTGGGACGTGGAGCACATCCTCCTTGCTCTCCTGGAAATGGAGGATGGCCTGACGGTCAAGATACTCGAACACCTCGGTGTGAAAGTGCCGGCCCTTAAAGAGCAACTCGAGGCTGCCCTGGAACGGACACCCAGGCTCGCCTACGAAGGAGTCCAGATCTACACTACCCCCCGCGTTATGCGTCTCCTGGAGACCGCAAACGGGGAGGCAGAGAGACTGAGGGACGAGTTCATCGGCACTGAACACCTGCTCATAGCCATCATGGGCGAACAGCACGGCGAGGCACCTGCTCTCCTCCAGGCTGCTGGCATCGATCAAGAGGGCATCTACCGGGCGCTACAGGATATTCGGGGAGGCCATCGAGTCACAGACCGGTGGGCAGAGAGCAAGTACCGCAGCCTTGACAAGTACGGTCGCGATCTGACCAGCCTGGCCAGGCAGGGCAAGATCGATCCTGTGATCGGTCGCGAAGAAGAGATACGAAGGGTCATGCAGGTCCTCTCACGCCGCACCAAGAACAACCCCATCATCATTGGAGAGGCCGGCGTGGGCAAGACCGCCATCGCTGAAGGGCTGGCGCTGGACATAGTTGCTGAGGATGTGCCGGACTCGCTTAAGGGGAGAAGAATGGTTGCCCTGGACATGAGCGCCATCGTCGCCGGAAGCAAGTTCCGAGGGGAATTCGAAGACAGGCTGAAGGCTGTCATCGACGAGGTACGCCAGGCAAGTGGGGAAGTGATCCTGTTCATTGACGAGTTCCACACTGTAGTCGGCGCCGGCGCCGCCGAGGGGGCGATTGACGCCAGCAACATCTTGAAGCCAGCCCTTGCCCGAGGGGAATTGCAGTGCATCGGTGCCACTACTCTGGCCGAATACCGGGAGCACGTCGAAAAGGACAAGGCCCTGGAGAGGCGGCTCCAGCCCATCCTTGTGGATGAACCCAGCGTCGATGCCACCATTGAGATGCTCAGGGGACTGCGCCCCCGCTACGAGGGCCACCACAGTGTCACCATCGATGACACGGCTCTGACAGCCGCAGCCAGGCTGTCGCATCGCTATGTCAGTGACCGCTTCCTGCCCGACAAGGCCATTGACCTCATCGATGAAGCAGCCAGCAAGTCCAGGATCGACAGGGAGAGCCCACCGCCTCACATGAAGCGTCTGCGCAGCCAGATTCGGAGCCTCACAGATGAGGCAAAGGCAGCGTCCCAGCGAGGAGAGGCTCAACATGCCGAGGAAATCGGGGCCAGAATAGAATCTCTCGAGGCCAAGTACCAGGATGCCAGGGAGTCCTGGTCTAAGAACAGAGAGGCCCACACCCGCATAGATGAGAACGACATCGCCGAACTGGTGTCGAAATGGACAGGCATTCCCATCTCTCGGATGCTGGAGAGCGACGCCAAGCGACTGGTCCAAATGGAAGAGAAGCTCCATGAAAGGATTGTCAACCAGCGCAATGCCGTCGCCGCCGTGTCCGAGGCAATCAGGAGAGCCAGGGCCGGACTGAAAGACCCCAGGAGACCCATCGGCAGTTTCGTGTTCCTGGGGCCGACGGGCGTAGGCAAGACGGAACTGGCACGTGCTCTGGCGGAGTTCCTGTTCGATGACGAGGACGCCCTGGTCAGGCTGGACATGTCCGAGTACATGGAAAAACACACTGTCTCGCGGCTAATTGGTGCCCCGCCCGGATACATAGGGTATGAGGAGGGCGGTCAACTCACCGAAGTGGTGCGTCGACGCCCCTACCGTGTCGTTCTGTTCGACGAAATCGAGAAAGCCCACCCGGACGTCTTCAATATCCTCCTGCAGATCCTGGAAGATGGTCGGCTCACAGACGGGCACGGACGCATAGTGGACTTCAGGAATGTGGTTGTCATCATGACCAGCAACCTCGGGACCCAGGAGCTGCAGCGAAACGTGATTGGCTTTCGCCCGGAGAAGGGGCTCGACCAGGTGAAGCTGCAGCAGACGGTCCGCAGTGCCTTGAAACAGGCATTCCGCCCGGAGTTGCTGAATCGTATAGACGAGATAGTCATTTTTGAGTCCCTTACCGAGGAAGACCTCGGGGCCATAGTGGGTCTTCTCCTGGCAGACGCAGAGAGACGCCTTTCCGACAGGGGGATCAGGATCGCTCCAACCGAGGCCGCCAAGACATGGCTGGTCAAGGAGAACTACGACCCGATGTACGGGGCCAGGCCTCTGCGCCGCGCCATCCAACACCACATCGAGAACCCGCTGTCCATGAGGATATTGGAGGGAGAATTCTCCGAGGGTGATACCGTGACGGTTGACGCCTCAGCGGACGGCCTGATCATAACTAAACTGAGAAGCAGTCCGTGAAAGTCCTCCTGCAGCGAGTGTCTGAAGCCTCCGTCACCGTCGCCGGCCAGCAGGTAGCACATATTGGGCCGGGTCTTGTGGCTCTGGTCGGGGTGGCCGAGGGGGACACCGACAAAGACGCCCGCTACCTGGTCGACAAGTCGGTGAACCTGCGCATCTTCTCAGACGATGCCGGCAGGTTCAATCTGTCGCTGCTCGATGTCCGGGGAGAGCTGCTGGCAGTCAGCCAGTTCACGCTCCTTGCCGACACCAGCAAGGGCCGTCGCCCGAGCTTCATCGAAGCTGCTCGGCCAGAAGAAGCAGAGACGCTGTTCAATAGCTTCCTGAAAATGGCAAAGGCCGCTGGCATCACCGTTGCCAGCGGCCTCTTCCAGCAGCACATGCTGGTGGAGATTCACAACGACGGGCCGGTCACCATACTGCTGGACAGCAGGCCCTAGTCCGGTTCGCCCTCGTCATCACCCGCATCAGCCTTGTCTTCGTCAGAGTCCCCCTCCTCATCACCGTCTTCCTTGTCTTCGTCAGAGTCCCCCTCCTCATCACCGTCTTCCTCGTCTTCGTCAGAGTCCTCCTCCTCATCACCGTCTTCCTCGTCTTCGTCAACGTCAGACTCGTCCTCAGCAACGTCTTCCTCGTCTTCGTCAGCCTCGCTCTCCCCCAAGTCAAGGGTAGCAGTCTCAGCTTCGGACTCGCCCCCGTGCATGCCCAAGGCAGCGGCCCCTACCTCCGACTCCATTCGTCCTCCTGCCAGCATCTCGGCGAATTCGACGGCCTCCAACGCAGGCGCGTATCTGGCCTCCATGACTTCCTGCAGCTCCTCGTCAGTCAGACAGCGGGCCGGAATGAGCCTGCCAATTATGACGTTCTCCTTCAGACCCAGAAGGCTGTCCCTCTTTCCTGCGATCGCCGCCTCAGTGAGAACCCTGGTTGTCTCCTGGAAAGAAGCCGCAGCCAGCCAGCTCTCAGAGTTGAGGGCAGCCTTGGTGATCCCCAACAGCGCCGTCTGCGCCGTTGCCGGTTCTCCCGCCTCTGCTATCACTGCAGCATTGATGTCCTCGAAGGTGAATCGGTCAACCAGGTCACCGGGAAGCAACTCCGTGTCACCAGGAGAGTCGACCCTCACCTTCTGCAGCATCCGCCGCGCCACAGTCTCGATGTGTTTGTCGTTTATGTTCACGCCTTGAGAACGGTACACCTTCTGTATCTCATCAACCAGGTATCGCTGCACTGCCTCCCTTCCCTTGATGCGCAGGAGGTCCTGGGGATTCACGTGGCCTTCCGTGAGCTGATCACCGGCCCGCACCTGCGTCCCATTCGAGACACGGATACTCGCGGTGAACGGGGCAAAATACTCCTCCTCCTCCTTCTCCTCGTAGTTCAAGACCAGGTTGTTGCCCTCGATGCTTACCCTTCCGCTGACGGGTGCGAAGAGTGCTCCAACCGCCAGCGACGTCGTCTCCTCTCCTTCCTCCGAGTCCGAACGTACAGGGTGGGCCATGATGTCCCCCACATTCACCCATTGGCCCTCAGCAACAGCCAATTCCAGCCCCGGAAGCAGCGGGTACTCGTTCCGGTACGACTCGAAGTTGGATACCCTCAACTTGTAGCCATCCTCTATGGGGATGACCTCGGCCATGCCGTCTATCTCCGATATGATCGCCTGGCCCTTGGGAACCCTGGCCTCAAACAGCTCCTCCACACGCGGCAGACCACTGGTGATGTCAAGCCCCATGACGCCGCCAGTGTGGAAGGTACGGAGCGTCAACTGCGTTCCAGGTTCACCAATACTCTGCGCCGCAATAATGCCAACCGTAACGTATTTCTCAACAAGTCGGCCCCGCGACAGGTCCGTCCCGTAGCAGTACTGGCAAACACCCTGCCTCGACTGACAGGTCAGAGGTGACCTCACGTAGACCTGGGTCACGCCGGCGGAGACAATGCGCTTGGCCTTGTCCTCGTCAATCTCCTCGTTTCTGTCCACTATGATCGTGCCGTCGGCAGGGTCTGCCACCACAGCGGCAGCAAGTCGCCACAGGATGCGCTCATACAACGAAGGCAGGAATGCTTCCTTGGACTCGGTGACCCAGATGCCGGCGGTGGTCCCGCAGTCTTCCTCAAGAACAATGACATCCTGGACGATGTCAACAAGTCTTCTGGTGAGATAGCCTGCATCAGAGGTGCGCAGCGCCGTGTCAGCCAGCCCTTTGCGAGCCCCATGCGTGGAGATGAAGTACTCCAGTACCGAAAGCCCTTCATTGAAACTCGACCTTATGGGAAAATCGATAATCTTCCCCGCCGGGTCGGTCATCAGACCCCGCATGCCGGCCATCTGGGTTATCTGCGAGATATTACCCTTGGCGCCGGAAGTGGCCATCATGTAGACGCCGCCATAGTGATCAAGGGACTGAGACACGGCCTCCTTGACACTCTCCGTCGTCTCGGTCCACACCTCCACTGTGCTCCCATAGCGCTCGTCATCAGTGATCAACCCTCTGTAGTGCTGGTCCTCTATCTCGGCTACCCTCTTCTCCGCTGCGTCTAGAATCTGTAGCTTCGCCTCTGGAACTCTCAGATCGCTCACGCTGATGGTGGTACCCGACCTGGTTGCATACTGGAAGCCCAGATGCTTGATCCCATCGGCCACCGCCGCCGCTTCTTCAGGGCCGAGAAGGTGAATACACTGGGTGATGATCTGCTTCAGGCCCGATTTGTCTACCACCTCGTTCACAAAGCCAATCTCAGGAGGCAGGATGCTGCTGAAGATGATGCGCCCCACGGTGGTCGTGATCATCTCGCCATCGCCAGGATTCCTGACCTCGATCTGGGCTCCGAGATCAACCACGCCCAAGGCATGGGCGAGCTCAGCTTCCTCAAATCCGCTGAACCGGCGGCCCTCACCACGAGCCCCAGGCCTGGGCGACGTCAGGTAGTAGCAGCCCAGCACCATGTCCAACGTCGGCGTAACCACAGGCTCCCCGTTGCTGGGAAGGAGCATGTTGTAGATGCTCAACATCGACTTCCGCGCCTCTCTGACAGCCGCCCTCGACAGCGGCACGTGGACGGCCATCTGGTCGCCGTCAAAGTCGGCGTTGAAAGCAGCACAGACCAGGGGGTGAAGCTGGATGGCACTGCCCTCGATGAGCACCGGCTCAAACGCCTGGATACTCAACCGGTGCAACGTAGGAGCTCGATTCAGCAAGACGGGTCTCTGGGTAACCACGTCCTCCAGAATGCTCCATATCTCCGGCCTGGCCCTCTCCACCATTCTCTTGGCGCTCTTGATATTCGCCGCCAGACCCTGCTGAACGAGACAGAACATCACGAACGGCTTGAACAGCTCCAGGGCCATCCGCCTGGGCAGGCCACACTGGTGCAGATGCAACTCAGGACCCACGACTATCACCGACCGCCCACTGTAGTCGACCCTCTTCCCCAGAAGGTTCTGACGAAACCGCCCCTGCTTGCCCCGCAAAACGTCGGATCTGGACTGGAGAGGACGATTGCCGGCACCGGTTATGGCACGTCTCTGTCTGCCATTGTCGATAAGCGAATCCACCGCCTCCTGGAGCATCCGCTTCTCGTTGTGAATGATGATGTCAGGAGCGCCCAGATGCAGCAGCCTCTTCAGCCTATTGTTCCGGTTGATCACCCTGCGATACAGGTCGTTGAGGTCACTGCTGGCAAACCTCCTGCCATCCAACTGCACTATAGGCCTCAGGTCCGGGGGCAGCACAGGAAGGACGGTCAGTATCATCCATTCCGGTTTGTTCCCACTGCGTCTGAAGGCCTCCACTACCTGGAGGCGTTTGATCGCCTTCTTTCGCCGCTGGCCCGATGCAGAATCGATCTCCTGATGCAACTGGTCATGCAACTCGTCAAGATGGATGCTCTTGAGGATCGACAGGATACCCTGAGCACCGATCCCCACTTCAAACACGATGGGATACTTCCTCTTGAGTTCGCGATACCTGGTCTCGGTCAGCAGCCTGAGGTAGACTATCTCTTCCAGCTCACGAGCCCTGTTCTCGAGGTCTCTGTCAAGGCGCATCTGCTCCTCGGGGTCCATCTCCTCGTTCTGAGCCAGCTCCTGCCGGTCCGACTGAATCTGCGCCAACAAGTCCTGCTTGGCCTGTTCATCCACCCTGGTGATGATGTATTGGGCAAAGTAGATAACGCGCTCCAGGCTCCGAGGCGATATGTCAAGCAGCAGACCAATCCTGCTGGGAATCCCCTTGACAAACCAGCTATGCGCCACAGGCGCAGCAAGCTCGATATGGCCCATGCGCTCGCGCCGCACCTTGGAGTAGGTCACCTCCACCCCACATCTGTCACAGACCACACCCTTGTACCGCACCTTCTTGTATTTCCCACAGTAGCACTCGAAGTCCTTCGTGGGACCGAATATCCTCTCGCAAAAGAGGCCGTCCCGCTCTGGTTTCAGACTGCGGTAGTTGATGGTCTCCGGCTTGGTGACCTCTCCCCAGGACCAACCCCTGATCCGTTCCTCTGATGCCAGAGATATCCGTATTCCGGTAAGGCTGTCAGCGCTTGTCAAAGCGATCCCTCCTTGAGACACCAGTTGTCAGGCCGCAGGCAATCAGCTCGCCTCATCATGAGATAACTCCACTGCCAATCCCAGGCTCTGGAGTTCGTGCACCAGCACGTTGAAAGACTCAGGCAGACCCGGCGGATACACATCCTCGCCTTTGGTGATTGCCTCATAGGCCTTGGCACGCCCATTTATGTCGTCGGACTTAATGGTAAGAAGCTCCTGAAGCGTGTGCGCCGCCCCATAAGCTTCCAAGGCCCAGACCTCCATCTCTCCGAAGCGCTGTCCACCGAACTGCGCCTTGCCGCCCAGGGGCTGTTGAGTGATGAGGGTGTACGGCCCCGTGGACCGTGCATGAACCTTGTCCTCCACAAGATGGATGAGCTTCATCATGTACACGTAGCCCACCGTCACGGGCTGATCAAAAGGCTCACCTGTACGCCCGTCATACAACTCAGTCTTGCCGTAGATAGGTGGAGACACAGCTCTCTCCTTGCATACCGCCGCCACTTGGCGGCCCACATCCTCGACGCTCCAGCCGCTGGCATCGAGACCCTGTTGTCTCAGCCAGACACGCAGGCAGACATCCCTGGCAACACCAGAGCGTTGCTCGTCGAACACCGAATCTCCATCGAACCCCTGGTCAACCAGCCAGGCTTTCGCCCTCTCCTTCTTCTCCCCCACTGTGAGGCCAACGTCAATTCCAGAAGCCTGGCGCATCAACCAGGCTCTAGCGAGACTATCCTCTGTCTCCTCATTGGTGGCCCCCTCAAACACAGGGCAATCTGCCTCGAACCCGAGCTCATGAGCTGCCCAGCCAAGATGCGCCTCGTATATCTGCCCAAGGTTCATTCTCGAAGGGACCCCAATAGGATTCAGAACGATCTGCACTGGCGTCCCATCGGGAAGAAATGGCATATCCTCCTGAGGAAGAACCCTGGCAATCACTCCCTTGTTGCCATGCCGACCAGCCAGCTTGTCCCCCACCGAGACCTTCCTCTTCTGGGCCACCCAAACCCTCACCAGCCGGTTCACACCCTCCGGCAGTTCATCCCGATTCAAGAATATCTTCACCCCAATGACAAGACCCCTCTCCCCGTGCGGGACCCGGAGAGAGGTATCCTTCACCTCCCTGGCCTTCTCACCAAAGATCACCCTCAGCAGTTTCTCCTCGGCACTGAGCTCCGTCTCACCCTTGGGCGTTATCTTGCCCACCAGGATGTCACCTGACTCCACCTCTGCGCCCACGGTCACAATGCCTTCTTCGTCCAGGTTCCGAAGACTCTCTTCCCCGACGTTGGGTATGTCGCGGGTAACCTCCTCCGCACCTAGCTTAGTCTCCCTCGCCTCCACCTCATACCTCTCAATATGAATCGAGGTGAACTTGTCTTCCCGTACCAGCTCCTCTGAGATCACGATAGCATCCTCGAAGTTGTACCCTTCCCAGCTCATGAAAGCGCATAATACGTTCTGCCCCAGAGAAAGCACTCCCCGATCCGTGGCCGAACCGTCGGCCAGAACATGGCCGGGCTCGACGATATCTCCCTTGCTAACGACCGGCTGCTGGTTAACGCACGTCCCCTGGTTGGTCCGCACGAACTTCATCAGCGCATAGACGTGGTCTTCTCCGGCACTGTCCCGCACCACTATCTCGGAGCCCATCGCAGAGACAACCTCACCGCCATACTCAGCCACGACCACCTGCCCACTGTCTCGGGCCACCTGCCGCTCCATGCCCGTGCCAACCACTGGTGACTCCGGACGCAACAACGGCACAGCCTGGCGTTCCATGTTTGACCCCATCAAGGCACGGTTGGCATCATCGTGCTCCAGGAAGGGGATCAATGACGCGGAGACACCTACAATCTGCTTGGGAGACACGTCCATCAGATGGACTTCTTCAGGCGTAACAATCCGGAACTGGCTGCCATCCCTAGCCTCAATCTTGTCGTAAGCGAATTCATCATTGTCGCTAAGCGGCGAGTTCGCCTGCGCAATGACGAATTCGTCCTCTTTGTCGGCGGGCAAGTACTCGATCTCCCTGGATACGAACGGTGCCACGCCTATCTCCCTGGCTGACAACCCCGCTATCCGTTTCGCGAGTTTGGCGGTCACACGGCTGCCCGCTCGAGCCACCACATTCCCCTCATCGTCCACTACCGGCTGCCTCAAGGTCCTGCCAAGAAGGCTCTGGTACTCGTTCGGCACCGAGCGCACAACCCTCCGATAGGGTGTAGTAATGAACCCGTAGTCGTCGATCAGGCTGTAGCTTGCCAGGGATGCGATGAGCCCGATGTTTGGCCCCTCGGGGGTCTCAATGGGACATATCCTACCATAGTGAGAGTAATGTATGTCCCGCACTTCGAAGCCTGCCCTCTCCCTTGACAGCCCCCCAGGCCCCAACGTGGACAGCCTGCGCTTGTGTGTCAATTCCGACAGCGGGTTTGTCTGGTCCATGAACTGGCACAACTGAGACCCTCCGAAGAACTCTCTCACAGCGGCAATGATGGGGCGGGTATTGATCAGCGCGTTCGGCGTAACCGTCTCCGGGTCAACGATGCTCATCCGCTCCTTTATCATCCGCTCGAGATTGACCAGGGCTATGTTGAACTGGTTCTGGATCAACTCGCCAACTGTGCGAAGTCGCCGGTTGCTCAGGTGGTCGATGTCATCAGCCGGCTCAACACCGTTGTTCACCATGATTATGTGTTTCACGATGGCGACCAGGTCGTCTCTGGTCAAGGCCAGGCCAGAGGCCTTCTCCCCCGAAGGAAGGTGCCCCAATCGCTTGTTCAGCTTGTAACGGCCCACCTTGCCCAGGTTGTAGTGCCTGGGATTGAACAACATGTTGTTGACCAGCGTTCTGGCGCTGTCAGGATTGGGCAAGTCGCCGGGCCGCAAGCGTCGGAATATCTCGAGAAGAGCGTCGTTTTCGCCCTTGACCATCTGGTCTTGCTTCATGCTCGCTTCCACAAAGGAGTGGCCGTCGACGCCATCAACGTCCCGGAACAACTGCAGCAGTTCCTCGTCGTCGCTGTAGCCAACAGCGCGGAGAAGAGTGGTCACCAGAAACCTACGCTTGCCGTTGACCTTCACCCAGATGAGGCCCTTGCTGCTGGTCTCGAACTCAAGCCAGGCACCGTGCTCAGGGATGAGCTTGCCGCAGCACAACTCCGCTCCACTGGCTATGTCCGGCTCGAGCGTAAGGTACAGCCCTGGGGACCTAATGAGCTGGCTCACCACCACTCTCTCAGTTCCGTTGATTATGAAGGTACCGGTGGGCGTCATCATTGGGATATCGCCCATGAATATGTTCTGCTCCTTGATCTCGCCCGATTCCCTTACCCTCAACTGTACTTTCGCATAGAGTGGGGCCGCGTAGGTCAGGTCCCGCTCCCGGCACTCCCTAATGCTGTTCTTGACCGGGCCGAACTCGGAGTTGATGAACCGTAGTTCAAGCCGTGTGCCGGTGAGATCCTGCACGGAGAGCCCTTCCATCAAGTCCCTAAGCCCCTGCTCCTGGAAACGACGGAAGGAGTTGAACTGGACTTGAATCAAGCTGGGTATTTGAAGGACAGGGGCAATCCTGCTAAAAGACCTCCGTGATGACTCTGCCTGAGACAAAGATATGGACATGCTAATACTCATGCCTCCACTAAGAGTAGTTTCAAGGGCGCGAAATGGCTAAAAGAGGGTACAAGAATACACGACCACAAGGCGGAAGTGGTTAGAGGAATGTGTTTGCACGGCAATAGAGCATTATAGGCTGTCGCAACACCTTTGTCAAGCGCTCGTATTCACTCAGCTAAAATGTTACTGGACGGGCACGGTTCACTCAGCTAGAAATGTTACTGAGGAGGACCATGCCGATTGAAGACAGAATGACGGTAGATGAACGAAGGAAATATCTCAAGCTTATGGCCCCCCGGTATGTTAAGGCGGGAATGAGAGAGCGGAGCGAGTTGCTGACGGAGATGCAGGCGGTGACGGGACTGCATCGGAAGAGCTTGCTGCGCCTTCTACACGGGCCGACTCTCAATCGGGCGCCGAAGAGGCCACGATTGCGGCGGAGGCGATACGG
>Ga0180432_10004559_pt1 | contig 18896 bp, 14 predicted proteins | sample SS_ome_10_FD_132414 | JGI IMG/M metagenome (GOLD analysis project Ga0180432, IMG submission 132414) | Hypersaline lake sediment archaeal communities from the Salton Sea, California, USA - SS_1_MS_2 metaG | ecosystem: Environmental > Aquatic > Non-marine Saline and Alkaline > Hypersaline >...
AAGATAATCCTCTGTATTGTGATATTTAGTAAATATCCCTTTGCATTTTGAGCAGATGTCAATATTTTCACTCTCTTTTTCGTTTGGTAAAGCAAGGAAAGCCTCATGTGCCATGCTATCTAAAGCATCCCACCAACATTCTGGTGTATTCAGCAAACTACTCGAAGGTCTATAGGCAAGAAGATTTCGACCTTTTGTTTCTTTTTTGTATGGAACATTATGTTCTTGAAAAAAGGAATATTCACCTGACTTTAATCCCACTGATTGATATTCTGTCAGCCTTTTCCCAGCTTCCTCAGAGAGCACAAAACCAATCCAGTCCTGACCATCAGCCAACTCATAAGCTTTTATGAGTGCACGGCCAAAGAAGATGCCATCTTCTTCATCAGCATAGAACTTTCCGACATGCAAACATCCCCGCATCGGAAAGTGCGGTAACCTTTTTCCAGTAAACATAGCTCTGAAAAAAAAAGCCGAGACTCCTCTTATACTTTGAAACGAATCCATAGAATCATTTTCTGTATAAAATATGAAACTATCCGAGAAAAACTTAAATCTACAGATAGCATTAAATTGTTCACCTTCCTTCCGGGCTTCCTTGAGTTTATCTCGAACAAACTCAACGGGAAAGCTTTCTACCATATTGCTAAAACCAAGTATATCGAAGTATGCAAGCCAGCAATTACCATTAATTATTTTATTATTTTCCATCCAAATTATTTCTCTGCGCTTTCTGAATCCTCTGTGGTTATGTCTTCTTATATCTCTTGACAAACTCTGCGTATTGTTCGGGGGTGTCGATACCGTCACAGGTGTGTTCGACTTTTCCGACTAAGATGCCGTAGTCGTTTTCGATGGCTCGTAATTGTTCGAGTTTTTCGAGTTTTTCCAGCGGGGTTTGTGGCAACGACGTAATCTCCAATAAGAACGACTTGCGATAGGCGTAAATTCCGATATGGCGAAGGTATTGCTTCACGTCTCCGACGCCGGATTTATCTCTGTCGTAAGGAATGGGTGAACGTGAGAAATAAATTGCTTGTCCGCAGTTAGCATTTAGCGGATAGCGTTTAGCGTTTAGTTCTTTCCTATCCGCTCTACGCTGTACGCTCGACGCTACTATGACCTTGACGATATTCGGGTCAGTTACCTGCTCAACGGTTTGGAATTCCGCTGCGAGCGTTGCCATTAGATAATCGGGATGGTCAATCAATAGCTTTGCTAAATAATCAATATTGTCGGGATCGATCTCCGGCTCATCACCCTGGAGATTCACGACAATGTCATTAGCGTTTAGCGTATAGCATATAGCATATAGATTTTCTTTATCGCCACTATCCGCTATCCGCTGTCCGCTATCCGCTATTTTACCGACGGCTTCCGCGATGCGGTCTGTGCCGCTCTGATGCTCAGGCGAGGTGAGAACGCATTCGGCACCGAAGGTCTTCGCGGCTTCGACCACCTTTGGGTCGTCGGCAGCGATGAGGACCTTCTCCGGCAATTTGGCTAAGCAAGCCCGTTCGTAGGTATGTTGGATGAGATATTTTCCCGTATCTTTGGCGAGAACTTTACCGGCGAATCGAGTCGAACTGTAACGCGCCGGTATGACCGCTAAAACCTTCACTCTTTACTTTTGCCTTTACGTCACCAAAGCTTTATCACTTCTGGGCGAGTTTACCTCATTCAGGGATTTTAGAACCACGATGCCTGTGCGGCCTAAAATTCCAACTGGGCACTTATTTTAATATGAAAATCGCCCCCCGTCAACACGTATGATGGGAAAATTCGTTTTTATTGACGATCCGCGATTAAATCTTTATCATTATCCCGAAAATTAAATGTAAAAGGAGCCAAAATCATGAAACAGATTATTGGAGCACTTGTCCTTGTCGCTTTGATTGTGGTGCTGACTACCATCGGGTGCAAGCAAAAGAACGAAGCAGAAGAAAAGTCCGGGAAGATTCAAATCGCCGTTATTCCGAAGGGAACGACGCATATTTTCTGGAAGTCGATTCATGCCGGGGCGGTCAAGGCCCAGGAAGAACTCAAAGCCGGGGGTGTGGATATCGAAGTGATCTGGAAAGGACCGCTCAAAGAGGACGACCGCGAATCGCAAATCCGGGTTATGGAGGACTTCATCACGCGAGGCGTTACCGGGATTGTGCTGGCGCCGCTGGACGATGCGGCTTTGCGCATGCCGGTCAAAGACGCCGTCGCGAACGACATCCCCGTCGTCATCATCGACAGCGGCCTAAAAAGCGAAGATTACACCAGTTTTGTTGCGACGGATAACTACATCGGCGGAAAAAAGGGCGGCGAACGCCTCGCCGAGATCCTCGGCGGTAAGGGCAAGGTCATCATGCTGCGCTACCAGGAAGGCTCGGCCAGCACGATGAACCGCGAGCAGGGCTTCCTGGACGTGTTGAAAGAGAAATACCCGGAGATCGAGGTCGTCAGCGCCAGCCAGTACGGCGGCGCCACCACGGAGAGCGCCTACACCGCCAGCGAGAATCTGCTCTCGCCATTACGCAAACCCGACGGGAGCCTGACCATCGACGGCATTTTCTGCCCGAACGAATCCACAGCTTTTGCGATGTTGCGGGCGCTGGAAGACGGCGGCTTTGCGGGCAAAGTTAAATACGTCGGTTTCGACAGTTCCGACCGGCTCGTCATGGGCCTGAAGAACGGTTCGATCCACGGACTCGTTTTGCAAGACCCGATCAATATGGGTTATCTGGGCGTCAAAACCGTTGTCGCTCACCTGCAAGGACAAAAGGTGGAAAAACTCATCGACACCGGCTCGGCCGTGGCGACGCCTGAGAACATGGACGATCCGAAGATCAAGAATCTGCTGGAGCCGGACTTCAAAAAATGGCTGGATCAATAGACGCACACGAACCCGTGATTCGGCTCCAAATGCAAGGGGTCTCCAAGCGCTTCGGGGCGACCGTCGCGCTGGAGGACGTCGGGATCAAAGTCGCCGCCGGCCAAGTGCATGCGCTGGTCGGCGAGAACGGGGCCGGCAAGAGCACGCTCATGAAAGTGTGCTCGGGGGCCATTAAACCCGATGCAGGCCGGATGGAATTGGACGGCGCGCCCTATCGGCCCGGCAATCCTCTCGAAGCCCGGCAGGCCGGGGTGGCGATGATCTATCAGGAATTGTCGCTCACGCCCCATCTTAACGTCCAGGAAAACATCATGTTGGGCATGGAACCGACAAAGCTGGGCGTGGTGCGCTGGAAGCAAGTCCGGGAACGGGCTATCGAAGCCATCAAAGAATTCGACAATCCGGAATTGACACCGGATGCGAAAGTCAGCAAATTGTCGGTCGGCTCGCAACAATTAGTTGAAATTGCGCGGGCCTTAGCCATCGGCTGCAATGTGCTGGTGTTGGACGAGCCGACGAGCAGCTTGACGCAGCAAGACGTGGAGCGGCTCTTCGAGATTATCGGCCGGCTCAAACAACAGGGCAAGGCTATCGTCTATATCTCGCACTTTATCGAAGAAGTCAAGCGCATCGCCGACCGCGTCACCGTCCTGCGGGACGGAAGGGTCGTCGGCACCAGCGATGTGGAGGCGATTACACCCGACGAGATCGTAGCCTTGATGGTCGGAAGACAGGTGGAAGAACTTTACCCGCGCTCGGAACGGAAACCCGGAGAGGTCGTTTTAGAGATTGAAGATCTGGCCGGGGTGGAAAAGCCCACTTCAGCGTCTCTGAAACTGCGGCGAGGGGAAGTCTTAGGTATCGCCGGACTGGTGGGCGCGGGGCGAACGGAGATGTTGAGGAGTTTGTTCGGATTGGACCCGGTTAAAAAGGGCCGGATTCGATTGGGCGTGTATTCGGGGCCGGCATCACCGGTCAGACGCTGGATGCAAGGGGCGGGTCTGCTCAGCGAGGATCGAAAGGAAGAAGGTCTTGCCCTTGCCTTGAGCGTGGCGGATAATGTCACGCTGTCTAAACTGGATGGCTTTGGCCCGTTTCGGTTTGTTTTACCGAGTCGCCAGGACAAGGCCACCCGGCGATGGCTACAAAGATTAGACATTCGTTGTCGCGGTCCCCGGCAAACCGTTGGATCTCTATCGGGCGGGAATCAGCAAAAGGTCGCACTCGCTCGATTGCTTCAGCACGATGTGGATGTGTTGCTTCTCGACGAGCCGACTCGCGGTATCGACGTCGCGGCTAAAGCGCTCGTGTATAAGCTCATCAACGATCTGGCTACCGGCTCGGAAGCCGAGGGCCGGGAGCCTAAGGCAATATTGATGGTCAGCAGCTACCTGCCGGAGTTGATGGGTGTTTGCGACCGCGTGGCGGTCATGTGCCGTGGGAAGTTGGGTCCGACGCATCGCATCGATGAAGTGAACGAACACGAATTGATGTTACAGGCTACAGGCCAGGAAGTATAAATAAAGGAATCACGAAATTCTAAACTCTAAATCCTAAACAATGTTCCAAATTGCTAATATCCAATGACCAAAATGCGACACAGAGCTCTGCCGTTTTGAACGTTTGAATTTCGGTCATTAGGATTTGTTTAGGATTTAGGATTTAGATATTAGGATTTGAAGTATGGAAAAATCTCAATTCTTCAGTAATTGGCGAGGCTGGCTCAACACCCTCAGCCCGGTCCTCGCTCTTTTTGCCGTGTTCGGACTGTTCGTGCTCATCGCTCCGTCCAGCTTCGCCTCAGCACGCAATATGGAAACGATCGCCCGCCAGACCGCCATTGTCGGCGTGGCGGCTTTGGGGATGACAATGGTGATTATCTCCGGCGGGATCGATCTGTCCGTCGGCTCGATTGTCGCGCTGAGTACGGTGGTCATTGCCTGGCTTCTGCGCTACACCGGCGCCAGTCCGATCATGGCGGCGCTCGGAGGCGTAGCCGCATCGGCCTTGTTCGGGCTGATCAGTGGAATCTTAATCACCCGGCTGCGCGTCGTACCGTTCATCGTGACTTTGGGCATGATGCTCGTCGTCCGCGGAGCGGCCAAAGGTATCGGTCAGGAGCAGAAAATCGACGTGGACCCGGCCCGGTTAGCCTGGCTGGACGATTTGCTGGCGACGGTCCCGCAAGAGCGAAGCTGGATGCTCCTGCCGCCGGGTGTATGGATGATGATCTTTTTAGCGATAGCGATGGCTGCTCTGCTGCGCTACACACGGCTGGGCCGGCACACGTTTGCCCTTGGCTCGAACGAACAAACGGCCCGATTGTGCGGTGTGGCCGTCGAACGCGTTAAGGTATTGGTTTATACGCTCTGCGGAGCCTTTGCGGGCTTAGCGGGATTGATGCAATTCTCCCGCTTAACGGTCGGTGATCCAACCGTAGCCGTAGGGCTGGAGCTGAACGTCATCGCCGCGGTCGTCATCGGGGGCGGCAGCCTGAGCGGCGGCGAAGGCTCGATCCTCGGCACCCTCGTCGGAGCGTTGATTATGACCGTGATTGCCTCCGGCTGCACACAGAGAGGCTACCCCAACTGGGTCCAGGAAATTATCACCGGCGGGATCATCGTGATCGCCGTAGCGCTCGACCGATTGCGACATCGACGGACATCGTAATCTCGGCGCTCGATGCCAGATTCTCGATTCTCGCTGGGTGGCAGACTCAAGGCCGTAGGTTCTGATCCTGGCTGGGAATATCCATCCCCAAGCTTCGCTTGAGGCTGCCACCCAGCATGTTTTTGCTGGAAGGACTTAAAAAAAGGTGCGGGGGAGAGGAATCGAACCACCTCCTTCGTTCGTCTTGGAACAGGTTCGGCTCTTTACTCATGTCCATCCTTCGTCTGGATTGGAAGTGTCCCACCAGGCCCGCACGAACGCCACCCCGCACCAAACGCGTGAAGATACGATTGGATTCTTCATGAGAATCTCCTTAACGAAATAGAATACCACGAAAATACTCACTTCCAATCCGACCGAGATGTCAACATAAGCCTCAAGACTCACCCGTAATCCCAAGCTCTCTAAGGGCAACTGGAAAAATCCAAGATTTGGGCCTTATCATCATCGATAATATGTCAATAATAAGCATTATTAGTTGTGTGCCCTGTCGCTCTTAATGGGGCAGTGAATAACCAAGATACGACCAATCGCCCCCCCTCGTTTATGACAACGAGAATCCCATTCCTTTCAAAACCCATCGTGTTGTCGACTTGTCAAGTGCGGCGGCACGTCCCTTGATACCACGTAAGTCACCAAAGGGCTTGAATCCCGCGATGTCGTTAACAAATTTGTTATAGGATTGTGCAAATTCGAGCACCTGCACAATTGCCATACGTATGTTTATATCCAAAGGTCTTTTTCCGTGCATTACTTTATCTCGAACCTTTTCTGCTTCTTTGAGCGATCCACGTACACTCCCTTCTATTGGTTTTCCAAAAACGTGCTTGAACAAAGTTTCGAAGCCCTCACGTGTCAGATGATGAGTACTGACTGCGCTTTTGCTCAGATTAGCATTTCCCCTATGTAGCTTGATAATTCCTCAGTACAGTGTCATGTTCTGTGCCAGTTCTACACGTGCAAACGCATAAGCGCAACTATCTGTATTACTTGTTTTCTTGGCTTTGGTGGTTTGATTCGCAATAGGTGGCGAATATCTGCGCCAATTGGTTTTATCGGCTGAAAAGAGGTGTGGGATAACCAGGATTTACCGGATTTTTCAAGGGGCATGGGAAAGGATTGTATTTCTTAACAGGTTTAACGGGAGTTAGAGGCATTGTCATTTCGACCGGAATCCAGATGAAATCGGGATGTAGTGGAGAAATCTGAGTTCGAGCAGTATGAACTATACAATCATTAGACAGATTTCTCGACTTCGCTGCGCTTCGCTCGAAATGACAATCGGCCAGGTGCGATGAATCGCATCGGCTATGTACAAAGAACGATGAAGAAAGTACAATATATTCGGTGCCAAGTTATAATTGTTTGGTTCGCTTCGAGCATCTGATATCGAGGATCGAGAATGATAGTTGGCGTGATGACAGCACATTTGTCCCTGCAGGGGATCGGCTCGCTGAAGGGTAAACGAAGTATCGTTAAAAGCCTGATCGGGCGGCTCAAGAGCCGGTTCAACATCTCTGTTGCGGAAGTGGATCATCAGGATAGTAAAACCATCGCCGTGATCGGGATCGCCACCGTTAGTAATGATTCACGCTTTATCGACCAGCAATTCGACGCGATTCTCAGTTTCATGCGCAACGACGGCCGGTTTTATCTCGGACAAGTTGAACGGGAAACCTTTTAAAATCAAAAATTAAATATAAAATATCAAAAATGCGGAATCATCGCTCTGCGATGATGACTTCCATAATTTTACACTTTGAATTTTGATATTTGATTTCAAGCCGTATCACAGGATTTTATCAATTACGAATGCGGCGTGAAGAAAGATATCCATCGCGATGGTCGAACCGAGAAGCAACTGACGGAGCAGTTTCAAGCGCAATCGTGCTCGCACGATAAAGAAAAGAATCCCCATCATGACCGCGCCGAGCAGATATATCTTTCCGGACTCGAGGAACAGCCGGGCATAGCCCGCCGCCAATCCGAAGATGATTTGGAAATATTTCGTCGCCAATAGCAATGCAAAAATCGCCAGTATGCCCATCACAATAGCGGACAGCATGATCCATTTTCTATCGGCATAGCCGGCACACGCCAATCCCTGCATCCCCGCGCCGATAACGATCGAACCGCACAACATGCTGAAGGCAAGCCAGATGATGGGGCTGATGTTTAGGAGCGGGCCCAGGAAAGCCAATACCGTACCGACAGCGAAAACGATCATGATGCTGATCCGCCGGGCGTTCAAGAGCATGACAAAGCCCATCGTCAAAGCTGATATGGGAATATGATAGAACCCCAATAGGGTCATTTGGCGCTTGGCGGCCACAAGGGGAGCCATCAAACCGATTAAATCCACAGGCTGTAATTGAAGCCGGATCGGGATTGGGTATAAACGGAAATGAGTAGCGACTTGAAAAAATAACACGACCGCCGCAAAAGGCAAAAGGGCAAGCGGCACACGCAACCACCGCCACTTGCCTTTCGGGCCGAATGCCGCCGGGCAGAAAAGCCAGGGGATGATCGCCATCAGCAGCCCGGCTGTCGGATGGAACTTGAGCAGGCCGAGGGAGTACGGCCCGAAGCCGTAAAGCGCCCCCGCGAAGAACGACTCGATAAATCCGGCCACCCAGCGCCGGCTGAGCACGTAACAACCCAGCGAGGCCAAACATGTGCTGAGAACGAACACATCCCGGAGTTGTAGGGCATGGAGGCCTTTATAGTAGGGTCGATACAGATAGGTCGCGAATACAAAATAAACTAATGCAGCCCCGGCAACCTTCGTGTGCTTTGTCATCGCCCACCGCGTCATTTCAGAACTACTTTGCCGGTCCCGGTGGTTATCCTGCCGATGCGATAAACCGTCTGGCCGTACTTCGTGAGTTTCTTCGTTATCGAGTCCGCGAAATCCTCTGCGACGATCAGGACATAACCAATCCCCATGTTGAAGACCCTGAACATCTCCTCTTCCTCGACAGGCCCTTCAGCCTGCAAGAAAGAGAATATCTTCGGTACCGGCCAGCTCGATTTCTTTATCACGGCGTTGCAATCCTTCGGCAATACGCGCGGGATATTGCCCACGAGGCCGCCGCCGGTAATGTGCGCCATGGCGTGAACGATCCTCTTGACCTTGTATTGTGACAGCAGCTTGACGATGGATCGAACGTAGATACGCGTCGGCTCCAGCAGTACATCGCTCAACGTCGCGCCGCCCAGTTCGGCCGGGGCATCGGTCATTTTGAGCTTGGCCTGTTTGAAGCAGATATTACGAACGAGCGTGTAGCCGTTACTGTGCAATCCGCTTGAGGCCAGACCGAGAATCACATCGCCCCGAGTGATATTCCGGCCCGTGATGATCTTCTTACGCTCGACTACTCCGACGGCGAATCCCGCCATATCGAAATCGCCGACGGCATACGTATCGGGCATCTCGGCCGTCTCGCCGCCGATCAGCGCGCATCGAGCCTGGCGACACCCGGCGGCTACGCCTTTAACGAGCTCCGCGACGAAGGCCGGTTCCAGCTTGTGGACTCCCAAATAGTCCAGGAAGAACAGCGGCTCGGCGCCCTGCACGAGCATATCATTGACATTCATCGCCACCAGGTCGATGCCGACGGTGTCGTACTTCTGTATTTCCGCCGCCAATTGCACTTTGCTGCCCACGCCGTCCGTGCAGGCTACGAGAACCGGATTCTTGTAGTTTCGTCTGAAGAGCTTCTCATCGTAATCCAGACGAAACATCCCGGCGAAGGCGTTTGGCATTTCGATAACCCGCGGTCCGAACGTGCTGGCGACTGCCGAGTAGATCTGCTGCACCATCTGATCGTTGGCGTCAATACTCACCCCGGACTGTTCGTAGCTAACGTATTTACTCATATCCTCATGGAATACAAAGAAAACTCGGTTACCTCAATCAAAAGCCACAATCGAGAAAATGTCCAAAGTTTAAAGTGACTAAAGTGTCTAAAATAGAAATTCACTTTAGCTCACTTATTGGACGGCGTCAAACATACGCATCTGGTATCGTTCCAGAGTGGATTTGCCGGTCGTTGTATCGATGGGTATTCTGTAATTGCCGCTCCAGCAGGCCGAGCAATAGTGATCCGCCGGTAACGTCGCACACGACAGCATACCGTCGAGCGATATGTAACCCAAGCTATCCACTTCAAGAAATTCTGCAATCTGTTTCAAGTCCCGACCGTTCGCTAAAAGCTCTTCCTTGGTCGGAAAATCAATGCCGTAGAAACAAGGAAATCGGATCGGGGGGCAACTGACCCGCATATGAATTTCTTTCGCCCCGGCCTGGCGCAGCGTTCTGATCTTGCCCCGCGTCGTGGTACCGCGAACAATCGAGTCGTCCACCACCACGATGCGCTTGTCCTTGACCACTTCATTAACCACCGCCAGTTTGAGCCTCACCTCAAGCTCCCGAAGCTTCTGGCTCGGTGAAATGAACGTTCGGCCAACGTAGTGGCTCCGGACCAATCCCATATCGAACGGTGTCTTGCTCTGTTCGGCGTATCCGACCGCCGCCGACGTTCCCGAGTCCGGCACCGGGACCACCACATCGGCCTCCACCGGATACTCGGTCGCAAGCCGTCGGCCGAGTTTTTTTCTGAATTCGTGCACGTTTTCGCCAAAAAACGTGCTGTTCTGTTTGGCAAAATAAACATGCTCGAAGATGCAATGGGCCGGCGTGACGATCCCGGGCGTCACGAAAAACCGGCTGTGCAAACCGTTTTTATCCAGCCGAACGATCTCGCCCGGCTCCACTTCCCGAACGAATTGCGCCCCGACGGCATCGAGCGCACACGTCTCGCTGGCGACCACATACGCCCCCTCCTCGGTTTGCCCGATACATAAAGGCTTGATACCATGGGGATCGCGGGCGGCTTCGATATGATCCGCAAACAGAAAAAGCAGACTATAGGCTCCCTGCAGATGACTCAAAACATGGGCCAGGGGATCGGGTTTGCTGATATGGGTGGGTTTGGCGAGCAGATGAATGATAACCTCGGTATCGCTGGTCGATTTAAAGATACTACCGAAGGCTTCATATTCGTCGCGGAGTTGCATTGCATTGATGAGATTGCCGTTATGGGCCACGGCCACCTGCCCCCGCGAGTACTCCGCCAGGAGCGGCTGACTGTTCGTGGCTCTCGTGGCGCCCGTCGTCGAATACCGCACATGGCCGATGGCTATCGGATTTGACAGTTTTTCAAGTATCCCACTGCTGGCCCGGAAGACGCGTCGAACCATCCCCATCCCCGTATAGCATTGGAGCGTCTTGCCGTCGCTGGAGGCGATGCCCGCCGATTCCTGGCCGCGATGCTGGAGGCTGTGCATGCCGAAATAGGTCTTGCTGACGGCCTGGTCATCGCCAAAAATACCAAAGAGGCCGCAATTTTCTTTTTTTTCGGAACTCATAAATCAATTCTCATTTGTTTTTAGGAAATTGTCAATTCAAAACCGCCCCATGCTCCCCCTTTTCTTCTATGTCGTCGGATTGAAAATGTTCGCGCAATAAGCGCAAAGTGAATTTTACCCTGAATCGGGATACATAAATTCCGGCACCCTTTGAAGTTTGCCCTCGGGGTTGACGCACGCCAGTACGCTGCCGGCCTCGGCCAGGATAAGCCCGTCGCGTCCTCGCGTTAATTTATAGGTGTGCTCGACCTTGCCGGCGGTGACCAGCGAACAGGTCGTTTCCAGTTCCAGCTTTTCATCGTATTGTGCGGGCCGGCGATATTTGATCTGGAGCCGGGCCACGACAAAAAACACACCGGCTTTCTCAAGGTCTCGATATGCGAGGCCGTTGGCGCGCAAAAGCTCCGTGCGTCCCATCTCAAACCACACCGGGTAAACGCTGTGGTGAACAACACCGCCCTTGTCGGTCTCAGCGTATCGAGGCACGACGGTTATCTTATGCGTTTGAATCGTTATTCGTTGCGGTAAATTCATGTAGCTCTTGTTATTGCATCCAATTCTTTTCTATTTCTTCGAGGGTTTTACCTTTCGTTTCCGGTACGAATCGACTGACGAAAACGAGTAAGACGACGCAAAAAACGCCATACAACCAGAATGGAAAGGCATGATGGAATTTCTCGAGCAGCCATGAATTCTCTTCCATCATCGGGAACGTTTGCGAAATGACGTAATTCGCTACCCAAAGACACACCGTTGCCATCGCCATGGCTCTGCCGCGAATCCGCGTGGGGAAAATCTCCGACAAAATCACCCAGGTCACCGGTCCGACGGAAAGGGCAAAGCAGGCAATATAACTCAGGATAAAGAACAATATCCACAAATCCGTCTTCTGGGCATACGCCGCCAATCCCATCGCCAAAAGAGATATACCCATCCCCGCCGAGCCGATCATCATGAGGGGCTTTCGACCTAACCGATCCACCGTCCAGATGGCGATCACGGTAAAAGTCAGATTGACCGCGCCGACGATCACCGTTTGAAGGAGCGCGGCATTCGTCTCCGAGCCCATCTTCTTGAAGATTTCGGTGCCGAAATAAAGGAAGACATTGATCCCCGTTACCTGTTGTAAAACGGCCAGGACGATTCCGATTACCAACACGATTTTCATGCCCGGCTGAAATAATTGTTTGAGCGAGCCGCTCTCATGGGCGATGGTATCCTTGATCTCCCGCAGTTCGGCGTTAGCGTATTGCGCTCCGTCAACACGCGTAAGAATCGCCAATGCCTCATCGCCTCGGTTTTGCTTGGTGAGCCAACGGGGACTCTCCGGCACGAAAAAGAGGAAAATCAACAACAGCAACGCCGGCAGCGACTCCGAGCCGAACATCCACCGCCAGCCCATCTCTTGATTCCACGCCGTATTGCCCTGAAGTGCGACGAAATAGTTGACAAAATAGACCACCATGAAACCGGTCACAATCGCAAACTGATTGACCGAGACCATCCGTCCGCGAATCCTCGCCGGGCTGATTTCCGCAATATACATCGGCGAGGACATTGCCGCCGCTCCGACGCCGATACCGCCGATGATGCGGAAAACGATGAACGTCGCGATCTCTTTCGGTATAGCTGTTCCGATGGCGGAGATGAGAAACAGGACGGCCGAGACAATCAGCACCTTCTTCCGGCCCAGCCAGTCGCTGAGCACGCCGGCGAGGGCCGCCCCGATGGCACAGCCAACGAGCGCACAACCGGTCGCCCAGCCTTCGGCGTTGGCATCAAGCGCGAAGTGGTCTTTGAGCGGGCCGATCGCTCCGTTGATGACGCCTGTGTCGTAACCGAACAAAAGACCGCCCAAAGCGGCGACGACGCACACCAATCCCACATACAACAAACTTCCCTTTTCGTTTTCCTGCATTGGCACACCAAAGATTACTCGGGTTCATCCGACGACTTCGGGCAATGTTCCAGGGCATTCTTCAAGGCCCAGTCGATGAACATCGCATGATTGTTGTTCACCAATTTCCCATCGTCTCCCTTACATTTTGCCCTCGCCTCTTCCATTTGCGAGACTACCGGGCAAGCTTTCTTGCCCATGCTCTGCAACTCGCGGGCGGCGTAGAGCACGGTTTCTTCGCGTTCGTCTCCCAGACCATCGGCCAGGACGTCAAGAGCACCCTGGCAATGCCCCAGCTTGCACAGTAAACCGGCGGCGGCGAATCGAACGTTCGGACTCGAATCGTCCAGGAGGGGCTTGAGATCAGTAACAGCAATGCTTGCTTCGGAACCGAGGGCGGTTAGAGCAATCACGCCCCAATAACGAACCGCGCTGTCTGAGTCATTCAGCAATCGCACCATCCTGGGGATACTTTCCGGTCCGGCGCCCGCCAAACCGGCGGCGGCAAGGATGTTCTTGCGTGGAAACTTGCTCGGATCCCGCGCGATGTCGTACGGCGTCGAACCTTCGGCGCGAATGTGCATCTCCGCCTCCGGGAGCAAACCCAGATCGCGCATCTGGAGCATCCAGCGATGGAGCACGTCCCGCATATTTGCGAGAATATGGCGATGTTGCGGGGAATCCGCGAGATTATTGAGTTCGTGGGGATCTTCTGACGTATCGTAGAGTTCCTCGACCGGTTTATCCGGCGCCCAAAGCAAACGCTGATCGGGAGTTAATGGATCCTCCGCAACCACACGCCTTAATTCCAGCATAATCTCCGCCTGATCCGGATATTCACTCGGCTGGATATACGGCAGGTGCGGCATGAAATTGCGGATATATTTGTAGCGATCGTCGCGTACACAACGTGAGAATTCATACGCTTCGTCCACCCGGCTGGACGCGGCGAAAATATACTTTCGCGACCATTTCGCCTTTTGACCAAGGAACGGACGCCCTTGCATATACTTCGGAATCGGCAATTTCGTAAGACTCAACACGGTCGGGGCAAAATCGACGAAGCTCACGAGCTCGTCCACTTTCTCACCCGGCTTTTCCTGCGAGAGATGCTGGTAAGGCGCAGGGAAGCGAACCATCAACGGGACATGAAGCCCCGTATCGAACAGCGTCCTTTTGAATCGAGGAAGACCCAGTCCGTGATCGGCGTAGAAGAACACGATCGTGCTATCCGCCAGGCCGTCGACTTGAAGCTGGTCGAGTAAATCGGCTACCTGTTTATCCAGGAAAGTCATCAAATCGTAGTAGCGCGCCCAGATTTTTCGCACCATCGGCGTATCGGGATAGAACGGCGGCAGGGAGACATCCGCCGGATCGTGACGTTCTTCCGGATCGAGCTTCGAGCTATATTTGTCGAAGAAGTCCTCGTCGGAACCGTTGATCTGCCCCTGGTGCGTCGAAGTGAAATTAAAGACGCTGAAGAACGGCTGGCCGGGCCCGCGCTTGCGCCAATGGGCCTCATGACTGGACTCATCCCAGACATTCACATCCGTGAAGTTATAATCCTTTTTGTAATTGTTCGTGCAGTAATATCCGGCCTCGCGAAGATATTCCGGAAAACACTTGATCGACGACGGCAGTTTGACATCGGAACGTAAGTGTTGAGTACCCAGAGAGGTCGCATAAACGCCCGTAATCAAACAGGAACGGGACGGCGCGCACACCGGCCCCGTTGCAAACGCTTTCGTATAAACGACCGACTCACCGGCCAGCTTATCCAGGTTCGGCGTGATCGCAAAAGAATCGCCATAGCAACCCAGATATGGTGCGCTGACGTCTTCACAGGTAATCCATAAAATATTGGGCGGTCCCTCGGCCGGCGCCACGGACGGCCTTAACATTCCGCGGCATCCCGAAAGGGCGACACCCGACACACAAAGTCCCATTGATTTTAGGAAGCCACGACGCGTACTTACGATACTCATTTGTGCTCTCCTTCTTGAGCTTGGATTATTCAGTCGATACGACGTTGAGATCACGAAGGCTGCGAACCTTTTTACCTTCCACAGCGTCCAATTCGACGACGAGTTGATATTCTCCGGCTTCGTCCGGGATTTTCTGCGTAAATGAGACAACTTCCCGTCCGAGACCCTTAACACGGCATTCGCCGGATTGTTCGGCAATCATCTCCTGTCCGCGCATCAAACGAAAGTGAACAGTCCCTTGCCACTCGGTGTACAAATCGTTAATAACATACGCTTTGAACTCGCGCTCGGCGCCGGCGGGTAGATCACCGCCCCAAAAGTCGATCATTAATCCAACCGGCGAAAAGGCATCACGAACGTACCGCGCGAAGTTGGGTTCGTAGGTCAGGGCTTCCAGGTCGATAAAATGGTCGCTGGTCGCGCCGCCTTCCGGCCTGGGCTTGTCGCCCGCGCGCGAATAACCCAGGCCGCAGAAATGCAGTACGCCGGCACACTCGCGATGCCCCCGCCAGAATTCGGTTAAAGCCGCCAGATAACGCCCATAAAGCGAGAAACGCTCTGCGGCAGTGGAGTTCGGCCCGAGTAGAAGGTTATAAACCTTGTCGGTGAGACAGGTCGTCGTGCCATCGCGATTGATCCATAACCAAGCATACTCATTAATGATAATCGGAAGATCGTAGCGCTTTTGGGCGTCTCGCAAGCGAGGCACACCCGAGGTCTTGGCCAAATCCGACAGATGAAATTCGCCCCGGCCCCATTGAATCGTACTAAACAGGTAAGGATGGGATTCGACGCAATCGGACTCACTTTGCGGCTCGGCCCAGCCGTTCTCCCACGGGCGATTGGACAAATCCAGATGACGCACGGCCTGGAGGGCCTTGCCGGTTTCTTCTGTGACGCTTTCATTCTGTGCGTCCCAGATGACTACGCATGGATGGTTCCATCGCTCGCGCATCCATTCGGTATACTCCGGTATGATTTTTTCGCTGACGGGTTTCTCCGGTGCCTTACTGAGCAGCCAGATGGGGAATTCATCCTGAATCAAAAAGCCCTCTTCGTCGGCGATCTCATACCAAATCTCCGGCGGGAAACCGATGCAATAGCGAATCGAATTCCAGTGCATGCCCTTGAATTTCTGATGCAGCCGCCGTACCCATTCGGCCCGCCAGGGCTTGTCGCCTCGCTCGGCGTCCTCGAAGAAACGATAAATACACACATTCGTTCCCCGCATATAGTACGGCTTTCCGTTCAGAATCGCCCGCCCGGATTCCCGGTCGAATCGAAACGAGCGCATCCCGAATCGCGTCCGCTTATAATCGCCCGCCGTCCAGAGTTCCAGTTCGTAAAGGAACGGATCTTCCGGGCTCCACAGGTGACAATCCTTAATGGGAATCGAGAACTCCACCATCTTTTGCGTTTGTTCAGCCGCACCGGCCAGAGCAACAGCACCGCGACGAACTGTCTCACCCGTTCGAGCTTCTCGCAATCGGAAGCGGATGTCCAATTCCGATGAATCAGAAATATGATCCAATTCCACGACGACCTTGACTCTGCTCTTGGCCAGATTGGGCGCCGTTTGAACATCTACGATGTACGGCGTACGGGTTAATATCAGCTCGACCGAGTCATATATACCGGGAATATACAGATACTTCTCGAAGTCCCATCCCGTCGGCATCCCTTCGGGCAGCGACTCGCGATTCGCCCCGACGCGGACAATCAGCTCATTTGGCTTGCCCGAATCATTAAGGAAATTCTTGACGTTTAAAAGAGCGGGTGTAAAACACGGCAAATGCTCTCCGACGATATGGCCGTTAAGGAACACCTTCGTGCCGTACTTCGCCTTGTGAATTTTCAAGATCGCAATATCCGGGATCGATCCATCCACCGTAAACGTTCGACGATACCAGAAGGCCTCACGCTTCGGACTTTTCTTACCGACCTCTTCAAAGGCAGGCTTCGCCATATCCACCAATCCCGGCACGGGAACCTTATGCAAGAAGTGAACCGGGATCGAATCCATCGGGCCTTCGGCAATATCCCACGAACCATTCAAGTCGATAATGCGTCTGGCCTGTGCTTCGACAGATTCGGCCCGGCCTCCCGGTGTGGCCTTACATCCCGCCACGACAATACTTAAAATCGCTACAAGAATGAGCCTCGTTTGTCCGTACATGGTCAGATTTCCTTTCTGTCATTTCCGCCCCTGAATCCGGCTCAGAGGTCAAGTCAAGACACGTTTCTGCCTAATGCTTCAAACATGGCCAGCACGTTTTCCGTCGGCGTGTTGCATTGGATATTATGCACGGGGTTGAACACAAAACCGTTCTTAGCGCTGAACACTCTCAACCGTTCGGTTACCTCCTGACGCACGTCATCCGGCGTGCCGAACGGCAATGTCTTTTGCGTATCGACGCCTCCCCCCCAGAAAACGATTCGTCCTCCATATTTTTCAACCAGGCGTTCCGGGTCCATACCCCTGGCCGAAGTCTGGACGGGATTGAGAATGTCGAAGCCCGCCTCGATGAACCCTTCGATCAACGGTTCACACCCCCCGCAACAGTGTTTCATCGTTTTCCATTTCGTATGCGCATGAATCCAGTCGGTCAGTTTTTTGCTATAGGGCTGATAAAGCTCGCGATATCCATCGAGGCTGCAAAAGAGCGTATTCTGCGCCGCCAGGTCCGTACCATCGACAAAAACCACCTGCACCTTGTCGCCCACCGCCTGGTAAAGCATCTCGAAATTCTTGAGGGCGACGTCCACCTGGCCCGCAAACACCTCTTTGATATAGTCCTTTCGGGTCACCGTGCTGATATACCACTCCTCGATGTCTCGAATGCCCTTTGGGTCCTTGAGGCCCGGTGCCGGGACGTGCGCGATATCGCCCATCGCGGCGCCCGGAAGGCCCATCGTCACAGCAAGATCGGTATGGTTGAACAGCTTGTTGGCGTGACGCTCATGAAATGCCAGCTCTTCATCGGTTAAGAGCGTAAATTCCTCCAGGTTATCCTTCGGATCGAGCTTTGCCTCGTCGAGTGGCTTTTGGCGTATGATCGCATCAAAATAGAATCCGCCCTGAGGCATTCGCGCTGAGGGTGCGAACGATCCGTCTCCCTGCGGATACTGGACAATACTCCCGTCCGGTTCCGGCTCGGTATTGAATTTGCCGGGAACCAGGACGTTCGTGCCGTCGAACGTTCTCCAGGGCTTGAAGTCGGAATTCCCAAAGCCGAAATGAGTGCCCGTGGCCGGCAGTCTCACGACGTCAATCTCCAGCGCCGCCAGCAAGTCCATCGCCACCTCGCCCAGCATCTGATACGGCTCGTCGACCTTCACCGGCTCGCCCGGCTTATCCAAACCCAGCGCCTGACGCAAATTCGCGATGACACTGACGTGAGCTCCGCTGGTCACCGTCGCGCCCAAATCCACGGGAACACGATCAACCGGCTCGTAGCGAAGGGCGCGAAGCACCCGCTCGCGACCGCTTATCGGTGAGTTAGTATCAACACCACGACTCATACACATTCTCCTACAGCTTCATCAACTGTCTGTTTATACATAATCTTTGACACGTTCGAGTCTTCGTCTGAATGGATGGCCACTTCAAAGCCAAATGCAAAAATCAAAATGTAAAATTAAGGACGTCATCCGCCGAAGGCGGATTCCACAATTTTAATTTCTGATATTTGATTTTTTACTTTTCAGAGCCATCCCCGAAACCTTCGGCTTTGAGGCTGCCGCCCAAATAAGAGCCGACAACCAATAAATTCCTCTATGACAAACAAGGAGTCTTTCAATCTGTCGCCATTCTATCATTTCTTTGGAGTCATGACAAAGGTTGCGTTTTTGTCCAATAATTAATTAAGTGGCCCGTCGGCATTGACGATGGAACATGTGGAAGGATTGACAAATGGGCCCTTGATGGGGATAATGTTCTTATCCGCCCTCGATGAGGGCCTTTTTTGTGTTATTAATAAGAGTTTTGCAAAATTGAAGTTAGGCATACTTTTGGAAAGAAAAAATCTTG
>Ga0180432_10004560_pt1 | contig 18894 bp, 17 predicted proteins | sample SS_ome_10_FD_132414 | JGI IMG/M metagenome (GOLD analysis project Ga0180432, IMG submission 132414) | Hypersaline lake sediment archaeal communities from the Salton Sea, California, USA - SS_1_MS_2 metaG | ecosystem: Environmental > Aquatic > Non-marine Saline and Alkaline > Hypersaline >...
AAGCGCTCGAGCGCTGCTGCTGTTGACTGTCTGCGCGACATGGGCAGGGCCCTTTTCGACTGCTCGAATGTCTATGTACTCAGTCGCAATACCTGACCCCGTTTTCAGTATCTCGCCGATGTCCGATTTTCGGACAGGACTCACCGGGTCTGTGGCGAACTGGGTTTCCTCGACCGGCACACCATCTACCAGCAGGCGGCCCTTCTCCACGGTTCGCCGTATCGCCGGGAACGCCGGACACACTACCGTGTGTACTATCCTGGTCGCGTCGAGCAGCGCCTGGAGCTCTGCCGCGATGTTGCCGCGCAACGTCGAGTCGATCTTCTTGTAGATGAGATAGTCCTGGTAGCGTTCGCCGACGGCCCTGACTCGGCGGTATGCGTCCGTCGCGGCATCTGCGCGGCTGTCCGTGGTAACTACCACCGCATCGGATTCGATAGTGGCGCAGGACGAGAAGGTGATTACCGCCGAAAGACCTGCCTTGGCCAGGCCCACGCCCGTGTCCATCGCGCCTGTCAAATCGTCAGCGATGAAGCAGAAACGCGTTTCTTCGTTCTTGCCGCTCATCTCGAGAGCACACTGTAGATGTACCTGAATGACCTGTCAATGCCGACTACGTGGGCGTATACTCTCGTGTGCCCCCGCAGTGGAGGTTGTAACGAAGAGGAGGAGGACAGGACCATGATTGACGCCCTATTGACCGAACAGGAACGCATGCTGAGAAGCACGCTGCGCGACTTCGTTGAGGCAGAACTCATGCCATGTGTTGACGAGTGGGACAGGCGAAACGAGCTTGCGTATGAGGCATTCGAGAAGATGGCAGGAGTTGGCCTTACCGGATTGACGATTCCGCCGGAGTATGGGGGGCAGGGCGGAAGCCTGATGGACGCTTTCCTCATGTCCGTGGAACTGGCCCGCGCCAGCATCTCGATAGCATCGATCATGGGAACACATCTGGGGCTCGCTCTCAGCGGACTCTATCACTACGGTAACGAAGAGCAGAGGCAGCGTTTCGTTGTGCCCGCAGCGAAAGGTGAGAAACTCTGTGCATACGGGTTGACCGAGAGAGAGGCCAGCAGCGACATCTCCCGGATGTCCACCACTGCAAGGAGAGAGGGCGACGAATGGGTCATCAATGGTGGCAAGTGCTTCATTTCCAACGGCGACACGGCTGACATAGTGCTTCTCTTCGCCACGGTTGACAGGTCACTTGGCAGCAAGGGGATAACTGCATTCGTTGTCGAGAAAGGGACCCCGGGATTTACGATTGGGAAGATCGAAGACAAGCTGGGTATTCGCCACGAGAGCGTGGCTGAACTTAACTTCGATGAGTGTCGCGTACCTGTGGCCAATCAGATTGGAGAGGTAGGGAAGGGCATGCGTATTGCCCTGACGATACTTGATCAAGGCAGGCTCGATGTTGCAGGACAGGGGATCGGCGTCTCGATCGCTGCCCTGGATGCCGCCATTGCGTATGCGAAGCAGAGGCAGCAGTTCGGCCAACCGCTGAGCGAGTTTCAGGGCATCCAGTGGATGCTGGTGGACATGGCTACGCAACTCGACGCTGCATGGCTGTTGGGCTATCGAGCGGCGCGCGTCGCGGATTCCGGCCAGCGCTTCACCAGGGAAGTGGCCGAAGCAAAGCTCTTCTCGGCGGAGACTGCCATGGATGTGACGCGGAAGGCACTCCAGATACACGGCGGCTACGGCTTTATGAAGGACCTCCCTCTTGAGAGGTACTATCGAGACGCTAAGATTCTCGAAATCTACGAGGGTACCAGCGAGGTACAGCGTCTTGTCATCTCCCGCGCACTGCTGGCCTAGAGACGAGAAGCATGTCAGGCGATGACCTGAAACTGGCCGACGTCTACCACGCCCACGTCGGTGACTCGTAGTTCGGGTATCACTGGCAGTGCCAGGAATGACAGCAGCGCGAACGGAGCGGAGGGAAGTGGCCCGAGTTCTCTCGCCGCCGCCTCCACCTTTCGCTGCATGCCCAATACTGCCTCAAGCGGCTCCGGTGAGAGTAGCCCGGCCACGGGAAGTGGCAGAGATGCCATGACCGCGCCTCCCGCACACACAGCGAGACCTCCCTGCATCTGCGCCACGGCACGGATCGCTGAGAGGATATCGTCATCGCAGACTCCGACTGCAACGATGTTGTGCGAGTCATGGGCAACGGAGCTTGCCAGCGCGCCCCTGCGGAGGCGAAACCCCGTGACGAAGCCCTTGCCGACATTGCCGTTCTTCCCGTGTCTCTCGACGACGACAAGCTTCAGTATGTCCCGCTCCGTGTCGGAGACGAACTCGCCATCTGAAGTGCCGGGTTGCAGCATTCTCTTGCGCGTGAGAATCTGCCCTTCCACCAGCTCCACCACTGGAAAAGCCTCGGCCTTGGCTGGAATGGACAGCCTCGCGCTGGTGAGCGTGCCGATGTTCACCGTGTCCGTCAGTTCGCCTCTCGGCGCAGGCAGGGAGGAGAGCATCTTGCCGTCTTCCGCCACGAGTCGACCTCCGTAGAAGACGCGCTCCACACGAAACTCATCGAGATTCGGAAACGTGATGAGATGAGCGAGCTTTCCCGGGGCGACACAGCCCCTGTCGAACAGCCGGAAGTATTGAGAGGGATTGATGGTGGCCAATTGGAGCGCTCTCACGGGGTCCAGGCCGAGGCTGATGGCCCTCCTCACAATGTGGTCGACATCCCCTTGTGAGTCGAGGTCCGATGCGCTTCGGTCATCGACGACGAACATGCACCGGCCCGAGGCGGAGCCGGAGGCCAGAGGAAGAAGCCGTTCCAGGTTTTTCTCCGAGGAACCTTCGCGAATCATGATGTACATGCCTTTGCTCAGCTTCTCCTCGGCTTCTTCCAGCTCTGTGCATTCGTGGTCCGACATGATGCCGGCCGCGATGTACGCGTCGAGGTTGCGACCGCGCACTCCGGGGGCATGCCCGTCGACAATCCTGCCCTTGGCCGCGGCTATCTTGTCGATGACTTCCGGAATACCTGCCAGGACTCCCGGGTAGTTCATCATTTCGCCAAGGCCGAGCACATCATCTCGGGTCAGCAGCTTCTTGATGTCGGCTGCAGCAAGCATGGCCCCTGAGGTCTCAAGCGGCGTGGCGGGCACGCACGATGGCGCCATGAACTTCATGTCCAGCGGAAGCAGCTTGCTCCATTCGATGCAGAACTCGATGCCCGCCATACCCGTCGCGTTGGCAATCTCGTGCAGGTCCGTTACCACAGTCAGCGTTCCCCTGGGTATCACTGCTTCCGCATAGCGCGAAGGGTGAAGCATCGAACTTTCGATGTGCGTGTGGCCATCGATGAGTGCGGGCGCGACATACTCGCCGTTGAGATCGATGACCTCCCGCGCTTCTTCGTGTGTGCCGATTCCCGCGATGCACTGTCCATGTATGAGAATGTTGCCTTCGTGAATCTTGGACGAGAGCACATCGACGATGCGACAGTTCTTGAGAAGCAGGTCGGCCGGCCTCTCGCCTCTGGCAACCGCTATGAGGTCACTGGTCTGTGTCATCGTCCTCCAATGCGCAGATGTCCGGTAGATAGCGGAACTTGTTGTCGAAGTCGAGTCCATACCCCACTATGAACTTGTCCGGCACCGTGAAACCCAGGTAGTGTATCTGCACCGGCGTCTCTCTACGGGATGGCTTGTCCGCGAGGGCGCAGACCCGAGCGGAGCGCGCCCCCAGTTCCAGCACGTGCTGGACAACGTAGGCTACCGTATGGCCTGTGTCCACTATGTCCTCGACGACCAGCACATCCTTGTCCCTCACGTCCACGGTCAGTCCCTGCAACACCGAAGGGCATCGGGAGGATTCGGTACCACTGCCGTAGCTCGATACGGTGATGAAGTCCACCTCCAGCGGCACGCCGAGTTGTCGGACGAGATCGGCCATGAAGATGAACGCGCCTTTCAGGATGCCGACGGCCACGAGGCTGCATCCTGCGTAGTCGAAGCCGATCTGCAGCGCAAGCCTCGTTACGGCTTCCCTGATGTCGCTCCTGGGTATGAGGACGTCGAGTCTGCTGTTCACTGGACTGGTCCCGGTGGCTATTCGGGCTTAAGTATGCCTATGAATGGAAGGTTGCGGTACTCCCCCTGGTAGTCGAGTCCGTAACCGACCACGAACTCATCCGGAATCTCGAACCCGACGTAGTCGAGCTGTACATTGGCCAGTCTCCTCGCTCGTCTGTCCAGCAGTGTGCACACCCTCAGAGACGCGGGCTTGTGCGAGGCAAGGTGCGTGAGCAGGTAGTTCACCGTCATGCCTGTGTCGATGATGTCCTCGACCATGATTACATGCTGGCCGGCGATCGACGAGTCGAGGTCTCTCGTTATCTTCACTACCTCGCCCTCTCCTCCGTAGTGGGAGACGTCCATGAAGTCGACCTTCAGCGGTATCGAGATGCGCTGCATCAGGTCCGATAGAAAGCACAGCACTCCTTTCAGCGCACCTATCAGCACTATCCGTTCTCCCTCGTAGTCTTTGGATATCCGGCGCGCCAGGGTTCGTACTCGCCGTTGGATCTGAGCCTGGCTGTAGAGTATCTGTCCGACGCCCTGCACCTTCGCTTCACCGAGTGGGCCGTATCCGTACTTTTCGAGAAGTTTGGAGAAGTCCTTCCGCGTGATTAGCCTGATGTTCACGTCCGGATACTGTTCCCGCAGTTTGCGGACCTTCCTGTTCTTGGCAGTAATCAACTCCTGCTTCATGGTGGTCAGTTCAACATACATCTCCAACTCGGGCAGGTAGAAGTCGGGCGTGAACATCTGCGAAACCCCGCTTCCGTTGTACGCCAGCGGGAACGAGCGCGGCTCGTAGAGCCAGTCGATCTTGTAGAAGTCCAACAGGCGCGCGAATTCGGCCTCACTCGCGTGTGCGAACTCCGTCGGCTTCAGCGACGAAGAAGTGATCTGCGCAGGCAGCAAGGCGCCGCCACTCTTCGCAGCCTGCGAGTTCACGCGCTCCTTGAACTGTGCGAGCTCTGCACGTTCGAGCACGACCGCGCTGATGCTGGCCGCGCTTCTCAGGAAATCCTTCTCCAGTTCGGTCAGATGGCGGCTGCGGCGCGAGTAGATGCGTAGTTCGCCTATCGTCGTGTTGGCCGAGCGTATCGGAGCGGCAGCAATGAAGATGACGTTCTGCTCCCTTGCCTGCTCGGGGTGCTGCACGCGCTGATCCGTGGGTGCATGCGTGACGACCGCGATGTTGCCCTCAAGGACTTCAGGCAGACTCTTTCGTGCATCGAGAGGGCCCTTGCGTAGGTACAGGTCGTTAAGTCCAAAGGCGCCGACAGTCGTGAGGTAGTCCCGCTTCGGGTTCAGATGCAGTATCCTGCAGCCGCTCATGTCGAGTGCCTTCGCGATTGCTCTGCAGATTGCATTGCAGGTGCGACGCAATGTCAGGTCGGAATTGGCCGCTGCAACAACCTGCTGCACGCCGGTGTAGTGACGGCCACGAGATGTTGTCATCTCCGTTCAGCCACCTGACCTATGAGCATTTCGTGTAGCCGCAGGACGTGCATATGCTGCACCCTTCCTGGTGAACGAGCACACCCCCGCAGTCGGGGCACTGTGAGGCGCTTGTCGCTGTTGTCCGGGGGTTAGCCGTGCCGCCTTCTTCGCCCGTGCTGACGTATTTCTCGAGCACGCTCGCGATAGCGTCGGCGCATGAGGTCACTGCCCTGCCTTGCTCCCAGGAGATCGACGGACAGCGGATGCCCCGAAGGTTCTTGACTATCGAACCTGGATCGAGCCCGCAACGAAGAGCATTCGAAATGAGCCTGCTGGTCGCCTCCAACTGCGCTGCGGCACAGCCTCCTGCCTTGCCAAGAGTGGCGAACGCCTCGCATACCCCTTGCTCGTCGAAGTTGACGGTCACGTACATGTTGCCACAACCGGTGCTCACGCGCTCAGTCACTCCCCTGGTCACCTTGGGGCGAGGCCTCGGAAGCAGAGTGTCCCGCACGGGCTTTGCCTCAGCGGTCGCTCGTCCGGCAGTGAGTACCTGGTCCTGTCGACTACCATCCCTGTAGATGGTTATGCCTTTCAACTTCGACCGGTACGCCTGCATGTATACCGCGGCGATGTCGTCCTTCGTGGCAGAGCTGGGAAAATTGACCGTCTTTGAGACCGCGCTGTCTGTGTGACGCTGGAACGCGGCCTGCATCTTCACGTGCCATTCCGGATCGATGTCGTACGCGCACACAAATACGCGACGGACATCTTCCGGCACCTCTTCCATGTCACCGAGGCGCTTTCCATCTGCCAGAGCTCGCATCAGCCTGTCAGAGTAGAAGCCCCTCTTGCGGGCCACCTCCTCGAAGTAGGGATTCACCTCGAGAAACTCTTCCTTGTCGAGGATGCGACGGATGTAGGTCAGCGCGAAAGTGGGCTCGATGCCACTCGAGCAACCTGCAATGATGCTGAGACTTCCCGTCGGCGCGATGGTCGTCCTTGAGGCGTTCCTGTACCGTTGGCCCCCGTTCTCCACGTAGATACTGCTGCCGAACGCGGGAAAGACCCCGCGTGTCTGGGCCAGTTCCTCTGAAGCCTCGTCGGCGGTCTTTGAGACGAAACCCATTACACGGTCTGCGATTTCGAGTGCCTCTTCGCTGTCGTAGGGTACCGACATCTGTACAAGCATATCGGCGAATCCCATCACTCCGAGTCCTATCTTGCGCGTTGCGAGTGTGCGGTCCCGGATTTCGTCCAGCGGGAAGCGGTTGACCTCGATGACGTCGTCGAGGAAGCGCACTGCGAGACGCACGAGGCTTCCGAGTTTGTCGTAGTCGATGACTGCGCTCTCACTCTCGCTCCGGACCATGTGCGCCAGGTTAATCGAGCCCAGGTTGCAGGATTCGTACGGGAGCAGGGGCTGCTCTCCGCACGGATTCGTACTTTCAATCCTTCCAAGCCGAGGAGTTGGATTGTGGCGGTTCATCTCATCAAGGAAGACGATGCCAGGGTCGCCCGTCTGCCACGCCATTTCGACGATCTCGTCGAACAGCTCCCGTGCGGGCATGGACTCGACCACGCTACCCGTGTGGGGATTGACCAGCTCGAACTCCTTGTCCGACTCAAGCGCTGCCATGAACGCATCTGTGACGCCGACCGACAGGTTGAAGTTCGTAAGCACGCCCGGTTCTCGCTTGATGGAGACGAATCGCTTGATATCAGGATGGTTCACGCTCAGGATCGCCATGTTGGCGCCCCGGCGCATGCCCCCCTGCTTGATGACATCTGTTGTCTTGTCGAATACCTGCATGAAGGAAAGCGGGCCACTGGCAACACCCCCGGTGCTACCCACGCGGTCGCTCTCGGGTCTGAGATGGGAGAACGAAAAGCCTGTGCCGCCACCACTCTTGTGGATGATTGCCGTGTGCTTCACGGCATCGAAGATGGACTCCATGGAGTCATCGACCGGAATGACGAAGCAGGCCGATAGCTGCCCCAATTCACGCCCGGCATTCATCAGGGTCGGAGAGTTGGGCAGAAAGTCGAGGGATGCCATCGCCTCATAGAAGGCCTGTTCCCACCGGGCCACGTCCGCATCGCGGTCGAGAATCGTCTCGGCTGAGGCTATGTGTGTCGCTACTCGTCGGAACAGACTCTCGGGCGTTTCCTGCGCACTGCCATCAGGCCCTTTCGCGAGATAGCGACGCTCCATCACGCGCAATGCGTTCGATGAGAGGCCGGGCACCGTGGAACTGGTTGTCGATTGTGCAGCAGTCACGACCTTCAACCTCTTCTTTCTCGTGGGGGTTCGGTCTGCGCGCACAGTGGGCTCATGTGCGCGTTTCGACACCAGGTCTTCCATGCCTGGGAGCGGCCTCGCCGCTCCCAGGGACTGACTGACCTTCTCGGTGAGCTGCTCGAGCATCTCTCTGTCGCTCACACCGACCGACTCGGCAGCGGAGAACACGGCCTGCGCAACGGCCTCTTCGGTTACCTCAGACTTGCCTTCGGCCTTACCCGTGTTCGCCATGTGCTAGTCATCATCCTTTTTGGCAGGGGCTCCACTCGCATCCCGTACAGTCAGTTCGTCCTGCCTGCGTCTCGTGCCCGGAAAGAGACTCTCCATCGCTTCTCGCAGGTCGCCGATGTCGGCGAACTCGCGATATACGCTGGCGAATCTGATGTAGGCGATGTGGTCCAGCTTTTCCAGCCCATCCATTACAAGGTCGCCAATCATAGTGCTGTGTACTTCGGCTCGACCAAGGCCATGGACCCGGTCCTCGATCGAGTCTATGAGCTTTTCCACCGCTCCCGCCGGCAGTGGTCTCTTCTCGCACGCCTTCCGGATGCCGGACGCAAGCTTCTCTCTGTCGTATTCCTCGCGTCGGCCGTCCTTCTTCACAACAGAGAGGGCATGGGTCTGTACCCGTTCTGAGGTGGTGAACCGGGCGCCGCAGGTCGTGCACAAGCGCCGACGCCGTACCTCATCGTCGAGGCCACGGGAGTCGACAACCCGGGAGTCAATCGCGCCGCAGTACGGGCACTTCACGCCTGAGACCTACCTCTTGTGGTCTAAGGACATTCTAGCAGCACATATAGTGTTGCGGCCAATCGCGATAGAAGAAGAGGAGGGCGACATGTGCCGCCCTCCTCGGTAGTGCAGGACTATTGCCATGAGAGACGAGAGGGTTGAGGGGTTACCTCGGTCTGGCCTCGCATGGCCTGGGCAAACTGGCCTGCCCCGTGCTTCTGGCCGCGACGCAGGAACGAGGGAACGTCAAGCGTATCGCCACCGCCCTTCATGAGCCTGCGCAGTTCCTCCATGTCAGGAGAGCCCTTGCCGTACTGACTCGTGAAGCCGGTCGCGATTACGGTTATCTTGACCTCGCTGTCCATCTTCGGATCGAACACAACGCCGAAGATGATGTTGGCTCTGGGGTCAACGGCTTCACTGATAACACTGGCTGCCTCATTACACTCGAATAGTGTCAGGCTGGGGCCGCCCGTGATGTTGAACAGCACGCCCTTCGCGCCGTTTACCTGCGCGTCCAGAAGTGGACTGGCGAGTGCCGCCTTGGCGGCGTCAACCGCACGATTCTGGCCGTTTCCTCTTCCAACCGACATCCATGCTGGGCCCGCGTTCTTCATGACTGACTTGATGTCTGCGAAGTCCAGGTTGATGAGGCCGGGAACGGTGACGACTTCGGAGATGGCCTGCACGCCCAGTAGAAGTGCATCATCCGCCATGCGGAATGCTGCATCCACCGTCGTCTTGTTGTCGCAGAGCTGGAGCAGTCGGTCATTGGGGATGATGATGAGGGTGTCGACCTTATCGGTCAGGTTCATGATGCCCTCTTCGGCCACCTCGGAGCGGTGTCCGCCCTCGAACTTGAAGGGCTTTGTCACGACGCCGATGGTCAGCGCTCCGGTCTCTTTGGCAGTCTCGGCGACTACGGGGATGCCGCCGGTGCCGGTGCCGCCCCCCATGCCTGCCGACACGAAGACCATGTCCGCGCCCTCGACAACTTCCTGGATGGTCTGTTTGCTCTCCTCGGCTGCCTTCATGCCGACCCTGTGGTCGCCACCGGCACCGAGTCCTCGCGTGAGTTTCTCACCGAGCTGTATGCGGGTCTGGGCTTCCGCAAGAGCCAGAGCCTGGGCGTCTGTGTTCATCGCGACGAACTCGACGCCGCGTATGTTCTCGCGGATCATCCTGTTGATTGCATTGGTGCCGCCACCGCCGATACCTATTGCCTTTATCCTGGCAGGGGCGGGGGTGTATGTTGTCTTGGCCATTTCTACCTCCTTGTCCTCGCAAGATGTTGCCGGTCACTACTAACCACGAAAGAGCTTCCTCAGCATCCTTGCGATGCCCCCGAACATTCCAGCACGCTTCTCGTGCCATGCGGATGGCTCCCTGCTCCTCGCCTGCCACAGTACGAGGCCCAGTGTCGTTGCGTAGGCCGAGTCGCGCAGGATGTCGGTGATTCCGTAGACGCCACTTCCGAGCGGCGCACCCTTTCTTACGGGCATCTTCAGCACGTCCTTGCCGAGATCAGCCAGCCCGCCGAGGTTCGCAGTACCTCCGGTCAGAACCAGGCCACACGGCGCGAGGCGCTGGTAGTCGGTCGTGGGCAGCTCCAGCAGGATGAGCTCAAAGAGCTCCTCCATCCTGGAGCGGACAATGTCACAGAGCTCCCTGTAGGAGGCAGTGTGGCCGTTCTCGATGCCGGTGAGCTCGTGCTCTTTGCCACCATCATTGCCGGGGGTAACGTTACCGTACGTCTTCTTCATTCTTTCGGCGACGTGGAACGGTAGACCAAGCCCGATGGCGATGTCGCTTGTTATCTGGTAGCCGGCCACTGGAATGATGGCGGTGTGGTAGATGTCGCCGTCCTTGAAGACCGCGATATCTGTCGTGCCTCCACCAAGATCGGCCATGATGATGCCGCTCTCGCGTTCCTGTGCCGTCAGCACAGCCTCACCGCTGGCCAGCGGCTCGAGCACAAGATCCTCGACCTGGACCCCGATGCTCCTGATTACCTTCACCAGGTTCTGCACTGACGATACCGACGCGGTGATGAGGTGCGTCTCGACGTCCAGGCGAGTCCCGTGCATCCCGACCGGCGACTTCACTCGCTCTTCGCCATCGAGTGTGTAGTAGCGAGGAATGGCGTGGAGTAGCTTCTTGCCCTCGGGGACCGCAACGTTTCTGGACGCAGCGAGTACTCGCTGCAGATCGTCGGCCCGTACGAGCCGGTCCTGGCGCGGGATAGCGACTACACCCTTGTTGTTGATACTGCTGATGTGCCGCCCGGTCACACCCACGAACACGGAGTCGACGCGCGTGCCACTTATCTTCTGCGCCTCCTGAATCGAAGTGGCAATCGCATCTTTTGCCTCATCCATGTTCACGACTATGCCCTTGTGCAGGCCGTGACTTGGCACAACGCCGACGCCGAGAATCTCGATATCGTCCTGGCTTCGAACGTTCGCCACGATTGTGGCTATCTTTGTGGTACCCACATCAATAGCGGAAATGATCCCTTTGGCCATTTTCACCTCCTTAGATTGCGCCAGTCGCTGACACGCGGGAACAAGTCCTACGCTAGACGCTCAGCGACTCTAAGCCGCGCACTGCGGCTGCGGGGGTTGGAGAGGCACTCCAACGAAGTCGGCTTGATGACCTTCCTGGTCACGAGCGAGTAGGCGTGGTTCGCTGCCTCACTTCTCATGAACTGCTTCACTATGCGGTCCTCCAGCGAGTGGTAGCTGATGACAACGAGTCGCCCTCCCTCTCGAAGGAGGTCGACGGTCTGCTCCATTGCCATCTTCAGGCTTTCCAGTTCTCTGTTGACCGCTATGCGAAGGGCCATGAATGTGCGGGTGGCAGGATGGATTCTGCCACGCCTGCTGCCAAGGACCTGCCGAACAATCTCGGCAAGTCGTAATGTGGACAGGATCGGGCGATTCCGTACGATCCTGTGCGCGATTTGTCGGGAGTAGCGCTCTTCTCCGTACTCCCACAAAATGCGAGCAATCTCTTGCTCGGTGTAGCTGTTCACTATGTCCGCAGCGCTCGGTCCCCTGCTCGTGTCGAAACGCATATCGAGAGGCGCCTCGCGCTGGAAACTGAAGCCTCGCTCGGTCGTATCAAGTTGCATGGACGATACGCCAAGGTCGAACAGGATGCCGTCATTCTCAGTGAATCCGGCATCTCTGCAGATTCGTGCCAGTTCTGCGAAATCGCCCTGCGCTACCACGAGGCGTTCGCCGAAGTCCGCGAGAGATTGCTGCGCAAGTCCCAGGGCGGCAGCATCCCTGTCGATTCCGAGGACTCTGCCATCAGGTCTGGTGCGCTCGAGGATAGCCCTGGAGTGGCCGCCCGCCCCCAACGTACAGTCCACGTACACACCGCCCGGATGAACTCTCAATCCGTCCATCGCCTCTTCCACCATTACCGGTACGTGCGCCGTTGATGACATTGTGGCGTCGCTCAACTACCTCCGAGACTCTCCAGGATCTGTTCCGCCTGTTCCTCCGCCTTGGCTTTCTCTACCTTCCAGAGGTCTTCGTTCCAGAGCTCAACCGTCTGGTTCACACCTACTACGACGACGGTGTCGCCAATCTCGGCGTATACGCGGAGAGGCAGCGGCAAAGGTATGCGGCCCTGTTTGTCGAATGTCGTGGAAAACGCCGTGCCGAATATGGCACGGTTCACTTTGCGTTGATTGGCTGAGGTGACGGCTTTGGCGGACAACTCGTCCGCTACACGCTTCCACTCCGCCACAGGATAGAGCGTGATGCACTTGTCCTGCCCTTTGGTGAGTACCACCGAATCACGCATGTCCCGGCGGAACTTGGGCGGAAGGGGAACCCTGCCTTTTTCGTCTATCTTGTAGACATGCTCACCAAAGAACATCCCAATCTCCCCTCTCGGTGCCTACAGCCACCCTTCTTCCCCACTTTTCCCCACACCCGTATTTAAGGAGTTCCCACTCCATTTGTCAAGTCTCCCCACACCCCGTGTGCTGGTGTGCCGCTGCAAACTGGGCTCGTTATGTGGTAAAATCCTTAGCTCGGTGAGATTGACTGCGCGGAGCACCCATGCGAATCGATATCCTCTGTCTGTTTCCGGAGATGTTTGTGTCACCATTTGGCTACAGCATCACCGGGAGGGCACAGGAGCGAGGGTTGGTGCAGGTCTTCACCCACAACATTCGTGACTACGCTCACGACCGTCACCGCACCGTAGATGACTATCCGTATGGCGGCGGGGCGGGCATGGTCCTCAAGCCTGAGCCCATGTTCGAGGCGGTCGAGGACGTGCGAAGCAAGTGTGACTTTGCGGAGTGTCCCGTTGTGCTGTTGACGCCGCAGGGGCGGCCGCTTACTCAATCGATTGCGGCGGAACTTGCGTTAAGTCAGCGGATTATGCTGATCTGTGGTCACTACGAAGGTATTGACGAACGAGTCGCCGAGCAGCTCGCCACTGACCAGATAAGCATTGGTGACTATGTACTGACGGGTGGAGAGATAGCTGCGATGGTACTCGTGGATGCGGTTGTCAGACTCGTGCCCGGGGTATTGGGCTCGGATGAGTCTGCTGTCGGCGATTCTCACTCGGACGGCCTCCTGGAGTATCCGCAGTACACGCGGCCGGAGGTATTTCGAGACTGGGAAGTGCCGGCGGTACTGCTCTCCGGGCACCACGGAGAGATTGCCGCATGGAGGCGCAAGCAGTCTATTCTTCGAACTGCCGCAAGGCGCCCGGATCTGCTGGCAAGTGCAACTTTGACTGATAAGGAGAGAATATGGATATCAGAGAACTCGTGAAGCCAGAGGTGAAGGGCAACATCGACCAGATGGCGCCTGGCGACACTGTCAAGGTTTCCTTGCGCGTTCGTGAGGGCGATCGTGAGCGCATTCAGAACTTCCAGGGCATGGTCATTCGTATCAGGCGCGGCGTCGATGGCGGCAGGTTCACCGTTCGCAGGGTTGCGTACGGAGTGGGCGTTGAGTATACCTTCCCCTATCAGTCGCCACTGGTCGAGAGAGTCGAGGTTCTGCGCCGAGGGAAAGCCCGCAGGGCAAAGCTGTATTACATGCGCGACCTCAGTGCCAAGCGCGCCAGGCTGAAGGAGCGACGTTCAAAGATCGCGGCGCCGCCTTCTTCCGGCGACGAAGAGTAGCTCCGGTCCTTTCTCGGACTTATGCACTACGCTGAGGTGGCGGTCGACGCCCCTGCGGGACGCTCTACGTTTTCCTACACTGTCCCGGAGGGGCTCGACGCGCGCATCGGCGCGTTCGTGTGGGTTCCGTTCGGGTCGCGCCTCGTTCGTGGCGTAATTGTGTCGGTGTCCTCAAATCCCATCGATCAGGCGACGAAGGCCATCTCGTCCATCAGTGAGCAGCCGCCCCTGACTGACGCACAGCTTGAACTCGCGCACTGGATGGCACACCACTATCTCTGTTCTATTTACGCTGCGTGTGCGCTCTTCGCGCCTCCTGCCAGCGGACGAAGACCGCGTGCCTCACTCTCCCTCGCGCTCGGAATCGACCTTCAAGGCATCGAATTCTCTTCGTCCGAACGTGAGATCGTGTCGCGATTGAAGGGCAGGGCCGGTATCACCGAGCACGCTGCCCGCTCCTCTCTCTCTGCCTCCGCGTTCAGGCGTGCATTGAACTCACTTGTGGACCGCGGCATCGTCGTGCGAGATGAGAGTCCCCGGCCCATCGCAGTCAAACCCCTGACTGAGACCTTTGTCGTACTCAAACGTGAAGCGGAACTGTCAGCGCCAACCGTGCTGACCGGGGCCCGGCGCCAGCGGCAAATCTATGAGTGCTTGAGGACACTGGGGCGGCCCGCCGGCTACGGCGAGTTGCGTAGCCTGTGCGGAGCGGACCGCACCAGCCTGCGGGCGCTGGAGACTAAGGGACTTGTGGAGACTTTCGAGCGACGTGTCTGGAGGACGCCGCTCGGGCGACTGACGGGCCAGGAGGATGTGTGCCTTGACCTCACCCCGCGGCAGGCGGCCGCCTTGAGCCGCATACAGGAGGGGATGGATTCAGGCGCCTTCGCACGCTACCTGCTCTTTGGCGTGACCGGTAGTGGGAAGACCGAATTGTACCTTCGGGCCGTAGAGCACGCCGTACGCCTGGGTCGCCGTGCTATCTGCCTCGTCCCTGAGATTGCCCTGACAGCACAGACCGTGGAGAGATTCATGGCACGCTTCCCGGGACGGGTCGCACTTCTCCACAGCGCCCTCCGGCCCGGTGAACGCGCAGATGAATGGGAGAGAATCCATACCGGCAACTGCGACGTGGTTGTGGGACCGAGAAGCGCACTGTTTGCGCCTGTGCAGAACCTCGGTTTGATTGTCCTCGATGAGGAGCACGAGCGAACGTACAAGCAAGATGATGCCGAGCCCCGCTATCATGCCCGTACGGTAGCAACCCGGATGGCACAGACTTCTGGTAGCACGATTATCCTGGGGAGTGCCACGCCTGACGTGGAGACGTTCCATGAAGCCGAACATCACGACGTGCATTTGCTCGAATTGCCCCAGAGAGTTGTCGGCACCGCTGACCTGCCAAAGGTTGACGTAGTCGACATGAGTGCCGAGCTGCGTGCTGGCAACTACGGGTTGTTCAGTCAATCCCTTCGAGACTTGATGACGTCTAGACTTGCTGGAGGCGAGCAAGTCTTTCTCCTTCTCAACCGCCGCGGTACCGCAACCATGATGCAGTGTCGCAAGTGCGGGCAGGTTGTCATCTGTCCGCGGTGTTCCGTGTCGCTAGCCTATCATTCGGCAAGAGAGCGCCTCGTATGCCATAGATGTGGCTACAGTTCTCGTGTGCCCTCCCGCTGCCCTCGATGCTCGAGCACACGCCTACATTTCCTGGGCGTCGGTACACAGGGAGTAGTCGAGGAGGTGCATCGCTTGTTTCCCGCCGCTAGGGTGCTGCGATGGGATAGTGACGTGCCGTCAGGCGTCAGGAGCGATGGCAGCCTTACCACCGCAGTGCGCCGCGGTGAAGTGGACGTTGTGGTGGGTACTCAGATGATTGCTAAGGGCCACGATTTCCCCAATGTGACACTTGTCGGTGTGGTCAGCACAGATGTGGGTCTCAACATTCCGGACTACAAGGCGGGAGAGCGTGTCTTTCAACTCCTATGCCAGGCGGCGGGGAGAGCAGGGCGCGGCGCCAGACCCGGCAGTGTCGTGTTCCAGACGTACAATCCTGACCACTACGTGATTCAGGCAGCATCGCGACAAGACTACCGTGGATTCTACCGAAGTGAAATCGCCTATCGCGAAGAACACTCCTATCCTCCGTTCTCGCGACTCGTGCGTATCACCTATGCCAACGTGAACGAACAGCGCGCCCGGCAAGAGGCGGAACGAGTGACTCAGGACTTGTCTCGTCGGGCAGCGTCGGGAGATACGAAGGTCTTCGGCCCTGTCCCGGCCTACGTGTGGAGGCTGAGGGGCCACTATCGCTTGCAGACCACTCTTCGAGGCAGCGACCCTTCGGCTCTTCTCGAGGGCTACTACCTTCCTCGTGGCTGGACCATCGATGTGGACCCCGGGGGCGTTGCATAGCGCTTCGTCCGTTGACACAATAGCATGCGTATGTCGATGAAGGTCCTTGGAATCATGGGAAGCCCCCGAAGGGGCGGAAACACGGACATCCTCCTGGACGAGGTGCTCAGCGCAGCCGCCGAGTCCGGTGGCCGTACGACCAAGCTGGCTATTGGCTCGCTGAACATAAGGCCATGCTACGAGTTGTACCATTGCGCTCTGGACGGCACGTGCTCCATCCAGGACGACATGACTGACGTATATCTGCAGCTAGTTGAGGCCGATGTTGTTGTCCTCGCATCGCCTATCTTCTTCTATGGTATCACCGGCCAGGCGAAGTCCCTCGTGGACCGTTGTCAGGCGCTGTGGGTGCGGCGCCATGTTCTGAAGACCTGGACTCCGGATGTGCGGAGTCGCCGTGGGGCGTTCGTAGCTGTTGGAGCCACCAAAGGCCCGAAGCTCTTCGACGGCGCGACTCTTACGGCGAAGTACTTCTTTGATGCCCTTGGCATGACGTATGCCGAAGAGTTGCTGGCCAGGGGTGTCGATGCGAAGGGTGAGATTCGTGATCACGTCGACTACCTGCAACAGGCCCGTGCACTCGGACGGCGACTCGTCGAGTCGGGCACGTAGTACGCCCCTCGTGTTTCCGCGTGGCGGTTGGCTGTGATCAATTGACAGCCCCCTGGACCGTGACTACAATCCGGCTGTTGTCACGCGTGGGCGGGCGTTGCTCCCCGCCACCGTGCGTGACGGTGAGGAGGTGGCGGATGACAGCATGGTGCTCCCCGGATGCCTGGCGCGGCTGGTCGCCGTGTTGGGTTCTCTCTGGCTTCTCCTCCCGCTAGCATCGTTTCGGCTGATTTGACACACCTGACATCTTTGGACATACTAGTAACAGTTACCATTATTGTTAATATGCGAAGCACAAAGCAAAGACAGGCAGTTAAGGACGCGGTGTGTCGCCTCGGCAGCCATCCTTGTGCGGATGCGGTGTATGAGGAAGTTCGAAGAGAGATGCCGGGCATCAGTCTCGGCACCGTCTATCGTAACTTGCGGCTGCTTATTGAAGCCGGCGAGATAGGGGTGATCGACAGCGCCGGAGCGGCAAGTCGTTACGATGCGTCGGCACATGAGCACTATCACTTTCGCTGCGAAAGGTGCGGGCGCCTGCTGGATGTGAACGTGCCTGTTGACCATGGACTCGACCGTACAGTTGAGGAGATGACTGGTTTGCGGGTGCGCTGCCACGTTATGGAGTTCCGTGGATTGTGCTATGACTGCCAGATCGAGACAAACCAGCCGAAGCCCTCAAGGGACTTTGAGAAGGCTACATCGGCAACCTTGCGAACGCATAACTCATAGTGACTGCTACGAAGCGATAGGAGGAAGGCAATATGGCGGTATTCACGGTCGGCGAGCTACTGGACATCGCGGTAGGCATAGAGCGCAACGGGGTTTCCTACTATGAGTCCCTGGCCGAACTCAGCGGCGACCCAGATCTCGGCGTCATATACACTGGGCTGGCGAACATGGAGCGGCATCACATCGAGGTGTTCAGCAGGATGCGTGACGGCATGAGTGGTAGCGATGCCGTTGTTCCCGTCGATTCGGAAGAGGAGTACGCAACGTATCTCAAGGCACTCATCGATTCCTCGGTGTTCACGAGTGACCAGGTGGCGAGAGAAATGGCGCGCAAGGCGGCAGGTCCCGCCGAAGCACTGCAACTGGCGATTGGAGCTGAGAAGGACTCGATTCTGTTCTACTCCGAAATGCGTGAACTCGTGCCCCAGCGCGAAAGAAGCGAAGTCGACCGGATTGTCCGAGAAGAGCGCAAGCACGTGCGCGAGCTTTCAGACCTGAAGCAGCGGTATGCCTAGATTCGAATGTTGAGGAGGATTGTGAAATGGCACCTGACAGCAAACGAATGGAGATTCTGAAGAAGGCCATGGAGATCGAGGCGAACGAGAAGGCATTCTATGAACAGGCCGCAGCGGCTGCCGAAAGCCCTCTCGCGAAACAGGTCTTCGAACGCCTTGCCTTTGAGGAAGACGCCCATGCCAGGAAGTTCCAGGAGGTTGAGATGCAGCTTGGCTCGTCTGAAGACTGGCCGAGCGGAGACGCACCATCTTGGGAGGGAAAGGAGCTGAAGCTCGTTTTCGCCGGCATGAAGGCCGCGTCCCCTCAGGATATCAAGCCCGCTAAGAGCGAACTGGAGGCAATGAAGTCTGCCATGTCCAAGGAACTCGAAGCCTATGACATGTACCGCACGCGGAGCGAGGAGAGTACCTCGGCCGCCGAGAAGAGGTTCTACAACGTTCTCGCAGGGGAAGAGCGACTCCATCACCTTGCGCTGCTCGATGCGTATGAATTCCTGACGGACCCTGCAGGCTGGTACTCGGTTAGAGAGAAGTGGACGCTTGAGGGCTAGCGACGGGGTTTCTCCGGGAGGCATGGACATGGATGACGTGATGCTGGGGGTCAAGGACCTGCACGTCGAAGTCAGCGGCGTCGAGATTCTCCACGGTATCGACCTTGACGTGAAGTATGGCGAGACCGCCGTGCTATTCGGTCCTAACGGCAGTGGCAAGAGTACGCTGCTGATGGCCCTGATGGGTTTTCCCAAGTTTCATGTCACAAGGGGCGCCATCTTCTTCAAGGGAAGAGAGGTGACCGCGCTGTCCGTGGACGAGCGGGCGCGAATGGGCATAGGGCTCTCGTTCCAGAGGCCTCCCGTGGTGCGTGGTGTTAAGACCCGGGACATGGTCAATGCGTGCCTGCGCCGCGATGCCGTTGGCACCGAGGTCAATGACATGGCCCGTGCC
>Ga0180432_10004561_pt1 | contig 18891 bp, 15 predicted proteins | sample SS_ome_10_FD_132414 | JGI IMG/M metagenome (GOLD analysis project Ga0180432, IMG submission 132414) | Hypersaline lake sediment archaeal communities from the Salton Sea, California, USA - SS_1_MS_2 metaG | ecosystem: Environmental > Aquatic > Non-marine Saline and Alkaline > Hypersaline >...
GGCCCGCCTCGCCGGCGTCGAACTGCCGGACTCGGAGCTGAACCGGATCGCCGCGCTGTGCGCGGCCTTCGACGTCGACGGGATGCGCGCCGACCTGGTGGTGGCCCGCACGGCGGTCGCCCACGCGGCGTGGCGCGGTGCGGGAACGGTCGGTGAGGAGGACATCCGGGTCGCCGCCGAACTCGCGCTGCCGCATCGGCGCCGCCGTGACCCGTTCGACGACCCCGGTATCGACCCGGCCGATCTCGACGCCGCACTGGATGCCGCCCGGGCGGCCGACGACGATCCCGATCCGGATCCGTCCGGCGGCGGGCAGTCAGCGGAACCCGACGGCGAACCCGCTGCGGCGCAACCTGATACCGCCGCATCCAACGGGGGATCGTCGAACGCGGCATCGCAGCCTTCGCCGTCGGCTGCCCCGTCCGCCCTGTTTCGTACCCGTGCCCTGCGGGTGCCCGGGGTGGGCGACGGCGATGCCGGCCGTCGCTCGGCCGGCCGCAACTCCTCCGGTGCGGTGGTGCGGCCCAGCCCCACCCCGGACACCGGCCACGGGCTGCACCCCTTCGCCACGGTGCTGGCCGCCGCCGAACGCAGCACCGCGCCGGGACCGATCCGCCCCGCCGCGCAGGACATCTGCCGGGCGCTGCGGATAGGCCGGGAGTCCAACCTGGTGATCTTCGTGGTCGACGCCTCCGGGTCGATGGCGGCCCGCGATCGGATGGCGGCGGTGGCCGGGGCGGCGCTGTCGCTGCTGCGGGACGCCTATCAGCGCCGGGACAAGGTCGCCGTGATCACCTTTCGGGCCGGGCAGGCCCGGCTCGTCCTACCGCCGACGACCTCGGCGCACATCGCGGCCCGCCGGCTGACCCGCTTCGACACCGGTGGGTCCACCCCGCTGGCCGAGGGTCTGCTGGCCGCCCGCGACGTCGTGCTGCGCGAGCGGGCCCGCGACCGCTCCCGCCGGCCGCTGGTGGTGGTGCTCACCGACGGCCGTGCCACCGGCGGCCCGGACCCGCTCGGGCGCAGCCGGCGGGCAGCCGGGCTGCTGGCCGCTGAGGGCACCGCGGCGGCGGTGGTGGACTGCGAGATGTCCTTCGTCAGGCTCGGATTGGCGGGCGAGTTGGCCGGCTTCCTCGGCGCTCCGGTCATCCGCCTCGAGGAACTGCGGGCCGACCGGCTGGCCGACACCGTCCGCCGGGTCGCCTGAAACCAGGGGGACGACGATGCCGCAGGGCCGACCGCTCGCCGTCCCCGACGACGGCCTGACCACCAGGGCGCGGCGCGGCGCCCCGGTCCTTGCCGTGCACACCGGGGCCGGGAAGGGCAAGTCCACGGCGGCCTTCGGAATGGCGCTGCGAGCCTGGAACGCCGGTCTGGACATCGGGATCTTCCAGTTCGTCAAAAGCGCCAAATGGAAGGTGGGGGAGGAGACCGCGTTCACTGAACTGGGTCGCCTGCACGCCGAACAGGGGGTCGGCGGCCCGGTCCAGTGGCACAAGATGGGCTCGGGGTGGTCCTGGTCGCGTAAGTCCGGAAGCGACGCCGACCACGCCGCCGCGGCCGCCGAGGGCTGGGCCGAGATCGCCCGCCGGCTGGCCGATCAGCGCCACGACTTCTACGTGCTCGACGAGTTCACCTACCCGCTGAAGTGGGGCTGGGTCGATGCCGACGAGGTGATCGACACCCTGCGGACCAGGCCCGGGCGCCAGCATGTGGTGATCACCGGACGTGACGCGCCGCAGCCGCTGCTGGACGCCGCCGACCTGGCCACCGAGATGACCAAGATCAAGCACCCGATGGACGCCGGCCGCAAGGGCCAGCGCGGCATCGAATGGTGAACCTCCAATGATGACCACAGCGACCACCACCCCCGCGATCGTGATCGGCGCCCCGGCGTCGGGCAGCGGTAAGACCACCGTCACAACCGGACTGATGGGCGCGCTGCGCGCCGCCGGCCACCGGGTCGCGCCGTTCAAGGTCGGCCCGGACTTCATCGACCCCGGCTACCACCAGCTGGCCGCCGGGCGCCCCGGCCGCAACCTCGACCCGGTCCTGGTCGGCGAAAACCTGATCGGCCCGCTGTACCGGCACGGCGCGAGGGGTGCCGACATCGCGGTGATCGAGGGCGTGATGGGACTCTTCGACGGCCGCATCGACGAGAGTTTCGCCTCCCCGGCCAGCGGGTCGACCGCGCAGGTCGCCCAGCTGCTCGGCGCGCCGGTGGTGCTGGTCATCGACGCCCGCGGGCAGAGCCACAGCATCGCCGCTGCGCTGCATGGCTTTTCGACTTTCCAGGACGGCATCAGAGTCGGTGGCGTCATCCTCAACCGGGTCGGCTCGCCGCGCCACGAACAGGTGCTGCGCCAGGCCTGCAAGGCCGTCGGCGTTCCGGTACTGGGCGCGATTCCGCGACTGGACGCCGCGGCGGTGCCCTCCCGGCATCTGGGCCTGATCACCGCCACCGAACACGACGGTGAGGCGCGCAGCGCGGTGGCGGCGATGACCGACTTGGTGTGCGCCCACGTGGATCTGGCCGCAGTGGTGGCCATGGCCGGCGCCCGTGTCGCCGCCGAGCCGTGGTCGCCGAACGACGCGGTCGGCGAGCCGGTGCCCGGCCGCCCGGTCGTCGCGGTCGCCGCGGGGGCGGCCTTCACCTTCGGCTACGCCGAACGCGACGAACTGCTGGGCGCCGCCGGCGCCGAGGTGGCCTTCTTCGATCCGCTGTCCGACCCACTGCCGGACGGGACGGCCGCGCTGGTGCTGCCCGGCGGGTTCCCCGAGCAGTACCCCGAACACCTCGCGGCGAACGCCGATCTGCGCCGGCAGATCCGCACCCTGGCGCAACGATCACCGGTGCACGCCGAGTGCGGTGGACTGACCTACCTGATGGACGACCTCGACGGTCACCCGATGTGCGGGGTGCTCGGCGGCTCCGCCCGGTTCACCCCGCGGCTGACTCTGGGCTACCGGGACGCCGTCGCCGCCGGGGATTCCCCGCTGTTCGACGCCGGCCAGGCTCTGGTGGGCCACGAATTCCACCGCACCGCAGTCAGTTTCGCCGCGCCGGTCCAACCGGCGTGGCACCTCGCGGCTGGCGGTCCGGAAGGCGTGGTGCGGGCCGGGGTGCACGCCTCGTATCTGCACACCCACCCCGCCTCGCATCCCCGGGCGGTCCGCCGGTTCGTGGAACGCGCCGCGGCCGGCTGACCGCGTTGTGCGTGGGTCGGGTTGGCGCGACCACCGGGGCGCATGGCACACTTGCCGTCATGGCTGCCGGATCCTCGCCCCAGCGCGCTGTCGCGCTCGTGGTGCGTCGGCATGTCGATTTCGGGCGGCTGTCCAGCTGCAGCTGTTGTCTGCGCTGATTCCGTAGACCCGTCCATTCCAGCTGGCCGACGGTTCTGCGCGGCCAGATCTCGCGTTTTCCCGCTTGGCTCCGCGCTGCCGATTGTCAGCTCCTCGATCACAGGAGAACGCCATGACCCGCGCCGCCACCCGAACCGAGGGCCAATGGGCCCTCGGCGACACCGAACCGCTCAACCACAACGAACAGATCAAAGCCGACGACGCCCCGCTGAACGTCCGCCGGCGCATCGAGGACGTCTACGCCAAGCAGGGCTTCGCCAGCATCGACAAAACCGATCTTCGTGGCCGATTCCGCTGGTGGGGGCTCTACACCCAGCGACAGGAAGGCTACGACGGCACCTGGACCGGTGACGACAACGCCGAACTGCTCGAAGCGCCCTACTTCATGATGCGGGTGCGCAGCGACGGCGGGGCGCTCAATGTCGCTGCACTACGCACGCTGGGGGCCATCTCCACCGAGTTCGCCCGGGACACCGCCGACATCTCCGACAGGCAGAACATCCAGTACCACTGGGTCCGGGTCGAGGACGTTCCCGAGATCTGGCGCCGCCTGGAGTCCGTCGGCCTGCAGACCGGCGAGGCCTGCGGGGACTGCCCGCGGGTGGTGCTGGGCTCCCCGCTGGCCGGCGAGTCGCTGGCGGAGGTCATCGACGGGACCCCGGCGATCGAGGAGATCGTGCGCCGCTACGTCGGCGATCCCCGCTACGCCAACCTGCCGCGCAAGTTCAAGTCCGCGGTCAGCGGTCTGCAGGACGTCGTCCACCAGGTCAACGACCTCTCCTTCGTCGGTGTGGTCCATCCCGATCACGGCCCCGGCTTCGACGTCTGGGTGGGCGGCGGGCTGTCGACCAATCCGATGCTGGCCCAGCGCCTCGGGGCCTGGGTGCCGCTCGATGAGGTCCCCGATGTGTGGGAAGCCGTGGTCGGCGCGTTCCGCGACTACGGATACCGCCGGCTGCGCTCCAAGGCCAGGCTGAAGTTCCTGATCAAGGACTGGGGCGTCGACCGGTTCCGCGCGGTCCTGGAGGCTGAGTACCTCACACGGCCGCTGATCGACGGGCCCGCGCCGGACCCCGTGAGCGGGCCGGTGGACCACGTCGGGATTCAGCGGCTGCGTAACGGCCGCAACGCCGTCGGGGTCGCGCCGATCGCCGGGCGGGTGTCGGGCACCATCCTCACCGCGGTCGCCGACCTGGCCGAGCGGGCGGGTTCGGACCGTATCCGGTTCACCCCGAACCAGAAGCTGGTCGTACTCGACATCCCCGATGAGCGGCTCGAGGAGGTGACGGCCGGGCTGGACGCCCTGGGCCTGCCGGCAACCCCTTCGCCGTGGCGTCGGAATCTGATGGCCTGCACTGGGATCGAGTTCTGCAAGCTGTCCTTCGCCGAGACCCGCAAGCGCGCGCAGGACCTGGTGCCGGAGCTGGAGAGCAGGCTTGCCGACCTGAACGCCGGCCTGGACGTCCCGGTCACGGTCAACCTCAACGGCTGCCCGAACTCCTGCGCCCGCATCCAGATCGCCGACATCGGATTCAAAGGCCAGGTGGTCGAGGACGACCGCGACGGTCAGACCGGTCACACCGAGGGCTTCCAGGTGCACCTGGGCGGCAGCCTCGGCGCCCAGAGCGGATTCGGCCGCAAGCTGCGCGGGCACAAGGTCACCGGCGCGGAGTTGGGCGACTACCTCGAACGGGTGGTGCGCAACTTCGTCGAACAGCGCTATGACGGAGAGCGTTTCGCCCAGTGGGCGCTGCGCGCGGACGAAGGCGATCTGCGATGAGCGTGCTGGCAAAGGCCGAACTGCGCGCACTGGCTGCGCGCGCGAATGCCGAACTGGCGGAGGCGAGCGCGGAGGACATCCTGCGGTGGACCGACGAACAGTTCGGGCCGCACTTCGTGGTGGCATCCAGCATGCAGGACACCGTCCTGGCGCATCTGGCCTCCACCGTCCGTCCCGGTGTCAACGTGCTGTTCCTCGACACCGGCTACCACTTCGCCGAGACGATCGGCACCCGCGACGCGGTCGCGGCGCTCTACGACGTCACCATCGTCACCGTGACGCCCGAACATACTGTGGCCGAACAGGATCTGCTGGCCGGCCGCAACCTGTTCGCCACTGACCCGAACGAATGCTGCCGCCTGCGCAAGGTCGTCCCGTTGCGCAACGCGCTGCGCGACTACTCGGCGTGGGTCACCGGGATCCGGCGGGCCGAGTCCGCCTCCCGCGCCGGCGTGCCGGTGGTCGCGTTCGACGAGTCCCGCGGGCTGGTGAAGGTCAACCCGCTGGCCACCTGGACCGACCGGGACGTCGAGGACTACATCGAGGCGAATGGCGTCCTGGTCAATCCGCTGGTGTCCGAGGGCTACCCGTCGATCGGCTGCCGGCCGTGCACCGCCAAGCCGGCCGAAGGCGCCGATCCGCGCAGCGGCCGCTGGCAGGGCACCGCCAAAACCGAGTGCGGACTGCACGTCTGATGCAGCCCTTGCCACCGCCCAAACCGCCCTCGGCTCTGGTGCTCACCGCGCACGGCAGCTCCGATCCCCGTTCCGGTGCGGTCACCGACGCCATCGCCGACCAGATCCGGCGGCTGCGGCCGAGCTTGGACGTCCGGGTCGCGTTCTGCGAACGCACCGAACCCAACCTGCGCGACGTGCTGGCCGGGCTGGACCGCCCCGCGGTGGTCACCCCGCTGCTACTGGTCAGCGCCTACCACGCCCGCGTCGACATCCCGGCGATCGTCGCCGAGACCGGTGCGGATGTGGTGCAGGCCGACACCCTGGGGGAGGACCCGCGGTTGATCGACGCGTTGCGGGAGCGCCTGATCCCGGTCACGGCCGCTCACCGAAGTTCCCGGGTGGGGATTCTGGTGGTGGCCGTCGGCGCCTCGGACGACGCGGCCAATGCCAGGACGGCATCCGTCGCCACCGAACTGGCCGCCGACGGACACTGGGCCGCGGTCCGCATCGCTTTCGCGACCGGTCCCAGCGCCTCTGCCGGCTGGGGAGTCGGCGAGGGCATCGCGACTTTGCGCGATCGCGGTGCCCGCCACGTCGTGGTGGCGCCATGGTTCATCGCTCCCGGACGCATCACCGACCGGGTGGCCGCCGTGGCAGGTGTGGCGGGGGCGACGATGGCCGCCCCGCTGGCCGCGCACCCCTTGGTGACGGCCACAGTGCTGGATCGCTTCGACCGCGCGGCGACCGACCGGGTGGCCGCGTCGCTAGGCTCTGCCCGATGACCGAGACCCCCTACCTGGTCGGCCTGCGGCTGGCCGGCAAGAAGGTGGTCGTGGTCGGCGGCGGCACGGTCGCCGCGCGCCGTGTTCCGATGCTGCTCGGCGTCGGCGCCAGGGTTCGGGTGATCGCCCGGGAGGCGACCCCGGCACTGGAAGCGCTGGCCGAACAGCAACCCGGCATCGACCTCGACCTGCGCGAGTACCGACACGGCGACCTCGACGGGGCCTGGTACGTAGTCGCGGCCACCGACGATCCCGCTGTCAACGCCGCCGTCGTCGCCGAGGCCGAGGAACAGCGAATCTTCTGCTGCCGGACCGACTCCGCCGGGGCCGGCACCGCGGTCACCCCGGCCACCTTCGACTACCGCGGTCTGCTGGTCGGCGTCCTGGCCGGCGGCGAGCACCGCCGCTCGGCCGCGGTGCGCTCGGCGATCCGGGAAGCCATGCAGCGGGGCGTCATCGCCCCGGACCTCGTCGCCGCCAGCACCCCGGACGTGGTGCCCGGGGGAGTGGCACTGGTGGGGGCAGGTCCCGGGGACCCGGAACTGATCACCGTCCGGGGCCGGCGGCTTCTCGCCCACGCCGATGTGGTGGTCGCTGACCGGTTGGCGGCGCCGGAGCTGCTCGCCGAACTGCCGCCGCACGTCGAGGTGATCGACGCCGCCAAGATCCCCTACGGCAGGGCGATGGCGCAGGAGGCCATCAATGACGTCATGATCGACCGGGCCCGCGCCGGACAGTTTGTGGTCCGCCTCAAGGGCGGCGATCCGTTCGTGTTCGCCCGCGGGTATGAGGAAGTCCTCGCCTGCGCCGATGCTGGGATCCCGATCACAGTCGTGCCCGGGGTCAGCAGCGCCATCGCGGTCCCCGCACTGGCCGGTGTCCCGGTCACCCATCGGGCGGTCAACCACGAGTTCGTGGTGGTCAGCGGGCATTTATCACCGGAGGATCCCGAATCGTTAGTCAATTGGGACGCGCTGGCCCGGCTCACCGGAACGCTAGTGCTGCTGATGGCGGTCGAACGCATCGAGAAGTTCGCCGCCGCCCTGCTCAATGGGGGCCGACCTGGGCAAACGCCGGTCCTGGTGGTCCAGCACGGCACCACAGCGGCCGAACGTGTGCTCCGCTCGACACTGTCTGACGTGGCAGAACACATCCGGGCGGAGGGCATCCGGCCGCCCGCGGTCATCGTGGTCGGCCCGGTGGCCGGCTTCGGGACTTTAAAGTCCTCTTAATTTTCCGGTAGGGTGGCCCGCTATGACGGCACTCAGTGACGCCGAGCGCGCCACCTTCCGCCGCACCGCCGCCCGCCGGGACGATGATTCCGGTTCGCACCGGCCGCTGCCGGCCCGGGTGGATCCTCCGGTGCTCGAGCGCACCGGACAGCGCAAGTGGCTGTCCTCGAGGGGATTCATCGCCGCGGTCGTGGCGATCGGCGGGATGCAGCTGCTGGCGACCATGGACAGCACCATCGCGATCGTGGCGCTGCCCAAGATCCAGGACGAGCTCAACCTCTCCGACGCCGGCCGCAGCTGGGTCATCACCGCCTACGTCCTGACCTTCGGCGGTCTGATGCTGCTCGGGGGACGGCTCGGCGACACCATTGGGCGCAAGCGGACCTTCATCGTGGGCGTCACGCTGTTCACCATCGCCTCGGTGCTGTGCGGGATCGCCTGGGACGAGGCGACGCTGGTGATCGCCCGGCTGCTTCAGGGCGTCGGGGCGGCCATCGCCTCGCCCACCGGGCTGGCGCTGATCGCCACCACCTTCCCCAAGGGCCCGGCCCGCAACACCGCCACCGCGGTGTTCGCCGCCATGACCGGCGTGGGTTCGGTGATGGGCCTGGTGGTGGGCGGCGCGCTGACCGAGGTGTCCTGGCGGCTGGCCTTTCTGGTCAACGTGCCGATCGGGCTGCTGGTGATCTACCTGGCCCGGACCACCCTGCGCGAGACCAACCGGGAACGGATGAAGCTGGACGCGGCCGGCGCGCTGCTGGCCACGGTGGGCTGTACGGCCGCGGTGTTCGGCTTCACCCAGGGGCCGGAGAACGGCTGGCTGGCCCCGTGGACGCTTGCGGCGGGTGCTGTCGCGGTGACCGCCGCGGCGGCTTTCATCCTCGTGGAGCGCACCGCGGTGAATCCGGTGGTGCCCTTCCGGCTGTTCACCGACCGCAACCGGGTGGCGACGTTCGCCGCGATCTTCCTGGCCGGCGGGGTGATGTTCACCTTGACCGTGCTGATCGGGCTGTACGTGCAGGACATCATGGGCTACTCGGCGCTGAAGGCCGGAATCGGCTTCATCCCGTTCGTGATCGCCCTCGGGGTCGGCCTCGGCGTCTCCTCACAACTGGTGTCGTTCTTCGCGCCGCGGATCCTGGTGATCGCCGGCGGCGTGCTGGTGCTGGGCGCCATGCTGTACGGCTCGACGCTCAACGGCGGCATCCCGTACTTCCCGAACCTGCTGCTTCCCATCACCGTCGGGGGCCTCGGAATCGGCATGATCGTGGTGCCCCTGATGGTGTCGGCCATCGCCGGTGTCGGCCTGGACGAGATCGGCCCGGTCTCGGCGATCGCCCTGATGCTGCAGAACCTGGGCGGGCCGCTGGTCTTGGCGGTCGTCCAGGCGGTCATCACCTCCCGGACCCTGTACCTGGGCGGTACCACCGGTCCGGTGAAGCGGATGAGCCCCGAACAGCTCACCGCCCTCGACCACGGCTACACCTACGGCCTGCTGTGGGTGGCGGCCGTCGCGGTGATCGTCGGCGGGGTGGCGCTGTTCATCGGCTACACCGCGCAGCAGGTTGCCCACGCCCAGGAGGTCAAGGACGCGCTCGACGCGGGAGAGCTCTAGCTCGACCGCGTCAATCGGGCCGGGGTGCGGGAGAGCTCTAGCTCGACCGCGTCAATCGGGCCGGGGTGCGGGAGAGCTCTAGCTCGAGAGCTGTAGCCCGACCGCGCCGATCTCCCGCTGGGTAGGGTGGCTAGCCATGGCCGGCACGACTGTTCCCGAACCGCCGGCCAAACCGCTTGCCTCCAGCGTGCTGGGGGTCGCGATCATCGCCATCACCGGCATGCAGCTGATGGCCACCCTGGACGGCACCATCGTCATCGTCGCGCTGCCCCGGATGCAGGCCGAGCTGGACCTGTCCGATGCCGCCAAGAGCTGGGTGATCACCGCCTATGTGCTGACCTTCGGCGGGCTGCTGCTGCTGGGCGGACGGGTCGGTGACGCGATCGGCCACAAGCGGGCCTTCATCTCCGGTGTCGGGGTGTTCACCATCGCCTCGATGGCCTGCGGGCTGGCCACCGACGGCCCGCTGCTGATCGCCGCGCGCGCGGTCCAGGGGATGGGGGCGGCGGTGGCCGCCCCGACCGGGCTGGCGCTGATCGCGACCACCTACGCCGTCGGGCATGCCCGCAACCAGGCGATGGCGATGTCGGCCGGCATGCAGGGCCTGGGTTCGGTGATGGGACTCGTGCTCGGCGGAGCCCTGACCGAGGTGTCCTGGCGGCTGGCCTTCCTGATCAACCTGCCGATCGGGGTCGTGATCGTCTGGATCGCCCTGACCAGGCTTGAGGAGACCCGCCACGAGCGGCTCAAACTCGACATCACCGGCGCGCTGCTGGCCACCCTGGGCTGCACGGCGGCGGTGCTGGTGTTCACCCAGGGTCCGCCGCGCGGGTGGGTGGATCCCTGGGTGATCAGCGCCGGGGTGCTGGCTGTGCTGCTGGGTATCGGCTTCTTCGTGGTGGAGCGCAGCGCCGACCATCCGCTGGTGCCGCTGTGGCTGTTCCGGGACCGCAACCGGGTGATGACCTTCGTCTCGCTGTTCCTGGCCGGTGGGGTGCTGCTGACTCTGACCGTCATGATCGGGTTGTACGTGCAGGACGTGCTGGGGTACTCCGCGCTGCACGCGGGTATCAGCTTCATCCCGTTCGCGCTCGCACTGGGCGTGGGCAATCTGCTCACCACCAAACTGGCCCCACGGATCGCCCCGCGCTGGCTGATCATCGGCGGCGGCGCTTTCGTGCTCGGCGCGATGCTGTTCGGCTCGACGTTGACCCGCACCATCCCGTACTTCCCCGACCTGCTGCTGCCCATCGTCATCGGCGGTTTCGGCATCGGGATCATCTCGGTGGTGCTCCCGCTGTGCGCGCTGGCCAATGTGGGTCCCAAAGAGGTCGGCCCGGTCAGCGCGATCACCCTGATGGCGCAGAACCTCGGCGGCCCGCTGGTGCTGGTGGTGATCCAGGCGGTGCAGATCTCCCGCACCCTCTACCTCGGCGGCACCACCGGCCCGGTGGCCGACATGACCCCGGCCCAACTCGACGCCCTCGACGCCGGCTACACCTACTCGCTGCTGTGGGTGGCCGCGGTCGCGATCCTGGTCGGGGTCAGTGCGTTCTTCATCGGTTTCTCCTCCAAACAGATCGCCGCGGCCCAGCACACCCGGGAGGCGGTCGAGGCCGGCGAACTGTAGTCGCTCAGACCTCGATCGGCGGGTGCAGCCGCTCCATCGTGTACTGCCGGTTTCGCCGGGCAGAGAGGGCGGTGGCGGCCAGTGACACCAGCAGCACCCCGGTCAGCACGGCGATCGCCACCGGCAGCCGATGGTCGATCCCGCCATTGATGAGCTGGCGTAAACCGTTGACCGCATAGGTCATCGGATCGGCGGGGTGGATGACCTGGAACGGTGTGGCGGTGGTCTCCACCGGGTAGATGCCGCCGGCGGAAACCAACTGCAGCATCAGGAACGCCAAAGTCACCACCCTGCCGACTGCCACCCCGAACACCGCGTTGAACGCCTGGATGATGGACAGGAAGGTGGCGACCACCAGGATCAGGAAGGCCACCGTGGACAGCGGGTAGCGGGCTTTGAGGCCGACCCCCCAGTGCACGACGGCGTACATCACCACGACCTGGCACACCGCCAACACCAGCGCCGGCCAGTAGGAGGCGAGCACCACCCGGACCGAGGACAGCCCGTTGATGATGGGACGGGACTGCAGCGGTGTCAGCAGCATCCAGATGATCAGGGCGCCGATGAACAGGGCCAGCGGCAGGAAGAACGGCGCGAAACCGGTGCCGAAGGTCGGGGCCGGGTTGTCGGTGACCAGGTCCAGCGCCACCGGCGCGGCGACGGTCTTGGCCACCGCCGTCCGTTGTTCCGGTGTCCACGACGGGACCTGCGTCGAACCCTCCCGCAGTTTGACCGCCAGCTCCTGGCCCCCGTCGCGCAGTTCTCCGGTGCCGTCGGCCAGGCGCCGGGCGCCGTCGGCGAGCTGACGACTTCCGTCGGTCAGTGCCACCAATCCGGCGCTGAGCTGCTGGGATCCGCTTTCCAGTTGCCGGGCCCCGTCCTGCAGTTTGAGCACATCGGCGCGCAGGGTGCCGTCCACGGCAGCAGTCAGGAAGGTGCGCAGTGTGCTGTCCGGATCGGCGAGTTCCTCCTCGAGCCGGGATGCGCCGTCGCGCAGCCGGATCAGGCCCTCGTCGGTGGCCGGGTCGATGTGCTGGGCGCGCAGCATCCGCTGCGCGCCGGCCAGGAAACCGCCGACCTCCCGGACCGCCGGATCCGGGCTGGCCGACAAGGTGGCCACCGACTGGTCGATGATGCCGGCCGCCCTCGCCTGATCGACGTTGAGGGCGGCGATCCGGTCGGCCGTCGAGCGCATCGCCGCGCTCAGATGACCGGCGGCCCGGCCGACCTCGTCGGGATCCACGCCCAGCGAGTCGAACCGGCCCAGCACCTCGACCAGCGGATCGGTCGCGGTCTGGATGGCCGTGCCGAGCTCGCGGGTGCCCTCGGCGAGCCGGGCCGCGCCGTCGCGTGCGGTCGCCATGCTGGAGGCGAGGGTGGCCGACCCGGCGGCCAGCTGGTGGGCCCCGCCATCGGCGGTGTCCAGCCCGGCGCTGAGCCGCTGCGCGCCGTCGGCGGCGGCGACGAGGCCGGCGCCGGCGTCGGTGAGCCCGGTCAGCACCGTGTCCACGCTCTGCTCGGCAACGCCTGCGTTGACCTGGTTGAGCACCTCGCGGGCGGCGTTCTGGCCGATGATCGAGGCGAGGTAGTTGTTGGCGCCGTTGAAGTTGAACCTCAGCTTCGCTGTGGTCGGGTCCCCGCCGGACGGGGAGACGACGTCGGCGCTGAACTCCGGCGGGATCGTGATGGTGAAGTAGTACCTGCCCTCGGCCAGACCATCCGCGGCCTCGGCGGCGGAGACCTCGTGGAGCAGCAACTGGCCCGAGTCGCGCAGGGCGCCCGCCACCTGATCGCCGGCTCGGACCGGCTTGCCCTGGCTCTGGGCGCCCCGGTCCTCGTTGACCAGCGCCGCCGGGACCTTGTCGATCTCCCCGAACGGGTTCCAGAACGCCCAGAGATACATCGCCCCGTACAGCAGCGGCATCAGGATGATGGTCAGCAGCGCGATCCGCGGCAGGACGCCGGAGGAGTACCGCTTGATGTCGGTGCCCAGTGACATTCCGGCCAGCATGGTCAGCGCCCCGCCTTTCCGGTTTTGGCCAGTTCGGCGCGGTCGGTGTTGGGCACCGGGATCTCGGCGCGCACCGCGCGGTCGCCCGCCCCGTTGACGCTGGCGGTGACCACGGTCTGCCGGCGGCCCAGATCAATCAGCCGGTCGATGAGCAGTCCGCGGTTGACGTCGCAGGTGACGTTGTCGGCGCTGCCGACGACCAGCAGCGGCGGGCGACCGATATCGGCCAGCGCCACTCGTAACAGCAGACGGTCGAGCTCGGAGAGTTCCTCGAAGTACTCGTGCAAGGGCGGCAGCGGCAGGTCACCGAACACCGGAGAGCAGACCTTGCTCAGCGCGGCCTCATCGGCCTTGGGCACCATCCGGTACCAGGGGGAGTTCCAGCGCAGTTGCTCGGTGAGCAGGTCGGCCACGGTCACCGATTCGGGAACCGTGTCTAGTTCGTCGACCCCGGCCAGCGCCGACAGCGCGAAAATCTCCGTAGCGCGGTGGGCGCCCAGCACGGTGAGCTCGCCGGACTTCGCCCGCATCCGGCCGGCCAGGGTCATCAGTAGGGCGGTGCGCCCGGTGCCGGCCGGGCAGACCAGCACGGTCAGCCCGCCGTCCTCGATGCGCAGGTCGACGGGTCCGTAGACCGGGCCCCACGGGCCGGACAGCCGCAGATCGCGGGCCAGTACCGCCGGCGGGGTTTCGTCAGTGGGGGCGTCGGGCTGGTGTGCGGACACCACTGCTCCAATTCTGTCCGGCGGGGATGTCCATTCATCAGAACACGCCACCGGGAGGCGACGCAGGGAAGTGGGCGCCCGTGGTGGGCTGGTTAAGCTACTGCGCTGTGATCACCCGGATGTCGGAGCTGTTCCTGCGCACCCTGCGAGACGATCCGGCCGACGCCGAGGTGCCCAGCCACAAACTGCTCATCCGGGCCGGCTACATCCGGCCGGTCGGGCCGGGCCTGTACAGCTGGCTGCCGCTGGGCCTGCGGGTGCTGCGCCGCATCGAGGAGATCGTGCGTGCGGAGATGGTCGCGATCGGCGGTCAAGAGATTCTTTTCCCGGCCCTGTTGCCGCGCGCGCCCTACGAGACCACCAACCGCTGGACCGAGTACGGCGAGGGCGTGTTCCGGCTCAAGGACCGCCGTGACAACGACTACCTCCTGGGTCCCACCCACGAGGAACTGTTCACCCTGACCGTCAAGGGGGAGTACAGCTCCTACAAGGACTTCCCGCTGCTGCTGTTCCAGATCCAGACCAAGTACCGTGACGAGGCGCGCCCGCGCGCGGGGATCCTGCGGGGCCGCGAGTTCATCATGAAGGACTCCTACTCCTTCGACGTCGACGACGATGGCCTGCGTACGGTGTACGCCGCCCACCGCGAGGCCTATCAGAAGATGTTCGCCCGCATGGCGATTCGCTACGTGATCGTCTCGGCGGTGTCCGGCGCGATGGGCGGCAGCGCGTCGGAGGAGTTCCTGGCCGAAAGCGAGATCGGCGAGGACACCTTCGTGCGCTGCCTGCAGTCCGACTACGCCGCCAACGTCGAAGCCGTCACCACCGCGGCGCCCGCCGCTCTGCCCGTCGACGGCCTGCCCGAACCGGTGGTCCACGACACCGGCGACACCCCGACCATCGCCACCCTGGTGGACTGGGCCAACGGCGCGGCGCTGCCGCAGTTCGGCGGCCGCGCTGTCACCGCCGCGGACACCCTCAAGAACGTCATGCTCAAGGTTCGCGCGCCCGGCGGGGACTGGGAACTGCTGGGCATCGGCCTGCCCGGCGACCGGGAAGTCGACGACAAACGGCTGGGCGCCGCGCTGGACCCGGCCGAGTACGCGCTGCTCGACGAGTCCGACTTCGCCCGCCACGCCTTCCTGACCAAGGGTTACATCGGGCCGAAGGCGTTGCTGGACAACGGTGTCCGTTACCTCATCGACCCGCGGGTGGCGACCGGAACGGCCTGGATCACCGGAGCCGACGAGACCGGCAGGCACGTGGTGGGCCTGGTGGCCGGCCGCGACTTCGTCGCCGACGGCACCATCGAGGCGGCCGAGGTGCGCGACGGCGATCCGTCGCCGGACGGAGCCGGACCGCTGGTCAGCGCCCGGGGGATCGAGATCGGCCACATCTTCCAGCTGGGCCGCAAGTACACCGACGCGTTCTCCGTCGACGTCCTGGGGGAGGACGGCAAGCCCGTCCGCCTGACCATGGGCTCATACGGGGTAGGGGTGTCCCGGCTGGTGGCGGTGATCGCCGAACAGCACCACGACGACCTCGGGTTGCGCTGGCCGTCGTCGGTCTCGCCGTTCGACGTCCACGTGGTGATCGCCAACAAGGACCCGGGGGCGCGGTCCGGCGCCGAGGAACTGGCCGGCGCGCTCGAACAGCGGGGGATCGAGGTGCTCCTCGATGACCGGACCGCCTCGCCGGGGGTGAAGTTCAAGGACGCCGAACTTCTCGGCGTGCCCTGGATCGTGGTCGTCGGCCGGGGCTGGGCGGACGGCCTGGTGGAGTTGCGCGACCGGTTCAGCGGGCAGAGCCGGGAGATCGGCGTGCACGGCGCCGCCGAGCAGATCGCCGGGGCGCTGGCCGCCGGGCTGCCCTGAACTACTCGCTTCCGCCGGGAAAGGCCTCGGTCACCGGCCACGCTCCCAGCACCCTGCGCCAGCGGGCGGCGGTCACCGCGCACTGGCTCAGCGCGGTGACCGCGAGGGTGCGATCCTGCTCGGACCCGCTCTGCTCCAGCACCGCCCGCCAGGCCACCGCGCAGTCGTTCTCCATCGTGACCGCCAGTTTCACGGCGTCGACGGGAGTCGCGACCACGTTGGGGAGCTGGTAGCCGGCCGCGGGCAGCGGCACCGGCACGGACTCCTCGGTCATTCTGGCCACCAGCGCCTCGCGGCGCTCCCGGTGCTGGGCCAGCGTCTCGGAGACCAATTCGTTGCGGATGGGCAGACTATGCGCCGAGACGATGCCGTAGCCGTAGATCGCGGCGTGCTCCACAGCCAGCGCGTCGTAAAGCGCTGCCTGGTCGGCGGCCTCGGGGCGGTCCGGGTCGGTGGTCTGCGGGGTGGGAACCGGCGAGGTCATCGCTTCTTCCTCTCGCGGGGCAGCAGGCCCACCGTGTGCAGGGCCGTACAGGAGGCTGCGATCGACCCCAGCAGCCCGGCCCGGTACCCCGCCAGGGTCGGTGCCAGCGCCGCGGCGCTGTCGGCGGAGCGCCGCAGCGCGTCGGCGACCTGCCGGACCGTCGGCGGCGGGGCGGGCGGCTCCGAGGCGGCGGCTGCGGTGGTCGCCTCGGCGGCGGGCGTGGCGGTGGGGTCGGGGGTCGGTTTCCCGGCCGCCCGGGCCAGTTCCTCGATCAGTGCGGTGGCGTGCTGCTCGCGTTCGGCGGCGACCACCAGCAGCGCCGGGGCCATGGCCGGGGTCCCCGTGGCCGCCGCCTTGGCCAACGTGCTGTCGCTGCGGGCCGCCTCCAGCTGGGCCTCCAGCGGGTCGGGTTCGGGGGCCTTGCCCACTCCGCAGGCCGTTGCCACCGGTCCCAGCACAACCAGCGCCAGCGCCGCGCGCGACCCGTCGGTGAGCAGTCTCCGGCGGTTGATGCCCGATCCCGGCGTCGCGGCTCGCGGGCCGGGGTACGGCGGCGGGGATAGCACGTCCACATCCTGCCATTGCCGACGACGATGCAGGCGTATCGTGGTCACGCGGCTCCCCGAGCCGACGTCGTGAACACGGTTGTCCGAACAACATGTCAGAACAACTCAAGATGAGGAGCTCGCCGTGACGCAGCGGCCCGCGGGTCTACCGTCGCCCGAACAGGTGGTCGAGCTGCTCGACGACGAGTTCGCCCGCGCCGGCTACGACATCGAGGACGTCGCGGTCGACGACCGCAGCCGGCCGCCGCGGGTCACCGTGGTCGCCGACGGCGACACGCCGCTGAGCCTCGACGCCGCCGCTGAGCTGTCCCGCACCGCCTCGGCGCTGCTGGACTCCCTCGACACCGGTTCCTACCTGCTGGAGGTCACCTCGCCCGGGGTGGACCGCCCGCTGACCGAGGAGAAGCATTTCCGTCGTGCGCGCGGCCGCAAGGTCGAGATGCAGCTCTGCGACGCCACATCGGTGACCGGCCGGATCGCGTCGGCTGCCGACGGGGTCGTCGACCTCGTCATTCCCGAGTCCGGCGGCTGGGTGCTGCGGCGCTTCGCCCTGCCCGACATCCGCACCGCGGTGGTGCAGGTCGAGTTCTCCCGGCCCAGCGCTGCCGAACTCGCACTCGTGACCGGTCAAGGAACGGAGGTAGGGCCGTGAACATCGACATGGCCGCGCTGCACGCCATCGAAGTCGATCGCGGGATCACCGTCGACGAGTTGCTGGACACCATCAAGAGCGCGCTGCTGACCGCCTACCGCCACACCGAGGGCCATCAGCCCGACGCCCGTATCGAGATCGACCGCAAAACCGGGGCGGTCCAGGTGATCGCCCGGGAGACCGATGCCGACGGCGCCGTCATCAGCGAGTGGGACGACACTCCGGAGGGTTTCGGCCGGGTGGCGGCCACCACCGCCCGCCAGGTGATGCTGCAGCGGTTCCGCGACGCCGAGAACGAACGGGTCTACGGCGAGTTCTCGGCCCGGGAGGGCGACATCGTCGCGGGGGTGGTTCAGCAGAACCGCCGCGAGAACGAACGCGGCAACATCGTGGTCCGGCTCGGCACCGAGACCAAGGGATCGGAGGGCACCATCCGAGCCGCCGAGCAGGTGCCCGGCGAGCGGTACGAACACGGCGAACGGTTGCGCTGCTACGTCGTCGGTGTGACCCGCGGACTGCGGGAACCGCGCATCGAGCTGTCCCGCACCCACCCGAACCTGGTCCGCAAGCTGTTCTCCCTGGAGGTGCCCGAGATCGCCGACGGGTCGGTGGAGATCGTGGCGGTGGCCCGCGAGGCCGGGCACCGCTCCAAGATCGCGGTCCGGTCCAAGGTGCCCGGTCTGAACGCCAAGGGCGCCTGCATCGGCCCGATGGGACAGCGGGTCCGCAATGTCATGAGCGAGTTGTCCGGGGAGAAGATCGACATCATCGACTTCGACGAGGACCCGGCGGCGTTCGTCGGCAACGCCCTGTCGCCGGCCAAGGTGGTCTCGGTGCAGGTGGTCGACGCCGCCACCCGGGCGGCCCGGGTGATCGTTCCGGACTTCCAGCTGTCGCTGGCGATCGGCAAGGAAGGGCAGAACGCCAGGCTGGCCGCCAGGCTCACCGGGTGGCGGATCGACATCCGCAGCGACGCGGAGTCGCCGGAGGGGGCGGCCGGCGCCGCCGAACAGGCTGGGCGGCCCGGCGTCGGAGGTTGATTCTCCGCTGCGGCCACCATGGCGGTAGACTTCACCGTGATCCAACGCGAGAGACCGGCTGTCCGGGCTCGTCACCGTGCCGGGGCACCGGTTCGGACGTGCATCGGCTGTCGGAAGCGAGAGTTGGCCGTCGATTTGCTGCGGTTGGTGGCGGTGCCGACGGGGAACGGCCGACCGGCCGTCACCGTTGACACCAGTGGTCGCCTCCCGGGCCGGGGTGCCTGGCTGCACCGCGACGACCGTTGTCTCCAGACGGCGGTTCGACGGCACGCCTTCGCGAGAGCGTTGCGCATCACCGGTTCACCGGACACGTCCGCGGTGGTCGAGCAGTTCCGCTCGGCTCGCCCGACACCAGACAGGTAGCGAAGAACATGAGCACACCGTGAAGTTCCGACGATGACCATGCGTCGTAGCTAAACCCGAGGCGCGGCCTACCCACCGCTGTCGCCTCTAGAGA
>Ga0180432_10004562_pt1 | contig 18890 bp, 16 predicted proteins | sample SS_ome_10_FD_132414 | JGI IMG/M metagenome (GOLD analysis project Ga0180432, IMG submission 132414) | Hypersaline lake sediment archaeal communities from the Salton Sea, California, USA - SS_1_MS_2 metaG | ecosystem: Environmental > Aquatic > Non-marine Saline and Alkaline > Hypersaline >...
ATAGCTCAGTGTCTTCTTGATCTTGTCGTTGCTCGCAATCCAGGGAAAGCGCATCATATTCATGGCAGGGCTCGGAAATTCAGTTAAGAATTTCAGTCGTAAAAACCAGGCAATATTGTTCAGCGGATAGATGAGAGCGGGAGGCAGCTTGAGTTGCCAGTTGCCGAGCATCCGAATCATCTCGTCGAAGGTCATTGTTCCGTCGGCGGCGATATTGTACTCACCATCCTTCCCCTCCCGGAGGAGCAGATAGATGATCTCGACGAGATCGTCCTCGTGAACATATTGAAAGGGCTTAGCGTCTCCGGGGAGCATGACGATTCTCTTGAGAAGATGCCGCGAGAGGGGATTATCGAAGCCGGGCCCCACGACAAAACAGGGGCGAACCACCGTAAGGCGGATCTCGGGGTGTGCCTTTCTGAAATCCCGGCAGAGGAACTCCAGCTCCTTCTTGTTCCTGGCATAAGTAAAATCATCATTCCCCCTGAGGGGACTCTCCTCGGTGAGGACTGGTGGATTATCCGGGTGGAAGCCGTAGGCGGTGGTCGATGAGCACTGCACCAGATGTCGGACACCGCTTTTCGTGCAGGCGTCAAGGAAGTTCTTTGTGCCGTTGATATTCACATCCTCCATGTAGCGCTTGCTGTGCAGGGGGGGCAATATATAGGCTGTGTGAATGGCCCAGTCAACATTCCTTCCCGAAAGCAGCGGGTACATGTCGTCTCTGACATCATGCTCGATGAACTCCATCTTCGCCGGGATGCGTTGCGGGGGTTTGATGTCGATGCCGATGATATGCTGCACATCATCCTTCCCATTCAAAAAAGAAGCCATCTTCTGGCCGAAATAGCCGGAAGCTCCGGTGATAAAGACCTTTTTCGATGGGGAATCCTTTTTTTTCATTATCAGATTCTCTTCCTTAAAGATTTATTACCGATAACTATCGGCTTTTAACTCTTATTTCCTGTACATATGTGATATATCTGTTCAATTTATCCTTTTTTATCACAATAACAACCTGCGTATATCTTCAGAATATTTATCCGCCTTAAAATTTTAAAAAATGAGCATCAGCACCTTTATCAATAGCACTTCTCGCCCGGCTTCACATCGCCGAACCAGCGCTCAAACCGCTCATTATAGAAGAGCCAGATAATCGCATTCCCGAATCTCCAGGGTGTTATATCGAAAGCCTTCTGCGGGCAGACCACCTGGCAGCGGTAGCAGCGTATGCAGTTATCCCCCAGTAACGGCAAGGGCAGCATGCTGATATTCTCCGTGGGGCACTCCGCTACGCAGCGCTCACAGCCATTGCAGAGCTCTGGATCGAGCTTCGGCTTCGGCAGGAGGAGGCGAATGAGCGAATCACGATTTATCATCGCGGCAAAATCGTAAAAACCGAATCCCTGTTTCAAAGCGTCCCTTCGGCTCCCGGGAAGCGGCCCCGAACGGCTCTCAGAAACATGCTCGGACAGTGATCGCGCAAACTCTCTGGCCAGATTCAGATCGCTGGCATCAGGCCGCCCGGGAAATCGGCCGAGAATAGTGGGCGCAGGGTGAAAACACTCGCCCCGTGCGAGAAATCCTCCCACCACATCGGCTCCCCTCTCGCTAAGGAGGCGGGTCATGTTGTAGAGCACCCTCCCCGTCCCGCCGCCCGAGGTGGCGAAGACAAAGGCACGATTTTCGAGCTTCGGTAAGGATCGCAGAAAATTCCTGACCGGCGTCGGCGCCTGGCTTGCAAAGCAGGGCGCTCCAATGCCGAGGAGATCGCAGCTCGACGCATCATCCGGTTTCGCCTCTCGAAGGAGTATCTGCTCAACAGTATGCCCCTTCTCGAGAAAGACACTGCCCATCGCCTCTGCAACCTTCTTCGTGTTGCCTGACTGGGAAAAGTATATTACTGTTATCTTCATTATGTGCCTCTCTTAAAAATCAGCTTCAGGTGCTTCTCCGCGCGACGCATGAATACCATACCCGGCATAAGCTGTTCTTTAAATACTGTTCATGCATCCAGCTCCCCTGTACATTCATCCATGCGGGAAAATCTTTATGGGACAGCATGAAGCAGAATGGCCGCAGACAGATAAAGGATAAATCACCCCAACCGGCTGTCGCTATGTTCCACAGTCCCACGGGTCGAAACAGCGTAAAAAATCAGCACGGTCCCGCTGCGGCCCACGGCTCATGCAGCAGATTTTCGCACTCGCATAAGAAACTCGATGAAGAGTATGGCAAAGACGAGATCAACGAAGACGATACCCACCACTATCCATCCGATATCCCCGCGTAGCGCATAGTAGAGCGGAATCAGGAAAACCAGAACTTTCCCTATGGCACCCATCCTGACAATCTCCACCCTGGAAAGATCCTTCGATACCCAGTAATAGCCGATGCCGAATACGAAGGCCAGGGCGAGAAAGAGCTGCAGCCAGACTGGAAATACCGGAACCTTCTCGCCGAGAATTGTGAAAATTGTTTCGTACAAGAAGAAAAAGGGAACCGTCGCTCCCCAGTTCCAGAGCGCCCCGATGAAGAAGAGCTTTTTATAATAACCTTCCTTTTCCATGGACGATACTCCTTTTTGTAATGAAATATACGCGAATACAGTTGTGCTTTATACTCCTGTACGCCATTGCACTCCGATAATTGAAATTCAAAACTCAATAGGTATCGGTCCCCTTCCTGCTCTGCAGAGAATAGTAGCTCACAAAATCGGTAAATCGCTTCGGCACTAACCGTACAAAGAAGAGGTGCATGAACTTCGGGAAGAAGCCGGGAACGTAGAGGAACTTCCCTTTCACGAACTTGCCGATGGCCTTTCTCGCGACCCACCGGGGCGTTTTCAGCCCCGAAATGATATACCAGCGCACCTTCCGTGGAAATCCCTTCACCCTGAGAATGGACGTATCGGTATAGGGGGGGTTGAGGGTGCAAACCGTAACTTTGGTTCCCGTGAGCTCCTTCCTGACACCCTGTGCGAGGCTCTGAATGGCGGCCTTGCTGGCGCCGTACACCGTGTGAAAGGGTGTCGGCTGAAAAGCTGCCACGCTCGAGGTGACGAAGACGACTCCCTCATCCCGCTTGACCATATCAGGAATGAAGAGATGCATGAGACGCATTGTTGCAATGAGATTGACCTGGATAATCCTCCACTGCGACACCCAGTCGATCTCCCAGAACTTCCCGTAGGCTATGGTGCCGGCATTAGAAACCAGGGCGAAAATGTCACCGGCATCTTTTTTCACCTGCCGGTAGAGCTTTTCGGCTCCTTTCTCCTCAGCGAGATCGACGGGGAAAACCCAGCTTTTAACGCCATAGTTCCTTTTCACCTCCTTAGCGAGCTCTTCGAGGAGCTTCTTCTCCGAAGGGAGCGCGCTCAGGACGAGGTGGGCTCCTCGACGGGCGAATTCCACCGCCAGCGCACGGCCGATCCCTGTTGATGCACCGGTAATGAGAACTTTCTTCTCCCTGAAATCGTATTTCATCATAAACACCTCGAATAATAGAATAGTGTGAACAGACCTCGGAAGATATTCCCTTCAGTTGCCCTGCTGATTATACAGCAATTATTATTGTGACGGTTTTCCGTGAGGAGAAGCAGTGCTGTAAGCGGCTGTCGGTGACAGTACACCATGTCATCGTTACAGGAATGAAGGGGCATGATGCAGCACCGCACTGCTAATTACTCCTCCAAACCGGGCGAACCATATATCACTTTCCCCCCTCTGCAGAGAGGGGCAAACCGACAACAGTGAAAAATACAAGCCGAAATCATGGGGTCGGCACTCCGATGTTCTGCATTCTCGGAAGTGACCGTAAATGCATCACCTCTTTGCGAAGCCTGCGGGCACCATGCCGCCTCAGAGACGATCTTCAATGCGCCGCTCTCTTGCATTGCGGCCCGGTGGCATAATAGCGCACGGCGACACGTCGACGTGTCGCCTCCCTGTGTAACGAGTCGCCTCTTACACCTTCTCCAGGATGTGAAGGCACATGGCGGCTTCCTCAACGCCGATATTCCCGCCGCCATTTTCCGTGAGACCGATGCGTGCGCCTTCAACCTGCCGCTTCCCCGCCTCGTTCCGGAGTTGCAGAACGATCTCGTATATCTGTGCGAGCCCCGAAGCCCCGATGGGATGACCGCGGCACTCAAGACCGCCGCTCGTGTTTATCGGCTTCTCGCCGCCGAGCGCGGTCGCACCGGTTTCGGCATACACACCACCCTCGCCCGCCGGGCAGAATCCCATCACCTCGGTCTGATGGAGCTCGCCGTAGGCGGTAGCGTCATGGAGCTCGGCCGTATCGATATCTTCAGGACCGACGCCGGCCATCGCATAGGCCTGCTTCGAGAGCCGCTCGCCGACATCCTCGCCATCCATATCGCGATCACTCCCCTGGCCGAGCACCGACGCGATGATCTTCACCGGCCGCGCGCCGTTGAGCTTCTTGAGATAGCTCTCGGAACAGACGATTGCTGCCGCGGCGCCGTCGCCAACCGGTGCGCACATCGCCCTGGTGAGCGGATAGGCTATCGGCTTATCATGCAGAACCTCCTCGACCGTCATCGGCATCTGATACTGCGCCAGGGGATTGAACGAGCTGTGCACGTGATTCTTTGCGCAGATCACCGCCAGCTGATGCTGCGTTGAGCCGAACTTGCTCATGTGCCAGCGGGCGCCCATGGCGTAGGCGTCCATGAAGATGCTCCGCCCCTCTCCCGGTGGTGTCTGATCCGGAGGAATATCAACCTTGATCTTCTTCGAGACCTCCATGAACATCTTGACATGATCCTCGAAGTTCTCCACGTCCATGCAGGAAGCGTAGGCGCCGAGCGCTTTCGCCTTATCCGGGTCGGTTATCTTTTCGGAGCCGACGGCCAGCGCCACGTCGAACATCCCTGCCCGTATCCCCATAAAGGCCAGGTTCAGCGCCGTCGAGGCGCCCGCGCAGGCGTTCTCCACATTGGTGACCGGTATTTTGTCGATTCCCATTCCCCGGAACACCACCTGCCCGCGTATGGAATGCTGATTGGTGTACATGCCCCAGAACGTATTGGAAAAAAAACCCGCCTGCAGCTCCTTCTTGTCCAGACCGGCATCCTCGAGCGCCATACGGATGGTCTCCTCCGCCATATGACGAACGGTCTTATCGGGATATTTGCTGAAGCGGATCATCCCCGCTCCGATGATATAGACATTAGTCATAGTACATACCCTATTAATTTTTTATTCTTCTTGGACATCTTTAAGGAGCCCATATGCTCCCGCCAGTGCCAGGATGTCATTGGAGCCATCCTCAATCAAACCGGCCCGCGCATCCCTGAAGATCTTTTCGATGGGATACTCCTTTGTCAAACCATTTCCACCGAGGAGCTGCAGCGCGCTGCTGGCCACCTCGAAAGCGGCCTGTGTACAGTATACCTTGGAGGCGATGGAGTAATGGGTGTCCGGCGGATTGGTCGAGAAGTTGTACATCAGCGCCGCACGGGAGTAGGCGCGTGCTGTTTCGATCTTGACAAACATGTCGAAGAGGGTTTTCTTCACCGTCGGATGCTTGTAGAGGAGCATGCCCCCCTGCACCCGCTCCTTTATATAGTCCATGGCGATATCGTAAGCCGACTGCGCAACGCCGGTGAAGAATGCTCCCATGCATGCGTTGGCGGTCGAGAGGGTGATATCGGTGAACATCTCATAGCTCTCGGGATCGATAACCATGAACTCTTCGGGACACACGGCATCATCGAAGAAGAGCTCCCCCTGCGGCAGGTCCCGCTGTCCCATCTTGTCGAGCGGCTTTCCCCTGCTGACACCGGGCTGCTTGAGGTCAATAAGACAGATACCACCCCCGGCCATCCCCTGTGATGATTCGATTCCCACAAAGAGGGAAGCCTCGGTCGCCAGAGGCCCCATGGAGACCCAGGCGGATTTCTGACCGTTGATCAGCCACTCATCGCCCTTCTTCTTCGCCCGCAGCTGCTGTGTAATATTCGGATCGTGAAACATCGGCGTAAAGGGCATCAGGATATCCGATCCGTGATCCGGCTCGGTAATCGCCCAGCATGAACGAATACTCGCATCCGTACAGTTCACATAGGGGAGGATACGCTGCTCGATGATATTGTCCTCGGCGATGAGTGAACCGTAGAATGCGGAGAAACAGGATACCCCAAGCGCTACGGTGAGGCCGACGCTCCCGTATGATAACTCCTCAAAGACGATGTGCACGCCAAGGGGATCGAGCCCCAGTCCGCCGTATTCATCGGGAATCAACACGGTGTGGTATCCGTTCTTGTACATCTGCTTGAGGCAGTTCCAGAAGGGCGAGCCCTCCGCAATAACCTCCTCCGGGGTCATCTTGTCCAGCTCCAGTGAAGCGGGCCTCAACACCTCTACGGCAAAGCGGTGAACCTCTTCCTTGAGGTGTTGATGCTCGTCAGTTAAATCCAGATTCAGCTCCGTATAGGCCATAGGTACCTCCGTACATTAATATATTGTGTCTATATACTCCCTGTATTACATATACCTGCTTCAGAATAAATAAGCAGCACCAATAAGTGATTAGCTCTCAGTGATCAGTTTTACCTACCCGAGTAAATATATTTTATTGGTGAATTATATCTTGCCTCCCAATGATTACCATTCACTCATCACTACTCACTATTCACTATTTACTACTCACTCGTCACTACTCACTTGTGACCTGTCACCCGTCACAACTTGCTCATTGCTGCTCACCGATTAAAATCACCGCGTCAAAAACGCCATTCATTCACATTCCTACTTATAATCTTCGAACTTGTAGATGGTGCCTATATTCTTCTCGAAATCTTCCTTCAGCTTTCGGTCCAGCGCCTTCTCCGAGATAGTCTTCGGAATATCCTCTACGACCTGCAGATACGAGGGTATGAAATTGGTTTCGAGATCCTTCCTGCACTTCTCGAAGATCGAGGCGGGATCGATTGTCTTTCCCTCGAAGGGGGACACCGCCGCGACGAGATCGCTCTCACCGGGAGCGCCGGATGCAGCAGTGACGCCATAAACACACACCTCGCTCACATCGGGATGCTCGCCGATCACCTTCTCCACGTGATCCGGCTGAATGAAGTCGCCTGCACGCCGGAGCTCCGTCCCCTTGCGGTAATCGAAGTAGTACCAGCCCTCCTCATCCTTGTGGACGATATCGCCGCTTCGGAGCCAGCCTCCCCTGGTCTTATCCTTTGACTCATCCGGCAGGCCGAGATAGTCAACCTTCGTCTCGCCCTTGAGCATCCGGGAGATGAGCTCACCCCGCTCTCCGGGCCCGACCTCGTTATCGTTCTCGTCCACCACCTTGAACTCCATGATGCCGGGAATGGGCTTCCCGAAGGAGCCGATGGGCCCCTTCCCGATAGGCTTGTATGAAAAGCCGCCCTCGACGGCGCCGTACCATTCCATGATCTGCACGTTGAACCGCTTCTCGAAGGCTTCCCATATGGAGATGGGGGTGCCGGCGCTGATGACGATCTTCACCGGATTATCGGCATCATCGGGCTTCTCAGGCTCATTGAAGATGCCGAACATCATCCCCCCGAGCAGCGAGAAGCTGCTGCAGCCGTACTTCCGGCAGATGTCCCAGATACGGCTCTTGGTGAAGCGCGGGCTGAAGACCGCTTTTATGCCCAGATAGAGCGCCGGGAAGAGGGTTACCGCCTGCGCGTTCCCGTGCGTGAGCGACAGGCCGTTGTAGAGGACATCGGTGGGCTTATACTTCCAGACCAGCCGGGTGAGAATGTTAAAGACACCGGTTCGGTTATTCCGTATCATCACCCCCTTCGGATTCCCGGTGGTTCCCGAGGTGTAGATGATCTGCATCGGCTGCCGCACGTCCATTATCTTCTGTTCCACAACCTCCCAGCTCTCCTTCTCCAACACTTCGTTTAATGCATGATATTTGTCAGAAGGCGCTATCCCGTGCTCAGGACGATAGGCGACCGATACGAACTTCAGATCTTTCAGATCGCCGAGTATCTCCTCGAGCTGCGGGAGGCACTCGTCGGATACGATAACACCCTTGGCGCCCGAGTTCTCGAAGTAGTACTTAAGCCGCTCGGCCCGCGAGCGCGGATCAACCGGCACCATGACTGCGCCGATGGTGGTCCCCGCCAGCATGGCGTAGACGAACTCGGGGTGATTCCGCATGAAGACGACGTAATTATCACCCTTCTCGAGACCCTTCTCGCTGAAAAACCGGGCGATCTTGTTCGATTGCTCGTGAAGCATCTGAAACGTCAGGACATCCTCGCCATGCTCGCCCTTCTCGAAGATATATATCTCCTTATCGGGATTGCTGTCCGCCTTCATCTCGACGAGATGGGAGGCGATGACCTGATTGAGATGGGCTTTTGACGACATAGCTCTCCTCCTCTCACGTAAATTTACTCCTCAATCGCCCCGATAAAACCGCGCAGGAAGGTGGGGAACTCCTTCTTGAATATCTCATCCCAGTAATCCCTCGTCCAGTACTTGTGCCGATCGAAGAAGGGATCCTCCTGCGCCGCGCTGACCACAACCGACACCGCCGTGTCAACATCTTCGATAATCTCCATAGCCTTTGCGCCGAACCCGTAGGTGCTGAAGACCCGGCAGTGCAGTCCAAGATGCCAGGCCATTGCCGCAGCCGCATTCGACGCCATGTGGAGATTGATGGCCTTGAAGAGGCACATGGGGCCATTCGAGGTCAACGCCTCAACCTCCTCTGCCTTGTTCAGCTCGGCACAGGAGCTGTATCCGCAGGCGCCGCAGTTGTAGTTGAAGTCTGACTTTCGCTTATCGCCGATGATGAGCATTCCCAGCGGCTCCTTCATGAATTCCTGAAGCGCCCGTCCGTCGCGTGCGGCCAGCGGAGACATATCGCCCAGCGAAAAGCAGAACTGCGAAACGGTATCCAGCTCCTCCTCGCCGAGGGCGATTATCTTCACGGTATTCCTGTTGCCGAACTTGATGCTGTTATAGGCGGCAAGGGTCATCAGCTCCAGGGCTCGGTCGAGGCCGTTCTTAATCAACTGTTCCATTTCAATGATTGCCATGACTACCCTCCTTAGCTGTATATTGATCTGAACTGCGGCCAGAGCCTCTGAATGATGCGGTCGTTCATGGTCCGCTGATTTATCTCCTCATAGTTGAGCGGGACATCCTTGAAGGGGCTCTTTTCGGTAACCGAGATGGCGACCGCGACGGCAAAACCGGTCGCCTGGGGAAGCATTCCCATCCGCATCGCCGCAGCCCCGGCCGACCAGAAGATACCGTAATCGATGCCGAGCGTGCGGGCCTGCGACACCATGCCACCTATCGCGTAGGCGACGTTGGCTGCCCTGAAGGCGCAGAGGGGCCCCGTGTAAGCGACTCCCGGTCCCTTCTGGAGCTTTTCCTTTTCCCGCATGTACTCGCAGGTGAGGTAGCCGCACATGTTGCAGTTGATGTCCGAGGGATCGGTCAGGCTTCTCAGGGAGGTGATGATAAGCACCGCATCTGCGTCCCGCAGCATGGCGGCATCCCGCCGGAAGAAGTCCCAGCTCTTCTTCTCCCCCGACATCTCTTCGAGCTGCTGGCACAGGTCCTCGATATCGCACTCATCGTCAAGTATGTGTACCGAACACTCGCCAACGCCGCCGACGCGCGGCGAGGTGGTCCCCGAGGCGAGGAGGAGCCGTGCTGCCAGCTGTACCGCTTCCTTCCGATCCTCTTCGAATTGCTTCATGCTTCTCTCCATGCTCATAGTGAACCTCCTCTCTCTTAATCGATGGGAATGTTGAACTTCTTGGCAATGTCGGGGTATGCCGCATAGGCCGGCTTCAAAAGCGGCAGGAGCTTCAAAACCTTCGGCATCGGTCCCTTTGCCTTGATCAATCCCTTGGCAAGCGCTACCGGCAGCTTCACCTGCTGCAGCCAGAATTTGTGGCAGGTATCGCCGCTGAGCGTCATTTCGATGCTCGGCTTGTAATCGGCCTCGCCGCAGATGACCTTCCCGTCATCGGTCAGCCAGATGTATCCATCGGGATTGTTAATGTCGAACTTGATGACGATCTTTGAGTCAATGAACTTCTGATACATCGACTCGTCCTTCAAGAGCGTCTCAAAAAGCGCGCCCAGCACTTCGTACATCTTGTCTGTACTCTCGAATATAGCCATTGCATCCTCCTTAATTATTTTATTATGGGTACCTCTAAAAACCAGTATTTACATTGATCCCCTCATTATAAATACTGGTTTTATCAGACACTAAGCCCACAGCGACACGACGTCGCGCATGCCAGCGTACACAGGATGTGCGAAACAACGCTGGCCAAGGGGACATCATATTAATAGTTCTTAGAAGTCCCCTTATTTAAATCGAGCGGTTCATTGCATATATGGACAATATCGTTTCAATGCTTCAAATGTTCCACATCCCACCCGGCGGCGGGAGGGGCAATCACATCTCTACATGAAAAAATGCTTGTCTCTACAAAGACAAACCGCCCGTATTACATTTTATATTCACTCATTAAATGAGTAATCGCGCTTACGAGAGACCGTACTGCCCATTCCGGAGAGTGGCTTTCCGGGTCAAGGAACCATCTCACCGCAATGCCGTGATAGATGGCGGAGATAGCTCGGGCGACACCCCTTATATCTGAAATTACATAGATCCCCGACCGTATTCCTTCCTCGAGCGCTTCGCCGAGCAGATCGATCCAGCCGTTCACCCATTCGTGGAAGATGATACGATACCCCTCATCCCGTGACGCCAGCGCCATACAGTCGAAATGGAGCGGATACCCGATATTGAGATCAGGATCATCTCCATTGTAGAGCCAGATATAGGAGAGGAGCTTGTCGAGAGGGCTATCACACTGATCCATGGTATCCTTGCCCCGTTGGAAAATACGATCAAAGTAAACCTTGAAAGCTTCTTTGAAAAGAGATTCTTTCGAAGAAAAGTAGTGTGCGACTCCCCCCTTCGAGAGTCCAGCCTCCTTCGCGATATCCTCCATGGTGACGTTGTGAAAACCGACCTCCGCTATCTTTCGAATGGTAGCATCGACAATTTGCGGCTTCCTGATGGTTTCCAGGGTTATGTTCTCAGCCATCGTTTTTCCTCGATCTGAAAACTATACGCGAAAGCACTTTATATTCGCATAGGCATGAGAAGTTTATGCTTTCTGACGATTTAAGGAGAATGAAAACAGCACCGGAGATTCAAGATACAGATTGAGCTTTATGGGCACCTCTCAAAACCGGTATTTACATTGATTCACAAATTGTAACTACCGGTTTGATGCACTGTGCACACAGCGACACGACGTCGCGCATGCCTGCGTGCACAGGATGTGAAAAACAACGCTGGCCAAGGGGATATCATATTAATATTTTCAGAAGTCCCCTCATATGACGATCTGCTTTATGCAGGCGACCCCCGGATAGCTTTCCTCCATCATGAAACAATTAGATGAACGCTTTAGGAAACTCAAAAATTTTTGTGTCAAAATCGGATTTACAACAGCTCTTACAATCTTCAGCGCTTATAAAAAACTTTAAAAGAACACCTGAATCGGCATGAGAATTGAGTAGTAAGCAATTCAATTCTCTTGATTCAAATCCGACTCATTGGATTAAAAACCGACTGGTCGGATTATTGCATATACCTCATTATTGTCAATTCTTTTTGTCAAAAATTTACTATGATGATTTCTCATTTACTGCCCGACACGTAGCTGATATCGACATGCCGAAAAATAGACTTCGCTGTTGTTATCTTGGAGAGATCCCTGTTGATCTCATGGTTTTCGCCGAGAACATGACCGTGGCCGATGAGCTTCGGATTCACCGTAATTTCCTTCTTCCCCGCCTCGATAGTTGCCATCCAGATGAGCGAGGGCTGGCCGTTCACATCGCTGTAGCCGGGCTCCCCCTCCTTTGCCTCCTCCCGGTAAAACTCATTGTAATCGAAGGAGGCATTGACTTCCAGATAGATGTCTATCCGCGCATTCATCATGCTCTGGGGAATCTGCCAGTAATGGGTGAACATCTCGCCGCTCGGCGTTGCGCCCGTTATGCTGTCCACGGGAGCTGCTTCCTTCTCCTTTTTTTTCACACCGTACCACACCGGAACAGATGAGGGGCGCTCATCCGCCATCATCCACTCACCGGTGCCTGCCTTCCCGGTGATGTATATCGTCCGCACCTCGCCGGTCTTCTTATTCTCAGCCCATATGGCATAGGTAGGATAGAGCTTCTTCAGGAAGAGACTCTTGTAGGCTTCAGCATTGAAGCCGACGGTTATCTTGAGATGGGGCTTCGATAAATCTATCTCCTGCTTGATCGCCTTGCTGCCGCAGGAGATGCAGAGCAGAAGAGAGACTCCTATCATAATACTCAATCGTTTCATACTGTTCTCCAATTGCATTGTTAATGTACTGCCGCGATACCAAGGAGCAGTTAATACCTCCTCCCATACAGTACTTTAACTGCATTCACTCATAAAAGGAATACACCTTATTACGGAGGAGGTCAACCATTTTTGATATCTCAACAGAGCTGTCCGAAATCCTTTGAATTTCATCAAGAAGTGAAGGATCGCTCTCATCTCAAATCCAATAAAATCCATTCGTACCACTTTCACGAACCTTTCTCTGCTTCATCCCCACGCTACTTCTTCACAACTACCCCTCGATCCTTGACGATCGCTTCAAAGGCCATCAACCCGGATCCAAGGCATGGCTGGAAGCCGCCGCCCATGCCGCCCCATGCTGAAGCAAGGTACAGTCCCCCGAAGGGGGTGGTGTTCTGTATTCTATTCATATATGAATTGTCAAGCGATTGCTCATACCCGTAAATAGCACCCTCCGGATTAAGGGTATACCTCACGTTGGTCAGCGGTGTCGCTGTCTCCTTTACCTCTATCATGGCGCGAAGCCCGGGAATGACCCGTTTCTCGACTATATCGATGAGCCGATCAGCAATGCGATCCTTCTCCTTCCGGTAGGCGTCCTTGCGGCCCGCATGATAATCCTGCTCGAACCGCTTCCAGGGACCATAGCCGCTCAGGATAAGAATCGATATCGTTGAGGTCCCCGGTTTCGAGTATCCGGAGAACGCATTATCATATACGGTCACCGCGATGAGCGATTTCTCCGGATTGCAGTCGAGCGCTCCGCGGTACGCCGCCTCAGGGTCGTAATGCTGATTGAGGAATATCTCGTAACCCTTGATATTACCGCGAATCTCCCTGTTGAGTCCCAGCCACACATTGAAGGTTGACAGTGAAGGCCGGTACTTCTTAAGCTTCTCCCCATATTTCTCCGCATCGCCGGGAAATTCAGCTTTCGGCTTCAGCATATTCATGGTGCCTGGAACACTCGCATTTGAAACAACAATTCGAGCCGGCAGGGTTTTGCCGTTGCTGAGTGTCACTCCGGTAACGGCGCCCTCCTTTACAATAATCGTTTCAGCTCCGGTTCCCAGGAGAACCTTCCCGCCGGCATCCTCGATTGACTTCATGAGGGCATTGCTCAGATCCTGAGATCGCTCTCTGATGTAGTAAGCGCCGAACCGCATATATGCGGCGGTTGCAATGGAATAGTAAAATCCGTGGAGCTTCGAGGGGGGGAGGCCGTAGTAGGGCCAGAAAACCGACAGGATGGTACGCACTTTCGTATCCCTGACATGCTTGTCGAGAAGATCGCCAAGGGTCATATTGCGTATGGCCCACATGCGCTTATGTGTCCAGGGAAAGCGAATTATGTCGAGCCACGATCCCCTGTCAAAGGGCTTAATCCCCTCATCAAGTATTCCCAGCATGTCATCCATAAAGCCCCTGATGCCCTTCGATTCCGATGGAAAGAGCCTGCAGAGCTCTTCAGTGATCGCCTTCGGATTCTTCTGCGGCCAGATGATATCGTGATCCGGCGTCAGTATCCTGCACAGCTCGGGAAGCTCCGCAACCTGAACCCTGTCGATAATCCCCGCCTTTTCATAGATAATTTTGGCCGGACCGCCGAGAGGAGCGGATGTTGCGTGAAGAGAAACCTCAAAGGTGTATTGACCCCGGTCAAAGGAGGTTGCATATCCACCGGGAAGCAGATGCTGCTCAATGAGGGTAACGGGAAACCCGTTCCTCGACAGGATCGCCCCGGCGCTGAGCCCGCCGAGCCCGCCACCGATGACAACGACCGGGAGAGAATCGGGCTGTTCCCCCTTTGACAGGAAATGCCAGCCGCATCCGTCAAGCGCGAGCATGGCGGTCGTGGCTGCAGCCATATTGATAAAGTCTCGGCGCGTTACGTTTCTCACTGGCGTATTCATGAGCACCTCCTTGGTATCATTATATGTATATTCTGGAAATTTTCCTTCAGGAATGTCTGATCATTTCAGACAGCACCGGACAGCCTGCTCCCTCCTGTATTACCCATAAATCAAGGGGGAGATAAACTCACCTCGCTGCTTAACTCGCCTCCTCCAATGGTATTAAAAAACATATAGAAAGCGCTACTTCGCGATAAAGAGCTCATTGGAGAAATCGGCCGTCAGGTTCTCAACGCCATCCCTCTTGACGAGCACGATATCCTCCGGCATGGCGCCCAGGTACTTCATCTCCAGATCGAAGGCGCCCACCTCAATGCAGAAGACCATGTTCTCCCGTATCACCGTGGGATCATCGGGTACCACCCAGGGCGGCTCGTGGTTGGAGAAGCCCATGCCGTGGCCCACGAAGTTTATGATATGCCCCTGCCCGGGATCGAGCTTCTTCAGGGCATCAACCGATGCCCGATGAACATCGCCGGCGGTGACGCCCGGCTTCAGCGCCTCGATGGTCGCCTGCTCCGCCTCGCATGCCATTTTACTTAAATCGATCTCCTTCTGCGGCGGATTGCCGACGTAAAAGGTTCTCTGAAAATCCATCTGATACCCCCGGTAGGATGGGCCGCAGTCGCTCAGCCCCATGTCTCCCTCCTGAATAATGCGATCCACGGGTCCCGTAATCCATCGGTGCACGCCACCCATCTCCGAAGCACTGCTGGACCAGCAGAGCCAGGTCGATTGATTGGGAGTGCTCAGGAGATCCTGCCCGGCGCAGGCCTTCCAGAAGGTCCGGTGCACATCGAGCTCGTTCACTCCCGATTTTATGGACTCGAATGCTGCTTTCACCACCGTACAGGCCCGCCTGCATCCCTCCCTGATGATTTCAATCTCATAGGGGGTTTTCACCGTGCGCTGCTCCCAGATGACCGGATCGGCGGAGACGATTTTCGCCCCCGGTATGCGCGTGCCGAGGAGATCATATTCCTCGAAGGAGAGATAGGTGTCGATATCGGGCCCCTTCTCGATCCCCAGGACCCCTTTGTCCAGCTTCAGATCCTTCAGGGTATCAAGCAGCGTCGACCAGAACTCCTCCGGTATCTGCTGCAGGCCGAGGAGCACGGCGCCGAGCAGCCTCCCCCCCTCCGTCTCGCTCCATATCCGGATATCCCGGACGTAGGTGGTCAGGGCAACCTGCCAGAAGAAGGCGCCGTGAATCAGAACCACCGGATCGCGATCCTGCGGGACAATCATGCAGGAGCGCCAGACCCAGTTGTGCATCTGCGCGACATCGGTCCATCCGCCGTAGTACCACCAGTTGACCGGCGAGAAGAGAATCATGGCGTCCATCTCGTGTTTTTCCATGAGCTCCCGTGCCCGGGCAGTGCGAAGCTGATACTCGCTTAACGGTATGGTCTCCCATTTTTTGCTCTCTGACTTGATTATCTCCTGAAACATATGAACCTCCTCTCTTTCTCTATTTTACTCTGGTTATTTTACCAGTATCCCCTTCAGAATAATTCTGAGATTGTGATTCAGAAGCTCCTCCAAATTCATGCCGAAGGCATCCATATAGCCCCTCTTGTGAATGGAGATGAGCCCCTCAATGACGGCCCAGAGTGCAAAGGTCATCTCCCAGCTCTCTCCCCGGTGAACGATAATTCCCTCCCCGATCCCCTTCCCGACCACCTCATCGAGAATGGAGAGCGACTGCGCTGAAAGCTTATCGAGCTTTTCAAGAAGCTCATCGGGAAGGCCCACCTTTTTGAAGCCCATATCCCTGAAGGTGAGTATGTCAAAGTAATCGGGAAAATCGGTGTAGAATTTCAGATAGGCCCGCGCGATCGCGTCCAGCCTCTCCATGGTCGTTTTCCCGCTCGCTGAAGCCTCCTCGAGAAGCTTTATCAGCAGGTGGAACGCCTCCTCGCAGATCCGCCCGTAAATATCGTCCTTCCCCTCGAAATAAAAATAGATGACTCCGGTGGACATCTCAGCCGCCCGGGCGATGTCCCGAACCGTTGCGCCCAGATAGCCCTTCTCGAGGAAGAGCTTCCTCCCCGCCTTCAGTATCCGCTCGATGCGTTCCTGCCGCTCGGCCTGTTTTCGCTTCTCAATAACACTCATTTGATATACACATAAAATTTTATACTTTCACATTTTTTTAGATATTCAAAAGCTCATATGTCAATGCCGGAAAAAAAATTAAAGATTCCGCATACCTTTCATAAGACAGTTATAACGTTGTTATACTATATAACAATGTTATAACTGTCAAGAAAAAAATTAATATATCTTTCCCGCTCCCCCCATCGAGAGCTCTTCGCCGAGGGAGAGGCGGACGAGGTTGCTGAGGAGGTATGGCTCCAGCCCCTGCTCCTTCGCTCGGCTCCGCAGGCTCAGCACGCAAAGGGGACAGAGGAAGACCATCGCCTCGGCGCCGTGATCCTTCGCGTCCATGATGTTTTTCATCCGCCACTCGTTCACCGTTTCCTTCGGTACCTCCACCATGGCACCCATCGCACCGCTGCAACAGAGCGCATTCTCCTTATCGTATTTCCGGTCAACCCGCTCAACACCAATCAACTGAAAGAGCTCATCGAGCATCTCATCCTTGTCGAAGGTGTACCGCGAGGCACAGGGCTGCTGATAGGCTATCTTCATCCCGAGCTTCTTCACCCTGTCGCTGTTTTCCTTCACATAGTCCCGCAGGTACTCGATGAGGTGAACCGGCTTGAAGGGAACCCGAATTCCCAGCTCCTCGGTCTTATTCGTAAGCAGGGCATAGCAGTCATCGTGATAGCAGATGATAGCCTTGGCGCCGGTCTGTGCAAGATTGTCAACAAATTGCTGCGCATTTTCCCGAACCTTGCTCGGCTGCCCGACATGCACCCAGCCGATATAGCAGAAGTAATCTCCCCCCTTGAGGAAGGTCATTCCCTCGAAGAGCTGTCCTTCGAAAACGCCGGGTATGAGATCTCCCACCGAGCAGAGATTCATGACCGGCTTGCCCGGTTCGCCCCTGATGATCTCCGTCGGGATCAGGGAAGCCATTCCCATCATGTTCAGCGCCTGATCCTTTACCTTGAAGGTGCCGGTCTCCTCCTGCCGCTCATTGATGAGGTCAAAGGGATTGGCGCCTTCGGGACAGATCATGTTGCAGGCAACACAGGTGATGCACTCCGAGGTCACCGGTGTCGCTTCACCGTCGATCAGCTTCTTGAACTCGCTCTTTGCCTTCTCCTCGGGATATGCCAGATAAGGACACTCCATGAGGCATTTGCCGCAGAGCGTACACTTCTCTTCGTGGAACATGATATCTTCTCCATAAAGTTATATGATAGGAACTGCAAGTATACACAATTAAAAATAAAAGATCAAACAATATATTTTTTGCTGCGCCGTTACCCCCGTGCGTTCTCCAGAAACCTTGTTGCAGCACCGACGAGCAATCCGGGAAGGCTTGTGGTTACCATCTGAAAGCCCTGTTCGATATACTCCTTCGGCATCTCGCCGAACCGAACGGCAGTGCCAACCGCCTTCCCCGCACTCTTACCGGCAGCGATTACGGCAGTCAGCGCATCCGCAATCCAGGGATGACTCTTCTGTCCCGGCACACCCAGCGAGCTCGCCAGCTCTCCTCCATCCACCAAGACGGCATCAAGTCCCTCCACGGAGATGATTGCATCAATCTCTTCTATTCCCTCCCTGTTTTTAACCATCCCGATAATTGCCGTTTCCCGGTTTGCAATCTGTGTGTATTCGTCGAGCGGTATTCGCATACCGAAATCGGCAGCACGAACACTCGAAAGGATTCGCTCGCCGGCAGGTGGATACTTCACCACCCTGACTGTATCCTGCACCTCCTCAGCAGCGGAAAAACAGTCAACGACAACACCCATAATACCGGTATTGAGATAGCGGGGTATCGCCTCAGGGAACTGCCGTGAGAGCCGAACGAGCGGCGTCATTCCGCGAAGCTCAGCCGCCCTGACAACATCAACGATGCTCTCGATTCCTACCGGAAAGTTCTGGCAGTCTATAATGATAAAATCAAATCCCATAAGCCCGAGGATCTCGACACTCTGAACCGCAGCCTCCTGCACCACGACACCAGTTGCGATACTCCCCTTCTTCAACCGCTCTTTCAAGAGATTCTTTTTCATGATTTCCTCCCGAAGCGGATTTTCCTGCCGCTGAGCGCAGCCGAAGCCTGTTTCCGTAGCGGCCATCTGCTATCGTGTTCAAAGCGAAAAAAACGAGAATGGTTACGGACACCTGTATATAGTGCGCAGAGAGGGGGGTGTCAAGAATAAAAGCAGATCGGAGCGCTCCACCGAAATTCGGAAGAAGTGTATATTCCCACCGGCAGATACATTTGGTTGACTTATCAGGCAACCCTCTGTATTTTATTTGTTACATCCCCCAAAAAAACATCTACCAAAAAGAGGAGGACGCCATGGAAAGCGTTTATAAGATAATTGAGATTATCGGCTCAAGCCCAACCTCGTGGGAAGAAGCGGTCAGGAACGCTGTTGAAACCGCATCCAAGTCGCTGAGCGACACACGGGTCGC
>Ga0180432_10004565_pt1 | contig 18884 bp, 14 predicted proteins | sample SS_ome_10_FD_132414 | JGI IMG/M metagenome (GOLD analysis project Ga0180432, IMG submission 132414) | Hypersaline lake sediment archaeal communities from the Salton Sea, California, USA - SS_1_MS_2 metaG | ecosystem: Environmental > Aquatic > Non-marine Saline and Alkaline > Hypersaline >...
ATTCAGCAGGCAGTGGAGGACGGGAAGATGTCCCAGGAACAAGCCGACTGGATGCTAGAGGGGATGGACAAAGGCTTCACGCCGATGAGAGGCGGCTTCGGGGATGGTCTGCGCGGTGGTGTGAACGGCGGCATGCGAGGTGGCATGCGTGGGAGACAGTTCAAGCAGGCCCCGACCGAGACCACGTCCACGGAACTGAGTTCTTCCTGACCAGACCCTGGACGGCCGGGGCGGTTATCCGCCCGGTGGTTGGCTGAGGAAGCAGCCGGCCACCCAAGTGAGGGGAACGGGACGCTCGCCCTGTTCCCCTCTCCCTTGCGCCAAGGCACCGGTTGAGGCAAACCATCGCTTCTCGAATCCGCCCATCCTAACATCAGCATCACGGTATCTTCATGAGAACTTCACACCAGTCTGCTACAATGGGACAGACCGGTGCAGTCTGGTTGTCGTGGGATCATTGAGGAGACGAGGTGAGTGCGATGCGACCCGGAAGAAGGCGCAGGTGGATACCCAGGTGGAGGCCGAGATTCAGACGTTACAGGAGGCCCATCCCGCCTCCCAGAAGGTTCTGGGGGGTAGGTTGTCTGCTCTACGTGGCTCTGGGGCTCGTGGCGATTGCCTCTCTCTTCTCACTGCTCGGCTGGTAGGCGTAGAAGACCGTTGGCTCACGAACCTCATCCCGGTGTCGTCTGACCGCTGTCTGATAAGTGCATCATAGCGGGCCAGGTGAGTATCGGCCACGGCGGCATTCTCGTGGCGTTGAATGCAGGCCCGCATCAAGGAGCCCCAGCGTCGGAGATGGATCACACCGACTCCGCGAGGGGTGCGTGCGTACCGTTTCGGAGGGACGATGATTGACATTCGAGATGTAGCCAAGACCTATACCATGGGCGAGGTGGAAGTCCACGCTCTGCGAGGCGTCTCACTGCAAGTACATGAAGGAGAGATGCTGGCGATTATGGGGCCATCAGGGTCAGGCAAGTCCACCCTGATGAACGTCATCGGCTGCCTGGATCAGCCCAGCTCCGGCACGTACCACCTGGATGGCGTGGACGTGGGCGACCTGGACGACGACCATCTGGCCGGCATCCGCAATGGCAAGGTCGGCTTCGTCTTCCAGAGCTACAACCTGCTGCCCCGCACTGAGGCCATGGCCAACGTAGAGTTGCCGCTGATCTATGCAGGGGCGACGAATCGGCGGAGTCGGGCCCTGGAAGCCCTGGAAGCCGTGGGGCTAGCTGACCGGGCCCACCACCGTCCCAACGAGCTGTCCGGTGGCCAACAGCAGCGCGTGGCCATCGCCCGCGCCCTGGTCAACGAGCCGGCCATCATCCTCGCCGATGAGCCCACCGGCAACCTGGACTCCAAGTCAGGCGATGAGATCCTGGACCTGTTCGACGATCTGAACCGGAACAGAGGGCTTACCGTGGTGATGGTCACGCACGACCCCGAGGTGGCCGAACGGGCTCACCGGATCGTGCATCTATTGGACGGGCAGATCTCTGAAGTGAGGAACGGCAACAACCACGTACATTGAGAGGTGCCCTGAGTCTGAACGGCTCGCACTTCGCCGACATCACGTGATACTTAGGAGGGAGTGTCTTCATGAACAAGGTAGTGATCGGCATCATCGCTGTGGTGGTGATCGTCGCAGTAGGTGCTGGCGCCTTCTACGGCGGCATGAAGTATGGCGAGAACAGGATCATGCAGGACCCCGCTGCCCTGTTGCAGCAGATGCGTGAAGGCATGGGCGGGCAGTTCCCCGGTGGCGGCATGCGCGGACAGTTCCCCGGCGGCGGGAAAACCGGCACCACCGAGCAAGACACCGGTGGTCTGGTAGCCGGAGGAACCTTAGGCACTATCCAGAGAATAGAGGGCAGCATCATCACCCTCAGCACGGAAGAAGAGAACATCGAAGTAGTCACCTCCGACACCACCTTCATCCAGAAAATGATGGACGTAGGCCTGGAGGCTCTTGAGGTGGGCGAGAACGTGATCGTTACCGGCTCCGAGAATGCCGACGGGACCATATCCGCACGCTCCATTCGTTCCGCCCAGGGCATGCGAGCCACCGACACGTCCGGTCAATAGGGGGTAGCGTTCTATGAGACGAATCAACCCATACCTGAAGTGGGCCATCATCCTGATGGCGGCCGCTGCGCTGGCGTACGGAGGCTTCCGCCTCTTTGGCTCGCGCGGCGAACAGACCGAGGCCGAAGCCCTCACCCAGGTCGTGGCCGTCACCCGTGGCGATCTGACCGCTTCCATATCGCCCACCGGGGAGGTGGCTGTGAAGGAGCGGGCAGCGCTCACCTTCGACGTGAACGATGCCGAACTCATCGAGTTGCTGGTCGAGGCCGGTCAGAAGGTGCCTGAGGGCGACGTCCTGGCGCGCATCGACCCGGAAGACCTGGAGCGGGCTCTGGATCAGGCCGAGGCCAATATGCTCTCTGCCGAGTCCAACCTCGAGGACGCCTCGGAGCCCTACGATGATCTGGATCTGGCCAGAGCTGAGTTAGCCCTGGCGCGAGCAGACCTGGCCCTGCTGCAGGCTCAGGAGAGAGTGGATGAACTGCTCTCCCCCGATATCGAAGCCCTGGAAGAGGCAGTGCGGCAGGCTGAGTACGAGTTGGAGAGCGCCACGCTCGACCTCAAGCTCACGCAGACCAGCAATACCGTTGGTAGGAAGGTACGCGACCTCCAGTACGCTGTGTCCTGGCACGAACGGGACTACAACAACCTGCTCACCAAGTACGAGCAGGGCCGCACCGACGCCGATACCCTGACCGACAAGGCCGAGGAGCTGGACAATCTCGAGAGACAGCTTGCCCTGGCCCAGGCTGATGCTCGCAGCAGTCTCGGCGCCTCGGAGGACAAGCTCGCCAGGGCAGAGGACACCCTGGCCGAAGCAATGGAGGAACTGGAGGACGGCCCTGACGCCCTGGACCTTGCTGAGGCCCGGAGCGATCTGGAGCAGGCCGAGTATGATCTGGCCAAGGCCCAAGAGGACCTTGCTGACGTCCTCGCCGGACCTCAGACCAAGGACGTGGAGTTGGCCCAGGCCCGCTACGACGCGGCCGTCGCCAGCTACGAGGAGGCCCAGGAAGCCTTGGAGAATGCCACCATGGTCGCTCCCTTCGTTGGCACCATCATATCCACCGGCGCCGAGGTGGGCGACACTGTGAACTCCGGCAAGGTCATCGTCACTCTGGCAGACCTGGATGTGCTGGAGATCACGGCCTTCATCGACGAGACCCAGATCAGCACAGTGGAGACCGGGCAGAAGGTCAGCATCACGTTCGACGCCTTCCCCGGACAGCGTTTCAGCGGAGAAGTCCTGGAAGTCCCTCTGGAGGGCACGCTGCAATCCAACATCGTCACCTATGAGGTGCCCGTTAGCCTGGAGGGGAATGAAGATGCCAACATCAACCCGGGCATGACGGCCAACCTGACCATCATCACCGGCCAAACCGAGGATGCTCTACTGCTGCCCGCTCTGGCGATCCAACAAAGCGACGACGGCAACGTGGTCATACTTCGGGATGGAGAAGGTTCGACGGTGGTAACGCCCGTCCAGGTTGGGTTGAGCAACAACACCTATGTTCAGATCGTGCGTGGCCTGAATGAGGGGGATCAGGTGATCGTTCAGTATGAGGCCGAAGAGGAGGATATGTTCGACTTCGGTGCCATGCGCAACCTTGCGTCTCCCGATGGCGGCGGGCAGCGGCGGAAGCAGCCTGAGCCGCCGCCACAACGATAGGGCAGGAGGCTGAAACAATGAAGAACTGGAAGTCATGGATAGCAATAGTGGCAGCCGCTGCTCTAGTCGTAGCAGGTGTGCTGGTGATGAGGAACCGAGGCGCTTCGACGGCCGAGGCCGATGATATGACCCAGGTGTTCGCCGTGCAGCGGGGCAGCGTGACGGAATCGGTCACCCCGACCGGTGAGGTTAGCGCCAGGAATCGAGAGGTGCTGCGCTTCGAGGTCGCCGAGGCCGAATTGATCGAGATGTTCGTGGTGGCCGGACAAAGCGTCAAGGAGGGCGACATCATCGCCAGCATCGCTACCGCCGAACTGGAGCGCGACCTGGATCAGGCCGAGGCCGATCTGCTGGCTGCCGAGGATAGCCTCGAGAAGGCCACGGAACCTTACAGTGCCCTCGACGAGCAGCAGGCCCAGGTTGCCGTCAGCCAGGCGCTTGTCTCCCTCGATCAGGCAAAGGAAGACCTGGAGGAGCTGCTGAATCCCGATATCGAGGCGGCCGAAGAGGCTGTCACCGACGCGGAGGAGGACTTGCAGGACACTCAGGCGTCCCTGGAGGCCCTACAGAACGATCCCTCCATCGATAGCCAAATAGACACACTGCAGTGGAAGGCCAATGAGGCCGAAGTGGCCCACGGCGCCCTCCTCGAGCAGAGCGTGGTCACAGAAGAGGGCCTGGACAAACAGCAACTGGCCTACAACAAGATGATGGATACGCGCGACGCGCTGGAAACGACACAGGCTCGCGCCGCCTTGGATCTACTGAAGGCCGAGAATGAGGCGATACTGGCCGCGCAGGGGTTGGAAGACGCGCAGGAAGAGCTGGCGGATTTGCTAGCTGGCCCTGACGAGACCGAACTGGCCCAGGCCCAGAACAAGGTGGCTCAGGCGGAGTACAACCTGGCCAAGGCCCAGGACGATCTGGCCACCATCCAGGCTGGCCCCCAACAGGACGACATCGAGCTGGCAGAGGCTAAGTACGCGGTCGCCGTGGCGTCACTCGAGGAAGCCCAGGAGGCTCTGCATGGGGCTGTGATGGTCGCCCCCTTCGACGGCACCATCATCACCGCCGATGCCGACGTGGGCGATCTGGTGGGTGTGAGCACCAAGATAGCGGCCATCGCCGACCTGAACGATCTGGAGATCACCGCCCACGTGGATGAGACCGAGATCAGCAAGCTTCAGCTAGGCCAGGTGGCCAACATCACCTTTGACGCTTTCCCCGGGCTCAGGTTCAGGGGAGAGATCCTGGAGATACCCCTGGAAGGCTCTCTGAGCCAGAACATCGTCACCTATGATGTGCGCGTCAGTCTGGAGGGAGTCGAGGAGGTAGACGTCTCGCCCGGCATGACCGCCAATCTGACCATCGTCGTAGGGGAGGCGGAGGACGCATTGCTGGTACCATCACTGGCCATCCAGGAGAGTGACGATGGCAACGTGGTCATCCTGCAGGATCCATCGGGTTCTACCGTGGTTACTCCGATCCAAGTGGGGCTCAGCGATGGGCTCTACGTGGAGGTCCTACGCGGGCTGGTAGAAGGGGATCAGGTGCTGGTACAGTACCAGACCGAGGAAACCCAGATGATGATGCCGGGCGGTGGGATGATGCGCATGCCGGGCATGGGAGGCGGGCGATGAACGTACTCGAAAGCCTCCGTGTGGCTCTGCAGTCCTTGATGGCCAATAAGCTGCGCTCGAGCCTGACGATGCTGGGCATGATCATCGGCGTGGGTGCGGTCATCGCCCTGGTGGCCGCCGGTGCCGGCGCTCAAGCCCAGGTGGCGTCCAGCTTCGAGAGCCTGGGCTCCAACCTGCTGGTCGTTTCTCCCGGGTCCATGTCCTTTGGGGGCATATCCCAAGGCAGCGGGAGCGCAGCCAGCCTCACGATGGACGACGTCGAAGCCATCGAGGAACTGGCCAACGCCGTTGCTATGGTAGCGCCGCAGTACTCGAGCTCCCGGGCGACCATCGTCTACGGCAGCAACAACACCCAGATCAACGTGCTTGGCGTCACTCAGGAGTACTTCCCGGTGCGAAACTACGAACTCGATCGGGGTCGCCTGATCAACGAGCTGGACCTGGCTTCCCGCTCCAAGGTGGCCATCCTGGGGCCGACGGTGGTCGAGGACCTCTTCGGTGGGGCCTACATCGATCCCATCGGCAAGAGCATCAAGATCAACCGCGAGAGCTATGAGGTGATAGGAGTCACCGAGGAGAAGGGCTCCAGCGGGTTCAGCAACTACGACGAGGTGGTGCTCATCCCCCTCACCACGGCCCAGATCAAGTTCGGGGGCGCGGGCAACGACACGTTGAGTCAGATCAGCGTCTCGGCCGTCTCGCAAGACGCGATGGACCTGGCCCAGGCTCAGGTGAAGGCCATCATGCGGGCCAGTCATGGCCTGACCGGGACCGAGTCCGACGACTTCAGCGTCCAGAACCAGGCCAGCATCGTCGAGATGGTGCAGTCGACCAGCGAGACCTTCACTGTATTGCTGGGCAGCATCGCGGCCATATCCCTGGTCGTGGGCGGCATCGGGATCATGAACATCATGTTGGTTTCGGTGACGGAGCGGACGCGGGAGATCGGCATCCGCAAGGCCGTAGGAGCCAAGCGGAGAGACCTGCTAACCCAGTTTCTGATCGAGGCCATCGTCCTTAGCTTGACCGGCGGTACCATCGGCATCCTGGGTGGAATCGCCAGTGCACAGGTAATCTCGCCTATGCTCGGGACGGAGAATGCGGTGGTCACCTCCGCAAGCATAATCATGGCCTTGGGTGTATCGGTTGGGATAGGATTATTCTTCGGCATCTACCCTGCCGCCAGAGCCGCCGCCCTGCACCCGATCGAGGCGCTACGGTACGAGTGAGAAGATAAGGCTTCAGGACTGGAAGGAGGGCACGGCCGGGCTCGGCCAACCCGGACGGAGCTTTCTCCTTAACACCGCGCCAGCGAGGAGATGTGGGCTCGTCCGTATGTCGTACTGTGAACTACGTGGATCGTGTGGTAGAATAGGGTGAGGAGACGTTTGTGGCGCCCGCCCCCAGAATCGACGGATCGCGTAGGCGCGCGCGCACCGGTGGAGAGGTGAGTTGAAGTGACTACCAGCAGTATCCTGATCGTGGACGACGACGAGAAGCTCGTCGAGCTGGTGCGGGCCTATCTCGAGAAGGACGGCTACCGTGTGCACACTGCTCACGACGGCCTCGGGGCACTCGAGCTGGCACGGCAGAAGCGGCCCGATCTTGTGATCCTGGATCTCATGCTGCCGAGCATGGACGGCCTGGACGTCTGCCGCGTCCTTCGGGCAGAAGGAAACAAGGTGCCAATCATCATGCTCACGGCCAAGACCACCGTAGAGGACCGACTGGTGGGACTCGACCTGGGGGCGGACGACTACGTAACCAAACCCTTCAGTCCTCGCGAACTCATGGCCAGGGTCCGGGCCGCCTTGCGTCGGCTGGGAGAGGAGCAGCGGACGGCACCCACCCACTTCCGATCCGGCGACCTGGAAGTCGATCTGCTGCGCCACGAGACCAGAGTGAAGGGAGAACTCGTCCACCTGACACCCAAGGAGTTCAAGCTGCTGGAGATACTGATCGGCGAGCCGGGCCGGGTCTTTTCCCGCCTGGACCTTCTGGACCGGGTCTTCGGCTTTGACTACGAAGGCCTGGAACGCACCGTCGATGTGCACGTGATGAACCTGCGCAAGAAGATCGAGCCTGACCCCAGACAGCCGGTCTACATTCATACCGTCTACGGTCTGGGTTACAAATTCTCGGAGGAGCAAGGTGTTCAGTAGCCTGCGCTTCCGCCTGCTGGTAACTCTCATGTTGGTGGCCGTGGTTGGCCTGGGGGTCGCGGCGCTCCTCGCCAGTCGGGGCACCATCACGCAGTTCGGACGCTACCTGCAGCGTGGCGCGACGATGCGCCGGGACCGCTTTGAAGCGCTGCTGGCGGGCTACTACGCACGTAATGGGGATTGGAGCGGGGTCCAACCCCTGGTAGATCAGATAGCCCAGATCAGCGGCGACCGCATCGTCCTCACCGACGGGCAGGGCATCATAGTGGCCGACTCGGAAGATGAGCTGGTGGGCGAACAGATCGGCCGCGACTGGAGTCAACCCTCGGCGACCATCCTCCGGGGCAGCGTCCCGGTCGGATCAGTCTACGTCAGCCCCACCGGTCGCCCCAGAGGACCCTTCGAGGAGGCATACCTGGACTCGATCCGGAACACCCTTCTGTGGGCCGCCCTCGCGGGCGCGCTGGCGGCCGTGGTGCTCACCTTGCTCCTCTCGCGACGCATCCTGGCGCCGGTGGAGGCCCTCACATCAGCCGCGGGCCAGATGGCCAAGGGGGATCTAAGTCAGAGGGTCGAAGTGCGGTCCAAAGACGAGATCGGCGACCTGGGGCAGGCCTTCAACACCATGGCCGACGGCTTGACCCGCCTGGAGGATCTGCGCCAGAACATGGTGGCGGACGTGGCCCACGAACTCCGTACTCCCTTGTCCAACATAAGGGGCTATCTGGAGGCCTTGCGCGACGGGGTGATGGACCCCACCCCGGACAAGCTGGACCTGATATACTCGCAGGCCATGCTCCTGAACCACCTGGTCGACGATCTGCAGGAACTGGCCCTGGCCGACGCCGGGCAGATGAAGCTCGATCTGCAATGGGTACATCCGGAAGAGATCGTGACCGGGGCCGCCGAAGCCATTCGACCACAGGCCGAGGCCAACGGCATTGCCCTCCAAGTCGATCTGCCGGACACTCTGCCCCTCCTCAACATTGACCACAGACGCATAGGACAAGTGCTGACCAATCTCCTGAAGAACGCCCTGACACACACTCCCTCCGGCGGGGACATCACCGTCACGGCCAAGGCCAGCGAAACTGAGCTCGAGATCAGCGTGACCGATACGGGAGAGGGCATACCTCCGGAGAACCTACCCCACGTATTCGAGCGCTTCTACCGCGTGGACAAGTCGCGATCCCGAGAGATGGGTGGGGCGGGGCTGGGTCTGGCTATCGCCAAGCACCTCGTTGAGGCGCACGGCGGTAGCATTGGGGCCAGGAGTGAGCAGGGTCGAGGAGCGACGTTCACCTTCACGCTGCCAACGACGAGTGTCCAGCAAGATGCTCCATCTGAGCCACAAGGCGCAGGGAATCACCAGCCGATCGGTGACACCACCGTTTGAGTAGGGCCAGCCCTGAGATGTGTGGGATGCATAGCATGAAGACATCATCGTCCCATCCCGCTATCCTGAACGACCAACGGGAGTGAAGGATCTGTCTCCCCCTCGTCTACCCGGCATCCGCACCCCCCAACAGGCGTCTGCGTCGAAAGACCACCGGCCTCCCTGCCAGGCGGTCCCGATTCCTCGTAGCCGGGGGCACTTCGTATCCCCGGATTCAGAATGACGGGCGCAGGGCGCGACGCCGAGGGCCATCATGAGCGTGCTGCAAACGCCGGCCGGCACACATGACGTCATCCCAACGCTCCCGTGCCGTCAATCTGCACAGGGAGGAAACCGTAGTTCAGAGAAACCATCATCCCAGTGTGTCCATGTTGCCGAGGACGGAACACCACCCTTCTCTCCACAGGGCGACAGAATCGGTGAACGACAACAGGCCTCATCCGAGTGCCCGCAAGACCTGTCATGCACATGAGGCGCAGGCACGCATGAGGCTGAGCCCTCAGGCTCAGAGAGCGAAGCCCCTTCGGGGCCATGCTCCAGCCCGTAGGGCTTTGCCCTTTCAGCCGGTTGCTTCAGCAAGCGGCAGGGGCCTGGCGAGTAATCCGCGCCTACAGCAGACGAGGTTCAAGACCAGCGAGCCGTTTCTAGGCGCCTATCAGGTACCCCGACCGTCTGCAAGACAAGCAGCCCTGCAAGATTCTTCCGGGAGGCACGACTCCATTAAGGTCCAACTCACTGACGCTCTTTGCGTGTACCCCCTCATCCCGAGTCGTTGACACACCGCACCCCATAGGATACAATGACTTCATCATCCGCGCGTTCGTTCACCACCTATCAGCCGGGCGGGCCTGGCGCAACGGAGGCGAAGACATGTCCGACACCCACGACGCAAGCAGAATGCCTCGCAGGGAGTTCCTGTACAAGATCGGCGTGATCGTTGGGACGATAGTGAGCTTCGTGGCGGGATGCGGCAGACGAGAAAGACTGGCCCGTCGCTCCCCCACCTCACCACCGGTCGAACCCAAGTCCACGCCAACCCCCGAAGTCACTCCGGCCGCCAAGGCCACTCTGGCCCCCACGTCCGCGCCGACCGCCAGGGCTACCCTGGCCCCCACGTCCGCGCCCATCGCACCGACGGCTCCGCCGACCGCCGCAGCGGACATGGTGCTGATGGGTGGAAAGGTCGTGACCGTGGACGCAGCGGACAGCGTGGCCCAGGCTATGGCGGTGAAGGAGGGACTGATCCAGACCGTGGGCAGCGACGAATCCATCGCCGCCCTGGTGGGAGAGAAGACGAAGGTGATCGATCTGCGAGGAAGAGTGGTCACCCCCGGCCTGATCGACGCGCACAACCACTTGCAGGTCTGGGGACTGCTACAGGGCTACTACGTCTCTCTCATGCCGCCGGAAGTGAGAACCATGGACGATTTGCGGCAACGTCTTGCCGACGCCATCTCCCAGACCCCTGAGGGGGAGTGGGTCCAGGGCTACTTCCTAGCAGTCGGCCGGTTGCCCAATCGCCACGACCTGGACCCCGTCTCCCCCAACCACCCCGTGTGGGTCATTCAGCAAGGGGGGCACTACGGGACCGCCAATAGCCTGGCCCTGCAGATAGCCGGGGTGACTGCCAGTACGCCGGACCCGGTCGGCGGCGTGATCGAGCGAGACTCAAGCGGAGAGCCCACCGGCCTGTTCTACAACCACCGGGCCATGGACCTGCTCCGAAAGGCAGCGCCCCTGCCCACACTGGAGGAAGTCAGACAGAACATCGTCGCGGGCCAGCAGGTCTTCGCCGCTCTCGGAGTCACCACCTTCCACGACAACAACGTCCGGGGAGTGGACACCGTCGGCGCCTACCTCGACACCGACCGCGAAGGCAAGATGCTCATCCGCGGCCGGGTATTCTATACTCTCGAGTGGCCCGGCGATCTGGACCGAGCCTTGAAGGAGATCGAGTACTACGAGGGGAACGGCTTCATGCGCTTCGCGGGCTTCAAGTTCCTGCTGGACGGGCAGTTCCTGATGGCCTACTGCCACGAGCCGCACAACGGAACGCGCTGGGACACTCCTACGTGGGACCCGCAGAGATTCAAGGACGCCGTGCGCGCCTTGCACGACACCGGCCTGCAGATCTGCGTCCACTGCGCCGGCGACGCAGCGGTGGACCTGACCCTGGATGCCTACGAGCAGGCCATGAACGCCAATCCCCGTTCGGACCCTCGGCATCGCATCGAGCACTGCATTCTGTCCAGACCGCAGTCGACCCAACGAATCAAGGACCTCGGCGTGGTCGTGAGTACCCAGCCCCAGTTCATAAGACTGGGCGGGGACGGGTGGTCAGACGTGGTCGGCCCGGAGCGGGCGAAGCGAGGGATCGTCACCCGAGAGTGGTTGGACGCCGGCGTTCCGCTGGCCATCAGTTCCGATTCGCCCACCAGCCCCTGGATCACACCTGTGGTGACGCTGTTCGGTGCCGTGACACGCATTACGCTGTCCAACCGGCGTCACGAACCTCAGCAGAGCATGACGATCCAGGAAGCACTGCGGGCACACACCATGACGGCTGCCTACGCAGGTTTCGAAGAAGACATCAAGGGCTCCATCGAGCCGGGGAAACTGGCCGACCTCGCCGTGTGGAGAAAGGACCCCTGCAGCACCATCGAGGCTGTGGCAGAGGGTCCCCTTGATCCCGATGCCTACGTGCGCGGCCTGAAACCACTTCAGATCGACACTACCATCATCGGAGGAGAGATCGTCTACCAGGCCTGAGATCGGCTAGCGCCGGCATCGCCAGGCCATACGCCATTCCATCACTCAGTCCCGATCGCGGCGGGACGAGAAGAACGGGATGGATAGCGCGCCCAGTAGCACCGTTGCCGCAAGGCCAATCGATTTGAACAGAGACTTGGCACTGGCCACGGTCTCGTTCTTGAGCGGCACGAAGGTCCATGAGACTAGCTGAGGTATCGTCTCGGGGACACCCATGCGGACCGCGGCGGCGGCCCAGGTCAGGCCTGCCCCAAACCCTACCAGCACGATGTTGTCGCCGTCCTGGATGCGTCCCTGTTCCAGGGCCTCGCACAGAGCGATCGGAATGGACGCCGCCGACGTGTTCCCGTACCGATCCACGTTGACGACCATCTTGTCCTCAGGGATACGCAGAGCCTTGCGCGCCCCGTCGAGTATGCGCGTGTTGGCCTGATGTGGAACGATGAGATCGACGTCATCCATGGCCAGACGTGCTTCCGACAGCGCTCGACGCACCCCCGTAGCGAGCGCGCGAGTCGCGAAGCGAAAGACCCGCTTCCCGTCCATGCGGAGGTAGTGCAGACCCTGGTCCAGCACCGCCTGCGAGAGCGGACGAGCACACCCCCCACCCGGCACGTACAGGGCGTCCCAACCCGAGCCATCTGACCCCAAGACGCAAGAGAGCATGCCGGTGGGAACATCGCTGGCGCTGAGCACCACCGCGCCGGCTCCATCTCCGAAGAGCACACAGGTGTTCCGGTCTTCCCAGTTCACGAAACGCGACGTGGTCTCCGCGCCGATGACCAGCACGTTCTCGTACGCACCGGTGGCGATGAACTGGGCTCCTACCCCGAGCGCGTAGACGAAGCCCGTACATCCGGCACGCAGGTCGAAGGCGGCAGCTCGCTTGGCGCCCAGTCGATCCTGCACCATGCTCGCCACGGCCGGCACGGAGTAGTCCGGGGAGACAGTGGCAACTATGATCAGGTCAACTTCATCGGCCTTGACCCCGGCGACATCCAGCGCATCCCTGCTGGCCGCCAGTGACATCGTGCAGGTCGTCTCGTCCTCTCCCGCGATTCGCCTCTCGTGGATGCCCGTGCGCGTGCGAATCCACTCATCGCTGGTCTCGACCATCTGCTCCAGATCGTGGTTGGTCAGCACCTTCTCGGGCAGATACCTGCCCCATCCTGCCATGCGAGCGTAGCGAGCCAAGTAACACCTCCCCTTAATGGGATGAGCCCCTAAGGGCAGGCTTCCTCGCCCCCCCTGCCGTCGACGACCGACGGCTAGATGGCCAGTCCGCCATCCACCTGCAGCACCTGTCCCGTGATGAAGCTGGCCGCGTCCGAGACCAAGAACGCTACCGCGCCCGCCACGTCCTCCGGCGTTCCCATCCGTCCCAGAACCGTCATCCCAAGCGCCCTCTCACGAAGGCTCGCCGGAAGATCGGCGATCAGCTCCGTCTCGATGAATCCGGGAGCAACGGCGTTCACAGTGATGCCGCGCGAGCCGACCTCCTTGGCCATCGCCTTGGTGAAGCCAATCAGACCGGCCTTGGCCGCGGAGTAGTTGCACTGACCGGCATTGCCCTTCACACCGGCCACGGAGCTGATGTTCACGATGCGACCGTAGCGTTGCCTCAGCATCGAGCGCAGAACGGCCTTGGTGCAATGAAAGGCCCCCTTCAGGTTCGTGTCCAGAACCTGATCCCAGTCAGCCTCCGACATGCGCATCAAGAGCGTGTCACGTGTGATCCCGGCGTTGTTGACCAGGACGTCCAGCCTTTCGAAGGCATCCATCGCAGCCTGGGCCAGACTTCGCGCATCCTCCGCGACGCTGACGTCAGCCCGAACGGAGAGAGCCTGGCCGCCTGCTCCCTCGATGGCTCGAACCACTTCGTCGGCGTCTGCCCGCCGAGAGCGGTAGTTGACCACCACCCGGACTCCTGACTCTGCCAGTCGAAGCGCGATGGCCCGACCGATTCCCCGCGAAGCTCCGGTGACGATGGCTACCCTTCCCTCAAGACTCACGATTCTCCTCCAGCGACTCCACGAAGGCCTGAAGCGTCGCCGCATCTTTGATGCCTGCTACCCGGGCGCCTCGGTCGATGCGCCGTATGAGGCCCCCAAGGACCCGCCTCGGCCCAACCTCCAGGAAGGAATCGACTCCCTGGCCCAGCATGTAGCGGACCGATTTGGTCCACTGCACCGGCGAGACGAGCTGCAATAGCAGCTCTTGCCTGATCTCGTCCGGCGTGTGCATGGGCAGGCCGCTCACATTGCCTATCACCGGGATCTCGGGTTCGCGCAGATCGAGCTGTTCGAGCAGTCCGGCCAGGCCCTCAACCGCAGGGGCCATTAGCGGGGAGTGAGACGGAATGCTGACTGCCAGCGGAACCACTTTCTTCGCCCCCCGCTTGGAGGCCAGATCACACGCGATCTCCAGTGCCCGGCTTTCGCCGCTGATGACGATCTGGCCGGGGCAGTTGTCGTTGGCCACCCACACTCCCGCCGATCCGCCGGCGCTAGATGCGTTCCCGAAGCTCGCCTCCCTGCAGATGGCGTTCACATCGGCTTCGTCCAACCCGATGACGGCAGCCATGCCACCCTGAATCAGAAGCCCCGCCGACCTCATCTGCTCGCCTCTCTCGCGCACCAGCCTCAGTGCCCCACTGAGGTCGAGAGACCTGGAGTGAAACAGGGCGCTGAACAGGCCCAGACTGTGCCCCGCCAGGAAGCGCGGTGCCTCCAGCGCAGTGCCCAGACTGCTCTCCAGAGCCCGCAGGCAAGCTGCGGTCATGGTCAGAATGGCCGGCTGAGCATTGGCCGTGTCCCTCAAGTCTTCCTCGGGTCCTTCGAAACACAACTTGGATAGATTGAAGCACAGCACGTCGTCGGCCTCGTGGAATACCTCCCTGGCCTCAGGGTATGCATGATAGAGATCCTGCCCCATCCCCACGTACTGAGAACCCTGACCCGGAAAGACGTACGCAAGCATCTCCTACCCCTCCTCCCGCCATGACGCAGCCTAGCGGATCAATCCCGGCATGGACTTGAGGACGGCCTCGGCCTCTGACACGATGCGTTCAACAATCACCCGGGACGAAGCGACGTCGCTCACCAACCCAGAGCTTTGCCCGGCCATGAGTGATCCTTTCACGGTATCGCCACCGACCACTGCTAGCTTAAGAGTGCCTGTTCCAAACTCGAGTATCTGCTCTTCGGAAACACCGTCTCGCTCCAGGCGCGCGAATTCGCGCACCATGGGATTGCGAATCGCGCGTACCGGATGACCGACGCTGTGGCCGGTCGTCACGGTGGCCCGATCTCCGGCCCTGCAGATCTTCTCCTTGTAGTTGGCGTGCGCCGTGCACTCGGTTGCGCAGATGAAGCGCGTGCCCATCTGGATCCCTGCCGCGCCCAGCGCCAGAGCCGCCGCCAGCCCCCTCCCGTCAGCAATCCCTCCCGCCGCAACCACGGGTATCGATACCGCATCCACCACCTGGGGAATCAACGGCAGGGTACCGACGTCCCCGATGTGCCCGCCCGATTCCATGCCCTCAGCCACCACGGCGTCGGCACCCGCCCGCTCCAGCCGCTTCGCCAGAGCCACGGATGAAATGACGGGGACGACCTTGATGCCTGCGTTCTTCAGTGCCGGGATGTAGGGCGCGGGGCTGCCGGCACCCGTCGCCACCACAGGAACCTGCTCCTCGATGCACAGATCCACCAGAGCATCCACGAAGGGCGAGAAGAGCGCAATGTTCAGCCCAAAAGGCTTGTCCGTCCCTGCCTTCGCTTGGCGTACCTGCTCCCGAATGAAGTCCGGCGGAGCGTTGCCCGCCCCAATGATACCCAGGCCTCCCGCCTCGCTGACGGCCACCACCAGCTCCGCCGTCGACACCCAGGCCATACCACCCTGCAGGATGGGATGCTCGATCCCCAGAAGCTTGCAAAGAACCGTATTGATCATACCAATCCTCCTCAACGACCGATCCTGACGACGACTGCGCCGCCACCAAGGCCCATCCCGCCAGGCTTCACCCGCAACGCAATCGCGCGATTCTACGCTGACTACAACACCGAGGGGGCGCAAAGGTTCTGCCCGCCCCAGGCTTGCCGAGACCAACTAGAGGCGGCAGTGTTATTCACTCCAAAGGTGACAGACGGGAAGGAGTGTCCTGATGCAGAAACGGGTAGTCGTGACAGGAATAGGAGCCATAACCCCTGTGGGGAATGACGTCGCCTCGACCTGGAAGGCGATGCTTGAGGGAGTCTCTGGCATAACCAGCATCACCAGGTTCGATGCCACTGCCCTCCAGCTCAAGACCCAGATCGCGGCCGAGGTCAAGGGTTTCGATCCCGAGGCCCATTTCGGCCCTAAGGGAAGCCGTCGCCTGGACCGCTTCGTGCAATTCGCTCTGGTGGCCGCTGCGGAGGCGATCGAAGCTGCGATGCTCGACTGCGCCGCTCTCGATCCGTACCGGGCAGGGGTGGTGGTGGGATCGGGCATTGGCGGCATAGGCACACTGATGGACCAGGCACGGGTAATGCGGGACCGGGGGGCGCGCAGGGTAAGTCCCTTCTTCATCCCCATGATGCTGCTGGACATGGCAGCGGGAGAGATCGCCATCCGCTACGGCCTGAGGGGTCCCAATCTGGCGGTCGTGTCGGCCTGTGCCACGGGAGCCCAGGCCATCGGAGAGGCAGGCGAGATGATCCGGCGGGGTGCTGCCGACGTCGTGATCTGTGGGGGTAGCGAGGCGGGAATCGAGCCCCTCGCCATCGCCGGATTCAACAGAATGGGTGCTCTCTCGACGCGTAACGACGATCCCCAGACCGCCTGCCGTCCTTTCGATGCCACCAGGGACGGCTTCGTCATGGGGGAAGGTGCAGGCGTGCTCGTGCTAGAGGCTCTGGATCACGCCCGCAAACGCAACGCACCGATTCGCGGAGAGCTAGTGGGCTATGGTGCCACGGCGGACGCCAGCCACATTGCGGCCCCGCCGCCCGATGCTGCAGGAGCCGTGAACGCCATGCGATTCGCACTGGCGCAGTCGGGCCTCGCAGCGGATGACATCGGCTACCTCAACGCGCACGGTACCGGGACGCCGCTCAACGACGCGGCTGAGACCAAGGCGGTGAAGACCCTGTTCGGTGACCATGCTAGCGCCTTGCCCATCAGCTCCACCAAGGCCGTCTCCGGGCATCTGCTGGGCGCAGCAGGAGCCGTGGAGGCGATCATCACTCTGTTGGCTCTGGAGAATCAGACGATCCCCCCCACCATCAACTACACACACCCGGATCCGGAGTGCGATCTGGACTACGTGCCGGGTACTGCTCGCAGCGGCAACCTGATCGCAGCGATGTCCAACTCCTTTGGGTTCGGGGGTCACAACGCGTGCCTGGTCTTTCACACGAGTGCGGATCTCGAGTAGTGACTCGCACCCGTAGGGCGGGGAGTCCCCGCCCTACGTAGACGGGCGGCTCTTGACCAACAGCCTCCACGTGCCCTGTTGCACGGTCTCACCGCGTTGGTTGCGGAGGTGGACCTTGAGCACAACGATGCCGCCTCCCATGCTGGGGGCTCTGCGCTTCTTTCTCACCTCGACACGCAGCGATACCGTATCACCTATCATGATCGGAGCCTTGAATTTCCAGTCGAGGGCCATGAATGCCAGGACCGTGTCCTCCGCCAGCCCCACGCGCGAGGCGAGCCCGGAAGCTATGGACAGCCCCAGCAGCCCATGGGCGATGCGAGCGCCGTAGGGCGTGCCCTTGGCGAACTCAGCGTCCGTGTGAATCCGGTTGTAGTCGCCCGAGAGGCCGGCGAAGGCCATCACATCAGCCTCCGTCACCGTCCGGCCGGGCCCGACTACTTCTGCGCCCAGCTCGAACTCCTCGAAATAGTGCCCCCTGTGGGTCGCATCGTGCGCCATAGCTCCAAACACCTCCTCGCGTAGAGTGCATGCCATCACCTGCCCCGAGCCCACGCTCTCAGATTCTAACCCACGCCAGAGATCGGAGTTGCGCCGTGTAGCGTGCCACCACGTTCCCCACACTCCCGGCTCTCTCAAGGGAATGTCAGAATCCCGGCCACGATCCTGTCGTCTCTTCGTCAAGCATTGCTCAAGCACATCTCTCGCTCAGCTGATAGACTACACATAGATGCAAGAAGGGACGCGCTCTTTCCCGGAGGTCGCCCGCAAGGGTGCAACATGGAGCGCTAGCGCTGCCGACCCTGGGCCAACCCTCAGGACACAAAGGGTTTCGTGGGAATCAAGTGGGGTGAGTTGGCACCCCACAACACATGTCAATCGAGGGAGGTGTACCGGTGAAACGCAGACTCGTACTGGCAACCCTAGCTTTGGGCCTGGCGACCGTGACCATGCTACACTCGGCAACGCCTGCGCTCTCTCGGGAACGGGCCGAGGTGCCTGCGCAAGTGCCGCTAGTGCAAGCTGCCGGGCCTCTCGGCAGCAGTTGTGATGGCGGAGAAGGTGTCTACCTGTACGAGCACGATGACTACAAAGGTCGTTGCTCCAAGTTCACGGGGGACTCGCCCAACCCACGGGGCTGGCACATCGGCAATGACGCGGTGTCCTCCATCCGTATCGTGGGCAACTGGACCGCGACCCTGTATGAACACGACGACTACAAGGGGGCGCACTCCAGCTTCTCGCACGATGATCCTGATCTGGACAATGACGTGATAGGCAACGATCAAGTCTCTTCCGTCAGAGTCGAGCGGCGCAGCGGTGGGGGTCCGGCAGGGTACTCGTTCTGTTCTCGCGAGGACCAGCGCTGTAGCTTCAGTGGAACCAAGGACGTGGCCTATGGCGCGGACGGCAGGTTCAGCTACAAGTATCGTGTCACAGGTGGCATAGACTGCAACAATGCCACCTTCGGTGATCCATACTCTGGTGTCGTCAAGGCTTGCTACGTCAGAGACAGTAGCGGTGGCGGATGCGTGCCCAACGCAGACCAGATCGCTCTGTTTGTCGATGCAGACTACGGTGGACAGTGCGTGGTCAAGGGCCTCGGCAGCTACGCCAACCCAAGTGCTATCGGCTTGCCCAACGACTCAATCTCCTCCATCAAAGTAGGCAGCAACGTCAAGGCGATGCTGTGCCACCATGACAACTACGGCGGCCAATGCGAGACCTTCACCGGCAG
>Ga0180432_10004566_pt1 | contig 18880 bp, 17 predicted proteins | sample SS_ome_10_FD_132414 | JGI IMG/M metagenome (GOLD analysis project Ga0180432, IMG submission 132414) | Hypersaline lake sediment archaeal communities from the Salton Sea, California, USA - SS_1_MS_2 metaG | ecosystem: Environmental > Aquatic > Non-marine Saline and Alkaline > Hypersaline >...
AGACATGGCCCGTGCGTCGGCGCAGGATCCCGCCGTGAAGCCCTAGTAAATACGAAGCCTCGCCAAGGTGCGAGGCCTTCCTTCTCCGATCCTGGAGTTCCGGGACACGACACCGAAACCGCTCCCGACGATTTTCCCCCGGGAGCCGCCTCCTTGTCTACAGCCTGAACTCACGAGGCATTCGGAGGGGGTACCGGTTCTTCACACGCACGCGTTTCCTACAAGATGCTCACGGCGAGCAGTGCAAGCCATAGAAACGCGAATGCCAGTGGTACCAGCTTCAGTGCTTTCTGCGATGACGTGTACCGAACGCGCCTTCCATTGTACCTAACAGTCGGAGGCTTCGATCCGGACGCGCCAGCCGGATGACCTTCAAACAGGTTTGCTTCGATGCTGGAAAGCGTGAGTACGTAGTCGTTGATTTCTCTGCACCGGACTTCCCAGAATCTGCACCAGTAGAGGGATCCGCGAAACGCAAACCACCAGAGCGCAGCGAGGGCAACGCCGAACCCTGCAATTGCAGCACCTGCAAGTTGGGTCTTCGCGATTGTGGCTGCATATGACCCCAGGAGGACGGCCTGGAAACCTGTGAAGACTGCATTTCGCAGCATTTGCATTGCAAACTCGTGCTGCCGAAATCTGCTGGCAATCTCCAGGTAGCGTAGCGCTGAGGATCGATCTGTGTGTCCCTGGCTCTCAACCATGCTCCTCCCTTCCTGCCTAATGGTACCTGCCGGGACGCTGGCAGCGAAGTCAAGCCGGGCTCCGGGGGACATAGTACCCAACTCCGACTCCACTCATCGCGATTGGTTACTGCGTCCTTGGAACGCGCCGAAACAGAGGCAGGCCGTATCTGCGGCCCGATCGGTCCGAGCACGGCGCTTCTGCTAGCGCAATCGAAGAAGGCGCAGGGTGTAGTGACCGACGACCTGCGTTCTCCCGCGCGAACGGATGTCGTGGCGCTCGATCGCCCGCTTCTCGATGATCCGCAAGCCTTCGTGCTCGAGGAGTTCGTCCAACTCTGCCTTGGCATATTCCAGAGACAGGAAGAAGCCGCCTTGCCGAAGGCTTTCGGCGATGTTCGTGATCGCCTTCGTGACGTCTCCTGTGCCGCCGAGGTTGGGCAGGAGGCGATTCGCATAGACCAGATCGAGGTCTTTCGGCAGCCCTTCGCCCGTCACGACGTTTCCAACCCTGAATTCCGGGACGCGTCCTTCCTCGAGCAGATCAAGAACCGCCTTCGGAAGGCCTCGAGACCGAACGCTTCCCTTCCGCGGCTCCCCTTGTGCTTTGCTCTGAGCTTCCTGCAGCACGTTGCGAGATGGCCACTGGTCGCTTCCCGAGACATCGAGACCGATGCAGTTCGATTCGGGAAGCTCGATACTCAACGCGAACGTCCGCAGTCCCGTTCCACATCCGACGTCACAGACGCGCCGCACGCGATGGGGGGAAGTGAGACAGGCGAGTTCCTCGCGTACATCTTCAAGCGCGAGCTGCAAGTACTTGAAGTAGTCGTAGATGGAAGCGTTCGCCATCGCGCCGACAGGCTAGCCGTCTCATCTCATCGAATCAACCGAAGTTCCGTGGTCGGAATGCCAGGTTCCCGCTCATCGCAACGGAGTACTGTGTTCTTGGCCCCTCGGCTGCGAGACTCGGGTTCTGCACGCCGGCGCAGGGCAGCTACGATGCCTCACCGAGGGGCGAGGCGCTCGTCCATCGCTGAAGCTCGATCGCGTTTCCTTCCGGATCGCGTGCGTACTGGAAGGTGATCCGCCCCGCGCCCGCAATCTCGCGCTCCACCCGCTCGCCGATCGTCGACCCGCCGAGTTCGACGAGCCTCCGAGTCGCCGCCTCGACGTCGTCGACGGCGAAGGCCACGTGCGCGAGGCCCGGGACGTCGAGCGAGCCGGGCCGTCGCTCGGCACTCGGCGAGTACTCGAAGATCTCGAGTGTCGGGCCCGCTTCGCCGAGTCCTGGCAGACGAAGGTGAATACCGCGTATGTGCGCGTTCTCGATTCCGGTCGCGCGGTCAAGCCACGCGCCGGAAAGGTCCCGCTTGGGGGGCACGGGGACGCATCCGAGCGCGTCTTCGTAGAACCGTGCCAGGCGCCGCCAGTCACGGGCGACCACGCTGACGTGCGCAAAGCGGACTCCCGCCGCCACGCTACGCGTCCCCCGTCGGATTGACGGTGGCCCCTTCGATCATCAGGACCACGCTTCGCTCCGGCGAGCGCGGGCGGTGGGTCACGCCGTGCGGCACGAGCATCGCCTGGTGTTTCCCCAGCTCGACCGTCCTGTCTTCGACGTCCATCAACAGATACCCGTCGAGCACGACGAAGACCTCGTCTTCAAGGTCGTGTTTGTGGAACGGGAACTCCCCCTCGAAGATGCCGAGCCGAACGACGCAGTCGTTGACGCGGCACAGGGACTGGTTGAACCACGTGTGTCTGCACGCTGCAACCATCGCCGGCAGGTCGATTCTCTCCAGTCCGCCGAATGCGATGTCCGTCTGGATGACGTAGTCGGTCTGATCGCTCATATCGCCTCCCTCGCGCGCTCGCCTGCTACGGAAGATCCGGGGAGATGATGCACAGCGAGGTCGTACTCGTCGAGACGGAGGTGGGTGAGCGGCCGCAGCCTGCGCGGGCCTTCCGAGGTGATCGTTCGCCGGGCTCTGGTCTCGCCCCGAACCATCCGGTTCACGTTCGGTCCCGCGTTGATCGGCCCAGCACCGGAACGTAAGATCTGGCGTCCGTGCTCGAAGGAACGTGGGCACGGCCTCTAGGAGGGTGTCGTGATTGTCCACAGCTGCTGCACTGACGATGGCCTCCGCGGCCTTCGATAGCCCTCCGCCTTCTTTGGCTCCACCACACTGAGGCGGTCTCCCGAATCCGCGCCGGCCATCCGCATCGATTCCCACTCCCCGCATTGCGGGATGGCAGATCACGGACAAGGAGAGACCGTTGAATCAGTTTCTTGTGAGTTTGTGTGAGACCCGTGGCTGGACGCTGCGTCCGGCCACCTGGCAAGACATCGACGCGATCGTCGACCTGCACAACGAGAGCTTCCGCGCCCTCATCGGCACGGACGAGACGACAGCCCAGCACGTGAAGTCGTGGTTCGAATGGCCAGGAACCGATCTCGATCGAGACACGAGACTCGTCTTCGGCGACGACGGGCGGGCGATCGCCTGGGCGGCGATGTACGACCCGGAGCCTCCCTACGTCAGCAGCTTCTACGACGTGGTGATCCACCCCGACTCCTGGACGGACGATGCGTTGTGGGACGCGCTCCTCGGTTGGTGCGAGGGACGGGCGTCCTCGTGCGTCGCGTTGGCCGAGAAGGGCGTCAGGGTGTGCGGATTCGCCCGCGGAAACGCCGCGGACTCCCGCCGCCACGCGGCCCTGGCACGAGCCGGGTTCTACGTCACGCGGACCAACACGCTGATGCGGATCGAACTCGGCCCGGGCATCGAAGAACCCGTCTGGCCGGAGGGAATCCGCGTTCAGCCCTTCGACCTCGAGAAGGACCTCGGGCGGTTCGCGGCCGCCCATCAGGAGGCGTTTCGCGATCACTGGGGCCACGTCGAGCAGCCGCTCAATGCTTACACGGAGGAGCTTCGTCGTGAGTTCGCTTCGTGGGAGGAGAACTTCCGGTCCGAGCTCTGGTTTCTGGCGATGGACGGGGACGAGCTCGCCGGCGCGACCGGGATCTACCCCCACCTGGGAGGCGACTTCACGCGGGGCTACATCTACCACGTTTTCGTCCGCAGGCCGTGGCGAGGCCGGGGCATGGCGAAGGCTCTGCTGAGGCACGCCTTTCGCGAGTCGAAGCGTCGCGGCTACGCGTCGTGCGAGCTTCACGTCGACTCGGACAACCTCACGGGGGCCCACAGGCTCTACGAGGCCGTCGGCATGCGTGCGGTGCGCATCACGAACCTGTACGAGACAGAGCTTCGTCCGGGGCGCGATCCCCTCACGCGTTCGCTCTCAGACACGGAGAGCTAGAGGTGTGTCCGAGGCATTGACTCCAGCCGGCGGGGGCAGCGCGTTGGCGCTGCCCCGCCGGCTGCTCGGCTCGAGGACGAACGTCTGCTCACGGCCCTGGACGGCCTTCCTCCTCGCTTCGGTATCGACTTGGTTTGTGAACCCGATGGACCCGATACGCTTCCGGGCTCGTGCCACCAGAAGCTCGTGCGAGTACAGTCACCGCGAAGGCGCGACCGGCACGGCTTCCCTTGGGAGATCGAGGACACCAGATGAAGAAAGGGCGTGACGCGATGGAAACGAACCGAGCGACGGAGCACATGGTGAACAGGTTTGTCTGTGCGGAGTCTGTGCTGCTGGCAACCTGTGAGGAGTTTGGCATGAATGTCGATGAGAAGGTCATCCCCAAGATCGCTTACGCGTTCGCCGGTGGGATCGGGAACACAGGATCCGTCTGCGGTGCAGTCGCAGGGGCCGTGATGGCGATCGGTCTGATCAAGGACCGAGGCGAGACGATGGAGGAGATGATGAGCGTCTTCGGTTTGGCCGCGGAGTTTCGGAAGCGCTTCGAGGCCGAGATGAAGACGATCAGCTGTCGCGAACTCACGGGATTGGACCTGACAACGCCAGAGGGGATGGAAGGGCTCATGGGATCAGACGTTCCTCAGAAGGTCTGCTTCCCCGCCGTCGCCACGGCCCATCGCCTCGTCGTCGAACTGCTGAGAGAGAGCGCGTAGCCCGAATACCGGGCCGCGGGAACCCAGCACTTGCGGCTGGCCAGCGCGTCAAGGCGCTGTCGCGTTGCCTCCGCACTGAGGTCGTGATGGTCGCCGTGCTTGTGCCCATTCTCGACCTATGATCTCCCCCATGTTGCGTGGCTATCCCGATCGTCTGCGAAGGCTCCCGAGTTCACGCCATCAGCCGCCAGCGCGTCCATTGCAGGCTCCGAGGCTTGCTTGCGAGTTCCAGTACTAGTTTGCCGAAGCCTGTTCTAGTCCTTCTCTGAGATGAGAGATGGCTCACACGAGCATTGATGAAGCATCCAGCGATTGCGTTCGTGGAGGAAGATCCCCTAGACTGCATCCGATGCCAGGCAGTTGGAAGCGTGTCGCGATCTTGCTCAAGGAGGCTGACGTGAAACTGAGAAGCTTGACGGCATTGCTCGTGTGCCTTCTCCTCGCGCTGTGTTCAGGTTGCGATCTTCTTGTCCCATCATTGCCGGAGGCGTCAAGCGTCACGCGCGACGATTTCCTAGGCGAGTGGGTCAACACCGATCCCAACACCGGAGGTTGTACGCGATTCGAGATCTACGCGGACGAGCAGTCTCAGCTGATATTCCAGGGATACGGCGCCTGTCACCCGACGGACTGCGTGTGGGACCCAGTGCCCATGACCCTGTTCTGCGATTCAGTCACGGATACTGATGAGAAGTACGCCATGTGGGTTCGGGGTGAGAGCTTCGCCGGGAAAACGGGCCTCCTGGAGTTCAGCGGAAGCGACCTTCAACTCACGCTGTTCACCGCGTTCACTGACGGATCCGGTCGTAGCAACTACCGGTCAATCGACCTCTTCCGACGGGCTCAATAGCGACCGCAACTCGCCGAAGGCGAGCCTCACATCGCTAGCGTTGATTGGGTCACCTGTTTCGCTCGCGGAGGGCCCGATGTTTCCCATGAGTTTCACCACGACGGTGCTTTCGGTGATCCGCCGACTGCTAGATCATCAGGTCGCTGGGAAGGACGAACGTGGCAGGCTCCGGGTGTCGCGGTTCCCGTCTCGCTCTCCCCGAGGCAGCAGGACAGCGACATCGCACGAGCGTCGATGTCGTAGAGAGTTGTGTAGATGGTGCGACGGGGTGCACGTCGTTCTTTGCTCGCGGACTACGGAGGATGTCAAACGATCCTGTGCGGGCGATCTCCGCAAGGCGAGAAGGAGTCAGAGCGGCTGTCTGCACGAGCCCACACTTCGTGATCCGATAGCGCGTGTAGATGAAGCCCTGCTCCAGCGTGTCGCTCTCGGGAAGCTCATCGTCGGTCTCGAAACGAGACGGTGCGAAATCGGTCATCACCTGTGGTTCGCTTTCGCGCCCGGGAACGTGATCCGGTTGCCCGTTGCCGGCTTCTCAGACACGGTAGATCGCCCACGTGCATTGGCGTGATCGGGAGTGTCGCGAATCCCGGGGAGATCCAGGGACGCGGCGAGGGATCTCCTCTTGCAGTCGGGTCTGGCATCCCGCGCTTGGCGAGCGAGCGACGGGCGGTGGTGGAACCTAGGCCGGGTTCCCGAAGGTGTGCCGCAGTTCCGTCCGATTCGAGCGAACGCCGTCGGCGCGCTCCGCGGGGACGGCGCCGCGGACGAGTCTTGAACTCACTCGCGGGAGACGGCGAGATGCTCCTCGAACCAGGCGATGAGCTCGGAGAGCGCGTAGCGGCCCGATTCCTCGGAGTACCCTTCGGGTGTCATGAATTGGTGCGAGACCGCGGGCAGGGCCTTGATCTTCCCCGAGAACCTACCTGCCCTGGCTTCGCGTGCGAGCGATTCGCACGTCGTCGTGATGGTCGGATGATCGTCTTCGCCGTAGATGACGAGTGCGCTCACGTGCGAGCCCTCGATGTGGTTTCGGAGCGACATCTCGGTGAGCGTGCGTTCTCCATTCTCGAGCGGGAGTCCTTCTGCCACCTCCGGGAACTGCGCCGCTTCCGCGGCGAAATCGTAGCCCCCGGGGTAGTAGGCCACGACCGTGCGTGGATCGCTCGTGTCACGGTCTGTCAGGGCTTCGAGAAGCGCCAAGTATCCCCCGGAGCTACAGCCCCAGAGCCCCACTCGATTCGGGTCGATTCCGAATTCCTCGGCATGCTCCCGGATGAAGGAATCTGCGAGATGCACCGACCGGATCATCTTCTCGAGGGACGCGGCGGATTCTGACGGGTGCCGAACATCGAAGACGGAGACGCCCGAGGCGAGCAGCGGCGCGAACGAGAACTGCTCCAAGATGGGTACCGGGGCGGCCACGCCCTGAACGCTGATTTCGTGGGGGAGGAGGAAGCGAGGCCGGCTTCCTTCCGCGACTGCACACTGACTGAAGATGCCGGACCGGAAGCCTCCGCTGTTGATGAAGAGGACGGCCGCGCCGTTTCCACCCTGAGGGCTGTACACATCCATCTTGCAGGTCGGGTCGAACTCGGGCGCGTAGGCCACGTCGACGCGCACGTCGGTCGTCGCCGGGAGAAGATCCCACGTTTCCCTCCGCAGCACTGCGGCCACCTCCGTAGGAGAGGGTATCTGGTGCCACTGTTGTAGTCCAGGATATTCCAGGAGAGAGCTTGCCCCGATCAGTAAGAGACATTGTGATGTCATACCATCCACTCATGGTCGCCTCTCGCTCGCGAAGGCCGCTGCGCGGGCGAAGAGGTACCGATGACTGCACCAGCAACCGCTCGAGCGTTTCAGGCCCTGATCGACGAGTTTCTCAGCGCGCATCCGGAATCCCCCAGCGTGTCTCTGCTCGTTGAGACTCCGGGACACTTCTGGAGAGAGCGTGTGGGTTCTCCGAGCCCGAGAACGAGATCCCGATGCGCGCGGACGACTGGATCTGCACCGCCAGCGTCGCGAAGATGATGACGGCGACGGTCGCGCTGCGACTCGTGGAGGAAGGGTTGCTCGATCTCAACGAGGTCCTGCCGGCGGAGGCCTGAACTCGACGACGGAGGATCTCAATCGGTTCATCCGGGCGCTGGCGCGTGACGTCATCTTCGAGGAACGCGCGACGCGATGTTTCGTTGGCGGACGTGGAGCGACAACGCCTCGTACGGCCTCGGCGCGGAGCTCCGGAAGCGCTTCGAAGCCGAGATGAAGACGATCAGCTGTCGCGAACTCACGGGATTGGACCTGACAACGCCAGAGGGGATGGAAGGGCTCATGGGATCCGACGTTCCTCAGAAGGTCTGCTTCCCCGCCGTCGCTACCGCCTATCGCCTCGTCGTCGACCTGCTGCGGGAGACCTGACAGGAAAGGGGCCGGATCAAGCTCCCGTGAGCACCGGGGGCACGACACGGGAGCCGAGGGGCTCGGGGTCTTCAGACGAGGAAGCCGGAGGGCACGTACCCCGTCCGGCCTGCGCAACGCGCCCATCAGATGCGCCCGCTCGGAATCCTGCTCCAGAACATCACTCATCAACGGCCAGCGCGGAGTTGCATCGCCGGATTCGTAGTGATATCTTCTCTTGTATGCGGGATGGCGGACTGAGCATCGAGATGACTCACATCACAGTAGAGTCATTCTTTTCTCGGCCCTGCCGACGGCTCTCGTCTCACACCACAAGGATCCCGCACGAGGAGGAAGCCGATGTCGGATGCAAGCCAGCATGCAATGGATCTACTGAATGCGCAGTGGTACAACGCACTGGTCGCGGCTCTCGGAGCCTCACAGAGTTCCTTCCAGATCTGCCAGTCCGGAACCATGGTTCCGAATACCACGCCGCACCTCTGGCCGTTCTTCGACAACATCCCACCGTACTCACTTGTCAACTACGAACCACAGGGGGTGAATCGGGTCTCCGGCAACTACCCGAACATGGTTGCGAACCTCAGGCAGCAAGTGTCCGTCGATGAGCGGTCAATCCTGGGCGACTACTACGATGAGTGGAAGGAGTTCCTCGCGGAGAACTACGCGATCTACAAGAACGAGAACAACACAATGCTCCAGGCTACGCTTGACTGCTTCGATGCGTTCGCCATTCAGGCCGGGCTTGATCAGAGCGTGGTGGCCAAGGAAAAGGTCGCTCTCGGCCAGCTCGACGCCGATCCCGTCGTTCACGCCGTCAACCTTCTCAGCTACTCGGATCAGAAGTATGCCTACAACCGAACGATCGACGACCTCACCGCTGAGCTGAACAAGTCTGGACGAAAGGTCACCCTCTCTCTCGACAGCAGGACGGCGAGTAGCGACACATCCCATGCCTGGGCAGCGGGCAAGACAAGCGGATGGAAGATCCTGTTCTACTCTGAGGGAACCGTAAGTCTGGAGAGCTTCACGGTTGACACTCTGAGCGAAGGTGTCTCAATCGACGTCTCACTCGAGAAGGTCCTCACGTTTCAGTGTCAGCCACTCTCCGCGGAGTCGAAGAGCCACTTCCTGAAGGACTACAAGCCGTGGTATTGGCCCGGCGCCCTCTCACTCGGGTACAAGAACAAGTCATCGAAGGTCTGGCGTGAGGGCCAGCACCCAACGTGGGAAGAGCTGTTCGGACCGGATGGGAGCTTCCAGCGCATGGCGACTGCCGTTGTCGTCGCCGACGGGATATCCGTCACGCTGAAGTCGCGATCGAGAATATCGCAGCAGGTACACGAGTCGTACAAAGCGGCCGTGAAGAAGGGGTTCTGGCCCTTCTACAAGGGCTCGGCCGTCGGAGGCTGGACGCACGACACGAGCTTCACCGATGTCGGCCAGGTCACCGTCACGTGCAAGAGCCCGGAGGAGCATCCGGAAGTCATCGGCGTCGTCGCCCAGCCGATGGATCACATTTTCAAGGAGGATTGACCCCATCCGCGCTCGTGCCTTGCAGGCTGCATAGGTCGCAAGAGCAAGTGCTGAAAAGAGCGGAGGCCTGCCCCTGCGCTCGGATGATGAAGGGGGAATGGTCGGCCTTCGCTCCTACTCCTTCCCTGCCCTGTGTTCGATGCTCGCTGCGCGTCCTCATCCGCCCAAGTCCAGCATTCGGTTCGTGCTCCAGAATGGCCCAAACGGAAGCGGCGCGTGATCCAGTTCCGGACAGGAATTGGAGCCCCCCGAGCGGCGTCGAGCAGATGTGGGCTGTGGGCTTTCCCAAACCTTCCCGCATTGCCGAGGTCAGCCTCTCCAGCGTGACCGGTCTTGCTTGTCGAGGTCGCCCTTTGAGATCGCCCCACAAGTCTCGTTGAAGAACGGAGCTCGCCTGACTGTACGGTATCAGTCAATGCCACACGCGACAATAGTTTGTCCCTGTGGTTGATGAGATCTATACTGCGAGTGGAGGTGGTGTTCGTGCTCACGCGAACGAACCTTGTATCCGCGCTCGTTGTGTTGACCCTCATCATCTCGGCGTGCGGATCGATTCTGATGGGTGCTCCGGCATCTCAGGACATGGCGGAGCACGTTGCCTGGTACTACCTACGTGTTTCACCTCCTCCCGAGATACCGGGAGGCCCCGGCGCGCTTCTCGGGTCGGCAGGGTCTCTCTGGTCAGACAGAGCGGGAGGAATCGTGGGGTACGTCTTCGAGATTCAGCCGATCGGCTATCTGGTCATCTCGGCCGATACGCGAATTGTCCCTCTAGTTGCCTACTCCGGAACAAGCGACTTCCCGTGGGAAGACGACCCGGAGAACGCGCTCCTCGACGTTCTCCTCTTCGACCTGCCGAATCGGCTCGAGGCGGCAGAGGAAGGGTTGATTCCGAGTGCGCGGCAAAATACGCAAATGTGGGAGGACATCCTCGCCGAGCCCCTGTCGTCTTCGCCGTTCCAACTCGCTACCTACGCCGTGGGCTACGTCAATCGGCACTATGCGGGGACGGGGAGGTCAATCGCGTTCCCGAACGACTGGCATCAGTGTGCCCCCTACAACGACGAGTGTCCCGTGTGCTCCGCCGAAGCAGGCACGCGTTGCCGGGTCGGATGCGTCGCCTTGGCCATGGCGCAGATCATCGCGCATCACAAATGCCCTACGGACGTCGTGATTCCCTGCGGAACATCGTACAAGGTCAAGACGGGCAGCGAGACGGACGACATGACGGTGGATCCGGACAGGCAGTTTGGCTTCACCTATCCCGTGAATCCGACAACCTCGGCGAACTCGGAAACCGTGGCAGCGCTCTGTGCCGCAGCGGGTCTCTCGGTGAACACCGTGTACGGATCCGAATCGTCTGCCGCTGAGCTGAAGGCGGCGGCGGCGGCGTTGGCAGGAGCGTGGCGGTATCGCTCGGCAGACGTCATAGGGTTCATGCCATGCCCTGGAGTACTCAGCACGGTCGCGAAGGAAGTCTTCTCCCAGAAGCTGCGGGATGAGGCGCAGGACGGGTATCCGCTCTTGCTCAGCCTGTCCGTGGCAGAGGCGAGGCACGCGGTGGTCTGCGATGGATGGGAGCGGGAGACGACGGACGCGGCCTACGTCGATCGGTTCCATCTGCGCATGGGGGGAGTCGGCACGGGAACCGACTCGTGGTACAACCTCCCGGAGAAACTCCCGGCGCCTTACTCCGTTCTTGCCTACGGGATCTTCGATATCCGCCCTCCCGCTGATTGCACTGTGGCTGCGTACGGCCTGGCCTTGCGGGTGGACAAGGGATGTGGGGTTCGCTACGACTCGGGCGAGGCGATCGAGATCATCTACTCGCTGGAGAGCGCGTCGGTTCTCGATCTGTTCGACTTCGATCCAAGCAGTCCCGGACACCCCAAGCTGTTCCCCCGGGGAAGCCAGCGAGCCGGTGGGCACAGCCTGTCCGGCACAGCTGTGGGTACAGGCGTCGAAGTCATCATCGCGCGGGCAATCAGCGGGCTCACGACGGAGATGGTTGCGTGCAGGGTTCCGGTCAACGTCAGTCCGTCGTTGCTGAACGCGGCATCGCTGACTACTCAGAAGGGGTGTGACGCGTCGTTCTCAACGGGCGACCGCTTGGTGATCAACTACTCGGTGTCGCTTCCTGTCTCGAACGTCTGGATCTTCGTCGTCACGGCCGAAGGCGTTAGGTTGATGACGTCCGCGCCACTGAAGAGCAGCCAAGGTCAGATCACCAGTGCCAACACGATCGGCCCGATCAAAGGAGATCGGATCCTCGTTCTCGTGGCAACCACGGCTCAGGGCACAGTCGCGGCTACGTGCAAGTATACCGTTCCCTAAGCGCGGGAGGGGGGGCTTTCAACTCTCACTGGTGACCGCGTCCCGCTCAGCCTCGATCCGCCGGACGTTCCTTCGGAGGTCTTCCGCCTTCGGGCTGTGGAGGATCTCCTTCCAGAGAGCGTCCATGGCGAGCGCTCGGTTCAGATTGAACGCCTGGCATTCGTCTTCGGGCTCGAAGCTCGTGCCAGCCTCGAGCATGATCGTGGCAGCGCCGATCCCGTAGCTCGGCGTTGGCACGCGGACGACGAAACGGTCCGACACGAGGCTGCAGGTCTCGCCGTCGTATTGGTAGATCAGCTCAAGTTCCAGCTCATACAAGGCGACCCCGGGGAAGAACGTGCAGCTCGGGTCATTCGACACCAGGACATCGAGTACCTCTTGTCCCGTCCCCGCGGCGAGGTTGAACGAGACTGCAGGCACATCGTATCGCGCCGGCAACTCGTCAGCCGAGACCTCGGGGCAGAGCGAGACGTCGTAATGATCCTTCACGCCGAGGTATCCCTCTTCCTGGCAGGAGAAGAGCAGAGTCGCTGAGTAGACCCACACGATGACGTCCGTCACAAGTGTCGGGGACTCCGTTCGCTTGTTGCCGAGCGTCAGCTGGAGGCGGACCAACTCGATCTCCGGCGGCTCGCTCTCCAGGGCATCGGAGACCAGCCTCACGATTGCCGGATCCGCGGCCCTGTAGGCCGCCCGGACATCGTCCTCCGGGAGATCGACGTCGGCCGCGTGGGCAGCGAGGATCTCACTCACTGCTTCCTCCCATTGGGTCCGACTGTCACTCTCTACGATGTCGAGGTCCGCGATCTCGAGCCCGACTACCGGTAGAGGCTTCGGCAATTTGAAATAGACGCTGGCTCCTGCAGCCAAGACAAGAGCGACAAGACCGGCCACTGCCGCGGAGCGCTGTCTCGAGGTGTACGCCCACCTCGATTGAGCCTTCGCCTTGCCTTCGGTCTCTTCCGTCTCTGGAGATGTCCTTGTCAGCAGGACGCGGAGCAGAAACGTCCCGAGCAACGCCACGGCTACCCCGACGAGAGCGAAGAAGTAGGCCGGATTCTCGACCGCGAGAAGTGACGCCGACGCGATCACCGCAGCCAGCCCGGCGTACTTGTCCAGGCGCTCGACGAGACGCATCGGCTCGCTCTTCGACATGATGGCAGATCACTCCTCCGGCGGGCATCTCATGCCACAGTGCATCCGGAAGGAGAATACAGCAGATGAGCATCGCACACAAAACATCAGCCGGAGAGAACTCAAGGCGAAGCTCCGTTTGAATCATGGTCTACTGGACTCACGTCACGATCGCCAGACCGTCGGGCGGCGAATGCGAAGCCGTGCCGTCGGCTGCTCCGTCTTGCCGGATCGTCTCTGAGTTGCCCCACGACTTGAGGTTGATTCTCGCTCGCGGGAACGCGTGGCGCGTTCGCCGACGAAGCCGTTCGCGAACACACGACGCCGCGAGAGGTCGGAGACCATCCAGGGTGTCGCTTTCCGGCGATCGGTGTCACCGCAGAACGCGGAGCTTCGCGGCTTCAAGAGTGAGACTCGGATTTCAACGCCCGCTGGGCACGCGCTCGAAGCAAGGCCGATTTCGCCGAGCAGGCTCACGGCGAGTAGTCGCTCGCGCAACGAAAGCCGAAGAACCGGGTGGTCGCGTCAGGCTGCGAGCAGAACCGATCGTTCGCCCGGACGGGATCGACCCAGTTTGGGTGATACCACGCCCAGCCGCGCATCGCGCGCGGGCTCTGTGCATCGACGGTGCCGCCAGCCTCGCGGCCGTCGTCGGCATCGTACGGATACGGGCGGTAGAGGCTGCTCACCCACTCGCAGACGTTCCCGATCATGTCGAACGCGCCGACCCACGATGCGCCCGCCGGCTTGGTTCCGATGATCAGCGGCACGCCGCCCCCGGGGATGATCGGCATCTGCCCTTTGTATCTTGCGATGTTCTCGGTCACGAGTTCGTTGCCCCACGGGTAGACGAGGCTGTCCGGCCCGCGCGCTGCGTACGCCCACTCCGCTTCGGTCGGAAGCCGCGCGCCGCGGCAGGCGCAGTAGGCGGTCGCTTCGTGCCACGTGATCCCGAAGGCGGCACTCCGCTCGTACCCTTCCTTCGGAGCCCATTGCCCGTCGATTCTCGTGAACTGCTCTTCGGCCGAGTTGTATCCTGTGATCCAGTCACACCCGTGGTACTCGGTGACGCCGGATTCGTTCATGAACGCTGCGAACTCCGCCGCCGTGACCTCGTAGGCATCAATCCAGAACGGCTCCTCGATGCAGACCTCGTGGATCGGCTGTTCATCGTGGAATCCGTCGCCACCCATCATGAAGCACCCCGCCGGAACGAGCGCCATCAGCGCCCCGTCGATTCGCTCGTAGTATGGTTTCCACGCGTCGTTGCGATCGACGCCGTTTGCCGCAGTTTCGAAGACGGATGCGTCCTCCCCGGACGTCCAACCGAGGAAGATCGTGGCGACAGCGACAGACAGAATGGTGCGCACGAGCTTCTGCAACCGCGATGGACCCAAGGGCTCCTCCTTCGACAGAGACGCGGGGAGACGGCTGCCGGCTCCCGTCGGACAGGGTACAGAGCATCGTCCAAGGCCTGCAAGACGACCTGGGGTAGACGTGAGACCTGGAAGTCGGAGTTTGAGTTCAGTCCATCGGTTGACTCAGCTCGAACGCTTGAGCCGGCCGAATCGAGCGGGCCTAGCCGTCCGCGAACGTGGTGGAGTTTGCCCTTCTGAGGTTCTTGCGGATCCCGCCGCTCATCTCCTTGTGCAGAGCGTCGGTGTACTGGCTGAGCGCAAGCTCCGGGGCTCTGCTGCCGATTCCCTTCTCTCGCAGCGTCGCCAGTCCCTCTCGGACTTCGATTCGAACGCTCTAGATGATCTTCTTCCAGGCTCGGGCGATCTCCTGATCGGTGAACCCTGCGGACTCGTAGACCGGACCGGGATCGGACTCGTACCAGGAGAGACAGGCACCGATCGCCCCCAGGCGATGGAGACGGCGAAGCGTCTCGAGGATGACCGCGCGCCCGAGATCCTCCTGCGGATGCGAAGCTGCGACGCCGACGAGGACGATCTCGCCGGTCCGCGAGACGTCGTCGAAGTAGCAGGTCGAGAAGGCGGCGATGTCGCCGTCTTCTGCGACGGCCACGACATCGAGATCTCGTCGGTAGAGCGGCGCGCGCTGGATGTTCCGATACCAGTCGCCCGTCGGATCCGCTCCGTCGTCCGGCACTCCCGGATGAAACGCGCGCCATGATGCGAGGCTCCTCGCGGGGAGCTCCGCGACATCGCCCATCGATCGAAGAACGTAGCCTGGAGGGATCGCGGCCGGCTTCGGCCCCTCGGTCGTGGCTTGCCAGCCGTGGTGTTCCGTCGCGTGCCCGCCGGACGAGAGCTCGTATCCGCGCGCTTCGAGGACGCGGTTGAGGCGGGCGTTCTTCGCGTCCGACCACGCGAAGACGCCCCGCTGCCCGTCGGGAAGGGCGATCGAGAACTCGGATTCGGCGAGACCGAGCATCTCGTGGAGGAGATCCTCGGACCCAACGCTCGGGTCGACCATCGGGTGGCAGACGCCCGGGTCGCCCTGGACCAGCACCCCCACGATCGCGCCGCCGCTTGACTCCCAGTACCGCAACTCGTCCGGCGACCTCTCGACGACGTTCTCCAACCAGTGCCATCGCCAGAAATCGAAGCTGCCGACGTGCCAGTTCCCGTTCGGACGCGGGTTCGCGCGGCGCAGGCGGCGGAAGAACTCTCGCACACGCCAGTAGTCGTCCGGCGAGGCGTATCGCTTGAGGACGTAGGCCATTGAGAACTCCTGATTGCGCGAGGTCTCGGAAAGGTACTTGTCGGGCCGCTTCGCCGCCAGGGAGACCCGGCGAGATGGCGGGGATGAGTCGGGCCCTCCAGCCGCCTGATCCTCGTCGGATGTGAACGGAGCTTGCGGGATGGGAGTCTCACACCCCGCGCACGCTGCTGCGAGAAGCTTGCAGGCTGCGTTTCGTTTTTGTGGATGCCTCGCGGGCCGGCTTACCGCAACGGGGTACGTCCTCGGGGGAAGACGAACCCACCGAGCTGCGAATCCCTCATCGCGCCGCCCTCACTCGGCAGTACACTCTACTGCTCCTTCAGGCAGAAATCGTCGAACCAGACCTCCGCATCGGGATGCTCGTACGTGGTGATGACCAGCCCGACGGCCGCGAAGCCGATTCCCGGAGAGGGGAGCACGGCAACGCTCTGCGAGTTGACGAAGAACTCGATTGACGATTCGGTAATGGTCAACTTCAGCTCATTGCCGGCGTTTCCGGTTCGCACGAATGACGACTCCGTCCAATCGACCAGCGCTGTCTGCCACTTCCCGTCAGCCATCCACTCCACGATGTACCATCCGTCGCCGCTGACCTCGAAGAAGAAGATGTCGTCTTCATCGATCTGGAGGATGAGCCCGTAGTACGCGTCGAGGGGGCCGGACTCGATGCCGCCTGTGACCGCGATGTCGAACGCACTCGGAAGGGTCGCGATCGGTGCCGTCACCCACCGCACGCCGTGAGCTGGCTTATGCTTGAGGACGTACCGGCCGGCATCGTATTGGGCGCTTCCGTCGCTCCAGGATTCGATCATCCATCCTGATGCAGGACTGTCGAAGGCGTCGCGGAAGTCCAGCTGTGCGCCCACCTCCTCCAGCGAGTAGGCGGCGAAGTTGTCGAAAGAGACGCTGGCGAACTCGTTGTCCTCTCCGAAGCTTCGGACAAAGATGCCCGCTCCCTCAACATTCGCCTCGTCGGTCAACGTGTACAGCTGCGCACCGTTGACGGAGAGAAGTGTCAATCCCGGCAGGATGTCAATGCGCAGTCGCGGCGCGGTTGTCGAGTTCTGCAAGCCTCCCACCGGTGCCCAAGGGACAACTACATCCGACTCGCCTGACTGGCTGTTCGTCCAGTCGAGTGAGTAGTAGCCTTGTGGATCGACGTAGAACTTGTACTCGCGCCCGCTGTCGGTCATCCACACCATGCCGTAGACGGTTCCTCCGCCGACTGTGTGCGCGACGACGTCGACCTGGGCTGTCCATGCATCGGGAAGCGGGCCGAGCGGCGCCATCTCCTTCGTCGACCATTCGCCCCGCGCGAAGAGTACGTACGCCCCATCCGAATGAGAAGCGTACGAGACGATCTTCCCATCGTGGATGCGCCGGTTGTCTCCCCATCCGGAGAACACGGAGTCGAATCCTTCGGAGTAGGGCAACGCGAGGTCGTGTGGCAGATCCGTAGGATCGAACAAGCGGAAGTCGGCGACTCTGATGTCTCGTTTCTGCGGCGCGCCGACCGCGAAGAACAGCCCAAGGCGTTCGGTCGATGTGGCATCGACTTCGTCAACCGCCACGCCGTTGAGGAAGAAGCGAAGCGTTCGTCCCGTTCGTTCGAGGCCGAGGCAGTTCGTTGCCGGATCTGCCGCGATGTTCGAACTCTCGATGCCGAGCAAGGATTCCGAGAAGTCTATGATCCCACTGCGGAGCACTTCTCGCACCCATTTCCCGTCAGCATCGATCGACCAGCGGATCGTTCTTCCATCGGACGTCTCGAGAACGTATCCGGCCTGTGCGAAGGCCGCGGCCTGCGGGCCGACAGCGGTGTCAAACTCCACGATGAAGGTGGCCGGAAGCGCGAACGGAGCCCACAAGACATGACTTGCACTGGGGAAGTCTCCGGTTTGCTCCGGAACGTCGAACGCGAGCACAAGCCCCTGGTCTGAAGCTTTCGCGTCGAGGATTGATGAGGCGTCGACCGATGTCTCGCCGTTCGCGGAAAGGATCGTCGATTCGGTCTCCCATCCGGGCGGGAGGGAGTCGAACGGTTCGAAGATCGGAGCTGCAGCGAGCTGAGATGCGAGCGCCAGGACTGCGAGAAGTGCGAGCGCTGCACCTGGCATCAGACGGGCTCTCATCATACGAGTTGTCACCTCCACAGGGATTGGTTCTAGCATAGCATACAGCACTCGGCTGTGCCGGGCCCTACTTGGGAATCGTGTCTGATGGGCTTCCTATGATCCGGAGACGTGTCGACTTCGACAGGCGTGCGTCCGAAGGAGCTGCATGGCCACGCACTCGGCGTCCGGGCCGGGGCCCCAGTTGGCCAGGGCGGACGCCATCACGGTGACTTCGTCGCTGTGGTACATGCGCTTCTCGAGAGTCCTCCATCCGAGCTGCTCGTAGAAGGGAGCGGCTGTCTCGGTGTAGAGGTAGAGGTTCTCGTTGCCCAGCGAGGTGGCGTGGTGGCAGGCCGCTCGGACGAGCTCGGAGCCGATTCCCTTGCCGCGGTGCGAGGGATCGACGTACACGGCGGCGAGCCACGGGTAGAGGTCGCGCCACGCCGGGAGGTCGCACGCGACGACGGTCGAGGTCCCGACGAGCTTCCCGTTGAACTCACCGACGAGCGTGAACGGGACGCGGTCTCTGTGGCATCTTCGTTGGAATCCGCTCGCCATCTGCTCCAGGCTCACGCCGAACGTGCTGCCCCACTGAGTGTGGATCCACCGGGCCACCGTTTCGAGTGCCTCGGGACGGTCGGCGAGGAAGCTGATCTCAAGGTCCATGGCTTGCTTCCTTCTTCTGTTCTGCGAGAGCGTCCGTGCGCCTCGTCTCGAGTTCGTCTCGCGCGGGGAGGGGCGACCTTCCGGTGCACGCCTCCCGTCCGGATGCCCACAAGTCCGGGTCCGACGAAGTCAGCCGCCTAGTTCTCTTCCAACCAGTGCTCCAGGTCGCGCCGGAGGCTCTCGGCGGTGTGAATCTCATAGGGCTCCCCAGTCTTGAGGACCCAGCGCAGGGAGTCGAAGAACTCGAGGCCGTGATACCAGGTGAGGATCGCCGGATCGAACCCCATCCGTTCGCAGTACGCCTCCTCGGTGCCTCGGCCACGCAGTTCCGGGACGAGGAAGAACGGCAGAAGGAATTCGAAGATCGGATCCGTGAAGCCGGCGTGCTGCCAATCGATGATCCCCACGAGGCGACCGTTC
>Ga0180432_10004567_pt1 | contig 18880 bp, 15 predicted proteins | sample SS_ome_10_FD_132414 | JGI IMG/M metagenome (GOLD analysis project Ga0180432, IMG submission 132414) | Hypersaline lake sediment archaeal communities from the Salton Sea, California, USA - SS_1_MS_2 metaG | ecosystem: Environmental > Aquatic > Non-marine Saline and Alkaline > Hypersaline >...
CCCCGGATTCAATAGTCTTTGCAACGAGTTTCGCAGATTCTTCCAAGTTACCGCCCTGCGAGTTTCTGACTTCGGTAATCAAACCTGAAATGTGATCGATAAATTTTTCCCACATAGATCTTTAGTCCTCTAATTCAATTTTTTGTAGAAATCACCGCCCTCGCCCTGGGGCAAAAAGGGCATAGGTCCCATGAACAGAGAAGAGCGTCCGGAGTAACGTTCAACATCTCACTTAAGAGGCTTATCATTCCTCTGCTATCGACCCTTTGGAAAAGTGCATTGCCGACTCGTTGATACTTCAGAAGGCCTGCTCTCTTCAAAGGGGGTTCCGCCGCGACGAAGTTGACGCTGCATCCAGGGTTCTCCTTAGGTGGAACCTCTCTAATTGTACCATCGACCGTCCTTACGGCCAAACTTTTTTCATATTCCTCACTGTATGGTATATCGAGATATGGGACTTCGGCTAACGCCTCGGCGACGTGAATCGCCGAGTTCGCCCAATGTCCCACTCCCAAAAGTAAAATATCGCCCTGAGCCTCTATAAGTCCGTGAACAGGGGAGCCGACGCCCAAGGCCGTGGAATCGAGATGGAGATTTGAGAAATTCTCGCTGTCCTTTCCCCACACGGCCACTGAATGGGTCGGGTGAAGGCTCCTGACCGTACCTTCACGCTTTCTGAAATTTTCGGCGATTGTCCCAAGGGTTGTGGGTGTGGATTCGGGATCGAAGATCTCTACCGGAGGAAGAGTGAAGGCCGGCATCATAATCGTCCCGGAAGACGTTACGAGCGACATCAAGACATCGATTACGGAGTTCGCACCCCCGTTAACCCACCCCATCATCTTAAGACTGGAGTGAACCAAAAATTTATCCCCGGGACCAACACCGAGGGCTTCAAGACCTTTTTTTATCTCCTCCTTTCCCATTTCCTCTATCTTTGTTCTCATCTTGACTCCAATGTAGAATAACTATAATCTGTAAATATTATCAAGTCAAGGATTAAGGTTTTTTGGGGCATTTTTTTATATAAATTTAGTCATAATATAGACCATCTTAAATATATAAATACAACATTGAGAATAATTTATGTATTGTATGTCAGAATATTAAAATATAGTATATAAGCGTTAAAGTTGCTTGAAATTATCTACAAAACTTGATTTGGTTATTATTGGAATCGTGTATAAAATTAAACCAAATGCTTAAAGCCGGCGATAAAATATTACAATATATTCTAATATGCTTAAGTTAATATTGCTCTGCTTATGTATGTTGAATTTATTATAATTTTATGCGTTAAAATGTATTTTGACTGTGACGATGGATACATTTTGTGGCGCCTTTGTTCAAAATTTGTGTTACAATATCACATTATCCTTTTGGAATCATCGCGTTGATTGCTCTGATGCGGATGTGAAAACTGAGCTGAAAGATATATGGAAGAAGAAGAGGGAAAAAGGGCTGAAATCATTGACAACGGAGATTATATCCACCGCTGGGATCTCCATGTCCACACCGTAATAGGGTCTCCCTGTGCCGCCTATGACTCACTTCAGATTCCCCATTATGCCAAGCTGGAAAGCATCGACGGCGTCGTGATTACCGACCACAACTTCGGCTGGGCGGCGGACGGTATCACGGTTCAGAAATACGACGGGCTGTTAAGGGCTTTTGACGAGCACGGCGTTCGGGCTTTTATCGGCATGGAGGTGACATGCGGGGAGAACGATTTGTTGATATATTCGGAAGATATCACGGCCTTCGTTGATAAGCTGCCGGGGGGGTTGGGGAGGATGGACTTCGATGTTGAGGAGGTCATCCGGGTCGCGCGGGAGACGGAATCCCTCTGCGTTTTGGCACACCCCCACAGCTGTCCGGAAATGAAGGGGGGAGTTATGTTCCACGCCATAGAGCGCTACAACGGAATAAGGGGCATCTTTTACAACCCCTACGGTATACCCGAGGTGGCCGGGAGCGACGCCCACTTCCCCTGGGGCGTGGGGAAGGCCTCCACTCTCTTCCCGGAGGAGATAGGGGATATAACAGACATCATCAGGCTCGTCAAGGAGGGCAGATGCAGACCGACGAGGAAGGTGGGGATGAACGGGTGAAGATTGAAGCCCCCCCTTTGGAAACCGTGAGGGCCTGAAACGATTCTTATGAATAAAGGACTTTTTTTGTGGACGAAAACGGTATCGTGGCTGTTAAATAGGATTTGATTTCAAAACCGATGACATATGGCCGTCCACCCGAGCTTTTTAAAGGCCATTTCCCTCGCCGCATTTCCATCCTGAAGCTATCCGATCTCTCCCGTCAATCTCCGCCCTCCTTTATCAGCACCATGACCTCAAAGAGGTAAATCGGGCTTGTGGATTCGGAATAGGGGTATGTGATCTTTATATAGCGCGCCTTGAACCGTTTTTCGTTGAGCCTCACCCTCTTTGCGTTGCGGTATGGGTTGTCGGACGAATAGAGGGTCGTGTGGCTTTCGAGGTATGAAGTATTAATCCGCTTCTCCTCTCCCTCGAACTTCCCCGTATCGGAGCTGAACAGGTATAGGCTGTTCTTCGAGGGCTCGATGTCCGGGACCTTTACGGCCGCCAGAATCTCCACAGCATCGATCTCCATCTCCGATCCCAGGTCTATCCACCACGACCCGCCGATTTTGAGCGTGTAGGGTGTCTCGGGATCGCCGTCTATGGAGGCGCAAGAGGTGTGATCGTCCGAGCCGCCGGTCTTGAATCGGCCCCCTTGATGATCAATAATTACGTTTTTGAATCCTTCGGGAGCAGATTTTGCAAAGCTCTCCCTTTCACCAATCGACCTTTCGATGGATTCAAAATCGGATGAGATGAAATCATCTTTGGAAAGCTCGAAATCGTATCGAAGGTACCTTAAGGGGCCGTCGTAAGAGACAACCGAGAAATACGCCTTCGTGTCAAAGCCGGATATCAGGGTCGCTATCGGCGGCGAGAGAAATACCCTCTCTATCAGGCTTACGGGAAAGGCGATGGGGATCTTCTTCTCCACGATTTTTTCGGGTTCCTTTTGATCCGGGACAGGAAGGATGTAGTTCTCGAAGGAAAAACCGTGGGGAAGAGATTTTACCTTCGGTATCCCGGGAGTCACCAGAAATAGTTTTATCTTTGTATCCCCGGATATCTTGGATGAAATATAGAGGGGGTAGTAGAGGCGCTCCGTACTGAAACGATAGAGGAGCGGCTTTATTCCTTCGGGGCTATCATTTGTATCCACCACGTCGAAGACGAAGTAATTTATCCCCCTGTCGATATAGGAGGATACGATCCCCTTGAATTCGGCCGCCTTTCTGGGTATTTCAGGAAGCCCCTCCTTTTTGAAAAAATTCGTCAACCAGTTGTAGAAGTCATCCAGGTCTCCCACCCTCACAACCGTGATATCGTGGGGGCCGATGATCGTTTCCATCACCACTTCAACGCCGGGTGTATTCCCCTTGACTTCCCTGCCGTTTTTTGTGCCCCTCCCCCTGTATATCTTCGGGGCCTTTTTTACTATCAGCTTCAGCGCCCTGTCGAAGGTCTCTTCCGGGGCCTCCTCGACCGCGGTCGGCTTTGACGGAAGGGGGAGAAACTCCAGGGTCTTTCCCCCTTTTGATGTGTATGATTCCGTAGTGAGTATCAATATCTCCTCAACGCCGTTCCAAGCGATGACGGCGCTCTGGGAGGGTTCGAAGACCGAAGAGCCTATCTCGGCCGTTATGGGGATCGATCCCCTGTCGGCCGAGGCATTCGGGACGGGGTAAAGTAAAAAGATAAGTAATAGTATGAAAGGGGGTATTGTAACCCCCCTCTTTCGGTATGAGTGTCTGGAGCTGGCAAAAATAACTTTTTTTATTTTTGAATAATATCTCATAAAATGTTCCATTATTATGCCTCAAATTAGCAAAGTTATCATATTTTTACCTCATTTTTACATTATAAGCTATTTCATGTTGCGGTGTCAAGGAGAGCCGTTTTATTTTATATATTTTCAAAAAATTTTAACTATAATTTTGATTTGACCCCAAAAGTATATCGTGATATAGATTTTCTATTGGTTTGACAAGATAATAAGGGGGAATTATGGCGGAAGTACACGGAGGTCAGCTGGTTGTAAAAGCCCTTGAAGAGGAGGGAATAACCTACATTTTCACGCTTTCGGGTGGGCACATAGACAAGATCTACGATGCATGTATCGACAGCAAGATCGAGATCATCGACGTGAGGCACGAACAGGCGGCGGCGTTCATGGCCATGGGGTGGTCGATCGCTTCGGACCAGCTCGGCGTTTGTCTCGTCACCGCCGGGCCCGGCCTTGCCAACGCCGTAACCGGCGTAATGGACGCCCAGTGTTCCCACATCCCGATGCTGGTGCTGGGGGGAAGGAGCCCCAGAAAGGAGAACGATCTCGGGGCGCTCCAGGACGTAGACCAGATGGCGATCATGCGAACGGTGGCGAAGTCGACCTTCCTCTGCAACGACGTGGAGCGGATTCCGGAGTATATCGGGGTTGCCTTCAGGCACGCCCTGAGCGATCGTCCGGGGCCGGTATATCTCGAGATCCCGGTCGATATTCTGAAAGAGAGGGTGGACTTGGATGCTGTAAAGTTCCCCCGCCCGAACAGGGCCGAGTATCGACCGGCGGGAGATCCCGAGGCGATCGATAAAGCGGCAAAGCTGCTTGAAGGAGCGAAAAAGCCGCTGATCATCGGGGGCGGGGGCGTAAGGTGGGGAAACGCCGGCGAGAGCTTGAAGAAGCTCGTCGAGAAGACTAATATCCCGTTTATCCTCTTCAACGAGGGGAGGGGGATGGTGCCGGACAACCACCCGCTGAGCCTCTGGGACGGCGGTCTTATGGGGCTGACGTTCGCCGCAGGACAGGCGGACGTCATACTCGTCCTGGGTCTCAGGATGACGTGGCTCGCCTCCTACGGGGCGATATATCCGAACGCGAAGATCATAAGGGTCGACATCTCCGGCAACGAGGTGGGCAAGAATGTCCCCCACGAGGTGGGGATTGTGGGAGACGCCGGAATGGTTACCGCGGCGATAGCCGGAAGAATCGGAAAGTGCGATCACTCCGCCTGGGCCAAGGAGGCGATGGAAACGGGAGCCGCCATGATGGCGGAGGAGAACAAGCTGAAAGACTCCGACGCCTCTCCGATCCACCCGGTCAGGGCGGTAAGCGACGTCTACAAGACGTTCGGGGATAAGGCCACCTACTCCGTGGACGGGGGTGACGTCTCCTACTTCGGCGCGGTACATCTGAAGGCGGGCGGCCCGGGGCGGATGCTCTCCAACGTGGGGAACCTCATGGGCTGCCTCGGAAGCGGAATCCCCCTGAATCTCGCGGGGAAGCTCGCGAGTCCGGACAGGCCGGCGGTTGTGGTAACCGGGGACGGCTCCTTCGGGCTCAACGGTATGGAGATAGAGACTTCGATTCGCCACAATATCCCGATAATCATAGTGATCTTGAACGATCAGGCTTGGGGGATGGTGAAGCACGGGCAGGAGCTTCAATACAACAGGGTCGTGGGAACCGACCTGGGGCCTGTGCGTTACGATCTAATGGCACAGGGTCTCGGTGCCCACGCCGAGTATGTCACTGAGGCGAAGGAGATCGTCCCGGCACTGAAGAAGGCTTTAGACTCAAAGAAGACGGCTGTGGTAAACATCATAACCGACCCGACGGTCACAAGCCCCATAACCCACATATTCGTGGCGGCGTTAAACGTGTAGGCCGATCGGATGCCGGGGAATTGTTGTGGGATGAGACCGGGAAGAGGGGAGGGAGAGGGGCTCCATCTTGTGTTTAGTGGATCAAATTTTTAGTGTAAATCGTATAACTCTGTTTTTTTTCAAGGAGTTTTAGGTGGTTAAGAAGCCGGGTGATTCAAAATCAGCGGGGAAGGATGGTGGGGGAGAAAGCGGGATAGCCAAGCCGGAAGGGATTGGTCCGGATAAGCCCCCCCTCTATTCGAGGTTGAAGAGATATTTCGGCCTCGAGGAGTGTAAAAAGCTTCAGGAGGAAGCGCCGGATGCCGATGAACATGAGAAGGGGCATCACGAAGATTCCCCGGAAAAGGAAGAAGATACGACTCTGGCCGATAAGATCACCACACAGACAAAAGAGGTCAAGGAGATTATCGACCACGTAATCGAACCGGAGGAGAGAATCCTAAAGAATTACATCAGCGTGAACTTTTGGAGAAAAAAGCGTGAAGAGTACAAAAAGATAAAGGAGAAAGAGACCGAGGATTTCAACGTTCATCGTATGCTCTCCGAGAGTGCCACGCCAACCATCGAGTACTATATTTTGACGACGCTGTCGGCGATAATAGCGACGACGGGACTGATACAGGGTTCCACAGCAGTAATCATCGGGGCGATGATCGTGGCACCCCTTATGACGCCCATCCTCGCCTTCTCGCTCGGTGTGATATGGGGTGACCTGAATCTTATCAGAAACTCCACGATATCGATCTTACGGGGCACGATGCTTGCGGTTATCATCTCCGCCGGCATAGCGTTTCTTACACCGATTTCGGGATACTCGGCCGAGATATTGGCGAGAACCCGACCCGACCTCTTCGACGTTATTATCGCCATTGCCTCGGGGACGGTCGGTGCATACGGCTATGCCAACAAGAAGGTGAGCAGCACCCTTGTGGGGATTGCGATTGCTGTGGCCCTGATGCCACCACTCTGCACCATCGGCATAGGGATAGGGACGCTGAACCTTGATATGACGCTGGGGGCGACGACCCTCTTTCTCATAAACCTCATCTCGATATCTCTATCCAGTGCCGTAATATTCTGGCTTATGAGAATCCACCCCGTATTTGCGGACAAAGAGATGGTCAAGAAACGCGCCATCCACCAGATAATAATATCCGTTGTAATCCTGGCCGCCATAACAATCCCCGTGAGTTATTTCATGTGGGAGCGCTACTCGGATGAGAGTATAAAGAGCCATACGAACTCCTATGTGGACGAGGAATTTGAGAATATCAAGGTCTACGATATAGAGATCAAGAAGAACGACGAGGGTAATATTCTGTATCTTACGCTCAAGGGGGTGAAAATCCCGAAGGCTCACAAGATAGAGGATTTAAAAAAGTCGATACTTGAAAAACATCCCAAACTCGCGGATATAAAAATAGAGTTTATATTGACCGTATACCTGTAGTAGTTGGGATGGTTGGGGGTTTGAGGTCTTGATTTCGCAGAAATGAGGGATGGTCAAAAGGCTTCAGAGCCGTGTCTTTTTACGGAAGATCGTGATCAGATAAAAAGTTGCGGCTCCTTATAAGTTGATTCAGCACTGGCAATTCTTGGGGGGGGGATGGTGGAGATTAAAAAACCTCTATTGTCCCGCCGAATCGATCCGGGGGCCATCAGGGAAGACGGTCTCTAAATAAAGTGGATATTGTGGTCGTTGTCCAATAGGTCGTGCTTTCTCATCTTGAGGGCGTTGTCGACGTATTGCTCGATGTACCTCCTGTCCTCCAGGTCGAGGTTCAAGAACTCCACCGCCATTCCGGGAAACACCCCGAAGTTTTCCATATCCTCAGCCGTCAAGATACGGCTGACCCTTCCCTGGGCCCGAATATCCCTCTTCGGCATTGGGATGGTAAAGTGCAGCGTAACGGTATCGTTCGTATTCAGCGGCTCGTTAGATTCGAGAAATATTCCCGTTACCGAGATGTCCACGCTCAGATATTTTTTCACCTCGTCCTTGAACTTGATGTAGACCTCCCCCCTCATGACGGCCCTGGGGTAGTAGAGGGAGCTCCTGACTTTGAGGAGCTTGCTGACCGCCTCGACGAGCTCCTTCTGGTCTACCGGTTTAGTTAGATAGTAATCCGCCCCGGCCCTCATACACTTGAGTTGCGCCTCCTTTCCCGCCTTGCTTGAGGTTATTATTATGGGGATGTCTTTATAACGGGGATCCTTTTTCAGTATCTCGCACGCCTTGTCGCCGTTCAGGTCCGACATCTCGTAGTCCAGAAGGACGAGCTGGGGCTTGTCCTTTTTGATTATCTTCAACGCCTCGAGCCCGGAGCGGGCGGTCAATATGTCGCATTCCACCTGAGAGAGCATCGATTTCTGTACGTCCAGGAAGAACTTCAAATCGTCGACTATAAGTATTTTGCTCTTCATAACATCAACCTCTTTTGTGATGCTAAAATATCATATCTTTTCGGAGATGTAAATAAAATAGCCCGTTCGAGAAGATTTGTTCCTTCTTGAAAAAGGCTTGATTTTCGGACGTTTTAAGGATAGCATAAAAACAATGGAAGACGGGATAGAAAAGAACTCGGAACAGTCCAGGTTTTTCCGGTGGTACCACGATTCTGTAATAGTCAGGTTCCTCCTTTCGATAACGCCCTGGTTTATGGCGACCTTCCCGAGATGGATCTCCCACGTCGTCCGCTACCCGTTCGCCTTTTTCTATTTCACTATAGGGAGAAGGTTCAGAAAGGCGGTCGAGGGGAACCTGAGGAAGGCGCTGGGCGATTCCGTCTCGCGGTGGAAGATAAAAAGGCTCACGTGGGGAGTCTTTTTAAACGTGACGAGGTCCTTTGCGGATCTCTTTTACACGATGGCGATTCCGGACGAGAAAAAACTCGATTTTGTTGAACCGCCGATGGGTTGGGAGAATGTGAACAGGGCGCTTGAGGCGGGAAAGGGGGCTGTCTTCGTCACGGGCCACATCGGCAACTGGGAGGTGGGGGGAATTGCGCTGGCCAATTTGAAGAAAAAGGTCCACATGGTCTATATACCGGATCGCTTCGAGGCCTTCGAGAAGATAAGGGAAAAGACGAGGTCAACAAAAAACGTCGTGAGCATCCCCATGGGGGGGACGTTTGAAATATCCCTGAAGCTCATTCGGCTCTTGAGGGAGGGGCAGATAGTGGCGATGAAGGGGGACAGGGTGATTCTCGGCGCGGGAACTACCGTCAAGTTCTTCGGGAGGGACGCCGAATTTCCCCTGGGGCCTTCCCTGATCTCCCACATCTCAGGGGCGCCCATAGTCCCGACCTTTGTCGTGCTGAACGGGGAGGGGAAATATCAGCCGATCATATATGAGCCGATCTTCCCTGCGAGAAGCGGAAACAGGGATCTGGATATCGAGAGAAGCGTTCAAAAGATCGCCGGGGTGATAGAGGGATTTATCAGGGAGTACCCGGACCAGTGGTACATGTTCTACCCCTTCTGGAAGGAGGGGGCCTGAAAGCCGGGAGTTTCTGAAAAAAAATAATGATAAGAGAGTGACGGATATACTATGAAGATAACGATGATCTTTCCAGATTTCGAGGGACTCCCCTTGAAGTATCGGGCCTTTATTGCGCCGCTGGGGCTTATGACCCTGGCGGCGAACATATCCGAAGGATACGAGATCGAGTTCATAGACGAGCGTCTGGAGCCCATCCCGGATGACCTCGATTGCGATATAGCCGCCATCTCGGCGATGACCCCGCAGGCGGAGAGGGCCTATGAGCTGGCGGACGGTTTTCGGTCGAGGGGAATCAAGGTTGTCCTCGGCGGCGCCCACCCCTCCCTTCTGCCGGAGGAGGCGATAGAGCACGCGGATGCGGTGCTCGTGGGGGAGGCGGAGGGTCTTTGGGAGGGGCTTGTAAAAGACCTCGAGGAGGAGAGGTCGAAGGGGTTTTACATCTGCGAGCACAAGCCTGACCTGACGGGCCTTCCCCGCCCCCGGTACGACCTCCTGAAGGAGGAGAACTACCTCCCCATCCGCTCGATACAGATAACCCGGGGCTGCCCGCTGAACTGCGAGTTCTGCGCCGTCCCGAAGAACTTCGGCAGGAAATACAGAACCCGCTCTGTCGATGAGGTGGTCTCTGACCTCGAGGCGCTTCCCTCCCACGTCTATTTCGTCGACGACAACATCCTGATAAAGAAGAGGAATTTCACCGAGCTATTCAGGCGTATGTCGGCAATGGACAAGAAGTGGACCGGGATGGCCCCCCTTCACATAGCTTCGGATAAAGACTACGTCGACCTGATAAGGAGGTCGGGCTGCTGGTCAATATACGTCGACATCGGCCCCTCAGTCTCGTTCGGGTTGAAGAACGACATCTCTTCATACAAAAGCGCGGTCGAGAGATCGATGGAGTATATCAAGCGTCTTCAGGACGCAGGCATCAAGGTGATGGGGTCTTTCATCTTCGGCTTCGACCACGACGACGAGTCGATCTTCGAGAGGACCCTTAAGTTTATCGAGAGGAGCGGTCTGGTGGAGCCGGAGTTTCTCATATTGACCCCTTACCCGGGGACACCCCTCCATGAAAAGCTCGAGGCGAGGGGGAGGATAATCGACCGGGACTGGTCACACTACAATACCACCCACGCCGTCTTCACGCCGGAGAAGATGAGTCCGGAGGGCCTGGAGGAGGGGGTGAATTTCCTCTGGAAGGAGTTTTACGGGAAGATGGACGTCGTTGAGGAGAGCCTGGGGGCGGGGGATGAAGTCGAGTCGCTGCACAGGAGGCTTTTGACGCTGATCCCAAACCTCTTCAGGCACAAGTCCCACGACCTGGTGGTCAGAGGAATATCCAATATGGGAAACGGGATCAATATTACGGATGATGATCTGATTGCTGTCTGGCTAAAGGAAAATCCCCCCGTGATAAGGAAGATCGTCTCCGATGCCATAAGGGAGCTGGGGTACGGCCGTCACCTTGAAGATTGATATATTTGGGGCGGGAAGTTTCAACCTCTTGGTGTATGGTAGATGAAAGCCGATCCGAGAATGAATGGGTAATATCAGCTTGAGCCGCGTTCAGGCCCTATCGTTTAATTGCCAGTATAAAATTGAGACGAAATGGTTTGACACCGATTTTCCGTGTGATAAAATAATTAGAATTTTTTAAGCTGAAAGCGCAAATCATCTTCGGGAACGCATTTAACCCGAGCGATGTCAAATACGAAGATGGAGATTATCGCGGCTCAAGGCATGTAATTAAAGGGGAACGGCAAAAATATGGATTTTCACAGGATAAAGAGGCTACCCCCGTACGTCTTCGCCGAGGTGGACGCCCTGAAGATCGAGGCGAGGCGAAAGGGGGAGGACATCATCGACCTCGGGATGGGAAACCCGGACAAGGCGACCCCCCCCCACATAGTGGATAAGCTTGTGGAGGCGGCCAGCAACCCGAGGAACCACCGCTACAGCTCTTCCAAGGGAATTTACAAGCTTCGGTCCGCCGTGGCAGAGAAATACAGGCGGGAGCATAACGTCGAGCTCGACCCGGACGAGGAGGTCATCGTGACCATCGGGGCCAAGGAGGGGGTCTCCCACTTCGTCCTCTCGGTCGTGGAGCCGGGAAGCTCCGTCTTCGTCCCTAATCCCACGTATCCGATCCACACCTATTCGGTGATAATTGCAGGCGGTGACATCAGGAGCATCCCCCTGAGTCCTGACAGGGACTTCTTTACGGACCTAATGACGGCGATGAAGCTGATATGGCCGAAGCCGGTGATGATGATAATCTCCTTTCCCCACAATCCCACGACCAGGGTTGTGGACAGGGGCTTCTTCGAGGATGTGGTGAGCTTCGCCCGCGAAAACGACGTCATAGTGGCTCACGACTTCGCCTACTCGGATATCGTGTTCGACGGCTACAAGGCGCCGAGCTTTCTCGAGGTCGATGGGGCCAAGGATGTGGGAATCGAGTTTACGTCGATGTCCAAGAGCTACAACATGCCCGGCTGGCGGGTGGGGTTCGCCGCGGGAAACAAGAGGCTGATCTCCGCCCTGGCGAGGATGAAGAGCTACCTCGACTACGGGGTGTTTCAGCCGATCCAGGTCGCCTCGATAATAGCCTTAAACGAAGATCAGGATTGCGTGGAGGAAGTAAGGGCAAACTACAAGAAGAGGAGGGACGCCCTGACGGACGGCCTCTCGAGGTCAGGCTGGGAGATAAAGCCGCCCAAGGCCACGATGTTCGTCTGGGCGAAGATCCCGGACCAGTTCAGAGAGATGGGGTCCCTGGAGTTCTCAAAGCTTCTACTCAGGGAGGCGAAGGTGGCGGTATCACCCGGGGTCGGCTTCGGCGCCCAGGGGGATGACTACGTCAGGTTCGCGCTTGTGGAAAACACCCAGAGAATTAACCAGGCGGTAAAGGGGATAAGGAAGGTACTGTAAAAAAATATTCGGTTTGGTATTTGAGTTAATATTGAGGCGGGATTATGGCGGATAAAAAGTTGGATCCAATAAAGGTCGGCATAATCGGTTACGGCACCGTCGGCACGGGTGTCGTGAAAATATTGAGCGAGAACAGCGACCTGATAAAAAAAAGGCTCGGGCACGACATCGCCGTCGAGAAGATCTGCGACATAGATATCGAAAGGGAGAGAGGTGTAGATATCGACAGGTCGGTTCTCACCACCGATATAAAGGAGATCATCGAAAATCCCGATATATCGATAGTGGTGGAGACGGTCGGGGGGATCGATATCGCCCAGGAGCTGATCCTCTCTGCAATACGTTCTGGCAAAAACGTGGTCACCGCCAACAAGGCGCTTCTGGCCGAAGCTGGAGAGGAGATATACAGGGCGGCCCACGAGGCGGGCGTCGATATCAACTTCGAGGCGTCTGTGGGGGGCGGAATCCCGATCATAAGGACGCTGAAGGAGGGCCTCGTCGGAGACAGGGTCGAGTTCATCTTCGGCATAACCAACGGCACCTGCAACTATATCCTGACCAGGATGACCGACGACGGGATGGCGTTTGCCGAGGCCCTCAAGGAGGCACAGGAGCTCGGCTACGCGGAGGCGGACCCCACCCTCGACATCGAGGGTATAGACAGCGCCCACAAGCTTGCCATAATAATTCCCATAACCTACGGCGTAAAGGTAGACTTTGAGGACATCTACGTCGAGGGCATCTCAAAGATAGACCCCATCGACATCGAGTTCGCGGGCGAGATGGGCTACAAGGTAAAGCTCCTGTCGATCTTAAAGGACACCGAAGAAGGCATAGAGGCGAGGGTTCACCCTACGCTGATACCCTTCAGGTACTTGCTCTCCAACGTCAGCTTTAATCTCAACGCCATCTACATCAGGGGAAAGGCGGTGGGGACGATCCTCCTCTACGGACAGGGGGCCGGCATGATGCCGACCGGCACCGCTGTGGTCTCGGACGTGATTGAGCTCTCCAGAAACGTCATATCGAAAACAAAGAAGAGGGTTCCACCCCTCTCGTTTGACTACGCCGATATAAAGAAGGTGAAGCCGAAGCCGATGGAAGAAGTGGTGACCAATTACTACCTCAGGGTTTCGGCCCTGGACAAGCCGGGCGTCCTATCGAAGATATCCGGGATTTTGGGAAAATTTAATATCAGCATAGCCTCGGTAATCCAGAAGGGGAGGGCCGAGGGGCACGAGGACGTTCCCATAGTGATGATGATCCACGAGGCGAGGGAAAAGGACATTCGCAAGGCGCTAAAGGAGATTGACGCTCTCGACGTTATAAACAGGCCGTCGATTTTTATAAGGATAGAGGATACGGCGATGAAAAAGGGGGGAAGAAAAGATGAGTGGCGGTAGATACTCGGGGCTTATCGATAAATACTGGGACAGGCTCCCAGTCAAGAAGAGGGAAAACGTAATTACGCTCATGGAGGGTAACACCCCCCTCATTCGGGCAAGAAACCTCGAGGCGGAGATATTCGGCCCCGAAAGGAAGGGGATCAATCTCTATTTCAAGTACGACGGCATGAATCCCACCTGTTCCTTTAAAGATCGGGGGATGACCGTTGCGGTGACAAAGGCGGTTGAGGAGGGCTCAACGGCGGTGATATGCGCGTCGACAGGAAACACCTCGGCATCAGCCGCTGCCTACGCGGCGAGGGCCGGGCTTACGGCCTTCGTCCTGATCCCGGAGGGGAAGATCGCCCTGGGAAAATTATCTCAGGCGGTGATGCACGGGGCGAAGGTGATCGAGGTAAAGGGGAACTTCGACGAGGCGCTCGCCCTCGTTCGCGATATCTCGGAGAACAACCCCATAACTATGGTGAACTCCTTAAACGAGCACAGGATTATGGGCCAAAAGACAGCGGCCTTCGAGATAGTGGAGGAGCTGGGGGACGCGCCAGACTACCACGCCCTTCCCGTCGGGAACGCCGGAAACATCACCTCCTACTGGATGGGATACACGGAATATCACGACGACGGCACAGCCAAGAAGCTCCCAAAGATGCTCGGCTTTCAGGCGGAGGGGGCAGCACCCATAGTCAGGGGTGAGATAGTCAAGAATCCGGAGACCGTCGCCACCGCCATCAGGATCGGAAATCCCGCCTCGTGGAAGAGGGCGGAGGCGGCCCGGGACGAGTCGGGGGGGCTGATCGACACGGTGACCGACGACGAGATCCTGGAGGCCTACAGGCTCGCCGCGCTGAGGGAAGGGGTGTTCTGCGAGCCCTCATCCGCGGCGTCTATAGCCGGTGTCATAAAGAAGAGGGATATGTTCAAGGAGGGTGACACGATTGTCTGCACGCTCACCGGCCACGGCCTCAAAGATCCGGACAACGCGATTAAAGTCGCCCCGGAGACCACATCGGTCAAGCCTAAAATGGCCGACGTCCTCAAGGCGATGGGTCTGTAATGTTTACTATTCTGTAACACGAACCCTCACTTCTATCTCCTCATTGAAGCTGCTCAAAAGGAATTACAAGAGGGATTGGTATATAATCAATAGTTTAATTTAATATTGGTGTCAAAAAATGAAATCTCAAAAGCACATAGTACTTCTGGGCGACGGGATGGCCGACGATCCGATCGAAGAGCTGGGCGGGGTGACGCCCCTCCAGTACGCAAAGACGCCCAACATGGACGAGATCGCAAGCGGAGGAGTCTCCGGGCTGGTGTCCACCGTCCCCGAGGGCTTCGAGCCGGGCTCGGACGTTGCCAACATGTCGATCATGGGCTACGACCCGGCCGAGTTCTACACCGGGAGGGCGCCCATCGAGGCGGCCAGCATGGGGATCGAACTCTCGCCCACCGACATCGCCTTTCGGATGAACCTCGTTACGCTGAGCGACGACGGAGGAAGTAGGCGGATGGTGGACTACTCCTCAGGTCGAATCACGACGGAGGAGTCGACCAGGATCGTAGAATACATCGAGAGGGAGTTTGGAAGCCACGAGTTCTCGTTTTACCCGGGCAAGAGCTACCGCCACATTATGGTCTGGAAAAACGGCGTCGGCGGAATCGTCACCACACCCCCCCACGACATCTCCGACGAGGAGATCGGGACATACCTCCCCCACGGCAACGGGGCGGGCAGGATATTGAAGCTGATGAGGGACTCCCAGCGGGAGCTGCCGGGACACCCCGTGAACATGGCCCGAGTGTCGAAGGGTGAGAAGCCGGCGAACTCCCTCTGGTTCTGGGGGCAGGGGACAAGGCCGACCCTCCCGCAATTCAGTGAGCGCTTCGGGATTGGGCGGGGGGCCGTCGTGAGCGCGGTCGACCTCGTCCAGGGGCTCGGTGTCCTTATGGATTTATCGGTTATCAAGGTCGAGGGGGCGACCGGATGGATTGACACCAACTACGCGGGGAAGGTCGAAGCCGCCCTTAACGCTCTCTCCTCCGGGGCGGATTTCGTCTACCTCCACGTGGAGGCGCCGGACGAGGCGGGGCACGAGGGGGACGCCGCGATCAAGGTCAGGGCCATCGAGGAGTTCGACAAAAACATCGTCGGCCCGGTGCTCTTAGGGCTGAAGAAATTCGACAAATATAGAGTTTTACTGATGCCTGATCACCGCACGCCGGTGAGGTTAAAGACCCATGACACAGAACCGGTTCCCTTCTCTTTCTTCGGGGATGGATTTAAAAGCAACGGCGTTGCGGACTTTTCCGAGTCAGCCTGCGGGAAGACCGGCCTCTTTGTAGACAGGGGGAGTGCGCTGATGGGGCGGCTTTTCGGTTGACGGCGGTGGGGAGGATGCCTGCGAAGAGCTGAAGAAATAAATATTGTTTCCCCTTGCTGTCATTGCGAGAAGAGAACCTTGAAGACAAAGAGAACGATAAAGCAGTCCGGTGGTATTTCTCCCGAAATACGCGATTGCCGCGCTCCCTACGGGACAAGGGGCTCATTAGGGACAAGGGGCTTAAGCCCCTTGTCTGCCCCCTTGTCTGGCCTTTTATAAAACACGGATGAAACAATATTTGTCATTCCCTTGGGAAACGGGAATCCAGATTAATATGAAAAACCATTAACAGGAGGTTCAAAAATGAAGAATTTAAGACTGACCGTGATTATGTTTATTGTGGGCGCTTTTGTGTTGGTGCCGGTTGTGGCAAGTGCACAGAGTAAGAACAAAGCCGCAATAGAATGGTACAACAAGGGAATTTTTGAAAAAGACATCGATAAGAAAATCGAATACTACTCAAAGGCAATAAGTATTGACCCAAATTATGTCTGGGCATACAACAACAGGGGAATTGTATATTATTGTTTAAAAAAGTACAACGAGGCTATAGCGGACTACACCAAGGCGATAAATATTGACCCTAGTCATGTCAATGCATACGTCGGCAGGGGAGTGGCATACAGTGATCTAAAAAAATACGATGAGGCGATAGCAGACTTCAACAAGGCTATAAGTATCGATCCTAATTACGCCATTGCCTACTACAACAGGGGGAATGTATACAGTAATTTAAAAAAATATAATGAGGCTATACTTGACTACAACAAGACAACAAGTATCAATCCGAATTATGCAAAGGCATACAGAAAAAGGGGTTGGGCATACTACTTGCAAAAGAAGTACGACAAGGCGATTGTTGACTACAACAAAGCAATAAAAATCGACCCGAATTATGCCAAGGCCTACAACAACAGGGGAATTGCATACAATGACTTAAAAAGATACAACGATGCCATAGCAGACTACACGAAGGCGATAAGTATCGACCCGAATTTTGCCGTGGCCTACTACAACAGGGGGATTGCATACAAGAATTTAAAGAGATACGACGAGGCGATAGCGGACTACAACAAGGCGATAAGTATCGACCCGAATTATGCCTATGCCTACAACAACAGGGGGGTTGCATACGATGATTTAAAGAGGTACGACGAGGCGATAGCGGACTATAGCAAGGCGATAAGTATCGACCCAAATTACGCCGCTGCTTACAACAACAGGGGTTTTGCTTACTACCACTTAAAGAAGTACGACAAGGCGCTGGAGGATATAACTGTCGCGCTTCGTTTAGATCCGAACAATGCAGGTATACTCGACAGCAGGAGTAACGTCTACCGGGAGCTTGGGAGATATGAAGAGGCGATGGCCGATATAAACAGGGCGATCAATATTAAAGAGCATCCCTTTTTTTACTACACCCGGGGGTTGAATTACAAGGCTATGGGCGAAACGGCCAAGGCCCGGGCCGACTTCAAAAAGGCCTGCGACGGCGGCGAAGAGGAGGCCTGCGTGGAGCTGAAGAAATGACGGAACATTATTTGTTATTCCCTTTGTAAGCGGGAATCCAGATTGATATTTACTGGATTCCCAATCAAGTTGGGAATGACAGAATAGATTCCCGATCAAGTCGGGAATAACAGGATAATTTATTTCTCCCGAAACACGAGATTGCCACGCTCCCTAAGAGACAAGGGGCTTATCAGGGACAAGGGGCTCATTAGGGACAAGGGGCTTAAGCCCCTTGTCTGCCCCCTTGTCTATCCACTTGTCTGCCCTCTTGTCTATCCTTTTGTAAAACACGGACGCTGCAATCGGGTTGTGCCAGCCGGTGAGGCTGATCAACTAAAAAAGCCTGGGATTTTTTATGAAATATTGTACAAACCTAAAATGGATTTTTGCTTAAAAAAGAAATAATAGGAAACATTGGAATGAAAAACTTAAGACTGACCGTGGTTTTATTTATTATTGGCGTCTTTATCCTGGCGCCGGCCGTGGGCAATGCCCAGAGTTCTAAAGAGTGGGTTGATATGGGGATTGATTACGGGAGAAAGGGGGAGTCCGGGAAAGCGATTGAATGTTTCACCGAGGCCATAAAAATCGACCCGAACAACTACTGGGCCTATATGAACAGGGGGATTACATATGGTGTGTTAAAGAGATACGATGAGGCGATTACGGACCTGACAAGGGCAATTAGTATCGATCCGAATACCGCCGATGCTTACACCGCCAGGGGGCTTATATACAGCGAATTACGAAAACACAACGAGGCGATGGCAGACTGCACAAAAGCAATAAGCATGAATCCGAATGACAAGGTCGCTTACAATACAAGGGGAATTGCCTACGGGGTGTTAAAAAGATACGACGAAGCGATATCGGACTTCAATAAATCTATAGAGATCTATCCGAATGATGCCAACCCCTACTTCAACAGGGGCTTTGTTTATAGCCTAATAATGAATTACGAAAATGCAATAGCGGACTACAATAAAGCCATAAGCATCGATCCGAATTATGTCAAGGCCTACTACGGCAGGGGTTTTGCCTATTTAGCCGTTAACGAAGTGGAAAAGGCGCTCAATGATTTTAAAACGGCTTGCCAGAGGGGAATGGAGTCAGCATGTACAAAATATGAGGAGTTAAAGGGGCAGAGATAGAAGGCAGAAAGTCTGGTAAACAGGTATCAGTTGATTTTGATAAGGCATGCGGCGGCGCGTGGAGGGCTTTTCGTAATTGCATAGATGGATTAAAATGACGCGAGTAAAGGGCAATAAAAAACAGACGCCCACAGAATCTGCCTCGTTCCGTGGGCGCCCATTTTTACTAGAACTGGTAGCGGGGGCAGGATTTGAACCTGCGACCTTCAGGTTATGAGCCTGACGAGCTACCGGACTGCTC
>Ga0180432_10004569_pt1 | contig 18878 bp, 19 predicted proteins | sample SS_ome_10_FD_132414 | JGI IMG/M metagenome (GOLD analysis project Ga0180432, IMG submission 132414) | Hypersaline lake sediment archaeal communities from the Salton Sea, California, USA - SS_1_MS_2 metaG | ecosystem: Environmental > Aquatic > Non-marine Saline and Alkaline > Hypersaline >...
ATCTCGAGTAATAACGCACAATCTCTTACGCATCTTGCCATGGGACCAATCTGCTCTAAAGAATTTGCATAAGATACCAACCCATATCTCGAAACGCGACCATAGGTGGGCTTTAATCCAACAATTCCACAATATGCGGCTGGACTCCTGACACTCCCACCCGTATCGCTACCCAAAGCAAATATAGATTGGCCTGCCGCAATACACGCACCAGAACCCCCGCTAGAACCTCCAGGAACGCATTCTAAATCCCAGGGATTCTTAGTAGGCCCATAACAACTGTTTTCCGTGGATCCCCCCATGGCAAACTCGTCCATATTAGTGCGACCAATGCAGATCGCCCCCTCTTTTTCCACTAATCGCTCCAGCACAGTTGCATTATAAGGTGGACGATATCCTTCGAGTATTTTAGAACCACAAGTAGTTGGACTATCTTTTACACATATACACCCTTTAATGCTTAATGGTGATCCATGGAGCTTTCCAATTGATTTACCCTCATTTAATGCGCGATCAAATGACCTTGCTTTTTCCAAAGCGCTTTCTTTAGATAGATGTGTATATGAATGCAATAGTTTATCTGTTTTCTCAATTCTCTCGAGATATAATTGAATTATCTCCTCGATCTTTATTTCTCTCTCCTTAATCTTCTCGATTATCTCGTGTCCCATTAGTTTAAAAGTTTTCATGAGAATTAAACCAAAAGCATGACTATTTCATTAAATAATTGGTGAAACATGTATACTCTCAAGAGGTAATGCTTTCTAAAAAATTTTGTTTAATAATAAAATGTGAGAAGAAAAAAATAGAAAAAAGTTGGAAATTGTTTTGATTATTTAAGTCCTAACTCTTTGTTTATCTGTTTCAGAAAGGCCACTCCAAGCGGAATAATCCACCCGAATACCGCAAATAGCATCATCCATTCAAAGAAGGGCCATTGGGTAATGACTGTTGCCACCATCATTGGAAAAGGAAAAATTATCATCTCAATTGCTACAATAATGATTATTGTCTTAGAAACATTTAAGTCGAAGACCTTTGGAATCATTGAAGCATATTTGAGTCCAATCACTCCAAGGAAAATCCCTGCAATAATGAGGTTTAGAAAGACAACCATTGAAAAAAATTCGTGTAAATCTAAAATACCAACCATCGCAAGGCCCCCTGTAGCATATTCCAAGGAATCTGCTACATCCTCGCTAAAAAATCCAATTCCAAAGAAACCTATCATTCCAAGTATCATAAATATCAAAGCAAGATTGCTTAGATTCTTCCCTAGCTTTCCTGGCGTTTCTTGTTGATCATATATCGTGCAAAATCGCTTTTTCAAATAAAACGATACAGGTACTAAGAGCAGACTGGTTATCAATGCAGCATCGTCAAGAAAGAACGGTATCGGACTATAATTCAAGGAACCTAGGTTGCTAATATAATCCGTGAAGATGCTATAACCTGCTTGATCTACTGGTAATTCAGTCATTCCAACTTGATTCCATATCGCAGAAGCCATCCAAATTCCTGCAGGATCAAGTAACGATGCTATTATAGCTCCTATAATTAGCGATGGAACGAAAATTATAAGAGCTCCTTTAATACAAAGCCGTACAACCTTTGGATTTACGAGAAACTCGTAGGTCTTCTTTCTTTGAACTTCCAGTTTTTCTTTTAGTGTCATTTTTTTTTCACTTTAGATATTATTTTGTAAGAAGATATAATGATATTATTTAGTTGTACTCCTTAATAAAGCTTCTAAATGCCGTTAATAAAGAGATTAATATCATTTCAATTTCATTAATTTTCTTGAAATAAAAAACAAATAAAAGAAAATGTATATTTAATAGGTTATAATAAATTTTTAAGCGATTTAAAATGAGCAATCAATCCTTAATTGAAAAACTTGGTTTTGAAGCCACGGATAAAGTGGTAATTTTCCATATCGACGACATTGGTTTTTCACACTCAGCAAATATAGCTGCGTTTGAATGTTTAGATCTTGGAGTTGCCAGTTGTGGATCGATTATCGTTCCCGCCCCGTGGCTTTTGGAAGCTGCAGAGATATGCAAGAAAAATCCAAAATATGATGTTGGCGTGCATTTAACTCTCACGTGTGAATATCAACTCTACAGGTGGCGAGCCTTGAGTAGCGTTGATCCAAAAACCGGCTTATTAGATAAAGATAGAGGGCTTTGGCGCACCATGGAAGAAGCAGTAAAAAATGTAAAGCCAAGAGCTGCTGAAGCTGAAATGCGAGTACAAATTCAAACCGCTTTAGATTGTGGAGTAGATGTTACCCATATCGATGCACATATGGGTTCCGTGTTAGATCCCAAATTTATACCTCTTTATTTAAAGATGTCTCGAGAATTTAAAATCCCTGCGTTCCTGCCACGGATTACAAGAGAGGATCTAGTCTTAATTGGATTAGAGGAACAAGCAGATTTTTATTTACAGATGTTCTCAAAATTAGTGGAAAATGGCGTTCCACTATTAGACTATGTTATCTTAGATACCATGAACGAACAACCCGATAAAGTTGATTATTATTGCAAGCGGTTTGCAGAAATTAAACCTGGACTAACACATTTTCTATTTCATCCAGCAAAGATGAGTCCAGAATTAAATGCAATTGTCCCTGAAACTGCGAGTGCAAGAAATCAGGATTACGAGGCATTTACCAATCAGAAGTTAAAAGAATGCGCGGAAAACAACGATTTAAAGATCATTGGATACAGGGAACTTCGTGAGGTTATATAAGGTTATAAATCAATAAAAAAAAAGAAAAGTATAAAGTTTCAGCTCATCTTGATGCTAATTCCTTCTTAGCAAGCTTTCTAAGGATATAAAAAGTCGGGTAAACCCAGGTTAATATTGAAAACAACATGAACCATTCATGAAATGCTCTACTTGGTGCCAGATTCGAAAGGAACGCAAAAGCGTGTATGGGTGGCCAAATCATCATTATCAATCCGAATATTACAAGGACTGCCCAGTGAATTTTCTCTAATCCGAATTTTTCTTTTATTGTTTTTGGAAAGAGTATCATGAATCCACCAATAAATAAACCTGCGATACATAAACTTCCAAATACTAATATGGAGAAAAAGAAGTGTGAGCCTATTCCTGTTAGATCTAATCCTATACTATCCACAGCGTTACCCAAATCTTCAGAAAAAAATCCTATTCCAAAAAATCCCACTATTGCTGCGAGTCCAAAGAGAAGCGCAAAATTACTCAAGATAATCTTTACGATCTTGTTTGGTAATTTCTCTTCTTTTAGTTGAGCCGCTGTTGATATGGATTTCTTTAGGTAAAATATACCAGGAATCATCACGATCGAGGAAAACATAGCAGCATCATCCAACCATTTCGGCATGGGTGTAAATCTAAGAGATCCAAGGTCGCTGATCATATTACGGATTATATCATAACCCCCATCCGGCATTGAACTTAATGGATCGAATACATTTGCAAAAATATATCCAAAAATTAACGAAGGAATCCATACAATGAAAAAGAGAGTAATACATGTCTTCACCACTTTCGGATTGGTAAGGAAATCGTGTAGAACATTTATATTTTTAATTAATCTCTCTTTTATTGGGTTATTTTTCTTTTCTTTAGAGTCTTTCCATCCCTGTTCTCTGTTTATCGCTCGTACAAAAATTAATCCAGAAGGAATTAAGTATCCGAATAATGAAAGCAGTAGAATCCACTCAAGCGGGATATAAATCGTCAACAAGTAAACTACTGCTAATGTTAATGGCACAAATATCATATAAACGCCTAATATTTTTGGAAGCTTAGTTTTGTAAAAAACAACGATAAGCCCATAAAATAATCCTGCACTCCCAAAACCGAGAAAAACAACAGCTGAAAATATTTGATGCCAATCTAAACCCATAATGATTGCTCCAAAAGCACCGCCAACATCTTCGTTAAAGACTCCAATCCCCCATAAACCAATGAGTCCGAAAATCATCGTGACTAGCCCATAACTTGCTAATCTTTCCTGCATCAAAGATCCTTCTCCTTCCCCTATCCCTCTTAATTCCTTCTCCATATGAAGAGTGAGTGGAATTAAGAAAAGTGCTGTGTAGATCGCTGTATCATCAAGGAATTTAGGGAAAGGCGTGTGATTATAAGAACCAAGGTCGCTGATAAAGTTTTTAACAAAGTTAAATCCATCTGGATCAAGCTGCGCCAATACAATCCCAATACTCAGACAACTAAGAAAAATAATCATCGCAGCATAACAAGTTAACTTCACTACCTTAGGGCGTGTGAGAAATGAGTAAGTTTTATGCCCTATATTATCTATTTTTTTAAAATCACTCATATTATATATCAAAACTTTAGTTTTCTATTTAAAATAATCAATTAATAATAAAGGTATTCGTTAAAAAGGTTAATAAATGTATATTTATACAAAAAAGAAAGAAAATATAGGTTATTCCTTGCTTTTTGGTCGGATATACCCGAAATAAGCACCCATGAGTGCAATGATTGCGAGAGTCCAGCCTGCGAAATAAAAAGGCGTATAACCTATAATGTCTAACGCAATTATAAATATTCGATCAATTAATTGACATAGCAAAATGAGAGATAAACTCAAAGCCATTATAGCCAGAGATAAAAATCCTCTTTTATAAACGGGATCGTCCACTGATTTATAATTCTTGACGCTATGGTTGAAGAAGGGGATATAAATGTACGCCATGTAAAAAGTAACTAACATGAAAGCTATCAAGTCTAGCATTAACATTCCTCTTGCAAACAAAAAAATTTGGTATGACATAGATAAAAGTGCATAGATTATAACGAAAAGCTTCTCTTTTTGGTTATATTTTTCGTCATACAAGCCTACTTTTAAAACATATGAGAATGTTAGGGATATAATAATGAACACAAACGCAAATCTAAATTCAACGATTCTCAAGACGAAAAAAGATTCGAGAGTGAACGGTTCTGGCAATTCATTATCTATTACATAATCCAATCCTCCGTAAAGGCGAATCACTTTAGAAAGCCACGAAAATACGATAGAAACAACAAAGAACACGAATATCAAGAATAGAATTAAAGTAAGTCGTTGTCTTTTCTCTATATACTTCATGAATATAAGAATCAAGATTATGGTAGCAATAATTATTATAAATGTTTCGTACACCATCCCAGTGAAGATCAGTTGCTCATCGGTAAGAAATAACATGTATAAAAAATCAACACACTGTTATTTATATCTTAGTTTTTAAGAAACAAATGAGCTTAATTTAAAAAAAGAGAAAAAAATAATTATAACAGGCCTTCAAGCGCTTTTACCGCAGCGTTTAACTTTAACTGTATGATTCCTAATTTTGCTTCCAAAGTAGTGATTACAACGATAATACTTTCCTTAACATCGTCAAAGAGGATTCTCCCCTTACTACTTTCGATCGTTGCGGCATCAAATCTTCCTTGTTCTAATTCCTTGGACGCTCTTTGAGATGCTTTTAAAATGAGCGTCACCATTGCCGCCACGCTTTCTTCATCTATCCAGCCTGGCAGGGCGCTACCTTTAATCAAGCCAAACTTCTCGATTAAAGCGCTACCATGGACGCCCTTTATGTTTTTGAGGTTTTGTAAAATTTCGTTTATCCTTTCGTTACTCATGATAATTCATTCTATTTGATTGAGGATAATAATTCTATAATTAATATAGAATTAAGTCTTAATTATATTTAAGTAAAAGGTTTCGAGTCATATTAACTTCATTGAAAATATTAATAGATAGATATCATGGTACACATTGTTTATAGACACTATGAGCCTGGAGATGACAATCAGCTTGCTGATTTATTTAATACTTGTTTTAAATTTATAAGAACGCCAAAAAGTTGGAATTGGAGGTTTGTTCAATCTCCAAATTTTGATCCAGAAATGGTTCAAATTGCCGAAGATATTGACAATAAAAAAATAGTTGGAGCAGTGTATGTAAATTTAGTCGAAGAGATTTCGATTGACGGTAAAAAATATTTAAATGGGGATATCAACGACGTGTCCTGTCTTCCCGCTTATGGTCGTAGAGGAATTGCCAAAAACTTAATGGATATGGCAATTGAATACATGAAAAAGAGGAATTGTGATACTTCAATGCTTTCAGCTGCTTATAACGGCTTTCCAAGGAAAAAGATTTACTTGAAATATGGTTATGTAGACATTGAGATGGAATATTTTTTTATTAATTTTGGAAATATATTTCAAATTATATGGGATATGCCCGCAATTGCTTTCTTATTTCCCATTTTGTTCACGATTTCTTATATCCCTCGTTTTATAAATAGGATTAGAGTAAAGAGAAATCCTTTTTTTAAAAATATCAAATGTGAAATTGTTCATGATGAGAAACACTTTGATTACATGGAAGCTGCCAAAGAAATCTTGCCAAAATATTATGATGGTCTCCAAATCTTTAATAAAGAAAAAGTTTTATGGTCAAGGTTAAATGTTCCCTCGGAAAGTGAGAAGCCCACCTACATATTATTAAAACAAGACAATAAAATTATTGGAGGCACCTCGTTAACTTCACTATCCATGAATCTTAAAAAAGGGGGATTGAAAATTCGAATGGGCTTGATTCACGAGGTATTTCTTAATAAATCTAAATTCGATACGAAGAGAAATTTATATTTTGGATATAAAACAATACTCGATAATTTATTGAAATCAGCAACGCACCGATATATGGGCGCACTAATATTTCCCTCGAATGATAAAGATCATGACCTGCATAAAGCGTTCAAGGGAATGGGTTTTCTAGGAGGTAAAGGAGGCGTGTTGATGATGAAACCAATAAAGGAAAACATAAAAATTCCTGAACCAAAGAAACCGATACAAGCACCAACTCACTCGACTATTGGATTTCCATAAAAATTTAAAAATATGAAATTAAATGTATTAGAAATAATAAATAATAAATTACAGAAAAACAGATGTAAATATTATGGAAAAGATGATCATAACTGCTACTGGAGCAAATTCATGGATTAATCCTGAAATAAAAAATTGGCCAGATCCAAATGATGTTGATGCTGTTGTAGCAGATGCTGTCGGGAACTATGAAGCGGGGGCTGCAATCCTTCATGTTCATCTCCCTCGTGGTAGCGAAGTAGAGACGGTGCAAAAGATCCGCGATCAATGTGATGCTATTATTCAAGCTGGAATGTCAAGTCAATCGATTCCCACAAGAAAAGGTGATTTTAAATCAAAACCTGACATGCTAAGTATAATTTTAAACCATCACGCCGAAGAATTCACGGATGTCACGGTTGATGTATTACACCCGCTTTCTGAGCTGGAGGAATATTGCGTTAAGTGTAAAGAGGAAAAGATACAACCTGAATGGGAAGTATGGCATATGGGATCCATTTGGAATCTTAATTACTTATTTGATAAAGGTTTTATTGAAATGCCACAAGTGCTTACTCTATTTTTCAACTGGCCTGGGGGTACTTGGAGCCCTCCTACCGCTGATGAGCTTTTACACCGAATCAAATACATCCCTGAAGGTTGTTTTTATACGGTTAGCACGATGGGTGAAGCTCAAACTAAAATAGCCACTCTCGCGATCTCTCAAGGTGGAAACGTCAGAGTTGGCACGGAAGATTATCCATTCATCAAACCAGGGGTACCTGCTAAAAACACCGCGGAATTAGTATCTCGAATGGGGCGAATATCTCGCGAGATGGGCCGAGAAATTGCCGATCCAACCGAAGCTCGAAAAATCTTGCATTTAAAATGATAAGGATCGTGAATTCAATTGGGTAATGCAAAAAACCAGAAATATGCATTGGTTACAGGATCTCGAAGGGGTATAGGTCGCGCAATCGGACTCTCATTATTGAAGGAGGATTTTTTTGTAATATTTAATGGGATTTCTCCAAACCTACCAAGTGATCTAACCCTAGAGATTGAGAAAATATCAAAAAAATACGAGTATATTCAATGTGATATTGGAAATGCTGCTGATCGAGAATCTTTATTGAACATTGTTTCTAAAAAGTATCCCAGATTGGATTTACTGGTAAATAATGCGGGTATTGCACCAAAAATACGAGCTGATCTTCTCGATACCGATCCGGAAGATTATCAGCGTGTCATGGATGTCAACTTAAATGGAGCTTTTTTTCTCACGATTGGAATCGTGAAGTTAATCATGTTAGAATATTTACGAACCCATCCCGCACGTGATTCTCTCGATTATCATCCAATTGTTGTCAATATTTCTTCCATCTCTGCTTACGCAGTTTCAACCAATAGGCCAGCATATTGCATTTCTAAAGCAGGAATGTCTATGATGACCCAATTACTGGCAGATAGATTAGCAGAGGATCAAATTCTCGTTTATGAAATCCGCCCTGGAATCATGAAAACTGACATGACAAAACAAGCCACTGACAAATACAATAAACTAATTACAGAGGGAATAACTCCGATTAAGAGGTGGGGCCTACCTGAAGATTGTGCAAAAGTAGTAGTATTACTCAGTAGTGGAAAACTTAGTTTTTCCACTGGAGAGGTCATTAATGTTGATGGTGGTTTCCATATAAAAAGAATTTGAAACCTTCATAATAATTAATTTGAAGGAAGGGTGAAAAAAGTGACAAAAAAAATATTTGAACCAACAACAATGTTTTTTCCAATGCCCACCGCTGTAATTTCAGTGAGTACTCTGGAAGTGGCTAATTTAATCACACTCGCTTGGGTAGGCACTGTTGCCTCAACTCCAGCAGCAATAGGAATCTCTATCCGTCCATCTCGTTATTCATACGACATACTTAACGAGACGGGAGAATTTGTTGTAAATATCCCAGATGTAAGTCATATCAGAATCGTAGATTACTGCGGAACAAGATCGGGAAGGGATGAAGATAAGTGGGAGGTGTTAAACCTCACGAAAGGAAAACCTGTAAAAACACAAGTGCCATTATTGGAAGAATTCCCTATAAATATTGAATGTAAGGTCATCAAAACTGAAGATCTAGGCTCCCATAGGAGGTATATTGGTAAGGTACTAGCTATTCACGCGAATGAGGATGTTCTCTCTGATGGTAAAGTGGATCCGCTTAAACTGAATCCCATTCTCTATTCTTTTAGAAAGTATTTCGAACTCAAAAACGCTCCTTTGGAAAAAGAAGGTTATTCTACAAACGAAAAATAAAAATTATCTCTTTTAAAAAATGGGAGACATTATTTATAGACATTATAAGCCTGGAGACGAAGAAAGACTTGCCGATCTTTTTAATTTAGCGTTTCCAATGGAATTAGGAGGGTATGTTCGAACTCCAAAGAGTTGGATTTGGAGATACGCTCAATCCCCGAATTTTGAACCTGAGATGTGCCAAATAGCTGAGGATTCTGATACTAATCTAATTGTTGGAGTAATTTATGTTAATTTGGTGGAAGATATTATCATCGGTGGAAAGAACTATTTAACAGGAGAATTAAACGAGTTAGCAACCCATCCTGAATACTCTCATAGAGGAATTGCTAAATACCTAATAGATATGGCAGAGGAATATATGAAAAAAAAAGGATGTGATATCTCCATTTTTAACACTGATGAGAAAGGAATTGCCAGGGAACGATTATTCCTTAAAAGAGGTTATTATGATCTTGGAAGATATTATGGATTTTTGAATGTAGCTAATCCTATTAAATTAATTAGAGATTTACCAATGTTTGCGGGATTTCCTCCAATTTTTTTGTTTAGCTCTTATATCCCTCGTTTAATCAATCGAGTAAGAATACGAAGAAACATTTTTTTTAATGCAATTTCATCCACTGTCGAACATAATAGAGGACATATCGAGTACATGGAAGCCGCTAATAGAATTATCCCGAAATATTACGATGGATTTCCACTATATAACAAGGGTAAAATATTTTGGGCACGTGTCCGCGTTCCCTCAAAACGCCATGAACCGACCTATATTAAGTTAAAAAGAAATAACAAAATACTTGGAGGAGCAACTTTAACATTCTTTAATATTTATTCATTCAAGTATGGTGTTAAAATTCGTGTAGGATTAATACATGAAATTTTTCTTGATGAGCATCAATTCGATAATCAAAAAAATCTTCATTTAGGTTATACCTACATTATTGATAGGATAATGAAAGCAGCCACGCGCAGATTCATAGGCGTGTTATTATATCAATCCGATTCAAAAAATAAATTTCTACATAAGGCGTTAATAAGCATGAATTTTCCAAAATTCGCTGGAGAGGTTATAATGATCAAATTACTGAAAAAAACTATAAAAAAATTAAATGTAAAAAAATCCTTTTACATTCCTACTTATGTTTCAAGAGGGTTTCCTTAAGTATAAATAAAAAAAACCAAAATTATTGTTTCTCCCATTTAAAATCTAATATGACATATTTTTTTGTATATAGATAAGCAATTAACAAAACCACAGAACAAATCGGACCCCATATAACTAGACCAAACGAATATATTGCACTCCCTACAGTTATTGCAGGGAGGCTTTCAATAGCGACTCCAAGGACCATGACTCCGAAAGCTTGAAACGCATTAAGAATTAAAGCGGGAAATCCTGCGTAAACTCCGGCTTTTAAGCTTCCAGTGGCTTTTTCGTCGTCTGTTGCATAATCTGCGTATATCAAATAAGGAAATAGAAACCATCCACCAAGGATTGCCCCAATGAATATAATAAAAATTATCCCCAATATCATGTAATTCGCAAGCGGTATTAACCCCAATAATGTAAATGGAAGGAAGAATACACCTAATAGCATTACATTTAATAATGAATATTTTTTCCCTCTTTTTTGTATCAATAACCTCCAAAAGTATAAAAAGGAGAGGATTCCAATAAACAAAAATACGGCAATTATGATATATTCTGTAGTACTCTCAAGACCTAATACTGTTCCTGTGTATGTTAACATCATGTCTGTCATTATTGACCACGCAAAACTCGAAATTCCTATCATTAGAATGGCGAATATATAATTCCTATTTCTCACTATAATCTTTAAGTTCTCTTTTAATTTAGTATCAATCTTAAAGTGAGGCTCTGTTGGCATTAGTACGGCTACTAAAAAGAATAAAGTCATTGCAACTGCTCCAAATACAATAATTATAGTTATAAGGTTCATTGGAATGGGCGCATTAACATTTCCTTCTAAAACCTCTATATATGGTTTTAGTATGATAATGGTAACAATTGCCATTAATCCATTACCGATGTAATTACATATATTTTGGATCTGGGAAACCTTTGGACGCTCTCTTACAATAAATTGTTCTGCCATCCAAGCTTGATATACCGTTGTGAGAGAGTAACTCACTTTAAAAAGGCAATCCCAAAGAAGAAACCAGAAGAATAACATCAATTTATCTTCTAGGTTCGGCAACATTATATTCGGCAAGAGTATGAAGATATAAGAAATTCCGAGTAATGGAGATAATATTATTATATATGGTTTTCTCCTTCCTAGTTTAGTATATTTTACATCGCTGTACCATCCAAAGAAGAATTGAGATAATCCAATAATGAGGTAACCTAATGCTTGAGCTAAGTCACAAGAAGCGCAGGAACTCCAAAACCAGTATAGTAGAGGTCAAATGAAGCAAATCCTTCCATCCCAAGGACTATTGAACTGCCTACTCTTGGCATTCCAAATGCGATTTTTTTTTTACCACTCGAAACAGTTAAAATTTCACTTGTATCATTCACTATTATTCACGATTTAATATTTGTTTTCTTGATAAAAGTTAAAAATTAAATATCTTTAAGCAAGATTATATTTAAATATAGACAGTAACTTATTGAAAGAATAAAATGGTTGAAATCAAAAAAGAATTATTGGGACCGTGTGGATTATATTGTGGTGTATGTGCCGTGTATATAGCTCATAGAGATAACAATATGAAATTTAAGGAAAGAATAGTGAATGTGTACAAGCCTTACACGAAATCGGTTGAGGATGTCAAATGTTCTGGTTGTCTTTCTGAGGAAATTGAAAGTATTTTTGGTTATTGTCGCATGTGTCCTATTAAAAGCTGTGTAAAAGAAAAAGAAATTGAAGGGTGTCATGAATGCGATGAATACCCGTGTAAATACATAAAAAGGTTTCCCATGCCTGTTGGAAGAAAAGTGATCAAGCGAGTTATTCCTTTCTGGAGAGAACATGGCACTGAAAAATACGTTGAAGCAGAAATTGAGAGATATCACTGCCCAGAATGCGGAAATCCTTTGTTCCGAGGAGCTAAACGGTGCAACAAGTGCAAGAGGAGCGTTGATATCGATTAAATAATAAAAAGAAAAAAAAAAAGAATTATATAAAGCTTATATCTTCGTATTCAGAGTCTAATTCGCCTGAATCCTTATTGATGCCCATTTCCCTTACCACGCGATTCAAGTTCAATACGGCGTCCTTTACAACTTCGCTATTTTTAGCGCCTGTACATACAATTTTGCCCGTAGAAAAAATTAAAAATACTGTTTTTGGTTCCTTCATTCGATAAATTAATCCTGGGAATACCTCAGGTTCGTACATGACATTCTCCATTACAATTGCCGCCATGTTTAGATCAATATTCGTATGCAAATCTCCACTTGCTACAATATTTTGGATGGTTATCTCTGGATTAGCTACCTTGATCCCGGCTTTTTTAATATTTTTTATTGCTTTTTCTACTCCACGAGCCGCTTCGTCAGCTCTACGGAGCCCAGTAACAACCATCTTACCCGTAGAGAATATTAGGAATGTTGCTTTAGGATCTTGTATTCGCATTACAAGCCCAGGAAATCTTTCAGGATTATATTCGGCATCTCCATGTTTCCGGGCAATTTGGTTAAGATCCATTTTTTCCGTAATTTCTACATTAACGGTTGCAACTACATTTTCAATTTTATAATCGAGTTCTTTCTCAAAATCGTAATCTTTTTCTTCATCTGACATGATACATTATTAGGAATTATCTAAGTTTTATTTATTTAAGTTATTTATAAAGGGTATATATAAATAATTATTTATAAAGGTTTATAAATGACTGTAGAAATATGTCATGAATGAAGGTAGTAGAAATCTTTTTTGCTTTCACAAAAAATGCATAAATTTGTTAAAAATTTGAAGAGACTAAAGTCTAATTTTCTTCGTCCTATTAACCGTTTTTTCACGTATTAATTCCGCAATAGAAAATGTGAAACAAAAATATAAATAAGTAGATTAGTACTATTAAAATAACTGACAATATCAATGAGTTAAACGAGATAAAGGTGTAGATATCATGAAAGAGGAGTATAAAAAAACATCAAAAATCTTTAAGGATGCTTTTGATGCTTTAAGCGATTATTTTGAAGAAAAGAGATCTGATACGATAACAGAGAAAATAGAAAAAGCAAAGCGAGATGAGGTTGCTTTAGCTAAATTTTCAAAAAGCATGGTCGGAAAGACAAATAAAATTAACTTCAGGATACTTATTGGTCAAGAAAAGGAAGTAGGTGACCACATATATGAAGCAGTTTACACGGACGATAAAAAAGAGCCTTATATATATGCTTTTACCGTTGAAAAGGGACGCCCAATTAATAATATCCTAAAAGGGTTTAAAGACGACGATTGGAACGGGTATAAAAAAGTTGAGAAATTTAAGTCTTTAGAGAAATTTATCGATTATGCATACAAAGACGGGATCTATGTAAAGAAGAAAAAGGAAAAGAAAGAAGAAGCATTAGTGAAATTAATAAAAGGACTTAAAAGATCGTTAGAAGCAGTTGAAGCGGACGAAAAAGAAAAGTCTGGAGGGGGGATGAGTCCAACATCTAAGAAGATTGCAAAAATTGTAGCAGTCACAGCGGTAACTACTGTTGCATCCGTGATTTTAACTCCCGCAGTAGGAGTGGTAGCACAAGAACTTGCTGGAGGAGGACAGATTACTGGGAGCGTGTTAAATCAAGCAGGGCAAGCAGCATTAGAGGGTGCACAATCTCTTGCCGACCCTGTTAATATAGCTAAGAAGGTCGTGAAAAAAACAGTCTTCAAAGGTATGCCTACAAAAGACTGATTTGTACGCTATGATATTATAAAAAAGAAAAAATATAAAAAATTAGTTATGAATCCTTCCTCACAGACGCTTACATGAGCAGTTCACTTGCTACTCCTTCAATCGCATCTTTTTTAGGAAGTTCTTTCATCAATTCTGATTTGACTCTGTCGACTAAATCTTGGGGAGCAAATGGTTTACCTCCATTGTCAATCCTATTTACTGTATGCCATCCGCGATATACCCAAACTTTATCACCTGCAGCTCTAAAGACTTCTCCATTGACCCTTCTGGCTGCGTCAGAAGCTAAATACACTATTAAAGGTGCAAAATGCGCGGGATCGAACACGTCCATGCCATCTTTTGCCTTTTGGGACATTACTCCTGCCATTTTAGGTGTTGCATCTGTAGTTAATCTCGTACGAGCCATTGGGACAACGCAATTTACTGTTGCATACTTTTTTAATTCACCTGATACTATTAATGTAAACGCTGCGATTCCCGCTTTTGCGGCACCATAATTACTTTGACCGATGTTTCCTAATAATCCCGCATCAGAAGCGGTATTAATAATCCTACCAAAATTTTTTAATTTTGGATCTTTCTTCCCTACTTCTCTGAAATAAGCTGCCGCATGCCTCGTCATGTTAAATGTTCCTTTCATGTGTACGGCCACTACAGCATCCCATTCTGCTTCGGCCATGTTGAAAATCATTCGATCTCTCAAGATTCCCGCGTTATTTACAACGATATCGAGTTTCCCGAATTCGGATATCGCTTGATCTACCATTGCTTTCGCTTTATTAAAGTCCGTTACAGAATCGTAGTTCCCAACAGCTTTAACGCCTAGTTTCTTGCATTCTTCTGCAACCTCGTCAGCAATTTTAGTTTCCCCGCCAGAACCGTCAAAGGCTGCACCTAGATCGTTAATTACCAAATTACAACCTTCCTTAGCCATTGCTAACGCTTCTTCGCGCCCTAACCCTCTCCCGGCACCCGTTATTATGGCCACTTTCCCATCTAATAAACCCATATTTCATCACTTAAATTTTGTATTTCGTGTAATTAATTTAAAATTCATGTTCTAAACTTTATTAATTTATACAATCTTTATATTTATTACTCATTTCAAAAATATAACTTGAAACTTTAGAATGGAAGCGATTACTCACATATTAACTGGCGTCTTGATTCAAGTTTTATGCTTCAAGTATTTATTATTTCCGTTTAATTTCTTGTTGACAATGCTTTTAGCTTTTCTATCTCACTTTATTGTTGACACGCTCGCCAAGATAACATATCACACGCCTGTTGCATTAAAAGACGACAAATTTTGGGTGATTTGGCATGTTATTACCTTAGTCTCTGCTGTTGGTGTAGGAATCGTATTTTTCATTCCTTACGTTCTAGGTGGATTATTTGCTAATTTAGTAGATATCTGGGACTGGGGAATATTGAGACCACTTCAAAACAAGAAGAAAAAAGAAAATCCAGAATTTAAATGGGGCGAGGGTTATTTCATACACCCGATAATCGACTGGATTCGTGATAAACCATTCTATTGGCTTCCAAATTGGAATTACAAGAAAAAAGCGATTATTGTAGAAATAATCACGATAACTACTCTTTTTATTTTAATTAGTTTCTTCCTTTTGTCTTAATTTCTGCTCCCTTCTTAATCGTTTCTTCTTTACCACGCAGTATAGTGGCTCACTCAACATGACCCAATAACAAGAATTGCAGCTCTTGCATTTTGCAGGTGAAAGATCGCCGTTCTTCCAGCGATTAGGGAGATCTGGCTCGTAAATAAGCGGTCTACTCATTGCTATAAAATCGGCGTTCTTATCTTTTATAATTTTATCTGCCAAGATTGGATTTTTAATCCCTCCTATTAGTATTAACGCACTATCCTTCATGTGCGGTTTCATTTGTATAGCCGTGGGAAGGAAATAATTTTCATCCTCGGGTTTTTTTACGACAAGACTTGGATATTGCATTCTAGCCCCCATGGCTTCTGCTCCCCCTCCACTTGGTTCAATTGCATCGAATCCCGCATCCACAAGAATTTTTACTATTTTAATTGCTTCTTCTAATTCCAATCCTTCAGGAATGAAGTCTTGAGTCTGTAATTTAACCATGATGGGAAAGTTCTTGCCAACTTCGTCTCGAATTCCGTTATATATATCTATAAATATTCGAGATTTATTTTCCACGCTCCCTCCAAACTCGTCAGTTCTCTTGTTAGAAAATGGAGACAAAAAATTGCTCAAGAAATACCCGTGGGCGCCATGTAATTGAACCATGTCATAACCACATTCATATGCCCTGCATCCCGCTTCAATAAATTTTTTAATAAGCTCTTTTACTTCCTCTGTTTTTAATTCTCTAGGGGTTAATTTCGTGCTTTTTGCATAAACAGGTGAAGGTGCAACGGGCTGATACTTAGCATGCTTTCCTAACCTACCAGTATGCCCCAACTGCGTGGCAATCTTAACATCAGAGTATTCGTGAACAGCATCTACAAGCTTCTTTTGTCCTACCGTGAATGAGTCATCGAAAAGAGCTACTTGGAACGGGCTTCCATGCCCCCCTGGATCTACTGCTGTAAATCCCGTTACTATCAATCCTACTCCGCCCTCAGCTAAATCAGTATAGATTTTAACATGAGCGTCGCCAACATAGCCATATTTTTCGCTGCTTCTTTCGTGCGTAGCCGAACGGACGAGCCTGTTCTTAATTTGGACGTTGCCAATTTTACCTGGACTAAAAAGATTTTCTAATTCCATGCTAAAGATCATTCATCATGATTTTTTAAGTAATTTAAAAAAATTCCTTGAAACTCGAAAATTTCTTGAAATAAAATAAGTGGCTGTCACAATCACAATCCGACGATCCAAAATTTTTAATAGAGCTCTCGGAAATGATAGATATAGCTCTCGCTATTTCACATTCTAATCTTTGACTTGAGGGTATTAGATATATGAGTGTAATCAAGTTATTAGTGTTTTTGAGTAAATAATCTATATGCCAATGTACTTTCTTATGTGATGATGGAGATATATGTCTTTTTACACGATTTAGAAGAGTTGAAGATCCTGAATGTCCCATTGCTGAACCAATGTACAAGTAATACCCTTTTTCGAAGAGTAAATCGCCTAACGCTCCAACATTTATTGTTATCTCGTCTTGAACTAAGATACACAAAATATATGTTCCTTTAATGAATAAAACCTTCTAAATAACCATTTTTTGCTTAATTTCGGTGATTAATTTCTTACCGTTATTGTTTATGTCTTGTAAAATATCTCGAAGAATGTCGCTTATGTCAATACCTCTTAATTCACAAGCGATGAATAATAAGGATAAGACCTCTTGAGTTAAGACGCTTATGTTCTTTATATCGCTAATCGGGATTCTTATACCCAAAGCCTTCACGTCTGAGTGTGATTCCTTCTCTTGCTGCCGAATCGCGATTAAGATGTCGTTCTTTCTCCCTTTCCATTCTTCTGAAATCGCCCTGATAGACAATTTATAATCCTTCGTAGGGCTTCCAATTCCCGTAACGTCCTTAGCAAAAGCAAGCGGTTGAGAATTTTTCAACGCTTTTAAACCAAAAGAACGATTAATTAAATTTGTTTTATCTAACTTACCTTTCAAGAACGAGATTTCGCTCGTTAATTGTTCTATTCTTGCCGACAATTTTTCAAAATTAGCCAAGAACAGTTCTTTACTTACTTGACTTTCGCCATTAGTCATCTCTAACACCTATAAAAAGTTGCGTATGATAACTTTTGAATAAGACTTTTAAAAACTATTTATTAAAGCATTAATCTATGTAGGTTTAATAATTTAGTTAATTAAAAAAAAAAGAAGAGGATTTAATTATTCTTCTTCTTTCTTCTCATCTTCAAGTTCTTTACTATTGATTGGAGTTTCAATCTCTTCATCGTCAACACCTTCTCTCTCAATGGGGATCTCTAAATTCTCAATTTCTTCTATATCTCCTTTTTTTTCTTTTCTCTCTGCCCTATTGAATTTTCTAATTTCCCAAAATCCTAGTAAGATTAGTAATATGAGAAAGAATGCTAATACTGCGATATTTTTAGCTAAATTAATGAAATCTGCATTAAGAAGATTGATTAAGTTTAAAAAGGGGGAAAAAGTGGTGGAAGTATTACCTTGAATGAATATGCCAAACAAACTATCGTAAGGAAAATTGACGACAAATTCGTATGATGCTTTGGAAAACAATAACCAAATAAATATTGTATCAATTCCAAAATATTTTAATTGCTTGGCTAATAGTTCGGCATGGGATCCTAAAAGAGTGCTAATAGCGTATACAAGTATAGATATATCGATTACCAACAAGGCAATTTCCATTGGTAGAGATGTATAGGAAGATGATTTGAGATCACTCAATCCGAGAAATATTTTTAAAGCTAAGAAGAAAGCATATATTGCAGCTACGATACAAAATGTTCCAAACCAAGCATTAAATGATTTCTTAAACATGAAAATGATACAAGTGAGAGCCAAACCCGCAAGTACAATACCGACAATGAGATAAACGTAATTTAATAACACGGGAACCTCAGTTTCGAATATTATCTTATCCGCGTCCAATGTGGGAGCATAGTAGAATAAAAATAGCAATACTCCTGCAATCGCAATTCCTCCAAAGAATTCAAAACTTCTGGTAAGAGGTTTGAGAGGAAGCTCGTGAAGTTTCTTATCTGCTTTTTTCGATATGAGAATTATTCCATATAATATAAACCAAGAAGTCATGAATATGTAGGAAATTATTGAAAAGACAAATAGGATG
>Ga0180432_10004570_pt1 | contig 18875 bp, 16 predicted proteins | sample SS_ome_10_FD_132414 | JGI IMG/M metagenome (GOLD analysis project Ga0180432, IMG submission 132414) | Hypersaline lake sediment archaeal communities from the Salton Sea, California, USA - SS_1_MS_2 metaG | ecosystem: Environmental > Aquatic > Non-marine Saline and Alkaline > Hypersaline >...
CAAAAAGAAAGAGCGTCCGCCCGGCGCACCGCAACTGCGCAACGCCAAGCCGAAAGAAATCAAGAAAGCACAAAAGCTTACCGACGCCAAACAGGCCGCATAGTTCGCGGCGTTGGGTGCCACGGTCGCCAAGCAGCCGTGCCTGCTCCGCCGCGAACCTGAAGACAACTGCTTCGCAGCCGTGGCACCCGGAGCAGCACCCGCCGTGACTTCCGGCCCGGCCGATGGCTTTGTGGGGGTGCAAGTCGACACATGAAAGACGCACCGGGTTGCCGATAGGAATTGAGGCGATCTGCGGGCAGGACCGGACCATGGAAGAGCCGTCTCCACAAGTCGCGATGATCACGGGCGGGACGGTGGGGCTGGGCAAGTGTGTGGCCGCGGCCCTGGCCGAGCGGGGCTGGTCGCTGTTTCTCCAGCACACGGTGGCCGACTCGCTCGGGGACGTGGTGGACGATCTCCAGGCCCGGGCCGACGAGGTGGCCGCCGGGGGCGAGGTGGCCGCCGGGCAGGCCGACCTGACCATCAGCGAGGACCGCGAGCAGCTCGTCGAGCAGGCGCTGGAGGTCTTCGGGCGGATCGACATGCTCGTCAACGCCGCTCCCGGAGGGTTGAGCCTCGGAGACGACCTGCTGGAGATGACCGAAGAGGCCTTCCGCGACGCGATCGAGGGCGGTCTGATCGCCACGGTCATGCTGACGCAGCGCGTGGCCAGTGAGATGGTTCGGCTGGCCGAGGCGGGCCTGATCGAGACCCCGCGGATCGTGACGATCAACTCGATAAGCGCGTACGCCTCGAGCGTCGATCACGGACCGCAATGCATGGCGCGAGCGGGCCTGGGGATGATGACCCGCCTGTTCGCCGACCGGCTCGGCGCCCACGGGATCGCCGTGTACGAGATTCGCGTGGGGATCATCTCGGCCGGGGCGGGCGATTCGGCCCACGCCAGGTACGAGGACATGATCGAGGACGGGCTGACGCCCATACGCCGATGGGGCCGCCCCGGGGACGTCGCGCGGGCGGTGCTGGCCGTGGCCGACGGGCTGCTGGACTTCTCCACCGGGGAGGTCATCAACGTGGACGGAGGCTTCCACCTTCGAAGGCTGTGATGCGTATGACAGGGATTCGACCGACCCGCGAGGGGCGCCAAGCCCAGGGAGTCTGATCCCTGGGGTCGTTGTCGGTATGGAAACAGAACGATCCCGGGCATGATGACTCCGCGGATTTCGGTTCCGGGGACAACAGCCCCAGGGATTTTGATCCCTGGGCTTCGGGGGCTATACTCGACGAGTCCAAACGCACGTGATGTGACATTCCTGACAGGTTCGCCCCGCGCGGGGCGTCTACTGTGGTGATGATGCCGATGGCCAGCGTTGAGCATCCCGAGAGGCACCAGGTGCTGATCGAGTCGTTGATTGCCGGGCGCCCCCAGGCGCTCGAGGAGCTTATCGCGCGCCATGAGCCGTGGGTCCGAGGGGCGGTCTTCGCCGTCCTGGGCCGATCCGACGACGTGGACGACGTGCTGCAGCAGGTGTGGCTGAAGGTGTGGCAGCGGCGGTCGCAGTTGGGCGGCGTGACGAACTGGCGCAACTGGCTGTACACGCTGGCGCGCAATACGGCGATCGACGCCGGGCGGTCGGCGGCCAGACGCCGAGGGCTCTGGCAGCGCGTCAAGACGCTGGTCTCGCGGCGGCGCCGGGCCCACGGGCCGGTCGATGAGGACCTCCAGGCCGCCGAACGCCACGCCCGGACGATCCAGGCCGTCGAGGCCCTCGACGAAAAGTACCGCGCCGTACTGGTCCTGCGGGTCTGGCACGGGCTGGGCTACCGCGAGATCGCTCGGACGCTGGGCATCACGCCCCAGGCGGTCGAGACCAGGCTCGTCAGGGCCCGGCGGATGCTCCGGGACAAACTCATGCGAGGTGAAGAACCATGAACGACGAATCGCATGACGAGATCGAAGCGCAGATCACCAGGCTGCTGGACGGCGAGTTGGCCGAGGCCGAGCGCACCGAACTGGAACGCCAACTGCTCTGCGACCCCGAGGCGCACGCCATGCTGCGGGAGGTCCGGGCCCTGGACGAGCAGGTCCGAGCGGCGCTGGCCGCGGCCCTGGCCCCGCGCCGGGCCGAGGGATCCCCGGGCCGCCGCATGTCGTGGCCGGCCGTGGCGGCGGTGGCCGCGGCTGTCGTCCTCGCCGGCGTCCTGTGGGCGACGCTTCGCCCCGGTCCCGACCGGCCCGGGCCGCACGTGGCCAAGGCGCCGGACGGCCTCAAGCCGACGACCGCCGCGGTCGAAATGGCGACCGACCAGTTCATTCCGGCGCCCCGGGGCCAGAGGTTTCTCAGGCCGGTGCGGCGCATCGACCGCTTCCCCGTCGGGCTGTTCGACGCCGAGTCCGGGCAGTTCCGCATCATCGACATCGATCGCGAACAGACACAAACGCAGCCGGTCTGGCTGGATTTGTGACGTGAACGGAACGCACAGAGCATGGCTTCTTGACGAGAAGGAGAACGGACCATGACCAAGAGAACACTGGTGACAATGCTGCTGACCGCTGTCCTGGGCTGCGGGATCGCTTCAGGTGAGACGAAGGTGCGTCTCGGCGACGGGACGGTGAGGGTTGAGGTGCGCCTGGACGACGACCAGACCGACGGCGGCTGGCTGGGGGTGCGGATCATGCCCGTCCCGGCGGCGCTGGCGGCGCATCTCAAGACCGAGGGCAAGGGCGCCATGGTGGGCAACCTGGTCGAGGACGGCCCTGCTCACAAGGCCGGACTCAAGCGATACGACGTCATCGTCGGCATGGGCGGCAAGGCCGTCGCCGACGGCGAGGCGCTGGTCAAGGCCGTTCGCGGCCACAAGGCCGGCGACAAGATCGCCCTGTCCGTCATCCAGAAGGGACGCAAGACGACCGTCCAGGTCGTCCTCGGCAAGCCCGTGCCGGCGCACAAGGCCAAACTCGTTCACAAAGACGACGCCCCGGAGGCCTGGCAGGACGTGCTCAGACTGCACCCCAGGATGATCTTCCGCAAGGGACCGGGCAAGTGGGACTGGAAGAAGATGGACCGCAAGAACCTGCCGGAAGAAATCCGCAAGCTGATGAAGTCCCTTCCCGAGATCGGTATCGACGTCGACGTCGACGGCCCCAACATCGGCATCCGCACGAAGACCGTCATTCGCAAGAAGGACGCCGAGGGCCGCGATGTCCAGTTCGAACAGAACGAAACCGGGCAGATCACCATCACCCGCAAGGAAGTCGACGCCGACGGCAACGAAACCGACAATGTCTCGTCGTACAAGGACATGGAGGCCCTCAAGCAGATGGACAAGGAGGCCTACGAACTGTTCAAGAACAGCGGGATCGGGATCTTCTCGGGCCTCGGCGTGGGGCGGCGCTTCAAGTTCGATCTCCCGAAGATGAGGCTGTTCGGGGGCGCCGGCGCCGCGGACGCCCGGAAGTTCCAAAAGCAGATGCAGGAGCAACTGCGAAAGAGCTTCGACCGGATGGACCTGCCCGATAACATCCGCAAAATGCTCAAGGAGCAGATGGACAGGCACATGCCCCGCGGACGCGACGACGACAAAGAGGACCCGGGCGAGGAAGACAAGCCTGCCAGGGACAAGAAGCCCGACAAGAGCAAGCCGGAGGACAAGAAGATCGACGTGAACGTTCCTGTCTGAGGGGCGCCGTTGATGCAGGTACTTTTTGGCGGGTGAGCGTGCTCAGCGCGCGCCGTTCGAACGGAACGCGGCGAGCAAGCTCGCCCGCTAAACGTCAAACGAGCAATTGCTGTCTAATCTTCCGCATCCAGGACGTCCCGATCGTTTCGGGCGACGATCCTCTGGCCCGGGCGGACGATCACGATGTCGTCGTCCCACTGCCCGAAGAACAGCTTCTCCAGAAGCGACCAGTCGCCCTTGCGGCACTCGAACGTCCAGTCGCGCTCGTCGGCCTCGGCGCGGGCCCGGGCGATGAAGGGCTTCTCGTCGCACACGCCCATCTCGATGTAGAGCATGTTGGAGTAGTTCCGCGTCCAGTCCCCCAGCGTCTGGCGAATGTAGTCGGCGTTGTCGGGGCCGTACCTGGCGACCATCTCCTCGTATGACTCGGCCAGGCCCAGTCGGCCCATCACGCCCTGCCGACCGTAGGCCGGGCGGGAATAGTCTCCGTTGCTGAAGTCGTTGCGCTCGACCCACCCGGTGGTCATGTAGTACGTGCCCGGGTGGGCGTCGAAGTACTCCCGGTAGGCCTCCCGCGAGCCAAAAAACAGCGTAATGCAGTCGTGCGCCCTGGGCAGGACCAGCGGCACGGTCCGCGCCTGCACGCCGGCCAGGCCGTCGTTGCACCGCGCATAGCCCAGCAGGATGGCGTCGTAGCCGTCGGCTTCCTCGACGGCGTCAACGGCCTGCTGGATACGGGCGACCATGTCGGGCGTTTCCAGGTCGTGAAGCCCCTTGCGCAGAAACTCGAGGTCGATTCGCCCGGGCGCCTCGGCGGCGAGGCGGCAGGCTTCGCGAGTGAGAATCTCGCAGCCTATGAACTTGAGCTTTCCGGAGGCGGGGTCTGGCAACGCGCAGGTCCTCGGGGCCGGGCCTATCGCTTCACGCGGGCGTACGTCATCTGGTGGAACGGCTTGTCGGCGAAGTAGACGATCAGCGTGTCCCCGCCCTTGGCCAGACGCAGCCTGCACATCCGCTCCTGAGAGCCGCGCTTCAGCATCGTCTCGTAGAGGCCCGGGGCGATCGGCTTGGCCACGCCGCGCACGCCGGCCGGCGTGATGTACACCTGCAGCGTGTCGGTGCGCCGGTGCACGTACAGCCGCTGCTGCCGGGCGCCCTGGACCGCCGCGATCACGGGGTCCTTCATGAGGGGCCTGAGGTTCCTCGGCCGTTTCTCGATGAAGGTTCCGGCCAGGGCCGTCGCGGGGGGCGTCGCGGACGGCCTGATCGGACGGAACGGTGCCGGGGGAACGTTGCGGATTGTCAGTTCGGCGCGGCGCAGATGGCTCGGCACCAGAAACAGGAACGTCATGTCGCGCGACTGGCCCGGTGCGAGATGCACCGTGACGGGCTGTGACAGCACGGGCACCAGCCCGGTCGCCGCGGGCGCGCCAAGGGCCGGAATCACGCTGTCGCCAAACGACACGGCCACGTCCTGCTTGTCGGTGCTGAGGTCGATCGGCGATCGGACCGCTTTGAGGCGGACCTCAGCCCTGAGGTACGACATGCCGGGCGGTGCGGGGAAGTAGCCTTGTGCGGCGAAGACATCCAACTCGGCCCGCGCCACCTTGCAGGTGCTCCGGCCCGGCTTATCGATCGTCGTGGGCCGCGTCCGGGGCCGTGGCCTCGTGGTCGTCACAGGCTGCGTCGCCGGACGGGACGTCCGGGTCGTCGTATGCGGCCCGTTACCGGGGGGCGGCGGCTTGTTGTCGTTCGTGATCGCGATCGGATCTCCGCCAATACGCTGGCCGAGCGTGTGCAGGATCAGCCCGGCCGCCGCCGCCAGAAGCACCCCGGCGGCCAACAGGACGTAGATGCGCCTGGACGGGGCCCGCTGGGGCTCGACGTCGGCGATCTCGAGAGGCACGACGGTTTCAGGCACGTGGACGGCCTTGGGCGGGACGGGGGCGGGGGCGGCCTTGCGCTTCCTGGGCCGGACGGGCTTGGCCTGGCGCGTTGTCTTGGGGGGCGGCTCCTGCGACATCGACGCCAGCGCCGGGGCCGGGGCAACCGCCGCCTCGGCGGCCGCTTCGGCAAGGGCGGCGGCCTGCTCCTCCACGGTCAGGTTGTGCCGGCGAACCGGGTCGCGAGGCAGGACCAGGGCGTCGTCGGCCCGCTGGGCCGACTCGAGCACGGGCTCCTCGATGGCGATCAGTTCGACCGGCTCCTCGTCCAGGTCGAAGTCGGCGTGCTCGACGTGCGGCAGGTCGAACTGGACTTCGTCATCGGGATACGGCACGTCGATCTTCGTGCCGCACGCCGGGCAGCGCCCCTGCCTGCCGCTGCGCCGGGCGCTGACGGAGAAGCGCTTGTCGCACTCGTGGCAGGTGAGGCGCACCTTGCGCGGGACGGCCTTGCGGGCGATCTCGGCGAAGCCCTCGTCCTCGTCGGCGGGGGGCTCGACGTTCGTCACCGTCGCCGACGGGTCGAACTCCCCGGGGATCAGGATCGCATGCCCGCAGTGCGCGCACTCGACCGGGCCGGCGACGTCGTCGTCGGCCGTCTGCACGTGCCCGCATTGTCCGCAGAGCAACTGCACGCTACACGCCTCGGCTGCTTGGGTATCGCTGGGCGATGGGCATTCGGCGACCGGCGCCGAACGCCCGAGGCGTCACCTTCAACGTCGGGGGCGCCTGCGTTCGCTTATACTCGGCGGCGTCCACCATGGCAACCACTTGTCGCACGACCGCCTCGTCCTGCCCGCCCGCCATGATGACGTCGGACGTGACGTCCTCCTCGATGTACCGCGTGAGGATGGCGTCGAGAAGATCGTACGGCGGGAGCTTGTCCTGGTCGACCTGCCCGGGCTTCAGTTCGGCGCTGGGGGGCTTGGTGAGGATCGAGGCGGGGATTCGGTCTGTTCCGGCCTCGGCGTTGAGCTGCCTGGCCAGGGCGAACACGCCGGTCTTCAGCACGTCTCCGATCGGCGCCAGGCCGCCGGCCATGTCGCCGTACAGCGTGCAGTAGCCCACGGACAGTTCGGACTTGTTTCCGGTGGCCAGCGGGAGGGTGCCGAACGCGTTGGAGAAGGCCATCACCACGTTCCCGCGAATTCGGGCCTGGATGTTCTCGTCGGCGATCTGGTGGTTTCCGTCGGCCAGGGCCTCGCCCAGCACCTGCTCGTAGGCCCGGTGCATCGTCTCGATGGGTACCTCCCGCAGCACGATGCCGAGGTTGTCCGCCAGGGCCCGGGCGTCGGTCAGGCTGTGGTCGGAGCTGTACCGCCCGGGCATCGCCAGGGCCAGGACGTTGTGCCCGCCCAGCGCGTCGGCCGCCAGCGTGGCCACCACCGCCGAGTCGATCCCGCCCGACAGCCCGAGAACCACACGCTCGAAGCCGCACTTCCGCACGTAGTCGCGCAGGCCGAGCTTCAGCGCCCGGCTCAGGCCCGCGGCGCCGTCGCCGCGCTCTTCGCAGCGGGCGGGGTCCGGATCGTCCGGGTCGACCACGAGCAGGTCCTCGGCGAACGCCCTGGCCCGCCCCAGCAGCCGGCCCGAGGCGCCCAGGACGCAACTGCCCCCGTCGAAGACCAGTTCGTCGTTGCCCCCGACCTGGTTGACGCAGACCACCGGAACGCCCAGCCGCTTCGCCTGCCGGGCGAACAACGCCTCCCGCAACGCCGACTTGTCCACGTGAAACGGACTGGCGGCCATGTTGATGATGATCTCGGCCCCGTCGTGCTTGAGACGGTCGATGGGGTCCTGGCCGTAGAGTTGTCGGCCGAGCGCATCGGCGTCCCAGAGGTCCTCGCAGATGCTGAGCCCGACGCGGCATCCGGCGATGTCGATGCAGGCCGCGGGCGGGCCCGGCTCGAAGTACCGCGTTTCGTCGAAGACGTCGTACGTGGGCAGCAGCGTCTTGACGTGGACGTGCTTGACGCGGCGGTCTTCGAGCACGGCCGCGGCGTTCTGGAGCGGGCGGCCCGCGGCGTTGGGGTTCTCGCGCACGAAACCCACCAGGGCGGTGATCCCGTCGCAGTGCTCCGCCAGCCGGGCCACCGCCGCCGTGCTGTCGGCCACGAACCGCTTCTTTCGCAGGAGGTCTCTCGGCGGGTAGCCGACCACCGACAGTTCCCCGAAGACCACCACCTCGGCGCCGTGCTGCCGGGCCTGATCGATCGTCCGGGCGATGGCCTCGGCGTTTGACGCGATGTCACCGACCGTCGGATTGATCTGAGCCAAGGCGATTCTCATATAATCTATATGTACCTTTTCGCCCGGCCCGTTGCAACGACAACGGCAACAACAGAGACAACACCGACAACGGCCTACCGCAGATTTCGCAAATTGCGCAGACCAGGCAACGGCGAACCGCCGAAGGCGGAGAGGTCGTTGCCGTTGTCGCTGTTGCTGTCGTTGTTTTCGTTTTCAGGGTCGGGGTTGAAATCGCCCGGGATGTGCGGGTAATATTCTGACGTGTGGCGCGGCGTGGCGCCGCAGGTCTGTGGTCCCGACTGGCCAATCTATGAGGAGAATACTGTGAAGACGATGCGGACAATCCTGGCTCTTGGCGTGGTGTTCTCGGCGGTGGTTCTCGTCGGATGCAGCCACTCGGTGGAGATACTCGTCCAGAATCCGTCGGCGAAGGCCCTCCCGGTGGTGGCGCGGGGTCCGGGCTTCGGCATGAAGGCCCTTGGCACCGTGCCCGGGAAGGGCGGAACGCTCAAGGGGGAGGTCGAGATCCCCAACGACCAACTGCCGACCGACCTGATCCTCGAGGTGGGCACCCAGACGGTGACGTACCAGATCACCGAAGACGTGGACCAGGTCAGGGCCTTCATCTCACTCAAGGACGACAAGCTGATGAAGCGCGGCAAGGACCCGGTCATCGAAGAGAAGAAGATCGACATCAAGAAGCCGATCGGCGAGCCCGAACCGATCATCGAATAAGCGCCCGCAGTTGTTGGGCCCGCAGAGGGCACGGCCTGACGGGCTGTGCCTCGGACCATGGAGATCACGAACGCCATTGCCAAGGCGCGGTTCGCCTCGTCGCAGCCGCAGCGCGTACGCCTGCACAAGGCCTCCCCCGTGCAGTCGGAGTTGGTCTGCATGGAGCCGGGCCAGACGCTTGACGTGGCTTCGGGCAAGTGGGTTTACTACGTGATCAAGGGCCAGGCGTGCGCCCGCACGGCGGACGGCGAGGCGGACCTGTCGGCCGGGACGTTCGCCGAGTTCGCGCCGAACCAGAAGCACACGATTGTGAATACCGGCGAACAGCGCCTGATCTGCTTTGCCGTCGAGTGCGAGGCGTGAGCCGCCGCGCACGCCCGGCCGCCCCAAAAACAACCGAAGACCCTAAGCCGGCAAGGAGACCTGCGATGCACAGAACGAACCTGACGATGCTTGTGGCCTTGGGCGTGGCGGCCGTCGCGCTCGGCGGGTGTTGCGATGGCATGAAGACGACGTTCATCAACCAGTTGGACAAGCCCATCGAGCCGAACTACCGGACGTCGGGTCCGGAGAACTTCCGCGTGGTCGTCGGGAAGATCGAGCCCGGTGAGGACGTGACCACATGCATCGAGCTGGAGCCGATGGTCCTCCCGGCCGATTTCACCGTGACCGTCTTCGAGGCCACTCCCGACCAGCTCCAGCACATCGTCCGCATACCGAAGGACTATCCCGAGAAGTTGACGGTCACCTTCTCGTCCGACCCGGACCTGGGCGTGGTGATACGGATCGTGGACGACGACGGCACCGTGCTCAAACGGCGATAGGGCCTCGTCACTGCTGACAGCGCAACGGCAAACCGCTTGTCGAAGACCCTCCGAAGCCTTGGCGAAGGATGGCGGTTTCACACCGGCGCGCGCCTGGCGCACTCACTCATCCTGATCGATGTCCGGGATCTGTGCCCTGATGGCCCTGGCGGCCTGCTTGGGGTCGTCCTGGCCGCACACGGCCGAGCAGACGGCCACGCGCCGGGCGCCGGCGTCGACCACCTGCGAGACGTTCTCGGCGGTGATGCCCCCGATCGGGATGACCGGGACGGTGATGTCCCGGCAGAAGTCCGTGATGACGTCCGGCCCGAGGGCGTCGCCGGCGTTCTTGGTGACGGACGGGAAGATCGGTCCGATCGAGACGTAGTCGGCCCCTTCGTTGACGGCCGCGCGTGCCTGATCGACCGAGCGGGTGGTGCGTCCGACCGCGGCCCCGGGCCTGAGAAGCCTGCGGGCCTCGGCGATCGGGAGATCGTGCTGGCCCAGGTGCACGCCGTCGGCGCCCACGATCGCCGCGATGTCCGGGCGGTCGTTCACGATGAACAGCTTGCCCATCTCGTCGGTCAACTCCCGCAGTTCGGCGGCAAAGGCCAGGAACACGTCGTCGCTGACGTTCTTCTCGCGGAGCTGGATGACCTCGCCCCCCCCGGCCAGGGCGGCACGGGCCTTGCTGCGGAGACTCCCGGCGCACAGCTCCGAACTGATCAGCACGTACAGCTTCGTCCGGGCGATCCGGTCGGCCACCTGCAGCCGACCCGTCAGCCGCTGCTCCAGAGTGTACGCGTTGTAGCGCATCCGCTCGATCTGCAGGCTTCGCCCCGGGTCGATGATCTTGCCGTACTCCTCGATCGTCCGCAGCGACTCGGTCAGCCGTTTGCACGCCGCGACGGCCACGTCCGGCAGCCCGGAACGGTCCGCCTCGCTGGGGCTGGTGATTTCCGTGCCGATGTCTCCGGGGGTGTCTCGGCTGGCGATCATCTCGTCGACGGGCATGGCCGAGAGCATCTCCCGCAGATCGCTGCGGAGGTCCTTTGCCATGGCGGTGATGGCCGGATCGTTCAGGGCGAAGCGCCCGCAGTCTTCCGCCACGCGCAGCGCCTCCCGCGCACGGTTGAAGTTCGCGTCGAGTATTCGATGAATCTCACGCATCGGCTTGCCCCTTTCCGGGTGGCCGGTCAGAATCGATTGTACTTGGGGATCGGGAAGCGCCGGCACAGTTGGCGGACCCCGTCCAGTATCCTCATTATAACGGTCTTGTTGCCCTCGCTGGACAGCACCTCGTCAATCCAGCCCCCGATCAGCCGCATCTCCTCGGCTCCCATGCACCGCGTCGTCAGCGCCGGTGTGCCCAGCCGAAGACCCGACGTGCTCACCGGGGGCCGAGGATCGAACGGGATGGCGTTCTTGTTGGCGATAAGCCCGGCTTCGGCGAGCCACTGCGCCGCCTGGTGCCCGGTGAGGTCCTCGTTTTGGCTTCGCAGGTCGACCAGCATCAGGTGGTTGTCGGTGCCCCCGGAGACCAGGCGCCAGCCCCTGTCCATCAGCGCCTCGGCCAGGGCCTGGGCGTTGGCGATGATCTGGGCGGCATAGTCCTTGAATCGGGGGCGGGTGGCCTCGTGGAAGGCGACCGCCTTGGCGGCGATCACGTGCTCCAGCGGGCCGCCCTGGATGCCCGGGAAGACCGCCTCGTCGATCTTCTTGGCCCATTCCTTCCGGCAGAGGATGATCCCTCCGCGGGGGCCGCGCAGGGTCTTGTGGTTGGTGGTGGTCACGAAGTCGCTGTGCGGCACGGGATCGGGATGCACCTTGGCCACGACCAGCCCCGCAATGTGCGCGATGTCCGACAGCAGCGGGCAGGACGCCTCCTCCGCGATCGCGCCGAACGCCGCGAAGTCGATCAGCCTCGGATACGCCGACGCGCCGCAGACCAGCATGTCGGGCTTCTCGGCCAGGACCTGCCGACGCACGTCGTCCATGTCCAGCATCTCGGTTTTCTCGTGCACGCCGTAGCTGGCGGCCTGGTACACGATGCCCGAGAAGTTGATTCTCATGCCGTGCGAAAGGTGCCCCCCGTGCGCCAGGTTCATGCCCATGATCTTCGCGCCGGGCTTCAGGGCCGCGAGGTAGACCGCCAGGTTTGCACTGGTGCCGCAGTGAGGCTGAACGTTGGCGTGCTCGGCGTTGAACAGGTCCTTCGCGCGGTCGATCGCCAGCTGCTCCACCGAATCGACGTACTCGTTGCCACAGTAGTACCGCTTGCGCGGGTAGCCCTCGGCGTACTTGTCGGTCAGCACCGAACCCAGGGCCTCCAGTACCGGGGCCGAGACGTGGTTCTCCGAGGCGATCAGCTCGAGTGTCTCGGCCTGGCGCCGTCGTTCAGCCTGGATGATGGCGGCAACCTGCGGGTCGACTTCTTCCAGCACGCTCATGGGATTCTCCTGCGCATCCGGGTGCTGCGGACGATGCGGTACTGTAACTACACGGCGCCCCCAACGTCAATCAATTGCGGATTGGGTTTCGGATTGTCGATTTTCGATTGTCGATTAGCGGCTGGGAAGCGCGTGCTTCAATCGTCAACCCTGCCCCCCTGTGATTGTCCATTGGCGATTTCAGCCCGAAGGGCTGACATTCAACAGCCCAGGGCAGAGCGAACTGCCGTTAGGCAGGAGCGCCGCCCTGGGTGTCGGGGCAGCAGGAACGCAAGCCCCAACGGGGCGCAATCCGGAGAAGGCGGGCTCAACCTTGACCAGGGATCCGTGTCGGATTGAATCGCGCACTTTCAGTGCTTGCTTCGCAACACGCACCTGTCCCCAGGGCGGCGCTGCCGCCTTCGGCGGGCAGCTCTGCCCCGGGCTGTCGAATGCCAGCCCTTCGGGCTGCAGGCCCAGGCGACGGGTCATGATCCTCCTTCCACGTAAGAGAGGTGTAGGACAACGGCCCCTCATCTCCGGGGCTTCTTCACGTCGGCACCCGGCACGTTCAGGGTCTCGCAGAACACGCCGTGAACCTTGAAGAGGTTCCCCTTGGCCGGTTTGACCACGATGGTGCGCTTGGTGACCCAGAACATGGTGGCCGGCTTGATCCGGACGCCGCGGTCGATCATTCTTTCGAGTTGGGCCAGCGTCCAGAGCTTGTCCGGCCCGCCCTCGACCTCGCGGACGTCCGTCTTGGCGGCCCGGAAGCCGACCAGGCGTTTGTCGGCCGTCAGCACCGGGGCGGTCGAGTCGCCCGGACGGATCTTCACCGGGTCGATCTGCGTGATGTCCTTCTTGTAGCCCTTCAGCGGGCCGCGCGTCACGTGGATCTCGTCGCCCATCTCCGCCCAGAAGTTCATCGCGTGGGCGGTCATGGCGGCCTTCGGGCTGAACTTGGCGTCGACGTCGACGCTCACGGGAGAGAAGCTGTAGTCGCTGACGGTCACCAGCGAGACCGGCGGGTCGCCCTTGCCGCGCCAGTACAGCACGGACTTCTTGTACTTGCCCGTGACGTACTTGCCGTCGATCTCCACGATGATGGCGGCGGCGTTGGCAACGGTCTTCGTGTCGACCAGGAGGGCGTGCTTGCCGATGGCCACGCCCACGCCCTGGTGGAAAACCAGCCTGTGATACTCCGGCACGGGCAGGGTGTTGTCCCTGGCCTTGCTGTACTTTCCCGGCAGGATCCAGCGCACGCCCTTGTAGCCGTACGGACTGCTGGACTTGCGGGAGGACTTGTATTCGGAGACCATTTCCTTGGCCTGTTCGAACTCGGGGCTGTGGGTCCTGGTGCCGGGCACGGCCTTCATGCCGTCCCGCAACAACTGCAGGGCATCCTTGGAGTCCGGGGCCAACTGGAGTGCCTTGATGAAGGACGGCAGGGCCTCTTCGGTGCGGTTGAGCTTCAGGAGCGCCAGCCCGTGGCCCTGGTGGAACGCCGGCACCAGCGGCGCCTGCTTGACGCACTCCTCGAAGGCCCTCAGGGCGTGCGGCCAGGCCCGGCCCTCATAGTGCGCCACGCCCGTCAGGAACTTCTTCAGCAGCGGGTCCGGCCAGTGCATCGCCGCGCTCTTCATCTTCACCACGGCGCTCAGCGTCAGGCTCTCCTTCTTCAGCAGGTCGGCGCGACTCGTGCCGCGAATCCGGTACCGCTGACGCATGATCTCCACCGCCTCCTTCAGGATGCGGTCGAAGGTCTCCCGGCGGGAGGTGAACTCCTTCGGCCCGAGCCACTGCCCGGCGACCTTGCGGACGCGGTCGTGCGCCGCGTCACGCCAGCGCCGCACCTGGTGGCGGTCTTCCGACTCGCCCAGGCCCGTCTGAGACGCCGCAATCTTGCGCATGAAGTAGAACACCACGCTCTCGGGGATGACGGCCTTGCTGGCGTCGAAGGGGCGCTGCTCCGGTCCGTACTTCGGCGCGTCGGATGTCTTGGGCTTGGTGGTGATCTCCGCCTTGACGATCCGAAGAACGTCCGTCTCGCGGACCTCGATCGTCCCGAACCGCATCTCGATCACGACCGTACCGCCCTTGCGCGTGACCTTGCCCTCGTATTTCTTCCCGTTCTGCAGCCAGATGATGTCACCCGCCGCCGTGGCCGTAACCAGGCAGCACACGATCGCACCAAGCATGAATCTCCGCATGGCCGGTCCTTTCACTTGCACAGGATTCTCAATAAGTGTAACGCTTCGCAACCGCCGGCGTTTCAGAAAACTCGGCGCGGGCTCCGGCGGCGTTGCCCCGGGCGGGCGATTCGCTATAATCCCCTGGATGGACCAGCAGTACATCCGGAATTTCAGCATTATCGCCCACATCGACCACGGCAAGAGCACCTTGGCCGACCAGATGCTCTTGCGCGCGGGGGCCATCACCGAACGCGAATTCCGAGAGCAACTGCTCGATTCGATGGACCTGGAACGCGAGCGGGGCATTACGATCAAGGCCTCGGCCGTCACGATCGAGCACGAGCACGACGGGCAGACGTACATGCTGAACATGATCGACACGCCCGGGCACGTGGACTTTCACTACGAGGTCAGCCGGTCGCTGGCCGCCTGCGAGGGGGCCCTGCTGGTGGTGGACGCGGCCCAGGGCGTCGAGGCCCAGACCGTGGCCAACGCCCTGCTGGCCATCAAGGGCGGGCTGTCCCTGGTGCCGGTGGTTAACAAGATCGACCTGCCCGCCGCTCGGCCGGAAGACACCGCCATGGAGATCGAGCACCTCATTGCCGCCCCGGCCGAGGACTGCATCTTCACCTCCGCCAAGACCGGCCAGGGCGTCGACCAGATGCTGACGGCGATCGTGGAGCAGTTGCCGCCCCCGTCCGGCCGCCCCGACGCGCCCGCCGCGGCGCTGGTCTTCGACAGCACCTACGACGACTACCGCGGCGTGGTGATCTACGTGCGGGTGTTCGACGGGGCGCTGGCCGTCGGGGACAAGGTCCGCATGATGGGCACCGGGCAGACCTACACCATCTCCCAGATCGGCAAGTTCACCCCCGCCCCCACCCCCGCGCAGTCGCTGTCGGCCGGAGAGGTCGGCTACATCATGGCCAGCATCCGCTCCATCGCCACGGTCCACGTGGGCGACACGATCACCCTGGCCGCCAGGGCGGCCTCGGAGCCCCTGGCCGACTACAGGGCTCCCCAGCAGATGGTCTTCTCGGACTTCTACCCGGGCGCCGGCACGGAGTTCCCCGCCCTGCGCGACGCGCTGGACAAGCTGAAGCTCAACGACGCGTCGCTGACGTACCAGGCGATCAGCTCCGACGCGCTGGGGTTCGGCTTCCGGTGCGGGTTCCTCGGCATGCTGCACATCGAAATCGTGCAGGAGCGCCTCGAACGCGAGCACGACGTGACCGTCGTGCAGACCGCCCCCACCGTGCCGTACCAGGTCCTCAGGACCGACGGGCGGATCGTCGAGGTCGACTCGGCCGGGGACATGCCCGAGCCGAACCACATCGAGGAGATCCGCGAGCCCATCGTCGCGGTGAACCTGATCGTGCCGGCCGACGCCATCGGGGGTGTGATGAAGCTCGCCGAGGATCGCCGGGCGGTCTACAAGGCCACGGAGTACCTCTCGGCCGACCGCGTGATCCTGACGTACGAGTTCCCGCTGGCGGAGACCATCTACGACTTCTACGACAAGCTCAAGAGCACCACGCGAGGGTACGGCACGATGGACTACGAGTTCATCGACTACCGCGCGAACGACCTGGTGAAGCTGGACATCCTCGTCAACGGCCAGCCCGTCGAGGCCCTGTCGGTGATCGTTCACCGGTCCAAGGCCGAGAGCCGCGGGCGGGGGCTGATCCGTCGGCTGCGGAAGGAGATCTCGCGCCACATGTTCGAGATTCCGCTTCAGGCGGCGATCGGAACGCGGGTGATCGCGCGCGAGACGATCTCGGCCCTGCGCAAGAACGTGACGGCCAAGTGCTACGGGGGCGACATCACGCGAAAACGCAAGCTGCTCGAGAAGCAGAAGGCCGGCAAGAGACGCATGAAAATGGTCGGCAACGTCGAGATCCCGCAAAAGGCCTTCATGGCCGTCCTCGAATCCGGAGACGAATAGGATCGTCGATTTGCGATTGCCGATTGTCGACAACCGTCTCGCCTCTCGGCGCGTCCGCTTGCGGTTTCGCACGCCGTGCGACGCCTCCCGGGCGTACCCGAAAGGAGGGCCTCGGTGAGCGGTTACTTATCGCCCTTGACCACCGGGAGCACGATGTGCGAGGGGCGCTTGGCGTCGCAATAGACCCGGTTGGTCTGCTTGACCGTCTTTCCACCCGGCGCCGACGCTGCGCCCGTGCCGGGATTCACGTCGAACCTCGGCCAGTTCGACGACGTGACCGATACCCGCACGCCGTGGCCCGTGTTGATCACCACGCTGGTGGACCAGCAGTCGACGGTCACGCGGTAGACCTTGTCCGGCGTCAGCAGCTCGCCCTTGGACAGCGAGTCCCGGTGCCGCAGGCGAAGCATGCCCTCGGCCATCAGGTAGCTCGACCCGTCGGGGTAAACGTCGCAGAACCGCACGGACAGGTCGGTGTCCACGGCGGATGACGAGACGTAGATGATCGCGCGGATCCGCCCGGTGATCTCGACGGGCTCTCTCAGCGGTCCGCTGGTGAAGTTCAGCACGTCTTGGCGCCGCTCGACGGCGTTCTGGTTCTTCGGCCCCGAGGGCAGGTTCAGGTTTCGCCCGCCGAGGGTGGGGCACGGCTTGGCCGGGTCGAACGTGTACTGCCTGAACGCCTCGGCGTCCTTGGGCTTGGCCAGGCTCAGCACGCCGCTGGCGTGGACGTAGCAGGGCGTCTCGGCCGCCTCGATCGGCCAGCGGTCCGCGTAGCGCCATTCGTTGCCGGGCGCGCCCCGCGTCCGCGTGTCGCCCATCACGTAGTACGCGACGGCCTTCTCATCCGCCATGCCGTTCTTGACGCCTTTGAGCGTGTGATCGAACCAGCGTTTGAGGCTGTATCGGTTGGGGGGGCGAATATCGGGGAACCGCAGGTCGCCCGGCTGTCGGCCCACGCCGTGCGCCCACGGGCCCATCACCAGTTTCTGCGCGCCTCGCGCGCCCGGGCCGCCGTGGTACTGCCTGCCCACGAACGCGTCGATCGTGCCCTGGCAGAACGTGTCGAACCACCCGCCGACGTGGACGGCCGGGACGTTCATCACCGCGTGCTTGCGCGTCGTATCGTACTCGTGCCAGTACGCGTCGTAGGTCGGGTGGGCCCTCATGAGCTTCAGCGCCTCGCCGTCGAAGCGGTTGTTCGTCAGCCAGCGGACGACCTGGCTGTGGCGAAAGGCGCCCCCGACGTAGGTGGCGTGGTGAAAGAGGCTTCCCGCGGCGACGGCGATATACTGTCCGGCCAGCCCCTCCGGGCGCGTCGCCGCCAGCATGTTCTGCGTGATCCCGCACGCTGAGCCCCCCAGCGTGCCTATCTTCCCGTTGCACCAGGGCTGCTTGCGTATCCACGCGACGGTCTCCGCCCCGTCGCGGTGCTTGCCCCACCCGCAGCCTATGAACGGCATATTCCGGCCCTGCGAGCCGAAGCGGCCCCGCATGTCCTGCACGACGTAGACGTACCCCGCGGCGGCGAAGTGGCGGCCTCGCGAGCGCGTGCGGTTGTACGGGGTGCGCGTCAGGATGACCGGCCAGGGGCCCTTGCCGGGCGGCAGGTACACGTCCGTGGCGAGCTTGACCCCGTCGCTCATGGGCACGAGGCGGGTCTCGGGCCCGGCCGCACACGCGGGCGTGCACGCCGTGCCCGCAAGGGCAGCCAATACCAGAACACGCCGCAATCGCATGGGCGGGCCTCCTGTCCGCCGGACGCGCGTTTGACCGCCGGCCCGGGGCGGACTACTGCGTCATCTCGTCACTGGCCCCCACGTTTCGCAGGGCGAAGATGGTGATGTCGTCCTGCTGCGGCAGGTCGTTTCGGAAGGCGGCGGCGGCGTCGTTGACGGTCGTCACCATTTCCGCGGCGCTCTTGCCCGCCGTCGACGCCACCGTCTGCCGAAGCCGATCCGTCCCGAACTCCTCCCCGTCCGGGTCCATCGCCTCGGTGATGCCGTCCGTGACCACCAGCACCCCCGCGTCGGGGGCGATGGTCTTCTTGTCGGCCTCGAACGTGCCCACGAACACGCCCACCGGGGGATTCGTGGGCTTGCCCAGTGGCTCGGCCGTGCCGTCGGCGCCCAGAACGATCGGGAGAATGTGCCCGGCGTTGACGTACTCCAGCTTCCCGCAGGCCGGATCGAAAACGCCCAGGAACATCGTGATGAACATGCGTTCGAGCATGGAATCGCTCAGGTGCTTGTCGAGATGTGCCATGGCCTCGGCGGGATCGGTGCAGAATGACATGGTGGTCCTGAGAGCGGCTTGGAGGCTGGACATGACCATTGCGGCCGGCAGGCCCTTGCCCGAGACGTCCCCGATGACGAACGCCATTCGCCCGCCCTCGAGTGCCCACATGTCGCAGTAGTCTCCTCCGACCCACATCGCGGGCTTGTAGTACAGCCCCGCGTCCACCCCGGAGACCTCGGCCAGGTCCGTCGGGGTCAGGTTCGCCTGGATCTCGCGGGCCAGGGCCAACTGCTGGTCCAGGGCCCTGCGTTCGGCCTTGGCCTCCGAGAGCAGCAGGCTCTTGCGGACGAACCCCACCTGGTAGGCCACCGCCCGCACGAAGTCCAGCATTTCCCCGGTGGCGTGTCCGGAGGGGATATCGAGGTACAGGGCGTCGATGATGTCCGTCGGCGCGCCGAGCGGGGAGACCAGCACCGCCCGCGGGGCCCGCTCGTCCACCACCGTCAACTGGAGGTCCTGCTCGCTCGAGCGCGAACTGGTCGCCATCACCGCGTTGCCCGTGGTGCGGACGGCCTCGATGACCCGCCGGGAAATGTGCAGGTTCTCGTCGGTCGGCTCGACCGAGCCGACCGCCCGCCCCCCGAAGTGGGAGGCCA